>Ga0180438_10002035_pt1 | contig 34155 bp, 32 predicted proteins | sample SS_ome_12_FD_132455 | JGI IMG/M metagenome (GOLD analysis project Ga0180438, IMG submission 132455) | Hypersaline lake sediment archaeal communities from the Salton Sea, California, USA - SS_3_D_2 metaG | ecosystem: Environmental > Aquatic > Non-marine Saline and Alkaline > Hypersaline >... | reverse complement strand
GGAATGCTGCCGCTTTTTCAAATTCGAGGTTATCGGAGGCCTCTTGCATTTGGACTTTCAGGTCTTAAAGACTCAACTCACTCTAAATAAAAGCCGCTATCATCTTTTAATAAAATTCTAATCCCGCGGCTTTATATATCAAACCAAATATGGATCTTTGCCTCTTCGGATATACGGTTTGATTCAATTCTTCCTCCCATACCGTGGTAAAACAGCAAAGCCGGTTTATTGAATATATCGACCATAAGCCGCAATCGTTTTATGCCTTGACCTTTCAATTTGTCCACCACATGATTGAAGAGTTTATCAGAAATTCGCAAATGGGTTCTATAGATAAATTCAGGATTTTGGTATTCTTGTTTTACTCCGATGGCGAGTATTTCTCCCACTGCTTCATCCCCGGAGATAGTCTCTGAACGGCGAGCAAACATTTCATGCACGGCCTTCAGCAAGCGGAAAAGAATCCGCGGATTTCTGAAAATAGAAATAACCATGAAGTATCCCACTCTCATCCAATGGTCTTTTATAGCCTGACGGTGGAATGTGTAGGAGCAGGGCGTATAAGCGACGAAGCCCGCTGCGTCACCGTCGACTTCAAAGAGAGCCGCACTTATGAGCCCATCCCGAATCAGATGTGAATATATGAATCTTTGCATAAAATAGCCGCCGAGTTTGCTGATAGGTCCCCAGTCCAGAAGCTCCCTGTGCAATCGCACGACCGTCACGATATCCTCTTTAAAGTCAGGATCAGCCTCTTTCAATCGGAATTTCACTTGATTGGAAGGCATACGCTATTCTCTTCGCATTTTCTTAAAACGCTGTCCGTGCATATCTGTCGCCACTATCTCCACTTTTTGCGGAACCTTGAAATTCGCCAGTTTATCCCGGCAAAATGCCCGCATCCTTTTGCGGTACTCACTCAAACTTTCATCCGTGTTCAGCTTGATCCGGGCCTTGACGATCTGCCCGACAATGGGGTTCGGCTCACCGCTGACGCTGACATCATCCACGCCTTCCATGGTTTGGATAACGCTTTCTACTTCTATGGGATAAACCTTTTCCCCGCCGACATTTATGATCTCGGATTCTCTTCCAAGTATCCGTAAATATTCCCCTTCCTGTTCCACGACATCCCCGGTGTTGAACCAGCCATCTTCATCAAAAGGAGTGGGAGCATTGAGATACCCCAACATGGCGGATTTGGCCCGTATCCATAAGATGCCGTCCACAATCTTCGTTTCATAGCCTTCCCCGCCCACTCTGACCCAAAGGGAATCGGGATCCTTGGATTTCGAACGCAAAATGCCTAATTCGGAAAGGCCATATGTCTGCTGCAGGCGGACGTCGGGAAAAATTCGGTGGATTCTCTTCAGGGTACTTTCCGGCATGGGTTCCGTTCCGTATGTGATGGTCTTCAGGGAACTTGAGTCATATTTTTGATAAACTTCACTCAGGATGATCATATTTATAAATGTGGGAGAAGTCGGCAGTAGCTCGACACGATGTCTTTCAATTGCCCTGAAGACACCCTCCGGGCTCCGATCAAACACGGAAATGACACACCCGGCATTGGAAAGCGTGTATAACAGAGTGTTGACGCCGCCGATATGGTCATAGAGCAAAAACGTAATAGTCCTCAGACCGTGCCTGGGCACCCTGAATTTATCCAACAAATTAACAAAATCATGCAGAGCGGCCTTGCTCTTTCCGGTGGACCCGGAAGAGAAGAGGACCAAACCCGGATGTCTTCTTTTTTTAAGTATTTGGTAGAGATCGTGCTCAGCGGAGAACGGCAATTTCTTTACGTCAACCGAATCATCGTCATTTATGACGAACGACACCTCTCCCTGGGCCATGGCGATAAAATCCGGTTTTTGAGATTCAACCGACGATGTCAGGGGCACCAATATACACCCATGCTCGACAAGCGTGAGAAAAAGGGCAACGGAATTGGGGGAGAAATCCGCCTCTATGACGGTGACCGCACTGGGTGCGATGTCATGCGAAGCGACGATCCGCCGCCAATATCCAATTCTTTGGAGAAGCCACTCATAGCTGAAGACCTTCTCATTCCAAATAATTGCATCTTTGCTTCGATTATTACGAAATATTTCTAACAAGAAATCAATCATTTGCGCTTTTTCGAACAACTGAAATTAGGGGCGATGAAACAGTGCCCGTCGCAATCACTCTTCGGTTCAACCTCGTGCATCTAATTCATGGATGAGCTCTTCGATATACTCGGCCAGGGTTTCGACTGTCCTAAAGGGACTTTTTTCTCGAGACATCGCCCTTTCGTCGGCAATGGTGATGCCAATTCCATGCTGGGCATTGAGCTTTTGTTCCACATCGACAATCATTGAAACCAAATTAAGAGAGTCCACGAATGACCTTCGTCCTAATAAAAATGTATCGGCATTAATCCCGTTTTCAGGTATTTCCTCAGCCAAATCATGTTCCTCAATGATATCCTGCAGGGAGCCTAGAATGACTTTGACTATATCTTGCTTATCCAAATCTCAAACCTCCGACGATCTTAGATCGAACACCCTATGATAATAATCTATTTCCAAAAATCAATAGTCTGATGGATATAATACTTTATATTTTAGCTTTTATTTTAGATAATATAAACGATAATCACAAGTTCCATTTTCGAACTCAGAGGATTCCTGCGATGATTAATGCTTTTAAAAGAATGATTTGCCCATCACGCATATCTGCATGCGACACGATCCTTAATCCAAAATAAAGATGGAACGATACCCTGTTCTCGTCGTCGCGCAAAAGATCAACCATAAGCTCTATATGTCTCTATCGGGGAACGAATTTCACATCTTGCTGCGGACATTTGACGAAGTCCCCGACCTTAACGACACAGTCGAATCAGAACTGATTCTGATCGATGCCGGAGAAAATAATGAAAAAGGGATCCAGGCATTAAAATATATAAAACAGAATCATTCCAATAAGGTCGTTATATTCATCACAGATAAAAGTTCTGAAGATGTCGTCCTGTCGGCCTTTAGAGAGGGAGCTCGAGAATTCCTTCGTAAGCCCCTGAATCTTCAAGAGCTAAGAGATATAATTCGTGCCATGGCGGCGATAAAAAAAACCACCCGCGAAAAGCGCAGGCGCCCCGCCCTGACGAAAAATCAATATGTTATACCCACCGCTTCAACCAGCGACAAGCCCTCAAAACTCCTGAAAGTGCTTTTTTATATGGATGAAAATTTGCACAATCCTCACATTTCGCTGTCGGACTATGCCAAAGCCGCCAATCTGAGCAAGTTCTACTTTTGTCGGTATTTCAAAAAATATTTGGGAGTAACGCCCGTCAATTATGTGTTGGGAGAGAGAATCCGAAGATCCATGCAGCTGCTTTCAATACCTGACATGAGCCTGACGGAAATCGCTTACGCCGTGGGATTTGAAAATTACAGTGGATATTATCGAATCTTTAAAAAGATCACCGGATTATCGCCTCAACAGTTTAGAAAAAGGCTGTCCAAATGACGGCCCGGTAATCCCGAATTTTTTTATATTTTTGATCAGATGTATTCCATATCAATTCTCTGAACATCCTCATAAAAAGTTGAGATTCAAGCAGGAAATGACTTTGTTGTCCTTAAAATAGCAATATTTATGATTTTTATGGCAACATATTGAATGATCAAAAATCACAATCCTATTAATTTTTATTTATGCCTCTTTCGGCTAAGGAGGTGCAAGGTGGAGGAAGAAATCCACAATCTTCCATAAACCCAAAATTTTTTAAAATGAAAAGGAGTTTTTTATGAGAAAACGCACGTTGATGGTTTTGGTATCCGCGGCATTCTTATTGCTTGCCACAAACTTGGCTTCAGCTCAGCCACAAGGATTTTATTCCGGCACTATTTGGGGCGGCAAAGCACTCAGGGTCGGTCTGTATGAAGTTCAGACGGTCGGCAGCTCCCTCTACATCAAGGTTTGGCCCATCCGAGGCTGGGAGATGGTGGACGTGCACATTGCCATCGTAACCGATCCCAATGACTTTCCGCTCAACAACGGCGGCAATCCTAAACTGAACGAATTTCCTTGGCGGGCATCCATGGCTCCTACCACGGTGCCTTACGACATCACCATTCCCTTTTCCAGTATCGCACCCGGATTGACGACCGGAGACACCGTTTACATCATGATTCACACCGCTATGGTTCTAAGGGACGGCGCAGGATACGTCATTCAGGATGAAACCGGCTTCGGCGGGCCCTGCGGCACCAGCTGGGAACCCGGATATGCCTTCCCGTTCGGTTTCTATCAGCTAGCGGCCGCCCGCTGGGCATGGTATTTTGCTTTCATCCTCTAATTGAAAGCGCATTTAGAAACAGCGTAAGACTTCAGTTAAGATTCGAGGTGTCCCTCTGTCGATTACGATCAGAGGGGCATTTCATTTTTTCCGCCACTTCTTAAAAATGTTTTAATGACCTGATATTTTTCTATAATCAAGGCTCGTCTCGCCCAAAAAGCTATCCCACACATTATCATGTTGACCGTTCATACCCATGTTCAGTACCTTTTAAGTCCCTTACAAATATTAATTAAGCATTTTCTTTAATGCACCCTCTACATTATAATGTGATTTCAATATGAGGGCGAAGTTGTGAAAAATTCGATAAAGAATGCAGCCGCGAAGCTTCAAACTCAACACAAAATATTTAAAATAAACAGGAAAATCAATGGCATATATAAAGCCTACAAAAAAAGATCTTCGGTGGTTTATGACAAACAGGAACTCATTCACCACAAGAAAAAATGGTCGGTGCTGAAGAAAAGAATCAATCCTCGGTGGTTCAAGATATACAGCTCCATTACCGGCAGGAGCGAAGTCGATTATGTTCCTGAAGATATTTATTATGTCATAATCGAGCCCTGCATGAACCAAAGTGAATTCCTGCTGGCTTACAAAGACAAAAACTTCTATGAGATTTACTATGAGCCTCAACTCCTTCCCACGGCACTTCTGCGCAACATCCACGGCGTTTTTTACGACCGGGACTACAATGTCTTACCCGCCTCGAAGGGGGCGGAATATCTCTACGGACACTTGCGATCATCTCCCAGGATCATCGTAAAGCCTGCGGTCGGCTCAAGCGGAGGGACCAACGTCCAATTGTTCGAGAGAGACAAAGATGGTTTTACAAATTCGGGCGGTGATATATTATCGCTGGATCTTCTTAAGCGTGATTTCCATACCAACTTTATCGTGCAGGAATACATTGAACAACATGACTTTTTCAGTCAATTCAACCGGTCATCCTTAAACACCGTGAGGCTGACAACATACCGCTCCGTTTCCACGGAAGAGATTATTGTGATTCAAGCCGTGCAGAGAATGGGAAGACCCGGCAGCCTCGTCGACAATCAGGCCTCCGGCGGCCTGTCCGTCGGCATTCAATCGAACGGTCGTTTAGGGGACTATGCGGTGGACAAGTACGGCAACACCTATAGAGAATTCGGTTCTGGGATACCCTTCGATCATCTGGAGAACGTAATCCAATTTGAAGAAATGAAAATCCTGGCAAAAGGGATCGCCCGGAAAAATTATTACGCTCGATTGTTGGGATTCGATTTCTGTGTGGACAAAGAAGGAACGGTTCGCTTAATTGAAATCAACAATAAATATTTGGAAATAAATTTTCTGCAGATGAATAACGGACCGTTGTTCGGTTCCTTCACAGATGAAGTCATAGAATTCTGTTTATCAGTATGCTGACATGAGATTCAGATGCTTGCGCACATCCCCTAAATATCATTGGAGCAAAACTGTTTACTTCTTTATATTTGGCTCTCTATAAATCAATAAGGACCAGGAGGAAATCCACATGAGATGCGCCAACTGCATCCTCTCGGATAAATATCCGGGAATTGAATTCAATGCGAGCGGTGTCTGTAACATCTGTACGGGCTCCCATACAAACCTCGGCTATAAAGGCCGGCCTGATTTTGAATCCCTGGAAAAAGACTTGATCAGAATTCTCAAGAAACACAAGGGGAAAAAATCCTATGACTGCCTCATACCTTTGAGCGGAGGAAAAGACTCAACCTATATTCTGTATCTCTGCGTAAAGAAGTATCATATGAAGCCGCTGGCCGTAACGGTTGATAATGGATTTTTCAGTGATATCGGCCGTAATAACGTGCTGAACGCGGTAGAAATTCTGGGAGTCGACCATATATTATTCCGCCCTGCCTGGAAAGAAATGAGGCATGCATTCAGAAAGATGGTGGAAAACTATGGTTTCTCATGTGTGTTCTGTGACTACATCCTGGTAAAAATTACCAAGCAAATCCAGAAAAAATATGATATATCGCTAATCATATTCGGCGGGTCCCCAAGAACTCAAGGCCGGCCACCAGGGGAACTTTACCTGCCGTCGGATGAGACAATTTGGCACGCCTTGGGAATGGAATACAGATCCGAATATCCTTGGCTTTATAACACCACGGCAAAAGGCGTCATGAATTTGGGGCTCATAAGAAAGATGAGAAATAGGATTCGTCACTATGCGAGAAAGGCATTCAAACCAAAGGCTAAAATCGGAGAAATCGCACTGCCCTACTATCTCGAATGGAATGAAGATGAGATAACCGAAATACTCAAACGGGAGCTGCAATGGCAGCAAAAGGCCGAAACGAGCGAACACGTCGACTGTTACTTGCCGGAAATTAAAGACTATGTGGCCAGAAATATCTGGGGATTTTGCTGGCAGGAAATAAAATACAGTGATCTTATCCGAGATTCTCAAATGACACGGGAAGAGGCGATCGAATTGTTGAAAAAAGATGAGGAAAGGATAAAAAAAACTCCTGAATATTTAGTGGAATATTTAGAAAAGATTGGATATTCTGAGAGTGACTTTCAAGAGATATTGGAAAACAAAGACAACAAGCCTTTTAGATTCTTATGCAGATCTTGAAACCAAGGTTGCTTTTCGTGAATAGAATTCCGTGATATTTAACAATCGCCGTACACAACGACTATGATCTTCTTTCGCATAGCCTCTTAAGGTGAGAACAGCCGGCCAAAAAATCACCCCCTGAATTCATCTTTCCCAAGTATTGCATTTTAGCGGCTATGGTATAAAATTTTGATTCCGGTCATCTAAGCAAGAAATAGGAGCGAGTTCATATGTCTTCTAAGATTGTCGTTGTAGGTATGGGTTATGTAGGAATACCCTGTGCAGCCCTGTTTGCACGGGTAGACGATTTTCATGTGGTCGGGGTTCAACGGAAATCACAAAGATCCGGTTGGAAAATCGATTGTATCAACCAAGGGAACTGCCCCATCGGCGGCGTCGAGCCGGGCCTATCGGAACTGATAGCTGAAGTGGTCGGACGAAAGAAGTTTCACGTAACGGACGATATTTCTACCTGCAGAGATGCAGCCGCGATACTCATCGATGTGCAGACTCCAACCGACAGCAGTAATGTTCCGCAATATGAATCTCTCGAATCCGTAAGTGCGTCGATTGGAAAGTACCTGAGCCGGGAAACACTGGTGGTCGTAGAATCGACCGTGGCTCCCGGAACAACCCAGAATCTGGTCAAACCCATACTGGAACAGGAATCCGGATTGAAGGCGGGCGTAGACTTTTATTTGGCATTTTCATTCGAGCGGGTGAGACCCGGTCGTCTTCTTCGCAATATCATTTCTCTCCCACGAATCGTAGGCGGCATTAACGAAAAGAGCAGCAGAAAAGCCTTCGACCTATACAGCCGGATCGTGAAAGACAAAATCTACGTTACGGATTGTTTGACTGCCGAGACCACAAAATGCGTTGAGAATGCCTATCGGGATGTGAACATCGCCTATGCGAATGAGATGGCATTGTTATGTGAAAGGCTGGGAGTAGATGCTTATGAAGTGAGGACACTAACCAACACCTTGCCGAATGTGGATGTGCATGAGCCCGGGGCAGGAGTGGGAGGCCACTGCCTCCCGAAAGATACATGGCTGCTGCTTTACGGCGTGGAAAAATACGGAAAGCCTGAAAATAGAAAAGTCCAGATTATGACCGGGGCCCGAGAAATGAACAACTATATGCCCCAGCATATGGCAAATTTGGTAAGGCAGGCCTTATCTGAAGCCGGAAGAAAAGTTAAAGGAGCGAGAATTGCGATCTTAGGGCTATCCTTTCTGGAAAACACGGACGACACTCGAAATACACCCGCACTCCCATTGATAAATATTTTGGAGAAATGGGGAGCGGATATTGTCGTCCATGATCCCCATGTCAGGAATTCGACGGATGTGAATCTTACCCGTGACCTGAAAACAGCAATCCAAGGAAGCGACGCCCTTGCTCTGGTAACCAAACACGAAATTTACTCGGAATTGGATCCGGATGAGATCCGGAGTTTCATGCGCACTCCCGTCATCATAGACGGACGAAATGTTTATGATAGGGCGAGTTTTCAGGCTAAGGACATCATCATCAAATCTCTTGGCAAGTCCATCGATTGAATGACAAATGAATAATGGCGAAGATTTCGAAAGACGGCGGTACAAAAGAGTCATGGCGCCGATTTTTTACCGCACGCCGAGAATATTCTCCCGGAAACGGCGGATTGCGAACATCAGTCTCGGAGGAGTCCGGATATACAGTGATGAAGATTTAAAAGTGGGCAAACGCCTCGAATTAGAATTCTTTCTTCCCGACGGAAACTCAATTAGGGCGCTCGCGCGCGTGGTGTGGACCGAAACGCTGCCGAGTGACGCCGATGCGGTCTACGATATCGGGCTCGAATTCATCGAACTCTCCGAGGTTGCAATGAACGAATTGAAAAAGGTGCTCGAGAAGTAAGATCAGAAGACCAGGCCGTGCTTGATGGCATAATGGGTGAGTTGGGCATTATTGGTCATTCCCATTTTCTTAAGGAGACGTGCTCTGTAAGTGCTTATGGTTTTAACACTCAACGATAATCCTTCAGCGATCTCCCTAGTCGTATTTCCAGAGGCAATCAAGCACAATATCTGATATTCCCTGTCGGAAAGGGCCTCGTGCGGGGAAGCCGGCGCTTTCTTGTCCAACTCAAGGGCCAGCTGTTCCGCAAGCGTCGATGTGATGTACCTTCGGCCTTTGACAACCCTTTTAATGGCTTCAATCAATTCCGATGGGGCACTCTCTTTGGTGAGGTAGCCGGATGCTCCCGCGCGAAGCGAACGAACGGCGTACTGCCTTTCGGGGTACATGCTCAACATCAAAACCGGCAATTCGGGTTTCAAGGACTTTATCTGTTTCAAAACCTCAATGCCGCTCCGTCCGGGAAGTGAAATATCCAGAAGCACGAGATCGTAGGCGTTCTTATTTATCTTCTGCACCACATCCTTCCCTTCCTTGGCTTCATCGATGATCCCGATGTCAGGATTCTCTAAAAGTATTTGTTTTAGGCCTTTGCGGACCAAAGTATGGTCGTCTGCGATCAAGAGGTTAATCATGTCCTACAGCCTCGCTCACCGGAACCGAAATCCTTAAAAGCGTGCCGGCGCCGGATGTCCTTGTTATATCGAGTCTTCCATCGAAGGGGCGGAGACGAACACGCATTCCGATAATTCCGATCGATAACGGAGAGGCTATTTCATTCTCTGAGATGCCTCGACCGTTATCCTCAATGCATAACTCCAAGTTTCTCCCTTGCTTCATAAAGATTATATTAACCTGTGTTGCCTGGGAGTGTCGAGCGACATTATTGAGCCCTTCCTGAGTGATGCGAAAAATCGCCGTCGCAAATTCCGGGTTGAACTCGAGGTGCCGGCATTGAATTTGGAGTGCACAGTCTATGCCTGTTCGATTCTGAAAATCCTGTATCAACCACTCCAAGGCCGGGATTAAACCTAGATCGTCCAATAGTCCCGGACGAAGTTCGGATGAGATCTTCTGTACGGCATGGATGGTTTTATCCAACAGATACGACATATCTTCGATCTTAGCGATTATTCTTTCCCTATGTTCATCGCCTGAATCCATGTGATTGGAAATCCAGTTCAGATCCATACTCAAGGCCGTCATGTACTGCCCTAATTCATCATGTATCTCTCCGGCTATCCGTTCGCTTTCTTTTTCTCTCACGGATTGGATATATTGTGAGAGGTTGCTCAATTCCTCTTGAGATTGCATGAGCCGGACCTCTGTCTTCCGGCGCTCTGTGATATCCGTCATTGCAGCAACGTTTCCCCTAAACCTGCCTCGTTTATCAAAGATAGGTCTCGGGGAAAAGATAGAAAAAAATTTCGTGCCGTCTTTTCTCTTCCATGCCAGTTCAAGCGAAATGCAGCTTCCGCATTTTTTATTCGATTCCGGCCTGGAATTCTTGCGTAAAAGTCCTGAACCGAGAAAAGCGTCCAGAGGTCTTCCCAGAACCTCCGCCCGGGAGTATCCGAACATTTCCAAAAATTTGTCGTTGATGTATTCAATCGAACCGCGTTGGTTTTGAAAAACGATTCCTACGTCCAAATTATCAGCCATTTGACGGAAGAAATCCTCTTCATCAGGGAAAAACTCTTTTCCGTTTCGTTTGACCGCCTTCCCCCGTCGTGGATTGCGTTTTGGATTCTCGCACATCTTCTTTTCCATAATTTTCTTAGAATCTTGGATGATTTTCAAGGCATTCCTCCAGCCGGCTCTCATTTCCCCGCAACCACAAAAATATCCCACCCAAGATCGCTCTTAACCGGCCGCTGCATTGAATCATCTGGTCAAGGCTTCAGTTGACTCATTTTTTTTTCATGTGGTAATCTTTCCTTGGCTTGAATCGCCGAACTTCTGTTCATAGGAATAATTTTGAATAAGAAAAAAATTGTCCTTGCCGTCGATGATATCGGCATGTCCTTTTCGCAATACACGACCGGCTTTGCCATCCCCATGGATGCGTACTATCTGCTGCGTGAGCTGGCCCATGAATTCAATATCATCATTCCCGTTGCCGCGATCGCGGCATTCCTGGATGTCGACAATATTTCAGGAAAAGCTGAAGTGAACAGGGACGCCGACCGGATCATAGATTTTCTAAAAACCAACTCGGAAGCCCTCCCGGTATGGAATCACGGTTTGACACATCGGTATGGGGAGCGCCTCACTGAATTTCTGTTGTACACAACTGATGAATCAGTCCCGCGGAGTGTTCAGCACGATCACCTGGCTGCGAGTCAAGAGATCATCGAAAAGGCTGGGCTTGGCCGCCCATCAATACTGGTGCCTCCCGGGCATGCCTGGGAGCCCGATGTCACCGACGTCGTCGCCATGGAACTCGGATTCAGGGGTATCGCCATCGTCGAAGGCATAAAGACGCCGTTCAAGCAATGGGTACGTCACCCTAATAAGCCATTCAAAAAAACCTGGCCTCCATCCAGGCATTTGAATTCACTGTTCCGATTAAGCCTGGGAATCTCCGTGCTAAAGAATACAATTGAGTGGAAAGACTACCTAAAAATGCATCAATATATCCTGCCCTCAAACAGGATCATTGAGTACTTGGCAAGAAGAACTCGAGGGTCAGGAGTGCAGCACGACCATTTCTATGCCCACATCCAAAACTTTGTGGATATTAAATCATTGCGGTTCTGGAGGCGCATCATCCGTGACCTTCTCATATGGGAAAAACGCAAAGGCCTCCCAATAAAGCCTTAGGAGCTGATTATCTTGTCTATTAAAACCGTCGCAATCCTAGGGGCCGGTGTCATGGGATGCGATTTGGCCCTGGACCTGGCCGCGCATCAAATTGATATCATTCTCAAAGACCTGAACGAAGACGCGCTCGAGCGAGCTGATGCGAGCATGCGCAAAAATTATAAAGTCTATCGAATGATGCGATCCGATCGGTTCAATCGCCCGATGAGCGAGCTTCGAGCTCGGATCAGATTGGTCACCGATTATGCAGTGTTCGAGACGGCAGACATGGTGATCGAGAATATTACCGAGGACCTGAAGGAGAAAGAAAGTGTCTATCGGAAACTTCCCGATGTATGCAGGAAGGAAATCATAATTGGATCCAATACCAGCTGTATATCCATAACAACTTTAGCCTCGTTTGTGCCTTATCCGGAGAATGTTGTCGGAATTCATTTTTTGAATCCCATCCCGCTCAAAAATCTGGTTGAAATAATCAGAGGATTTCACACATCGGAAGATACTTTGGTCAAGACTCAAGCCTTTATGAATGATATTGGCAAATCCTGGATTGTCGTGAAAGATTACCCCGGGTTCGTCACCAATCGTGTCCTGATGCTCACCATAAATGAGAGCATTTGGCTTGTCCAGGATAAAGTCTCAATCCCGCAGGATATAGATAAAATATTCAGGCTGGGATTCGGCCATAAAATGGGTCCGTTGGCAACCGCTGATCTCATCGGACTGGACACGATACTGGACTCTCTTTTTGTCCTGTTTCAGAGCTACAAGGATCCAAAATATCGCCCCTGTCCTTTACTGCAAAAGATGGTGGATGCCGGATTGTTAGGAAGAAAAACCGGAGAAGGATTCTTCAAGTATTGAAAGTCGCCATGAAGGCCCGTAAAGAGATCAAGTGCGTGGTGTGGGACCTGGACAATACCATATGGGAAGGAATTTTACTCGAGAATGACAACGTCCGGCTAAGGCCCGGAATAATCCAAGTCATCGAAACCCTCGATGCGCGGGGAATCCTGCACTCGATAGCCAGCAAAAACAATCGAGATTTTGCCCTGGAAAAACTTAGAGAGTTCGGCATCGCAGATTATTTTCTCTACCCGGAGATAAGCTGGAATGCCAAATCAGTCTCCATAGAGCGGATCCGTAAGAATCTCAACCTCGGAAAGGACAGGTTGCTTTTCATCGACGATCAGAGATTCGAGCGCGATGAAGTGAATTTCGTTCATCCGGAAGTCCTTTGTTTGGGTGCTGAAGACTATATGAAGCTCCCTGAACATCCTCTTCTCAATCCACGTTTCATCACCCAGGATTCCCGGCGCCGAAGGATTATGTACCTCGATGATCAAAAACGAAAACACGCCGAATCCGAGTTTATCGGCCCCAGAACAGACTATCTCGCCTCGCTGGAATTAGTGCTGACCATTAACAACGCCGAGGAAATCGATCTGCAAAGAGCGGAAGAGCTTACGATGCGGACCAATCAGCTCAATACGACCGGGAAGACGTATGGCTACGGGGAACTAAAAAGAATGATAGACTCTGACCGGCACATGATTCTCATCGGAGAACTCATCGACAAGTACGGAAGCTTCGGAAAAATCGGATTGGCTTCGATAGAGAAGTTCGATGTCTTGTGGAACCTCAGACTATTTCTCATGTCCTGTCGAGTGATGGCCTATGGGATCGGGAGCGTCTTTCTCACCTATATCCTGCAGAAAGCAAAAGAGGAAGGGAATAAGGTCACAGCCGAATTTATTCACACCGACTTTAACCGTATGATGTACATCACCCTTAAATTTTCCAATTTCACGGAAATCGGATCCGGCCCGGGAGGAAACGTCATATTTGAAAATGATCTCTCGCTGATTCAAAAAATACCCCACTACATAAAACTACGGGCGGGATGAAAGAAAGGAACGGCTATGGAGCTTAAAACACATATCCAAGATTTGATCGCAAAAAATCTTTCAAATTTGGATGAAGATTTCGTATTGCAGGATGATGACAACATTTTTGAACGGGGATTCGTGGACTCGCTGTTTGCATTGAAACTGGTTAATTTTATCGAGGACAGACTCGGAATCGAGCTGGAGAACGAAGACCTGGATATCGCCAATTTCTATTCCGTCAACCGAATTTTAGACTTTATTCAGTCCAAAAAAAGTATGGGATAATGAAAATGGAAAGAGATTCTCGACAGCAGGCGATTCTCGATGAATTTCGTGATTTTGTGCGGAAAGAAATAAAGCCGTATGCCACAGAACTCGATGCCGAGGGTAAATACCCGACCCGATTGATCAAGAAACTCGCGGCCCGAAAGTATCTGACCCCGACATTCCCGCAACAGTACGGAGGTCTGGCACTCGATCCGATTCACTATGGTCAGTTTATCGAAGAGATCGGAAAAGCCTGCTCGAACACTCGCACCCTGATCAGCATACAGACTTCGATTATCGGCGAAACCATATTGAGATGGGGCACGGAATCCCAAAAAAAACATTGGCTTGCCGCCATCGCTTCCGGAGAGAAGATAGCCGCTTTCGCCTTGACCGAACCTGAAATCGGATCCGACGCCCGGAATGTGCAGAGCTCTTATTCCAAGCGAGGGAACGAGTTTGTCATCAACGGCCGGAAGAAGTGGATTTCATTTGGGGGTCTCGCGGATTTCTTCATTGTGGTCGCACATAATGAGGCCGGCATCTCCGCTTTTATCGTTGAAAAAGAACGTAAAGGAATAAAAACAATCCGCATCAAAGGAATGATGGCCGGACGCGCCGCGCATATCGCTGAGATCGAACTCAGGAATGTCCAAATCCCGCAGGCAAATCTTCTCGGAAACGAAGGAGGCGGCTTTTCATTCGTCGTGAACACTTCTCTCGATCACGGGCGTTACAGTGTTGCCTGGGCGGGGATAGGACTCGCTCAAGCCGGCATAGAAGCAATGGTCCGCTATGCCAGGACCCGGACACAGTTCGGAAAAAAGATTCATAACTTTCAGTTGATTCAAGGCATTATAGGCGACGCCGTGACGTCTGTACACGCCGCACGCGCCCTTTGTTTAAATGCCGGCAGGATGAGAATCGCAAAAAATCCGGACGCCATATCCGAGACCATGATCGCAAAATATTTTGCCTCCCGGGTGGCCGTGCGAGTTGCCTCTGATACAATCCAGGTCCACGGCGGAGACGGATTCTGCAGCGCGTATCCTGCGGAGAGAATTTACCGGGAAGCCAAAGTGCTGGAAATCATCGAGGGCACCACTCAGATCCATCAAGAATTTATCGCCAAATACGGCTTGAGAAAATATCACGAAAAACGCATCGATTGACAATAAGGCATGGAACTTAAAACCTCGCTAGAGAAGCATATCCAGGACATCCGAACAAAATTAGCTGAGGTTTCAGATGTAATGTTCCCGGATTATGCGATCAATGTCTATCTAAATAGAATTTGTGACAGCGCAAAAAATACAAATTTCAGCGGCAGTGTTCCAAAATTGGAACATACATACCGTCAAATTGAATTGCGCTATGGAATCGCCGCTGCAATGCTCCTTAACAAGCTGGCCCTTATTTCTTCTGTTAAAGAATCACTGATTCGTCTCAACTCAAAAGACTACCCCGGCAGCGTGGTTGATCACTACATCCAATGGTTCCTTCGAGCCGAAAAGGATGCCGGGCATCAACCCGACAGCTATTATCATCATACCAATGTGGTATTTAGAAAAGACCTTGCGGTTTGTAGCCTTAGATCCATCCCGATCGGTGGGGCCTGGCTCCTGGAAATCGGAAGAATAGGCGGCAGATCCCTGATCCTCAATAGTGGAATCCCCCAACTGATAAAATACCTGCGAACCGTAATCCACGCGACCAGAGGCTTCAAGCCTTTTTATGTGATGCATGTTTTTGAACGCTATATACTTCGTCTCAACAACCATGAACTGATGAATGCATACCGTCGGATTGCGGAGCTTTTGCGGAGGAACACAAAAATAAAAGGATTATACCGTGCCAGCTGGCTCCTGGATCCTCATCTGGACACGATCAGCCCTCACCTGCGTTTTAACCGAAGGATTCCGCAGGATCATGGGGCCCATTTTTTCAAGTCAGTTGCTGATGCAGCTGTCATAAAAAATGCCATCACACTCTCACCCGAACGGAAAACACTCTATGAGCAAGCAAAATATCAGCCCCAGGTCCATGCTTTCATCTGGCCGCGAAGAGAGATCCTGAGATGGGCGGAGTCTCAAGATTGTGACAGCATCTGAATCCAACTAAAAATCATATATCAGATAGAGACCGATAAACGTATTCTCAAAATTATTCAGGAGGACATTGGAATCCCTTTTTATTATATCCACATAGAATCCCACACCGGTGTTACTGTACAAACGGAAAACGATCCCTCCTCTATGCGACTGCATAATATCTCTTCGTGCGATCTCTTGAATATCGCCCCCAGGTTGTGTTACAGAACTTTTTTCCGGATAATTCAGTCTTCCATTCCGGTAGTCATAATCCAATCTGATTATGCGGCTCAGATAAAACGATGCCCCGCCCCCTACCCGGTCCTCAGTATAGAATATGGTGTTGGGAGAGTAAAACGAGAGCGGGATGTTGCGGGCATATACCACACGAAATGCATACCGGGAGATGCGGTAATTGAGAGCTGTATTTCCAACCAGGCCGGAAAACCCTTTGAGTTCTTCCTCTCTCGGGATGAACTTTTTGTATCCCAAAGAAAGCGTGCCTCGAATCCGGCCCACTACAGGAAATTCGATGCCGGTCAATATCTGATAGGAGACGGAATTCTTGACCTTGGCCTCGGCAAACTCAAAAACGTAATCGGTGTATCCTCCATCAATAAAGAAACGGCTCGCCGAAAATACCGGATAATACAATCCTACGGAATAGTCATCTTCCGCTCGGTTCAGCCGCCGTGTATAGACGGATCCCACTCCCGGATCAGTAATACTTTCATATCGATAGGTTTCCTTCTGATATGTGAAACCTATGGCGGCTTCCCCGCTGAATTCATAGAACACGCTCCCGAAATATCCTTTGGTCGAAAAATTGACTCTTTCATCGAACTCAAAAGAGGGCCTCCGCCTCCCGGTGGTATTGGTATACTCGGCTGTAAAGATCAATCGATGTAAAAAGCGCCATTTCAAGGAGGGAAAATAGGTTCGATACCACCCCCTGAGATCGGCCTGCTCGTGAAAATAGACATATTCAGGTGCGAGGCTGAGGGATAGGATAAGATTATCACGAAAAAGCAGAGCAGTTTTTAAATCCAGCGCGAGATCAAAAGTTATATCGGAAACAGGATCCGACGTATTGCGATACACATTATCGTCATGCCCGAATTCTTGAATCATTATTCTCGGGAACAACCGGAAGGGCCCGATACGAAACCTCGTTTTTTCTATAATCTCATTCTGCTCGAACTCGAAGGAACGGTATATCTGGCCCTGTAAAGAATTCAGGATAGAAAACATAACTATTAATAAGAGAATCGTTCGCTTTGGCATAATTGATTATCCTGCTGCTTTTTGGAGCGGAATTTTCACGAAAACCGTAGTTCCTTTAGCCGATTTCCCATAAATGTTGAACTCCCCCCCAAAAGGCCATACCCGCTCGCGCATTCCCATGAGTCCCAAAGATGAAGGCGAAAAAATATCACGCTCCTTTATCCCCTTCCCGTTATCTCGGATCTTAAGTTCTAAACTCAGGCTGCGTTGCATCAGGCTGATGGCTACTCGAGTGGCCATGGAATGACGGGCCGCATTGGTGAGGGCCTCTTGGGATATCCGAAAGATCGCCGTTGCCAAGGCTGGATCCAACTCTAATTCGTCGCAATTGAATCGCGTTCGACAGATAATGCCCGTCCTTTTCTGGAAATCTTGGGCCAGCCATTCGATCGCCGGGATTAGTCCCAAATCGTCCAAAAGTCCGGGGCGGAGCTCGGAACAAATTTTTTGTACAGTCTGGATTGTCTTGTCGATAAGGTTGGACATGGCTTCGACCTTCCTGCTGTATCTTATCTGCCCCACGTCACTCAAAACGATTCTCTGGGAAAGCCAGGAAAGGTCCATTTTCAGGGCCGTAAGCTTCTGACCCAGCTCGTCGTGGATTTCCCTGGCGATACGCTGGCTTTCCCGTTCTCTGACGGATTGGATGTACTGCGACAGGCGGCGAAGCTCTTCTTCCGAGCGTTTGAGCTCGAGCTCCATTTTGCGTCGTTCGGTGATGTCGGTGGCCACCGTCACGCTTCCCTTGAGCCGTCGCTTCTCATCATAGATGGGTTTGGGTGAAAACATCATATAGACGAAGCTTCCATCCTTTCTTTTCCATGTAAGCTCATAAGGATTCCATCCATTGTTCGAAATGTCAGGGTGATGGTTATCTACAATCATTCTGTCGCCCAGACATCCGTGTATTGAATTCCCCAGGACTTGTTCCTCGTCACAATCGAGCATCTTCAGCAATCGCTCATTGACATACGTGATGTTTCCCGTTTTGTCCTGCATAAATATGCCCTCGCTGATATTCTCGACAATAACTCGGTGGCGGTCTTCGCTTTCACGGAGAGCCTCATCGGCCTCAAGCTCCTGCTGCTTGTAGTGGGCATGCTTGGCCAGCGCAAGCTCGATAGGGATTCGCAGCGATTTTTCATCGATCGGCTTTAAAATATAGCCATAAGGCTCTGCGGCTTTGGCCCGGTTGATGTAGTTGATGTTGGCATAAGCGGAGAGGAAAATGATCGGGAGGTCGTACTTCCGCCGGATCTCACGGGCAGCCTGGATTCCGTTCATCCTTCCTTTGAGAATAATATCCATCAGGACTAGATCGGGAGGCTCCGTTTTGATTAACTTAAGGGCATCTTCGCCCGAAATGCAGATATCCCGGGCATCATAGCTCAGTCTATGCAGCATATTCTGGATGTCTTTGGCGACGATCAACTCGTCTTCCACAATCAAGATCTTTGCCTTAGCCATCGTGAATTTCAGGTTCATTCTCTGTTAAAAATCGAGTTTTTTCAAGTGAGATGAGGCATGATCCACTGATTTTCGCCTTTTGCGATGACTTCGGCCTTTAGAATTCACCCCCAAAAATGGGTACAGTGATCGACTAATATGTGAAAAGGAAGGCCCAAGTTTACAGGAGGGCCGGTTTATGCGAAAATATTGTTTTTCGCAGACTGCAGAATAATGAAAAGAAAGATAAAATGTCATTTGTGAAATATCTAAGATTCATTCTTATAATTTTGACAGGTATGGCCCTGTTTCAATGTAAGAAAAATCCGACCATCCCCAACGCAGATGTTTTAAACCGACCCGTGATCTGGGTTAATACCTTTGAATTCGCCTTTGCGGCCTCTACGGCAGGCGACAATCCGGCACCACAGATATTAAAAATCAAAAATGCGGGTAAAGAGACGCTCAATTATACCATTTCATCAGAGGCGGCATGGGTTGGTGTCACCGAAGAAAACGGCACATCTTCCGGTCAAGTGACGGAACATACCATATCGGTCGATAAATCCGATTTGCCTGCCCAACAGGAACCGCATGCCGCGGTCCTCACTATCACCAGCACCGAAGCCTACAACAATCCCCAAACCATCACCGTCAGCCTGGCATTATCCGCGGAGCCCCCCCCCATCATTCAGGCCTCACCTGAGAAACTCAATTTTTCAGGTCAAGTCGGCGGGAAAAATCCATCCAGTCAGACTATTCAAATTCAAAACTCAGGCGGCGGTACGCTCAAGTTCAACATCGCAACCGACGAACCATGGCTTTCCGTGGATCCCGATAACGGACAATCCAAAACCAAGAAAAAGACCGTAGAGGTCCACGTAGATTCAGATGGATTAAAAGAAGGCACATATAGAGGGAAGGTTGAGATAACAGATCCGAATGCCACCAACAGCCCTCAGATTGTACGCGTGACCTTGATCATGTCTGAAGAGGACCCACCGAAAATCGGAGTGAGACCGAATAGGCTTTCGTTCCAGAGCTTTACCGGGAGTAATCCTCCCGCACAAAATTTGTACGTCCAAAACACGGGCGGAGGAACACTAAAATACGCCGTGGATTGGAGCAAGGGATGGTTGGATGTATCGCCCAATGGCGGGACATCAAATGGTCCTGAGAAGCAGCATACGGTATCTATAGATTCAGGCGGCCTAAGTGCCGGAACTTATACTGACAGCATCATAATATCTGATCCTGATGCTGACAACAGCCCCTATTCCATTAACGTTACGCTGACTGTCATTGCTCCTCTTACCGACAACGAGGTGGGTGTTTCCCTGAGTCCTTCATCCGGCGGTACGAATACAACAGTTCAGGTCGCAATAAACGTGCGAGGAAACACTTCACTTATCGAAGCCTTTGGGCTGCAAGTTAATTTCAATACCACCATGTTTCAGTACGTGGGTACGTCCAAGGGAAGCCTGACCGGGAATTGGTCTCTTCTTGGTGGGAATCAGATAAGCCCTGGTGTCATCAGAATAGGCGGTGCCGCTCTTGGAGGAACGCCCGTAGCAGTCGGAAGCCTGGGGACGATTGCGGTGGTGACACTGCGGGTGACGTGCACCGCCTGCAATGACGGCCAAACCAGCCCGGTTTCGATCAACGGATTTTCTGATGATCTTGTGGGAATGACCGTATCGCCTGCGTCGGCAACCTTTGCGTTTAAAAAGTAGCCTTTGTCATCTATCAAGCTTTGATGATTCTTTCCCGGTTGTTCCTGACCTTCTGCGTTGCATTTCTGGTGTCGAGCACCAGATCTGAGTTCGCCACGATCCACTCGTAATCATAAGAGGAATGGGAGGTTGCAATCAGGACGGCGTCCAAGGATTGTAGCAGCTCCTCGGTCAATTCCGTAGAATCCATTGTGAAATCATATTTCCGCATATCAGGGATTTTGTGGATGTAGGGATCGTTATATAAGACTTCGGTCCCTTTTTTTCTCAGGAGATCCATGACTTCGAGTCCCGGAGACTCCCGGATGTCGTCGGTGTCCTTTTTGTAGGCTACTCCTAGAACTAAGACCTTGGATCCGTTGAGACACTTGCCCTTGGAATTAAAGACATCGGCCAGCCTATCCATCACGTACTGCGGCATACTTGTATTGACTTCTCCTGCCAGTTCGATGAAATGGGTGTTGAAGCCGTATTCCTTGGCTTTCCAGGCTAGATAGAAGGGATCGATGGGGATGCAGTGTCCACCCAAGCCGGGGCCGGGATAGAAGGGCATGAAACCGAAGGGTTTGGTGGAAGAGGCTTCAATGATCTCCCAGATATCGACGCCCATTTTGGTGGCCAGAACCTTCATTTCGTTGACCAGGGCGATGTTGACGGCGCGGAAGATGTTTTCCAGGAGCTTGGTGAATTCAGCCACTTCGGTGGAGGAGACAGGAACAACCTTGTCGACGATCTGGTCATAGAGTTGGGCGGTGACTTCCGTGCAGGCATCGGTAATGCCGCCAACGACCTTGGGTATGTTCTTGGTAGTGAATTTGAGGTTTCCCGGATCTTCACGCTCCGGAGAAAAGGCCAAGAAATAGTCTGCTCCTATTTTCAGGCTGGAGTTTTCGAACTTGGGGAGGAGGACCTCGCGTGTGGTTCCCGGGTAGGTGGTGCTCTCCAGGATTACGAGCTGACCTTGGCGGAGATGGAGGGCGATCTCGTAGGCGGTGGCTTCCACAAAGCGCATATCCGGCGCCATTTTCTCATCCAGAGGGGTCGGGACACATATAAGGATGCAGTCGGGCTCGGAGATCTTAGTGAAATCAGATGTAGCGGAGAATCTTTGGGAAGAGACGATCCGTTGTATTTTTTCATCCGGGATGTGTTTGATGTAGCTTTCTCCGGCGTTGAGTTTCCGAACTTTATCATCATCCACGTCGAAACCTAGCACGGTGAATCCTTCCTCTGCAAAGCGTATGACCAGAGGGAGGCCGACATAGCCCAGGCCAATGACGCCTATTGTGGCTTTACGGCCTTTAATTTTCTGGATTAGCGAGTTTTTAATGTACATGGATGGCTTTCCTTTGATGAAAATTTAGTTCGGCTCCCGCACTTTTTCCAATATAGCCTTGAGCATCATCTCTTCGGCCTGCGCTAAATCAAGTGAAGAGATATCCGTTGGTGTGAGCATCTCATGGACTCCTGCGGCCAGCTCGAGGGCTTTCTCCTTATCACCTTTAAAGTTATGGCTCAGAATCAGATAAGCCAAAGCGGATCGCAAGAGATTGTCTTGGCCGGAATTTTCGTCGATCTGTTGAAGAAATTTTTCAAAGTATTTGACGGCATCTTTGAGATTCCGGGTCCGGAACTCAAGAATACCGATGTAGTGATAACCTTTGATCTCTGCAGGATTCTTATCCATCATTTTCTCTAAGGTTTTTTTGGCTTTCTTGGGCTCATTCATTTGGAAATATATGCGATGAAGATCATAGAAGGTGTTGATATCATCGGGAGCAGCTTCGATCTGCCGCTCGAGCCGCGCCGCAGCCTCTTCGAGTTCCCGTCTCGTGGGTACGAACGAGGTCGCTTTTGTTTTGGGCCGGTATAGAACTTCATCAGGATAAAAATGATTCCAAATCAAAGATATATCGATCTTCTCCTTCTCGCCCAAATCCAGTGCTTCAAGTCCCCGGCTGTTAATGAATTCTTCAATTCTCGGGAAAAACCGCTCGCATTCTCGGATTTGATTCAAATAATAATGGCAGATGCAAATGATAACCGCACCTTTGACCCGGGTTGTCTCCTGTCTGATGCCGAAGATGGCGAGTTCAAGTTGCTGGGCGGCTTCTTGGTATTTGCCCGATTGGTAGGCACTCATCCCCTCCTGATAAATACGAAGATAAAAGGGATCGGCTTGAGTATCTTGAGAAGAAGCGAGGATGGCAGGAAGAACCAATATTACTAAGAGAATTGATGAACGAACACTGCAGGCGTTCGAACAGTTGATCGGTCTATGCATATCACAAGCCTACGGCCATTAAAAGTGTGAACATGATACTGCAAAACAGGCCTACGGGCAACACCCTAAAAGGTGATTCCGGGGGGTTAAAATCGAACGCTGAGAAGACTGTTTACTCCGGATATAAGCTTGACAAAGCTATATAATACGCTTCTCTGACTTCTGCACAAATTCAAATAGATGTTGGTGTATCGAATGAACCTCTTGATTGGAGGCGCGAAATTTGATGGGAGGTCCAAGAGGGAATCAGGCGTGTCTGAAAGCTGTCACCCATTCCCCACGGTCAAGTCTGCTATGACGAATCCATCGTCTTTGAATGACTCAAGGCCTAAAATAACCCTTAAATGTCTTGTATCAACGCTAGTTCGCGCACGCCATATCGCAACCATTCTGCAACCGGTTGAATTCCAGGCATGATGGGAGTAAACTATAGTCCCGGAATGAGAAAGGAACATGATGACCCAGATAGAAGAAGCAAGACGCGGCAACATAACGGATGCGCTGAAGCAGGTTGCCGAGGAGGAAAAGCTACCGGTCGATAAGCTGCAGGACCTGGTCGTATCGGGTAAGGTCGTAATCCCCCAAAATCCCAAACATGGCAAGATCCATCCGGTGGGAATCGGTGAGAGTCTGCGGACCAAGATCAATGTGAATATCGGAAGCTCCGAGGACTTTCCCGAGCTTGAGACCGAGCTCGAAAAGGTCGATGTGGCCCTCAAGTACGAGACCGACACCATAATGGACCTGAGCACAGGCGGGGATATAAACGGGATAAGGCGGCGGATCCTGGAAAAGGCCAGGATACCCCTGGGGACGGTGCCGCTCTATCAGGTGGCGATAAGGGCCATCGATGAGCGCGGCTCGATCGTCAACATGACGGTCGATGATATTTTTGATGTGATCGAACAGCAGGCGCAGGAGGGTGTGGATTTTATGACCGTACACTGTGGGCTTACGTCCAAAGCCATCGGGAGGCTCAAGAGTCAGGGCCGGGTGGCGGATGTGGTGTCCAGGGGCGGGGCCTTTCATGTCGCCTGGATGCTCCATCATGAAAAAGAAAATCCCCTCTACGAATATTATGACCGGCTGCTCGAGATCGTGCACCGCTACGACGTGACCTTGAGTTTGGGGGATGGGCTGCGGCCCGGGGCCATATCGGATGCCACCGACAGGCCTCAGATCGAGGAGCTTTTAACCCTGGGCGAGCTGGTCAAGAGGGCATGGGAGGCGGGCGTCCAGGTCATGGTCGAAGGGCCGGGCCATGTCCCGCTCGACCAGATCGAGATGAATATCAAGCTCCAGAAGAAGGTCTGCCAGGGGGCGCCGTTCTATGTGCTGGGGCCCTTGGTGACCGACATCGCGCCCGGATATGACCACATCGTATCTGCCATCGGGGGGGCGATTGCGGCTGCGGCCGGGGCTGATTTCCTGTGTTATGTGACACCGTCCGAGCATCTGGGGCTCCCATCGGCCGATGATGTACGGGAGGGCACCATTGCCTCCAAGATCGCAGCTCATGCGGCCGACATCGTAAAGGGCGTGCGCGGGGCCTATGAGCGCGATTTAAAGCTCTCTGAGGCCCGGCGGAGGCTCGACTGGAAGGCCCAGCAGGAGCTGGTGCTCGATCCCTATAAATTCGCAGAGATTAGAGACAGACGCAAGACCAAGTCAGAGGCCTGTTCCATGTGCGGCGACTATTGTGCGATGAAGATCGTAAGCCGCTTCCTGGATCCCGAAGGAAAGGCCGATGACACGACCTGTTGACCGGCTGCTGTTCGGAACGGCCGGGGTCCCCAAGTCCTCCCCGCATACCTCCACCCTATCGGGTGTCAGGAGGATTGCGGAACTGGGATTGGACTGCCAGGAAGTGGAGTTTGTCCAGGGTGTCAAGATGGGGATAGATACGGCTCGTGAGATACGGGGCGAGGCGGAGCGACTGGGTGTGGGCTTGAGTGTCCATGCCCCCTATTGGGTCAACCTGAACTCGGTCGAGGACAGCAAGCGGTACATGAGCCAGCAGCGGCTGCTGCATTCCGCCCGGCTAGCGCGGGAATTAGGGGCCCGGAGTGTTGTGTTCCACTGCGGGTTTTATCACAAGGACACGCCCGAGCAAGTGTTCGAGACCATAAAAGTCGGCCTCAGGGAGGTCATGTCGATTCTGAGGTCAGAGAGAAATCCCGTAGTCATGCGGCCCGAGACCATGGGAAAGCGGGCCCAGTTCGGGTCGTTGGAGGAGATTTTGTTCCTATGTCAGGAGGTCGAGGGATTGCAGCCGTGCCTGGATTTCTCGCATCTCTACAGCCGGGAGGGGCGGGCCAACACCTACCTGCACTTCCACCGCATCCTGACCAAGGTGACGAAAAAGCTGGGGGATGGGGCCCTCGAGGATGTCCACATCCATATCTCGGGCGCCATGTACAACGACAAGGGCGAGATGAAGCACCTGAACCTGCAGGAGTCGGACTTCCGCTATGACGACTGGATCCAGGCGCTCAAGCACTTCGACGTCAAGGGCATGGTGATCTGCGAGAGCCCGGAGCAGGATGTCGACGCGAGGATGCTGAAGAAGCTGTATTACGGGTAAATGGGGACTGTCCCCATTATTTGACTGGCTGAAGCAAAATCCTAGGATTCGTCCTTATTAGACTTCCGCGTATTTTCCTCGATGGCTAAAACGACCAGGATTCCTTCGGCAAATGCATAGAGAATGAGTGCGTAGATCGCCCCGCCGATCAGAATCATGAGTCCCGTTACTATGCCGCCTCCGAGTAAATCAGCCCTTCCGACGAAAGAGAAAATACACATTATCACAGCGGCAATCCCCACAACCCAAGCCAGGATTTTGAACAGAGAAGCGATGGTGTGCAAAACGGGAAACTTTTTCAATGGTCCCTCCCATTACTTCGAGTTTCCCTCATGTTATTGTTATAGTTTGGACATGTCAAATCCATTTTCTATCATGAGACGAAGCGTGAAGGCGGAAGGTGTAGAGTGACCTCACCCAAGACCTATTCGGTGTGATGGGAGTTATCAATTGAGGGCGGAGTAATCACATCAGGCATCGGCCTTGTCCCGTGTGATTATTTCCCCGATCCGAACCGCGGTGCGGCCGTCCCAAAATTCCGGGACTTGAGGTGACGGGCGATCACTTTTCAAGATCTCCTGGGTTTCCCCCCTGATCCTGTCCGGATCGACTCCCACCAGTCGATTGGTCCCCTGCTCGAGCGTTACGGTCCATTCCGTGTTTTCGCGCAGAGTGAGGCAGGGAACGCCCAGAAAGGTGGTCTCGGGCTGGATGCCTCCTGAATCCGTCAGCACCAAGGCGGCATGAGCCATCAGGCAGGTGAAATCCAGATAGCCTTGAGGCGGGAAGATGATGATCTTCTCGGGTTCGTCCAGAGTGAGAGGTTCTGCTGCGGCATCAAAGACATGGAAATATTCTGCCAGGCCGAACTCCTTGATCCGCTGGACGGTCCGGGGATGGGCGGGAAAGAGGATAGGGAGCTGCTGCTTGGCCTGATCGAGGCCGGAAAGGATGCGGCTGAAAACTTTGCGATCGTCGACATTCGAGACCCGGTGGAGGGTCATCAGGGCATAAGGATGGATGCAACCGCCGACCCTAAGGCCGAGCCGGGCGAGGATGGCGGACTTTTTGGCCTTATCCAGATATCTCGAGAGGGTGTCGAGCATGATATTTCCGACCAGGTGGATCTTCTCCCGGGAGATGCCTTCGCGGCTGAGATTAGAGTTGTCGTACGTGCTGGTCGTAAACAGATAATCCGAAATATGGTCGGTGAGCAGGCGGTTTATCTCCTCGGGCATAGTGCGGTCGAAGGAGCGGAGGCCGGCTTCGACGTGGGACACCGGGATGTGGAGTTTTACGGCGGAGAGGGCGCAGGCAAGGGTGGAGTTTACGTCTCCGAAGACCACGACCAGGTCCGGTCGGGAGGCGATGAGGACCTCTTCGTAGCGCATCATGGCCTTAGCGGTCTGTTCGGCATGGGTTCCGGAGCCCACGCCGAGATAGACTTGGGGCTTGGGGAGGTGGAATTCCTGGAAGAAGATCCCGCTCATCTCTTCGTCGTAGTGCTGGCCGGTGTGGACGAGGGTGATCTCGAAGTGAGGGGATTTTTTGAGCTCCTCATAGAGCGGTGCGGCCTTCATGTAATTGGGGCGGGCGCCGACAATGAGGTGGATTTTTTTCGGCGTGGTCTTTGTTTTGGATTCGGGCATGGATTTTGACATGGATTTTGACATGGATTCAGAGGACTTCGGTGAGGATCCGGACGATGCGGGAGGCGGCTTGCCCGTCCCAGAGTTTAGGGAGACGGCCTTGCTTGCCCCCGGTTTCGAGAATTTCGAATGATTGCGAGACGATCTTCTCGGGATCGCTGCCCACCAGATAGTTGGTCCCTTCGGTTATGGTGATGGGGCGCTCGGTGTTGGAGCGCAGCGTCAGGCAGGGGATGCCGAGGATGGTGGTTTCCTCCTGGATGCCGCCTGAATCGGTGAGGACCAGGGCGGCATGGGCCATGAGATTCAGAAAGTCCAGGTAGCCCAGGGGGGGAATGGTGATCACTTTGGGGGGAGAGAGATCCAGGGGAATGGATTCGGGGCGGTCGACGTGCCAGATCATGTCTTCGAGGGCAAAGGCCTTGACCTGCTTGAGGGTGCGGGGATGGATGGGGAATATGAGCGGGATGCGTTCGGATACTGTGTTGAGTGCGTCGAGGATACCTACGAGGGTGTGCGGATCGTCGACATTGGAGGGACGGTGGAGGGTGAGGAGGGCATAGGGCTGGACGGCGGCGTCGGCCTTTAGGAGGCCCAATCGGGCGAGGGCATCGGACTGTTTGGCGCGCTCGATGAACTTGAGGAGCGAGTCGATCATGACGTTTCCGACCAAGAAGATCTTGGATTCGGGGATGCCTTCGTTTTTGAGGTTTTGATCGGCGTCTTCGCAGGTGGTGAAGAGGAAGTCCGAGATCTGATCGGTGAGGAGGCGGTTTATCTCCTCGGGCATGGTGCGGTCGAAGGAGCGGAGGCCGGCCTCGACATGGGCCACCGGGAGGTGGAGTTTGGCGGCGTCGAGGGCGCAGGCGATGGTGGAGTTGACATCTCCTACGACTACGACCAGGTCGGGGCGCTGATCGAGGAGGATCTTCTCGTACTCCTGCATGATGGTCCCGGTTTGAAAGGCGTGGGTGCCGGAGCCGACGCCGAGGTAGACTTGGGGTTTAGGGAGGCCGAGGTCGTCGAAGAAGACCTTGTTCATCTCTTGGTCATAGTGCTGGCCGGTGTGGATGATGGAGGCGTGGAAGTGAGGCTGGAGCTTTAGTTCGTCGTAGAGCGGGGCGGCCTTCATGTAATTGGGGCGGGCCCCTACGATGATGTGTATGTTCTTGGTCGGCATGCGTGCTTGCCTCGCTTGTCGCTGGATTTGTAGTTTATACCATAATTGAGAAAATGGGGACAGTCCCTGTTTTTTAGGTCCCAGATACTCATTTTTTTGAGAGTGAGAATAACTCACTTGGGAGGCGTCTTCTGCAATATGAGGATGAAATGAGGAGGGCACAAACGCTTTTCATGAGGGATGAAACCACGTATCGGAAAAATGCAAGAAAGGAGAGAAAAGATGCCGGAATATTACACCTTCGAGAATCTGGAATGCTGGAGACAGGCCAGGGACCTGGCGCTTGAGATGCACAGGATTTCCGCCCAGGAGAACCTGAACGGGGATACTGCGTTGAGCGGCCAGCTGCGGCAGTCGTCGTTGAAGGTCATGTCCTGTATCGCCGAGGGAAAGTCCCGGGGCAGCGGCACCGAGTTCATCTACTATTTGAAGCTGGCCAAGGCGTCGGCGGCGAGCCTCCATTCGAGCCTGATCATTTCGAGAGACATGGGGTACCTGGGAGAGGGGGATTTCCTGGACTTTCAGGATCGGGCCAACCGGGTGTCGGCCTTGATCGGAGGGCTGATCAATGCGATCAAAAAAGGCCAGCGGGAGCGGAAGGAAAAGAAAGCCCGGCAAGAAGCGGCCGCTCCCGAGATGAGCACACCCGAGATGCATGAGGCCGAAAGGAGCGAGGCGGTTTAGGGGACTGTCCGATTTGACTGTTTGGCCCCCCTATAGAGCCTACGTCGTCTTGGTCACCTTCTTGAGGCCGCGGGGAGTCTCGGTGTCAAACCCTTTGGCCAGAGTCAGGTGATAGGTGAAAAGCTGCGCGGCCACGATCGAGACGATGGGGCTTACCCACTCGGTGACGTCGCCTGGGATCTGAAGCGGCGTGTGCGCCAAGGATAGGGCTTTTTTCTCATCCGATATGACGACCAGCTCTGTCTTCTTCTCCTCGACCAGGCCTGAGATGAGGCCGATCATGTCGTTGAAGACAGCCCCACCCGGGACCACGGCCAGAACGGGAAATCCCTGCGAGACCATGGCCACCGGCCCGTGCTGGAAATCGGCCGAGGAATAGGGCTCGGCCACCACATAGGTGAGTTCCTTGAGCTTCAGCGCCCACTCGAAGGCCGTGGCGTAATTGTAGCCGCGCCCCAGGACCACACAGTGTTCCATGTAGCGGTAGCGCTCGGCCTCGTTGGCGATCAGCGCATCGAGCCCCAATGTCTTCTGCACCAGCTTGGGCACCTGTTTGAGCGCCTTCCAGCGGTCTTCGGCGTCGCTGAGGGCTGTGGACAGGGCGGCGATGGCCATGAGCTGGGCGGTGTAGGTCTTGGTGGCGGCAACGGCGTGTTCTTTGCCGGCGTGGATGTCGATCACAAAGTCTGCGGTCTGGGCCAGCGGCGACTTGGGATCATTGGTGATGGCCAGGGTGGGAGCCCCCTGGCGCTGGCCTTCCTGCAGGACGCCCACGATGTCGGGGGATTGTCCGGACTGGGAGATACCGACCAGCAGGGCCTTCCTTAGGGAGGGCGGCGCGGCGTAGATGCTGAACAGGGAGGGCGCCGCCAGGGCGATGGGCAGGTGATTGTGCGCGCCCCAGAGGTATTTGGCGTAGAGGCCGGCGTTGTCGGATGTGCCGCGGGCCGCCAGGAAGATGAACTCGATATCACTCTGACGCAGGGCCTGGGCGATCTCACGGACATGGTCGATTTCTTTGTCCAGGAATTCGGCCAGGACGTCGGGCTGTTCAAAGATTTCGCTCTTGAGGCTCATGGATATATTTTATCACAATTCAGATTGAATAGTTTCTCAAATTATGAGGTGAGTCTGGTCAGCCTCTTCCCGACATCGGCGGCGAACTTTTGGATGTGGGATTGGACGAAGTCGTTGACGGGCAGGCCCGGGTCCTGGAGGAGCGGGGTGAGGTCCATGGCATAGATGAGGGAGGTGGCCGTGTCGGTGCCGTGGGAAGCGAAATAGGTGGCGTTGGCCCGGCGGCGGCCCTGGGTGGCGAGATCGTAGCGCTTGCCCCCGCAGATCTGGGAGTCGAAGACACCGAGGAGGGCGGCCTGAAGGTTTTCGTGGGCCGAGACGTCGAAGGCCACCTTGTCCTCGTCCGCCAGCCAGTCCAGGTCGCGCCAGACCTCGCAGCCGTAGAGCTTACGGGGGCGGAAGGATCCGGGGGGGAGGCTGCGGAGGGCGGAGATGGTGCGCAGGGCCACAGCGACGTGTGTGTCGTGTTTATCGGCCGGGTTATGGGTATAGACCGTCTCGGGGCGAGTTTTTTCGAATATCGCCCTAAGATCGGCTCCCGGGGCGGGATTTGAGGCGTCTTTGATGTCTGAACTGGGGTAATCGAGGAGAATCAGGGCGCCGTACTCCCCTACCTGGGATGCTTTCTTCTGTTCCGCGCGCCGCACGGTCTGCATCATCTCGTCGGTATAGTCTTTATAGAGATCGTCTCGGGGGGAGCCGCTCCCGTTGGTGACCACGACACCTGTGAACCAACTGTCGGGCCGCTGGAAACACTTCAGGATTCCGTCAAAGGCCATGATCTCGAGGTCGTCCGGGTGGGTGCCTACGGCCAGATGGGTGGTGCGGGCGAGGGCGTCGGGATCGGGTGTGCCGTCGGGGACATAGACTTCAGCCGTTTCGAGTTTGAGTTTCATCGCCGTTCTCCTTATTTTTTCCCCATTTCTTCGCTCCACCGATCTCCGGCAGGCTGGCGGCGGCGACGGCCTGGCCGACCCGGCGGCTCTGTTCATCGGGGAGCTGCATCTCAAGCCGCCCGGCCAGCTCTGAAAATTCAGCAGCCAAAACCTGCTGTGCCGCATCCAGAATGATATGACCGCCGCGACCGGACGTGCATCGCCCTAAGATCAGCAGATGCCTGATGTCGTAGAAATCCGCATAATGGGCCGTCGCATAGCCCAGGTAGACTCCGATGGTCCGCCAGATGCGCTCGGCCTTCTCATCGCCTCTCTCGAGCCTCTCTTGGACAGACTTCAATTTCTCAGCCGGTGTCATGTCATCCGGGATCACGATCCCCGCCCTAAGGGCCAGGCGAAACACCGCCTGCTGGGAAAAATACTGGGCTCCCACTCCCCTATCGCCCGACCACTCGTCCTCCACGGCCTCGGGAGAATAGTCCACCGGCGCAAAGGCCAGCTCATTGAGCCATCCCGTCAAATGCCCGTCGAGGTTGACATAGCCTGCGGCTTCGCTCGATCCCATGGCGATGCCCAAGACCCCATTGTCTTCCAGCGACATGGAGCCCGCCAGGGCTGTCACGTCCCCGTCGTTTGCGACCTCGAGGGGGACGCCGATCTCGTCCCCGATGCGCAGGAAAAGCTCCCGGACCGCACCGTATTTCTCGTCGGGCACGCCCCGAAAGAGTGAGGCCACGCGGACGCTGTTGTCGACATAGACGCCGGCGGCACTCCCTCCGATGGCGTCCAGGCGCGGCAGCTTGGCCACGGCGGTCCGGATGGCGGTCATGATCTCGCGGTAGTGGTATTCGGGATCGGATTGGGACCGGGGATCCCAGATCACCTCTTCGCTGTAGACCGAGCGGCCGTCGATCACGGCCGAGATCTTGCGGTCCGAAGCGCCCAAATCAAAGCCCAGGCGGCAGCCATCGAGGTGGCGGCCGATGTGCCGGCCGATATGACGGCACTGCTCTCGGGCCTCAGGCACATCCCCGGGTTTGCAGATGACGACCTCGAAGGTCCGGCCATAGACCGACTCCCCCAGCAGATGATAATCATAGGCACGGGATCCGTCCGGCGCATAGGCGGACGCGATGTGCTCTCCGATCGAGCGCGGGCCGCCGATATAGGCCTTCCAGCCGCCGCGGCTCCAGAGCAGGAACTTGAACAGCCGATCGGCATAGGCGGGATTGGTCGCGGCATACGGATGGCTCTCGGGATAGACCCGGGTCTCGAATCGGGACAGGGCGCCTCCGTTTCGCATCAGGCCGATGACCAGCGGCACTCCGTCTCCGGATTCTTTCAACTGGTTTTGAAAATGGCGGTTGGCCAGCACCGGGGGGCGGAAATCCGGATCGAGCGGGGGCGGGACTCGGGGCTTTATGAGCTCGAACGTTGGGATTTCCCGGTATGAGGATCCAGAACCGGCATGCGCAGGGAACGCGGTTTTACCGGAGGCGGATTTATGCGAGGCGGATTTAGTGGAAGACGCTCCGGGGGAGGCCGCTTCAGGGGAACCTGGTTCAGAGGGAGCCGGCTTAGAGGGAAAGAATGCGGGCGCAGAAGGCCTGGCCGAAGGATCCTTTGCCCTTCTGCGTAGTCTGAAAAAACGCTTCTTTTTTCTGCTCATGGTTGCCCGATATGGACAGGCCTTATTTTAAAATTAGTGACAGGCTACTCTTTTATAACTCGTGGGTCAATCAAGAAATGGGGATTGTCCCCATTTTTTGGGGACTGTCCCCATTTTTTTTAAATATTCAAATTGATCGCCATGAGCTTCATCTCGGTCATCTCTTCGATGGCGTATCTCAATCCCTCCCGGCCGAAGCCCGATTCCTTGATCCCGCCGTAGGGCATGTGGTCGATGCGGAAGGTGGGGACGTCGTTGATTATCACCCCGCCCACATCCAGCCGGCCGAAGGCCTGGTAGGCCTTGTTGAGGTCATTGGTGAAGACCCCGGCCTGAAGCCCGTAGATAGAGCGGTTGACTTCCCTGAGGGCTTCTTCGAAATCATGGTAGCGGTAGACCACGACCACCGGGGCGAACGCCTCGAGCCAGGAGATGCGCAGCTCGGGCCTCACGTTGGTCAGGATGGTGGGCTCGAACATGGCGCCGTCGCGGTTTCCCCCGAACACCACATGAGCGCCGTTGTCCACGGCCTCGCCGATCCATTCCTCGGTCTGTTCCGCGGCTCCGAGATTTATCATGGGACCGATATCAGTGTTCATGTCGAGGGGATCTCCCATTTTGAGCTTCCGGACCGACTCCGTAAAGGCATCCATAAACCGCTCGTAGATGACATCATGCAGGAAGATCCTCTGGATAGAGATGCAGACCTGGCCCGAATAGGCGAAGCCTCCCATGACCGACCGGGCCACGGCATAATCCAGGTTGGCGTCGGGTTCTATGACCACCGCGGCGTTTCCCCCCAGTTCCAGGGTGACCATCTTCTTATGGGCCTTTTTCTTTATGTCCCAGCCGATATCGGGAGAGCCGGTGAAGGTGATCATCTTGATGCGCTCGTCCTCCACCAGCGGTTCGGCCGCCTCGTATCCGCAGGGCAGGGCATTGAAACCGCCGGCCGGGTAGTCGGTCTCCTGCACGATCTCCGCCAGGAGCATGGTCGTGGGCGAGACCTGGGAGGCGGGCCGGGCGATAAAGGCGTTCCCAGTGGCCAACGCCGGGGCCACCTTGTGGGCCACGAGATTGAGAGGAAAATTGAAGGGCGTGATTCCTGCGATCACACCCCGCGGGAAATGGCTCACGATCCCCCATCGTTTCTTGGTCTGGGCGGTCAAGTCCAGCGGGATGACCTCGCCGTAGATGCGCTTGGCCTCCTCGGCGGCGATCTTGAAGGTGTTGACCCCGCGTGAGACCTCGGCCCGGGCGTATTTGAGGGGCTTTCCGGAGGACAGTACGATGGATTCGGCGATCTCGTCGGAGCGGCGGCCGATGGCCGCGGAGACGGCCTCGAGTGCGGCGGACCGTTCGTGGCTCGAGAGGCGCTTCGTCTGAGCGAAGGCGGCCTCGGCGCCGGTGATCGCCTGTTCCACCTGGGCCCGGCCCGCAAAGTGCACCCTGGCCGCCACCCGGCCGTCAAAGGGAGATTTGATCTCTCTCACCTGGGCGCCGTCTTCCCATTTTCCGTTTATGAGCAATTTGTGTTCCTTCATGCCGGGCTCCTTGCAGTTTTCGTTCATTATAATCGGAAAATCAGGGAGGAAAAAGGGGGGATCCCCAAATTTGGAAAAAATGGGAACAAAAATGGGGACAGTCCCAGTGCTGTCCCATTAAGGTATTTCTATTTCTTTATAACATAATTGTTTTCAATAGTCTAAGGCACAATTTCTCTATAATCGATCCAAACGTGATTTTATACTGTT
>Ga0180438_10002032_pt1 | contig 34186 bp, 26 predicted proteins | sample SS_ome_12_FD_132455 | JGI IMG/M metagenome (GOLD analysis project Ga0180438, IMG submission 132455) | Hypersaline lake sediment archaeal communities from the Salton Sea, California, USA - SS_3_D_2 metaG | ecosystem: Environmental > Aquatic > Non-marine Saline and Alkaline > Hypersaline >... | reverse complement strand
GCGCGCTTGAAAACACCGGGTCCCAAAAGGACGAAAATTGCGGTCATCGCCAAAATCGCGTATTTGATAGATTTCATCTCCACTCCTTTCAGATAGACTAAATCAGGATTATCGAAAATCACAATCTATGGGACAGATATCTTATTTATTATCAGTTTTTTATGAGCTTAAGGAGTTCTTTTTTATTGCGGATGCCTGACAGGATATCGAGAAAAAGCCTGTCCATTTCTTTGTCGGTGTAATCACTTTTGTCGATTTCCATATCATCTCCCTTCAGACAACATTGGACAATCTTTGTGTCTATGGCAAATCGAACGAACCGCTTGTCTTTGTCTTCGGAAAAATACGTGACCTGAACGGTCATTTTCAGGTTCAGACCGTCATTGTGCCTCATTACGACGACGTGTTCTTCCTTGTTGTCTTCCCGTCCATCCAAATCCATCCAGAACTCTCTTTTGATCAGATTCGGATCTTCATTTATTCCGAAAGCGAGGATCTCGTCATGGATCTCTTTCAACAGTTTATTATGTTCGGAAACAGAGAATGCCTTTGCTCCTGCCGGCTTAAAGAAACAGACCCAGAACCAAAGGGACAGAATGAAGATGTAGGATAATCCCCTCAGAGCCTTCCTGGTTGCATTCCTTAGAAGGATCATTTGCCAATCTCATTATACATCAAACAAAAAATAAATACCTGCAATGAATTTTAAATTCTGGAACTAGGTGATTCAGATCGTTTCAAGGAGCGTCACGATCCAGTTTACTCCGAATAAAACTGCCAGCAGGATCATCCCTTTGTTCAAATAGGAATCTAGCCTGGAAAAGCGAATTTTCAAATCAGAAAAAAGCAGCGCCATCAAGCGAAAGAAGAATTGGCAAAGGATATATAAGATCGTGAGGAAACCCAATCTGTGATATTCCCAGCTTTTTGCAATGTTCCCGTGAACAGCGGTGACCATGGAACGGAACAATCCGCAACCGGGGCAAGGGATCCCGGTCAAACTCCGAAACGTACACATGCCGGGAAGCTGGATGTTGCCGATTCGAAGAAAGGGGCTGTCGTTTTTTGGGGGAGTCAGGATCAGACATCCAACCAGAATACTGAAGCAGAGGAGAAATATCACGAGATCGGGCAGACGGCTGTGCTTCATATAAAATAATTGCGGACAGGAGAAAAATTCACCTCAATGAAATGCTTCCTTGACTTCGGGTCTCAATAAGACGACCAGGGCCCATATGCCGATGGGCAGCCCGAGAATGCAACAGGGGCTGACGCACGGGATCATCGCGACAATGCTCGCGGCGAGACTCAGCTCCCACTGCTTGAGTTCTCTCATCTTGAGGGCGGCGAATATGATGAAGGCAGCAACCGCTAATCCGACAACAGCGCTGGCAGCACCCACAGATCCTTCCCAGAACTCGGCATACCTTTCAGGGATTTCATCCCTGAGGAACGGCGCAATGCCCATTCCCAAAATGCTGCCGATCAATGCCAGCGCTGCGAAGAATATACCGACGATGCCGGTCACCAGAAGACCTGTGGCAGGCCCGGAGACCTGGCGGGATGCATCGCTTGGGATGACTTGGGGCGTTTTTATATCGCTCATGATTCCCTCCTTTCCATAAGCGAAACGATTCTATGCCATAAGAATCCCCATGTCAATTCGACAGATTTTATCAATAACCCAGACCTGGATTATTCACGGGCCAAGGTCGCTGCAACGGCGAAGAAGTAGCCTGTGATGTTGTATTTGTATACTACGAACAGGCTGCAATGAAGCCGGTGTTGTGATATTGGTCCGCCCGCAGAGTAAAAACTGCCGATCTAACATTACTTTTCCAAAGAGAGTATCATAATACCTTGAATGAAGGGTGGGGTGGGTCGGCCAGGTCAGATCATGAGGTCACCGCCATTGATGTCTACCGAAACCCCCGTAATATACGATGCTTTATCGGAGCATAAAAAAACGACAAGATCCCCGACTTCATCAGGAGTCCCGATCCTGTTGATAGGAAAAGAATCCAAAAAGCCCTGAAGCTCCTTTTCAGTGGTCGTTTTTCGTGCCATTTCCGTATCGATCAATCCAGGACAAATTGCATTCACTGTTATCCCGAACTGTGAAACTTCTTTGGCTATCGCCCTGGTCAATCCCAGCAATCCCGCTTTCGATGATGTGTAATGCGATCCACCCAGAGTACTCACACTTCTTCCGGCAGAAGATGAAATATTGACGATCCGGCCGAACCTGCGATCTATCATTCCGGGAAGGATGGCCTGGGAGCACAGAAAGGGACCGGTCAGATTTACCTGCATCGTTTTTTCCCATTCTTCGAATGAGATGTCCAGTATCCGCGTCCGGAACATGATGCCGGCATTGTTGACCAGGATATCCACCGGTCCGAAACTCTCCTTTGCCGCTTCAATCATACCGGCCACCGAAATGGGATCGGTCACATCCACAAGGCAAGAAATCGCTGACTGTTCTTGTGCGTTCAGCCTGTCGGCTGTGTCCTGAGCGCTCTTTATGTCAATGTCGCAGGCGGTTACCTTGGCTCCGGATTCGGCCAATTTTTCGGCGATGGCTCTTCCTATGCCGCGCCCTGCACCGGTCACGATGGCCACCCGGCCTTCCAGGATATTTTGTCCGTATCCCATTCTTTTCACCTCTGTTAGATTTTCTCTCTCAGTTTTCTCCATCTACCACAAAAGAATAACCAAGTAAAGCATTCCGGTAAGCATCCTATGAGCCTTGTTGATCACGCGGAAATGGAGATGCTTGCCAAGATCTTGAAAATTTCCGTATATTCTATGATAATTGGTATTCTCATGGATTCCGTACGACGCACATTATCTCTCGCAAGATGCGGGTTGCAGAATCAGCTCACAAAAAGGCCTTTCTGCATTTCTTTCGAGGTCACCCATTCCTGTAATGCCAAATGCAAACACTGTCATCTTCACGGTCCGGTGGAAGAGAACAGGGCTTCTCCTGAGCGGCTGGGTGAGCTCTGCAAAGAGCTCAGCCCTGTGGTTGCCCAAGCCTCAGGCGGAGAACCCCTTCTGCGCAGCGACCTCGAAGAGATCATCCGGGCCTGGAGAGTCCCGAACAGGGCGCCATTTATCGTCGTCACCACAAACGCCACGCTTCTAACAAAGGACAGATACAATAGCCTTCAAGATGCGGGAGTGGATGAATTTTCCATTTCATTGGACTATCCGGACGAGCGGCACGATGATTTCCGGGGCGTGCCGGGTCTCTTTCGCAAAATTGAAAACCTGATCCAAACACTGGGTTCCCAAAATAACAAATCCATCTCTCTCTGTTGTGTGATCCAGAGCGATAATTTCCGGCTGCTGCCTCGGATGGCCGAGCTTGCCAACAGATGGGATGTCCGGCTCAATTTCAGTGCGTATAATACGCTCCGGACCCATGACAAAAGCTACATGCTCTCCGGGAACGACCTGGAAGAGTTCAAAGAAATTATCCCCACTCTTCTGGAGATGCAGAAAAAACACCGAAAAATCCGCACGCCCGGTGATGTGCTGTGGAAAATGGTCAAATATTTCGAGCAGGGGTATATGCCCAATTGCCGCACGGGCGACAAATTTTTCAACATCAATCCCGACGGGACTTTTTCGCCCTGCGGCCTGATCATCACCGATTACAAAACTAAAAAAGAATTCATCCGGGACTTTTGCAAAAACAATTCCTGTGTGTACTGTTACACGAGCCTGCGTGCCAATACGGAAAGGCCTTTCCTATCCGTCGCCAGGGAACATCTCAAATTTATCCTATCCCACTAAAACACCACCTCGTCGGGAACTTTTAGAGGTGTCAAGCCATTGGCTTCCAGAATCGTGTTCAGGGATGGGATTTCGGTACGAATGAATTCGTTCAACCGGCCGATAAGGATATCGACCTCATCCGTCAAATCCCGGATCTGAAGCCTGTCCGTCTCGGTCGGGGCCGCAGGAAAACTGCTCACCGACATCCCGAGAAAAAGGAGCTGGGTGGATATGTATCCTCCGCGAAGAGCGACTTGTGACGGCACCTTGTACCCGAATCCTTTGGGCATGATATCTTCCTCTATCGCCTGGAATTTCTCTTTGAATTCCTTTACGCCTGACTCGACACCAGGAGAGGCCTCTTTTTTCTGCAGGGCTTTGTCCAGTTTCCCCAACTCGGCACGAATCCTGCTGCTCGCCGTCACCCCCAGACTCAGTCTTTTGGAAAGGGCGATCACTTCCACCTGCGCGTCGAACATGGCTTGATAATTCTCTCTTTCCATCGAGAAACGAGGGTCCGGATTGACAGTCAACTCCTGTGCCAGCGTTTTCCCGTCGACGGTCATTTCAACCGTGTAACGGCCTGGGAAAACGACAGGAAGGGCCGTTAATCCCATCCCCGTGGGCTTCACGACTTTTCCATCCCTGGTCTTTGGAATGACCTGAAGGTTCCACACCTGCCTGTGAATCCCCTCTCTTGTGGACAGCGAGAATTCATGGACCACCTCTCCTTCTGTGCTTTTGATCGCTATTTCGGGTTTCTCCTTCGGTTTATCCTTCATATACGCAGTCAGGATCATCCCATAATCAGGATTTTCCCCCGAGTAAACCGGCCTGCTCGAAGGCTCTCCCGAGGAAGACATCTGGTAAACCGTGGCGGGCGGAATTTGGAACATATGAACATCCGACTGAAAAACTTCGGGATTCATTTCTTGCAGCGGTTGGATATCGTCCAAAATCCAGATACCCCGCCCGTGTGTGCCGATGATCAGATCGTTATCCCTCGGATGAACCGCGATGTCTCTCACCGCCACAGTCGGCAGGTTATTTTGCAGCGAAAACCAGGTCTTCCCGCCGTCCAGCGAAGCGTAGATTCCGAATTCCATTCCCACATACAAAAGGTTGGGATTGACTGGATCTTCCCTTACGACATGGATCCATCCGAAGGGAAGATTCCCTTTGAGAGAGGTCCAGGTCTGCCCCTGATCGACGGTCTTGTAAAGATAGGTGCCGTAGTCATCGTGCCTGTGGCCGTCAAATGCGGCATAAGCGGTGTCAGCATCAAAATGGGAGGCCTCTATCCGGGAACACCATGTATTCGGTGGCAGGCCTTTGATGTTTTTCTCCACGCTCGCCCACGTCTGGCCCCCATCCTGCGTGACCTGGACATTGCCGTCATCGGTCCCGCACCAGATCACCCCGGCTTTCACCGGCGATTCCGCTATGGTGATGATCGTGCAGTGAATTTCTGCACCCGTGTTGTCCGGGGTGATCGGACCCCCTGAATCCTTTTGTTTTTCCGGGTCATCGGTGGAAAGGTCGGGACTGATGATCGCCCAACTATGCCCTCCATCGGCCGTTTTGAACAGATAATTTCCTCCCGTATACACGATTTTCGGATCATGCGGAGAGATATGGATGGGAGAGTTCCAGTTGAACCTGTAGGGAGGCTCCCTGAGGGATGCCAGAGGCCGGATGGTCTTGTTTTTTTTGATCCGCATATCGTACCTGTACAGCCCATTCATCTGAGAGTTGCCATAAACCACTGTATGATCCTCCGGATCGACCTGCGCATAAAACCCGTCTCCGTACCCGACCATAAACCAGTCGCTATTGAGAATCCCCTGGGCTTCCAATGTCGCGCTTGGCCCTCCCCAAACACCGTTGTCTTGAAGCCCGCAGTAAACAAAGTACGGAGACCTCATATCGAACCCGACCTGGTACACCTCGGCAAGAGCCATGTGTTCTATGGCTTGCCAGGTTTTGCCGCCATCGTAAGTGATGTCGATTCCGCCGTCGTTCCCATCGATAAGATGAAGGGGATTGTCAGGGTCTATCCACAAGGCATGATGGTCGGCGTGAGTACCCGCTGAAATAGCCCGGAATTTTTTTCCCATATCGCGGGAAACATAACTCCCGCCGGAGAACACGTACACGACTCTATCATCGCTTGGGTCGACACGGATCTGGCTGTAATAAAAGGGTCTGAAATTGACCCGTTCATAAGTTTCGTTGTCGCATGTTCTTATCCAGCTCTCCCCTTTATCCTCGGACCGCCATATGCCTGCGTCTTCATGTTCGATCAGGGCATAGACTACGTTTGGATTGCTGCGTGAGACATCGATCCCTATCCTGCCCATGATCCCTTCGGGAAGATCCTTGGTCAGTTTCTTCCAAGTTTCTCCCCCATCCGTTGTTTTGAATAATCCGCTTCCCGGTCCTCCGCCCGTGTAATGATAAGGAAGCCTGCGGTACTCGTAAGCAGCGGCATATAAGATGAGGCTGTCGGATGGATCCATGGCCAAGTCGGCAAATCCTGTGTTTTCATCGACATACAAGATCTTCGCCCACGTTTTGCCTCCGTCTGTGGTTTTGTAGACGCCGCGCTCTGCGTTCGACCCCCAGAGATGCCCCATGGCTGCCACAAAAACGATATTGGGATCGCCGGGATTGACGATGATTCGGGCGATGTGCCGCGTATCGGCAAGTCCCATATTGGTCCATGTTTTCCCGCCATCGTTGGATTTGTAAACGCCATCGCCGATCGTGACGCTGTTTCGGCACGTCGCCTCCCCTGTCCCGACCCAGACGATGTCGGGATGCGATTGAGCGATGGCGATATCCCCCACCGAAACGGTGCTTTCCTCGTGGAACACCGGTTTCCAGGAAATTCCGTTGTTATCCGATTTCCACACGCCGCTCGGCCCTATCGCCGCATAAATGATCCAGGGTTCTTTTTCAACGACATCGATATCGACCGTTCGTCCTCCCATCACGGCCGGCCCGACACAACGCCACGGAAATTTTTCGTAGAGATTCCCGATCTCATCCGAGCTTTGCGCCCAGAACGACAGAACCATAGTGAGCACGAAGATTCCTGTGCTTAAAAGCAATCCCAATCGTCTTTTAGACATAATCCCTCCTATCTCTCTCTCATAATCGAACCTATTGTATACAAACAGGCACAATTATGAAATGAATGATACTTTTTTTCATATGTGATAAGATAACTTTTTTCATTTTTTACCCGTATTTGTATTATATGGCCGAAAAACGCCTTTCCATTTCATTACAGGAGGAGTTTATGAAACGTTTTCTTTTTTGCTTTTTATTTCTGACTTTATCTTTTGCGCTCTTGCTGCCCGCACTTCCGCAGGAGCAGAGCTTCGATACCTATCACGACCCCAATGCTGTAAATTCCCTGCTCAAATCATGGAACACGAAATATCCTCAGCTCACCAAGATCATCAATATCGGGAGAAGCGAGGGAAATTTCGATCTTCTCGTTCTCCGGATCGCTGCACAGGGGCAGAAAGATCCGGATTCCCGCACGGCAGTGTTCGTATCGGCCAATATTGAAGGAACTCACCTGGTCGGTACGGAAGCGGCTTTGATGATCGCTCAAAAGCTCCTCACTCGATACGATGCGGATGAAAAGATTTCAAGCCTTCTCGAAAACAGGACGGTTTACGTGGCGCCTCTGTTGAATCCCGATGCCGCGCAGAACTACTTCGCCGACGTTAGGTTCGAGCGGCAGACCAATAATAAATCCACAGATGACGACGCGGACGGACTCGCGGATGAGGATGGGCCGGACGATCTGAACAAGGACGGACAGATCACCCAAATGAGGGTCAAAGATCCGGAGGGCACATGGCTCCCCCACCCCAATGAAGTCCGCTTGATGAAAACAGCTGACCCGAACGAAGGTGAGACCGGCATCTACAAAATTTACACAGAGGGACTGGACAATGACGGAGACGGCGAATACAACGAAGACCCAGTCGGTGGAATCGCCCTCAACCGGAATTTCCCGCATGATTTCGAGTACGGGATTAGGGCCGCTGGATTTTGGCCGGCAAGCGCCAAAGAAACCATCGCCCTGCTGGACTTTCTCACAAAAAGAGACAACATCGCCCTGGTCCTGAATTTTTCGAGCGAAAACACCATCCTCAATCTCCAGCAGACAGGAAGGGCGAGGGCAGCCGGAGACAAATTCAAGGTTCCTGAACGGTTCGCCAATTTCCTCGGTTTGGACCCGGAGCAGGAATTCACCATGCAGGAACTGATCGACATATTGAAAAGCATGAACATCGGTGGCGGCATCGAGATCGACGAGAGCATCGTCGCCATGATCCTCGGATTGGGACCTGCCATGAACATCGACCAGCAGGATATGCCCATGATCCAGGCCATCCAGAAAGAATACAAAGATGCTTTGAAAGAAGCGAAACTGGAAGACCTGGAAAAAAGAGCCCAGGGTGTCAGCAAAGGATCCTTCGTCGCTTACTGTTATTTCCAATACGGGGTACCGGTTTTTTCGACGGATCTCTGGAAAGTCCCGGAGCCCAAAAAAGAACCGGCCAAGGACGCCCTGACTGTGGATAAGTTGAAATCCATGTCTTCGGAAGATTTTCTGGCTTTGAGTGATGAAACCATCTCTGCGTTCATGAAGGAACAGGGGGCGCCGGACAATTTCAAACCGGAGATGATCAGAAAAATGGTGGAGTCGGGCAAAGTCGATCCTGCGAAAATGGCCGAGATGATCGAAAAAATGCCCAAACAGGCCAAAACAGCCGAAGGAGAACACCCGGAAGGCTACATCCTCGATTGGACTGATTCGGTAATGGAAGGATCAGGATTTGTCGAATGGACGCCTTACAACCATCCGACCCTGGGTGAAGTGGAAATCGGCGGTTTCGTGCCGTACCTGAAAACGACCCCACCTTCGAGCCTGATGAAAGAGACCCTTTCCTTCCACACGGATTTTTATATCGGCCTGATGGGACGTCTCCCAGAAATGAAGATCAAAGAAACCGAAGTCAAAGCCTTGGGAGACAGCCTGTACGAAGTTACGGTATACCTGACAAATGAAGGATGGTTTGCCACATCGACCGCCCAAGGGAGGCGGGCACGCACGGCTTGGCCCATTCGCGTGGAGCTCAAATTAGCTGACGGCCAGACGATATTTTCCGGACGCAGACTCGTCACGATCCCCTTCATCAACGGCAGCGGGGACACCAAAAAGGCCGAATGGACTATCCAGGGCAAAAAAGGCTCCAAAATCACGATAACAGCCAAGTCGCCTCGGCTGGGCTCGGTGACGGCAACGCTTGTTTTGGAATAGGAACGGAGGAAACCATGAAAAACTTCAAACTATCGAATATATTAATCGGGACAGTCCTTTGTTTAGCTCTGATCAGCCCCAAGATGCTCTCTGCTCAAGAGGTAAAACTTTCCTTCGATCATTTCTATGATTACGAAGAGCTCACCCAGACGCTAAAGGCTTTTGAAAAAACCTACCCGCAGTTCGTGACGGTCAAATCCCTGGGCAAGACCTACCAGGGGAGAGAAATCTGGAGCGTGATCCTCAATAATCCCAAAACAGGTCCGGCTGAACACAAACCTGGCTATTACATCGACAGCAACATCCACGGGAACGAAATCCAGGGCACGGAGGTGGCGATCTATGCCATCTGGTACCTGTTGAAAAATTACGGGGAGACGGAATTCGCCACGCGGCTTCTGGATGAAAAAGCTTTTTACATCATTCCAACGATGAATCCCGACAGCCGGGACCATTACATCAATCGGGTAGCCGACCCCAATTCCCCCCGGACTGGATTGGTGCCTCTGGATGACGATCAGGACGGGGTGGCGGATGAAGATGGGCCCGATGATCTGGATGGGGACGGTTCGATCACCATGATGCGCAAAAAAGACCCGAACGGATTCATGAGAGCTCATCCGGACGATCCCCGTGTCATGATCCCAGTTCGTCCCGGACAAAAAGGCGAATACACGATGCTGGGCCAGGAAGGGATCGATAATGACGGCGACGGATTCATCAATGAAGATCCCATGGGCGGCTATGACATGAACCGCAACTACGGCTACAACTGGCAGCCCAATTATGTCCAGTTCGGCTCAGGCTACTTTCCCTTCTGCTGGCCGGAGACCAAAGCTACGCGGGATTTTCTCCTTGCCCATCCCAATATCCTGGGCGCCCAGAATTTCCACAATTTCGGCGGGATGATCCTCGTGGGTCCTGGAGCCAACAACATGGGAGAATACCCGAGGGCCGATATGACCGTTTACGATTATATCGGGAACAACGGCGAAAAGATCCTTCCCGGTTACCGCTATATCAAGGTTTACAAAGATCTCTACACGGTTTTCGGCGGAAGCATCGATTGGATTTACAGTGTTCTGGGAATCTATACCTTCAGCAACGAGCTGGACATGGACCAATTCGATGATCTTGCAGCGATGCTGGGTACACAAGATGAGGAAGAGCAGGATGAAGATTTAGCCAGGCTGATAAACTACCAAAGGATGCTCAATGAAATGGCCTACTATGACCTTGTGCTCATGGGAGAACATTATACGGATTGGAAGCCGTATAACCATCCGCTGTACGGGGAAGTGGAAATTGGCGGGCCGACAAAATTCTCACAGCGAGTGCCGCCGTTATTCAAACTTGCCGAAACCAGCCATAGGAACGCGGCTTTTTGTCTTTATCACGCTGACCAACTTCCACGCCTGTCCTTCGATGACGTGAAGGTCAAAAGACTGGAAAAGGATCTGTATCAGGTGGATGTCGTCATCGAAAATTCCCGGGTCACTCCGACCATGTCCTTCGTCGCCCAGCAAAAAAAGCTTCACAGGGCAGACCGGTTCCAGGTCGAAGGCAATAACGTCAAGCTATTGGCTGCCGGACGCCTGACGGACAAATACAGGGACATCACGCAGAAGATCGAAACACAGAAAAACTTCGTCTGGATCACATCGGGAATTCCCAGCTTCGGCCGGGTAGTTTATCGCCTGCTCGTGCAGGGCAAAGGCCAGATGAAGCTTGTGTATGATTCTCTCAAGGGAGGCTATTACACCGCGACAACGAATTTGCAGTAAAGCAGACGCAGTGAAATCGGGTGGCCCGTCCTCGCTCCACCCATCCCCCAGTGGGCACCCTTCCGCTGCGGGCGGGCGGGGGGCCCCCTCCAGCCGCACCTCCCGTCTTTTTATCGTTATCTCCCACACAAAATGGAAGAGAACCAAGTTATTTTGTTTAAAAAGAATAGTTATGTGTCGGGATATTTTATAAATAATTCAGAGTCCGGGATTATTTACGAGCCAATATTGCTGTAGTGTCGAAGAAGCAGCCTGCGAAGCTGTAAATGTATACCGCGAGTGGGCTGCAATGAGGTCAATGCAGTAAGGTTGGCTCGCCCAAGGGGGAAAATCTGCTGTTTTTCATAATATTAATATGCTAATTTTATTCTTTGTATTGAGATTTTGTAGACAGCAAATTTTATAAATAATTCAGGGTCCGGGATTATTTACCGCCCAAGGTTGCTGTAGCGGCGAAGAAGTATCCCATGAAGCTGTATTTGTATACCGCGAATGGGATACGATGATGTCGATGCAGTGAAATCGGGTGGCCCGTAGGGGAAAAAATACTGATACATTAATAATGAAACATGAAATTTTGGCTTCTGGTAAAAAGATGATTGGTATCAGTATTTTTTATAAATAATTCCGGAAGGTAAACCAAAGGCTTGTGCCGTCCGTATAATTCCATAGGGGTAGAGGAAGGGTGAATATCGAAAGGGAGAGTTTATGTGAAGAGATTAAAAATGTCCCTGCGGATAGCGATTATATGCCTAATCATTCCCTTCCCGATCCTGGCCCAAATTAAGCCGTCCACCGAACAAAAGACCGTACAAGCCTTAAGAGCCGAAGAATCCATCACGATCGATGGCGTTCTGGATGAACAAGCCTGGCAGGGCAAAGGATACTCCGATTTCATCCAATCCGATCCGACAGACGGCGCCCTTCCAACAGAAAAAACCGAAGTATGGGTTGCATTCGATGATAAAAACCTGTACGTTGCGGCCCGGCTGTATGATTCCGAACCGGATAAAATCGTCCGCCGTCTGGGAAGGCGGGACGACCTAGTGGATTCGGACTGGTTCATCTTTGCCGTTGATCCCTACTACGACCGGCGAACAGGATATCAATTCGGCGTGAATCCGGCAGGATCGGTCGTGGACTGGACGCTGTTCAACGATGCGTGGGATGACACGACGTGGGACGGGGTATGGGAAACGCGGACAACTATTGACGACCAGGGCTGGAGCGTGGAAATCCGCATTCCCTATAACCAGCTTCGGTTCCCCAAAAAAAATGAATACGTCTGGGGCGTGAATTTCCGGAGGCTTATCCGCCGCAATAATGAAAAAATGGGATTCGTTTGGATTCCAAAAGAAGAAAGTGTATATGTCTCCCGCTTCGCAAAACTGGAAGGTATTCAGGATGTCCGTCCCGGAAGACATATCGAATTTCTTCCCTACTCCGTCGGACAGGCCCAATTCAGCCCCAAAGTACAGGGGAATCCTTTTGCACAGGGTGAGGAGTACAAGGTTAATGCGGGTTTCGACCTGAAGCTGGGCCTGAAAAGTAATCTAACCCTGGACGCAACCATCAATCCGGATTTTGGGCAGGTCGAGGTCGACCCGGCCGTGATCAACCTCAGTGCTTTCGAAACGTTCTATGAAGAAAAACGGCCTTTTTTCATCGAAGGAGCCTCCATATTCGACGAATTCGGGCGTGGTGGCGCCACATCCAATGCCAACATAAGCTGGTCTCAACCGAGCTTTTTTTATAGCCGCCGGATCGGACGGACGCCCGGAGGTTTTGTCACACAGGACGGATACGTGAATTTTCCAGGCCGCTCCACAATCCTCGGGGCCCTCAAGCTTTCCGGCAAGGTAGGGAAAGGCTGGAGCATCGGAGCCCTGAGTTCCTTGACCGCACGGGAATACGCGGAGATCGATCATTTTGGGGAAAGGTTCAAACAAGAAGTGGAACCTTTTTCCTTCTACGGGGTGGTCCGCTCATTGAAAGAGTTCCATCAAGGAAAACAAGGTGTCGGGTTTATGGCCACGTCGGTTGTCCGGGATTTGGGGGATGATATTCTTAATCTGATCATGAACCGTCAAGCTTTCAGCCTGGGATTGGATGGCTGGTCTTTTCTGGATAAAAACGATGCATGGGTCCTCACGGGGTGGGCCGGTGCCACTCATGTGCAAGGAAGCAGGGATAACATCCTGAGATTGCAGCGTTCGTCCCTCCATTACTTTCAGCGCCCTGATGCGACACATCTCGAACTGAACGAGCAGGCCACTTCTTTGAGCGGCTGGGGAGTTCGGGTTGCGGTGAATAAACAAAAAGGACAATTCCTGTTCAACGCCGCTCTCGGTGCCCTTTCTCCCGGATTCGACCCGAACGACATCGGGTTTCAATCCAATAGTTCCGATATCATCAATGTTCATGTACTTGCAGGATACCTCTGGCCCCACCCGGGAAAAATCTTCCGCAACTTCCTTATCTATGGCGGGCCCTTCCGGAATTACGACTTCGGCGGAAATAAATTCTGGGATGGTTTTCTTCTCGCAGTGGACGGGCAGCTCTTGAACTATTGGAATTTCGAGACGATGGTCGCTTACAATCCCAAAACTGTCAGCAAAACGCTGACACGAGGCGGCCCGCTCGGGCTGGTTCCCTCTGGCTATCAGATCGACCTCGGATTATCGACGGATGGCCGCAAGCCGATCGTTCTGTTTGCCAACGAAAGTTTATACAAAAGACCGACCGAAGGATACAACTGGACCGGCAGCCTGACTCTCCGCCTGAAACCCAGCAGCAAGTTCAGCTTTTCATTCGGGCCGGGATATTCGGTCAGGAGGTCGATCCTCCAATGGGTGACCAACGCGGAAGACCCCTATATGACAGAGACATATGGCACACGCCACGTTTTTGCCCGGATTCATCAACGGGTTTTGTCAGGGGAAATCCGGTTGAACTGGATCTTCACTCCCAGACTGAGCCTCCAGCTCTATCTTCAGCCGTTTCTTGCTGTCGGAAAATACGATGAATTTAGAGAATTAGCCCGGCCGAAAAGTTTCGATTACAGCATTTATGGTCAAGGACAATCCACGATAGATTATGAAAATGGATATTACACGGTCGATCCTGACGGTCCTGGGGGCCCCTCCCCTACTTTTTCTTTCTACGATCCCGATTTCAACCTCAAGTCCCTAAGGGGCACGGTGGTTTTGCGCTGGGAATACCTTCCCGGCTCGATCCTTTATTTTGTCTGGACACAAAACCGGGCAGACTATGGATATCCCGGTGATTTTAACCTGGAAAGAGATCTAAAAGCCTTATTTGCCGCTCCTGGAGATAACGTGTTCCTTATAAAGATCTCTTTTCGCTGGAATATGTAGCTTATTTGACGACACGGCCTTTGACGTTCCGGATCCTGAGGCCGCCGCTCCCATCGTCTTTGATGATGACATCGCCCCCCACGGTATCGATGGTGATAGAACCCGAGCCGTCGGTCACTTCGACGTCTTTTTCTACATTGGTGAGGTCGATCGTCCCGGATCCATCATCCACCATCACATTCCCGGTCACATCGCTGACTTCGATCGTTCCTGAGCCATCATCGATTTCGACATCTCCTCGAATTCCGCGGATGGTGATCGTTCCCGATCCGTCATCGATCCGGATGTTGCCGTTAATCTGAGCGATATCGATCTCGCCCGAACCGTCGTCGACTTCCACATCCAAATTTTTGGGAGTCCTTACCGTCAAATTGATGACCCTCTCCCTGAAACTGATCCCGCGGACCGAATTTTTGAAATCGCTGACCAGAACGGCCCTGTTCCCCTGCCTTTTCAATTCCAGCCGGACATTGTCTGCTACGTACTCTTCCATATCCCGGTCACTTTTTCCCCGAACGATGATCTCGGCTTCCACCTCGATGGCTTTCAGGGAATCTTCCCCGGTGACACGCAGGAACCCGGACCCGCAGTCGATCATCAGCTTGTCGATCCCATCGGCCGATAGGCTCAAGCGTTCCGTTTTTTCAAATGAAAACGCCATAGACAAACAAAGCACGAACACAACCAAGAATATTATTTTAGATTTCAATACAACCTCCTGAATGAGCGCTCTCTTTAGTAGACGTAAATCGAGCGAAAAAAGTTTACTCTGTCAATCCTTACAATTTCATTTGACAACCCAGAAGCGAAAAAATAAGCTATAGCCAAATTTACAAATAGGGAAAATGAGTATCCCCGATAAGGGCCTGACCTGCGTGATTTTATTATACGTAAACCATCGCTTAAGAAATATCATGAGTGGTCCGAATTCCGCTGAAACGTCACAGAATAGCCGACGGCTCGAAGAAATGCCCTGATAATCACTCGCTATCAGGGAGAAACTCTTATTCAATCAACTCTATAGTTTTAAGCCATACAGGTCGTCTAAATTTCACCTCAATTCTATTACCCGATACATTCATGGGCCAATACTTCAGATTTATATAAATTGTATCAGAATTGAGTTTCTGCCTTCGAACTAAACGGTTATTCAAATATATTAAAATTCTACCCGCATAAGTTTTGTATAAAACGATTTTTATCCTCTTTTTTCTCAAATGGTATAAGGAGTAAGTCCTGATGATATTTTCAATTGGAATATACTCCTGTGTTCTAAGAATCGTATTTTTTTCATCCCTGTATACAATTTTGCCGAATTTTTTTATTTGATTTACCCTTTTTTGCATTATATCTCTTATTTCATCGCGGATACTTTCCCAGTGAAAAATAACATGCGTGACTGAATATTTATTAATGAGATCTTTTAGTTTTTCTTCGTTAGGAAAATTATTCTGATAGCGACCGAGGATATTCAACAATTCAGGAATATACCCCCTTGGCTCATTTGGAGTTACTCCGTTCAATAGAAAATTTCTATGTGTATCCCAGGAAAGAGCGTAGGCCGAGTTATGAAAGTTGCGAATGCCAAAATAGAATGGGATCTCTAGAATAATTTTATCCTTATTGAAAGGCAACAATTTGTAAACATCACCAGAAGGCTTTTGAAACTCTGTCATCATGTTTTTTTGTTTCTCGAAGCGTATGTTTTCCGTAATCATAAACAACAAAATGAGAGCAACAAATAAAAACTTTTTCTTCCTGTTAAAATGTTCGAGCGCTTTAAAAGATCTAGCTCCACCTATTGCAGCTATTGTGATAAGAAAAGGGATGCTGATGAAAAATATTCTTCTAATTCCTCTTAATCCCTGAACGGGCATGATCTTACCAAATACATCAAACAAGGAAATCGTCTTTAAAAGAGGGATATGGGGAAAGCTTATAAAAAACAGCATGAAAAGCGCTAGAGAGATTGTGACTAGCTTGGTCCATTTATCCATATTTTTCCAGCCTGCAATGACAGCAGAAACTGCGATACCCAGGAAAGCCAAAAAAAGCCAATCGCTTACAGCATGATTGAGAAAGACAGAACAGGTGAGTAAAACCGATAAGGCAGCCAAAAATAAAAAAAGAAGGTATTTATGTTTCTTGTTATCTAGGAAAGAGACTATAAAAAATAATATGAAAAGAAAAAAGAAAAAGCCCGGAAAAAAGTACATTGCTGGAACCTGCGGATCAAATCCAAAGATATGACTGATAATCTTGCTATAATAAAATAGATCTAATGCAGTAGCAAGTGAGTATCCTTCACTTTCTGGGACTTCTGGTTGAGTTATTGTTAAGAAGGGGGAGAAAATCAAGAGAATAAGTATTAAGCCGATAAATAGATAGAATATGGACTGTTTAAGATCCTTTAGAGAAATAATCTTCAATATAAAAGCTACAATGAGGAATGATGGGATTAATAATCCCCATAATATCGCTCCATAATACAAGGAAGCCATGATTTGCATGAGAGCGAAAAGAACTGCACAAATCATAAAAATCCGCTTTTTTGTTTTGAAAAATCGAACAAGAAAGTAAAAAACAAAAGGGACATAGAAGACAGAAAGAAAATTAAGCCATACTAAAAAGAGAGTGTTCTTTTGATGCAAAATGTAGATTGTCGAAAATAGGAAAGCAAATATTTCACTATTTGAAATCTCACGAGCTAATAAATAACACCCAAAAGCACCGATGATCAGAGAGATTATTATATAAAAATTGTAACTCTGATTAAGGTCAAAGCCTAGTAAATGGAATATTTTAAAAAAAAATGACACACCGAACAGCGGATGAGTCCGTGCGAGCACGTATGACTCAGGATAATAGACAGGGAAATGGTAGATATTTTTAATCGGAGCATGTATTGTATAGTTAATAAGAGAAAGCTCATGCATTACATCGCCATGGTATCCTCCAGGAATTTTAGTGGAAAAATTTAAAAATACGCCTGAGTAACAAATAAATATGAGGACTAAAAAAATAAAAAAAATGGCAAGATAGGAGAGCAAGGTTTTCTGTGTAAACCTCATTTTTACCATTAAAGATATTTAGCCAAACGATCTTCAAAGAAGATCATCCGTCGAGAGTATATCATAGCCCAGGGTGATACTTCTATTGAATTGATCGACGGGAGGAATGGGGAGAGTGGAGAGTCTTTCTGAGGGCCTTCCGGATTGTTTTTTTCTGATTCAAGGGAGGCATTTAACTAAAACTTGATGGTTTGGAGATTGTGGGGGGGGATTTGTGTCGCTTGTTGAGTCCCTTGACCGTGTCGTTTTTGGTGTGATAATTTATTCTCAGGATGTCAGAGGGTGGAAAATAGGGAAACCGAAATTCCTAAATATCTAAATAGGTAGAGATCGGGGGACAAAAATGCTGATAAATTATTTTAAAACATCCTTAAGAAATCTTATTAAAAACAAGGGTTATTCGCTGATCAACATTTCCGGGCTGGCCATCGGAATGGCCACCTGTCTTCTGATCCTTCTCTATGTGAATCATGAGCTGAGCTACGATAATTACAACGAAGATGCCGACCGGATATACAGGGTCGCATTTAGAGGCCATTGGGGAGGCAGGGACTTTAACATTTGCACCGCACATGCGCCCATGGCCAAAGTCATCCTCGATACCTACCCTGAAATCGAAGAGGTTGTCCGCTTTCGTGACCAGGGAAGCTATATCATTCAGTACGGGGATAATGCCTACAAGGAAAATCGGATTATCTTTGCAGATGCCTCGTTTTTCGATATCTTCACCATCCCTCTTCTCAAAGGAGATTCCCAGACAGCACTCAAAGAGCCATATTCCCTTGTCTTGAGCCGGAAAACCGCAGAAAAATATTTCCGGGATGAGAACCCTATCGGAAAAACTCTTAGACTGGATGACAGGGAAGACTACAAGGTAGCCGGCGTATTTGAAGAGATCCCGGACAATTCCCATTTCCATTATGACATCCTCCTCTCCATGGAATCGCACGAAGATAGCAGAGATCAGATCTGGCTCTCCATGAACTATCCGACCTATATCCGTCTCCATGAAGAAGCAGACTATAAAACTTTAGAAGCCAAGTTCGACGAACTCATCACAAAACATGTCGCTCCACAAATGTCGGCCTTTATGGGATCATCCGCCGAAAAGCTTATTGAGAAAGGAGAGATACTGGCCAAATACTTCCTGCAACCCCTGAGAAGTATTCACTTGCACTCTGACCTTTTGGGGGAGATGGAACCGACCAGCGATGCCAAATACGTCTATATTTTTTCAGCCATCGCCCTGTTTATCGTGATTATTGCCTGCATCAATTTCATGAGCCTTTCCACTGCCCGGTCAGCTGGACGGGCCAAGGAAGTGGGTGTCCGGAAAGTTTTGGGATCCTTCCGAATACAATTAATCGGCCAGTTCTTGACAGAATCGATGGTGTCGAGCATTTTATCCATGATCCTAGCTCCTGGTCAGGTTAATGCTTCTGCCCTTCAATCTACTCTCTGGGAAAACCCTGGGAATGGAGAATTTGGGCCAAAGCCCCATGATTTTTATCGTCCTGGCAATCACGATGATCGCCGGATTCCTGGCAGGGGGATATCCCGCTTTTTTTATCTCTGCGTTTCGGCCTGTCAGTGTGCTCAAAGGCTATTTGCGAACCGGCGTGAAGGCCGCGTGGCTCAGGAGCGGACTCGTCGTGTTCCAGTTCACAGCCTCGATCATATTGATCATCGGTACTCTTATCGTCTACAACCAGCTCCACTACATCCAGAATAAAAAATTGGGATACAACAAGGAACAAGTGCTCATCCTCGATGAGACCTACTTGCTCGGGAAACAAACGGAAACCTTCAAGAATGAGATGCTCGCCTATCCCGAGATTGTCAGTGGAACGGTCACGGATTATCTTCCCATAACCCCATCCGACAGGAACAACGCAGGAGTTTTCCCGGACGGAGAGAGAGACAGCAAAAAATCCTCGCCGATGCAGAACTGGTATGTCGACCACGATTATATCAAAACAATGGGTATGACCATCGTAGAGGGAAGAGACTTCTCTAGAGAGCACTCCACAGATGTGGATGCTGCAATCATCAACCAGGCCATGGCCAAACACTTCGGCTGGGACCGGCCGTTGGAGCACAGAGTGGGGGAAGTGTTAGGCCTGAAAGAGGGGCTCAAGCTTCACCGGGTGATCGGCGTTGTGGAGGACTTCCATTATGAAAGCCTCAGAGACAATATCGGCCCGCTCGTGATGTATCTGGGCAGCAGCACAGGAAGTATCTCTTTCCGAATCAAAACAGAGGATATCGCCAAGACAATCGGTCTATTGGAAGCCAACTGGAGACCAATTCCTGCCCAACGCTCCTTTCAGCTACACATTCATGGATGAACGATTCGAGACGATGTATCAATCGGAGCAAAGGGTGGGAAAGATATTCGCGGTGTTTGCGACATTGGCCGTGTTTATCGGGTGTCTGGGATTGTTCGGGCTGGCAGCATTCACGGCAGAGCAAAAGACAAAGGAAATCGGCATCAGGAAGGTATTGGGGGCGACAGCCCCAGGTATTATCAGGCTGCTCATGCGGGAATTCGTGATCCTGGTCGCTGCAGCAAATGTCATCGCCTAGCCTGTGGCCTACTTCGTGATGAAAAAATGGCTAATGGATTTCGCTTACAGAATTTCCATAGAAGCATGGATTTTTATAACGGCCGGGGTATTGACGCTTTTTATCGCCATGTCGACTGTCATCTATCAGGCAATGCGCGCCGCTTTTATGAATCCGGCGGATTCATTGAGGTACGAGTAACGCGCTTGACGTTGGCTCAAGCACGGCCTGGTTCCGCCCCATCATTTCCAGCAGGAACTCTTGATGGCAGCTCTATTTCATTGTCGGTTCGGTTGGGGCGGAGATGCGGCGTTTGACAGGGCGCCGCGTTGTCGGATCGACATCCAGGACCGACCGCAGCAGGCTCTTTGTATAGGGATGGTGAGGGTAACGGATCAGGTAATCCGTCCCGGCTTCCTCCACGATCTTTCCCTCATGCATCACGGCGATCCGGTCAGCAATGCTTTCCACGACGGCCAGGTCATGGGAGATGAATAAGATGGTCAGGTTCTCGGTCCTCTGCAGCCTGAGCAAAATATTGATGATCTGGGCCTGGACCGAGACGTCCAGCGCGGAGACCGGCTCGTCGGCCACGATAAAATCCGGCTCCATGGAAAGAGCACGTGCAATGGCGATGCGCTGCCGCTGTCCCCCGCTGAACTCGTGGGGATACCGGTACATGAAATAGGCCTCCATCCCCACTTTGGCCAGCAGCTCGATCACCCGGGATGTGACTTTGTTTGGGGGCACCATCTTGTGAAACAGCAGCGGCTCGGCGATGATCTGCCGGATCTGCATCCGTGGGTTCAACGTGGCGTAAGGATCCTGAAAAACGATCTGCATCCGCCTGCGTATCATCCGGAAATCGCGCGGAGAAAGCCTCAGGATATCCTGGCCTTCGAAGTAAACCTCCCCTTCCGAGGGCTCGATCAACCGGAGGATAGATCGTCCCAAAGTCGTCTTCCCGCTCCCCGATTCCCCGACAAGGCCCAGGACCTGGCCGCGTTTGATTGCGAATTCCACGTCGTCGACGGCCTTCACCACTCCCCTGGTCCCGAACCACCGGCTGCCGAAAGGAAAATAGGTCTTCAATCCTCGAACGGAAAGCAGCACATCAGCCATGTCGATCCTTCACACTTTGTAATATTTATAGCAGGCGGAATGCCTGACATAATCCACGGCAAAAAGCTTGGGGAATTTTTTCCGGCAATCTCTGTCTCCCAGCTCGCACCGGGGGTGGAACGTGCATCCGGGCGGGAGGTCGAGAAAATCCGGTACGGCTCCCGGAATTCCCTGGAGGGGATTTTTACTCCCCTTCCCCAGCTTGGGGATCGATCCCAGAAGCCCTTTGGTGTAGGGATGTTTGGGCTCTTTGAAAATATCCACGGCCGGCGCATTTTCGACGATCTTCCCCGTGTACATGACCATGATCCGGTCGGCCATCTCGGCCACGACCCCCAGATCATGGGTGATCAGCAGGATGGCCATGTCGTAAAGCTTCTGGAGGTGGCGGAGAAGATCGATGATTCCGACCTGCACGGTCACATCCAGGGCTGTCGTCGGTTCGTCCGCGATCAGAAGCCGGGGATGGCAGCTGACGGCAAGGGCGATCAGCGCCCTTTGCTGCATGCCGCCAGAAAGTTCGAACGGATAGGCTTTGAAGCGCTTCTCTGGCTCGGGGATCCCGGTCTCTCCCAATAGACGGATTGTCTCCCTCTCCGCCTCTTTAACCCCCATTCCCATATGCAGCCTGAGAACCTCGGCGATCTGGTACCCCACCGTGAACACGGGATTCAGAGCCATCGACGGTTCCTGGAACACGAAACCGATCATTTTTCCCCGGATTCTGCGCATGTGTTCCGCGCTCAGTTTCAAAAGGTCCTGCCCGTTGAAATAGACCTTTCCTTTGACAACGCGGCCCGGTGAAGGGATGAGATCGATGAGGGAGAGCGCGGCGATGGTCTTGCCGCAGCCCGACTCCCCCACCAGGGCAACCGTCTCTTCTTCATTCACATGGAAGCTGATGTCGTCCACAGCCCGGAGAATGCCTTCGTCCAGGAAAAAGAAACTCCGGAGGTTTTCCACCTTGAGAAGCATGGCTACAAAAACCTCCTCATCAGGACCTTGGGATCGAAAGCATCCCGAAGTCCGTCGGCCAGCAGGTTGAAACTCAACATGGTTGCAGCCAGGATCCCTCCCGGGAACAACGCGACCCACCAGGCTACAAGCAGGGCATCCCTCCCGGCGCTCATCATGTTGCCCCAGGTGGGTGTGGGCGGGCGAATACCTATTCCGAGAAAGGACAACCCGGCCTCGGAATAAATCATGCTGCTGACCATCATGGCCGCACTCACAAGAACCGGCGATATCCCGTTGGGGATCAGGTGGCGGAGGATGATTGTCCGGTGTGGAAGACCGATGGCCCGGGCCGCCTCGGTGAACTGTTTTTCCTTTAAGGACAGCACCTCTCCCCTGATAAACCGGGCTGTTCCCGGCCAGGATGTCAGTCCCAGGATCAGGATCATGGCAACGATGCTCGCCTCGAAAACGCCGACCAGCATCAAAAGAAGAAAGAACGTGGGAAAGGCGATGAAGACATCCACGAACCGCATCATGAGACTATCGATAAAACCCCCGAAATAGCCGGCGACAGATCCGTAGAGCGTTCCGATCGTAATGGCGATCAGAACGGCCAGAAGACCCACCGATAGGGAGACTCTGGCTCCGTAAAGCGCTCTGCTGTAGAGGTCGCGGCCGTATTCGTCCGTGCCGAACGGGTGCTCCCAGGATGGAGATTGATACCGTGTTTCGAGGACATTTTCGATGGCAGAGGGATCATGGGTAGCCAGGAAGGGAGCCAGGATGGCTATGATGTAAAAGATACAAATGACATAAAGGGAAATGACAGCCAGTTTATTTTCTTTGAACCGGCGGGAAGCCAGAACCAATGGAGTTTTTATCTTCGGCTTTTTTATCTTTTCGATCAGGGATTCATACGTGTGTTTGACCGATATAAAAACCATGGCCGACCAGGAGAGAAAGATGAAAATGAGAGCGAGCCAGTCGTCGAAAGCCCTTGATTGGAAGGTATGCACGAACCGGTCCCAGCGGAAGATGAGGAGGAGAGCGACAACCGTCGATCCAAGCAAGACATGGATCCCCAGCTTAGTGTTCTTTTTGAACAACAGATGTCCTGATCCAGGCAGCACCAAGGCTCCGAACAGGATGAGCTTTTTAAACCGGTTTTTTCTTTTCATACGATACCCTTGGATCCAGTGCGACGTAGGTGATGTCCGCCAACAGGTTGCCCACGATGGTCAAGACCGCCGAGATCATCAGCGTGGCCATCATCACGGGATAATCACGGCCGCCGACAGCCCCCACGGCCAGGGTTCCCATGCCCGGCCAGGCAAAGATGGATTCGATCAAAACGGATCCCGAGAGAAGAGCCGGAAGATGAAGCCCCAATATCGTCACCAGCGGGATCATGGCATTGCGGAGCGCGTGCTTGAAGATGACCATTTTTTCCCTCAGGCCCCTCGCTCTGGCCGAAAGGATGTACTCCTCGTTCAACACCTCGAGCAATCGGTTGCGGACATACCGCGCTTTATGAGCCGCAGAGCCGATGCCCAGGACAAAGACCGGCAGAATGAGGTGCCAGAGCCGGTCCAGGATCTTCCCTCCGAGCGAGAAGAACTCGTAGTCCATGGACCTCGTTTGGGAGGTGGGCAGCCATCCCAGATACACGGAAAAGACCAGGACCAGCATCAGGGCCATCCAGAAGCCCGGGATGGAATAGATGATGAGGGACCCCAGAGTGACACTCTTATCCAGGGCCGAATACTGCTTGACGGCGGAGACGATTCCGATGATGATCCCGAGCGACGTGCTGAACAGGAGGGCCAGCAGCGTCAGCTGGAGAGTATAAGGGATCCTCTCTGCGATCAGGTCCAGCACCGGCCTGCGATACCGGAAGGATTCCCCGAAGTCTCCCTTGACAACATTGCCCAGCCATTTCACGTATTGGATATGGATGGGCAAGTCCAGGCCGTATTTCTGCCGTAAAAGCTCGATGATCTCCGGGGCAACCTGGCGCTGCCGCTGCTCTTCCAGGTACATGTCCATCGGGTCTCCGGGCGCCATGTGGCTGATGAAAAACGTGATGGTGAGGATTCCCCAAGTGAGAGGGATGGCCTGTGCCAACCTTTTAAGGATGTGTCTCCACATTCAGCTTGCCCCAGCCATAATTGGGGCAAGTATATATTTTACGGCGTCACTTTTCAAGAATATACGGGGACGATTTTATTTTTCTTCTTCCTCGATCCAGAGATACTCCATGAACCAGGTTGGATCCGAATAATCTTCGAGACCTCGGACCTTTTTGTGGGCGATAAGCACCTTCGTTTCTGGAAAAATAATGGTCATCGGTATATCAGTTGTATATATCGGTTCAATTTCTTTGTATATCAGCATTCTTTTCTCCAGATCCGGTTCATTTTTGGCTTGATTGAGTAGTCTAATCATGTCTGGATTATTATAGCCTATGGGAGAATTTTCACTCAGGATGCTTAAATGTCCTCCGAATGCAACGGGCGAGTTTTGGAATCTTTTCTTATTTTGGAGTACCGCTGGACTACTCCTCCTCGATCCAGAGGTGTTCCATCGCCCATACCGGTTGTGCCCTGAAAGGGCTGCTGAGTCCTTTTATGCGCTCATGGGCGACACAAGTGTGAATGTGGAGAAACAAAAAAGTAAGGGGCAGGTCCTGTGCCATAATGGGCATGATCTCACCGAATATCCTGTTGACCTCCTCGGGATCGACGGTGTTTTTGTACTCCTGGAGGAGTTGGATCATGCGGGGATTGCTGTATCCCAAGGGCGAATCCTCTCCGAACCACCCCAGAAGTTGGATAGGACCTTGAAAAAAACGGTTGATGGCCGCCTGGAATCGGCCTGACAATATTCTTTTGTTTAGAAGGTCTCCCTCGAGATTCTGAATATCCAGATGGATACCGATCTTTCGAAGCTGGGCTTGGATCAAAACAGCAGCTACCTCATACGATCCCATGGCGGTATACCCTGATGGAATGATCATTTCGAAACGAAAATCCCTGCCCGCTTTATGGCGCACACCATTTTCCCCTATTCTCCAGCCGGCTTCATCGAGCAGGTTTGCGGCAGCTTCTTGATCAAAAGGAAGAGGAGCGGGAATTTCATCATGTGTATAATGGTACGCCGTAAAAATAACATCGAATATCTTGAGGTCCTCGGGCATATTGAGGGCGCGAAGAATTTCCACCCGATCGATGGCCATTGTTAAAGCACGACGCACCCTTGGATCGCTCAGGATGGGATCTTTCAAGTTCCAGTGTATAGCTGAAACCCAGTAAAAGCTGGAAATGGCATAAAAGGTCCGGAATTGGGGGAACTTGACCAATTTCGGGATGTCGGAGCGATTGAAAAACGTCAGGACATCCGCATTTCCGCTTAAGAGTTCGGTGATGGAAGGGTCAGGGCTGAACTTGAGGATAACGCGTTTTATATCAGGTTCCCCTTCGAAATAATCTTCGTTGGCTTCCAATTCCATCATGGTTTGAGGAACATGCCGGACATACCGGTAGGGACCGTTTCCGATGGGATTCGTCCAGAACTCCCATTCCCAATATTTCTCGATATCCAGGTCTTCAAGAATGTGTTTCGGCCAAAACACCAGCCAATCCTCATGAAAATCCTTGGGTGACTCGAATGTTATGGTGAAAGAATAGTCATCGTGAACCATGACAGATTGCATCCCTAGCCAAGAATCGTCATACAGGATTTCCGGGTTGGAAATGAGCTCGAGGGTGAATTTTATGTCATGGGCTGTAACAGGGGCTCCATCATGCCATTTCACATCCCGGCGTATATGGAACGTCCAGGAACGATAGTCCTCGGAATGATGCCATCGCTCCGACAATTTTCCTTGCATGAGTCCTTTCTCATCGATCGTGAACAGGGGGAGAAAAACAAGGAACTTGGCATCGACATCCATAAAGGGGCCCAAGACCCGCTCATCCCAGGGATAGAGAACGGTGATGGTTTTATTGTCGACCGATGAACGATCCACGGGCCTCCGGCAATGGAAGCTTATCAGAGAAATCAACAAAACCATCGCGATGGGTAAAATTCGTCGTTTCAATCTTGCTCTTCGATCCATAATTGTTCCACATATTTTCCGGGATTGCTCCGAAAGGGACTTTTCAATCCTTTGACGCGGTTATGAACCATATTGAACGTTACCGTGGGGTACAGGCAGGTCCACGGCATGTCGGCTTGAAAATATGGCCAGAGTTTTTTGGCGCTGATCCTGAATGTAGACAGCTCCGGGCATCAGATCTGCACTGAAGAAAAGGGAAAAGCGGAATTTCCGCCCGTTCTTTTCACGAATCCCACCCTCGTCCTTTTCACCCCATCCGGCCTCGTCTAAAAGTCTTTTCGCCTGTTCCGGATCGTATGGTAAAGGTTTCGGGATTTCCATCGTGCCACCGGACATCCTTGCGTAGATGGAAGGTCCACTCTGTGTAGTCTTCGGAATGTTCCCAACTTTCCATCAAATCAGGCCGCAAGTATCCCTGTTCGTCTTCGTGAGCCAATGGAACGAACAGAAGATACGAGGCCGGGCCGGCCGTCCCTGAAAACGTTCTGCTCGGTCTCCCTCCAGCACAGCAGGGTCATTTTGGATTCATTGCTGCCGGAAGAATTTTCTTTTGGAGAACACACGCACGATAAAAGGAGCAATATACATGTGCTTAACACCACCAGGCTTCTATTCATCATTCCTCCTGGGCCAGAGAAGATGGTCTTTATGGGAGATAATATTTTCTCACCTCAGCCTCCGGAAGATACATCATGGCTTTCTTCAGGAGCGCTTCCAATTCTTTTTTAAACGGATAGCGGGGGTTGAACCCGAACAATCTCACCCTTCCCGTTATGCGGCTGTACAGGATCCCATGTTCTTCCAGATTCAATAATTGATTCTGGACCGTATTGAGATTGAACTGGAATGTCCGGGCTATCTCCCTGGCATAGCTTTCCCCGTGAGCATACAGAAAAAAAAGTATCTTTTCCTTTTTCTCCGATTCGAATAGCGCTTCCAACATTTTATGAAATCCCTCTAGGATAATTTATGGCTATTGACCGACATCATTGGTCGACCGACCAATCCCATCGGTATATTGTCGCATCAGAAAAGAATTGTCAAGAAATTAACGATCATTGAATGTATTTTTAGATCTATATTAGAATTTAAAATTCCTTGGTGTTTATTCCCTCTCGGGAAAGTTCATCCGTCGCAGTAAGTCCTGAAAACGTGGGTCGCCGCGCAGATCGTCGAAGATCGGATCGATGCTGATATAAGGCATATTGGAATCATGCGCCTCGTAGGCCTTTTCCAGCCATCCGATGGCTTCGTCCTTTTTCCCTGCACGCGTGAAGAGCGTTGCGATCTGCCAGGGTGTTACATAGGCTGTGCGTGAGCGCTCGATCATCATCTCCGCTACGCTTGTCAACGCTCCGGAGTAGCCTGCCTCCGCATAGCCACGTGCGAGAGCATCTTCTGCCTCACGATCGCCCTTCACAGCAAACCAGGTCCTCCATATGTCGAGCGCTTCCTCGTACATTCCCTTCACATGATAGGCGGATTTTAGAGCGGATAAAGTCATTTGGTCTTGTGGGGCCGTCCTGAACGTTTCTTGGAGATGGTCGACAGCCTCGTCGAACCTGTGCGCATACATCAAGTCCCAGGCATATATGGATCGGAAGACAGCGTGGAAGGGGTCCAATTCCAGTGCTTGCTCTATCTGCTCCATGGCTTCATCCGGACGGTCCATATAAAATAAGAAATAAGAGTAATAGGCATGGGCATCTGCATATCTGGGATTGAGTTCGAGAGCCCGTTGGAAAGCCTTCTCCGCAGCCGCCCATTCCCATTCGATCCATGTACTCTGTGTCGCTAATGTGTAATGGACTTGTGCGAGCGTGTCGTCCAACTCCAGGGCTTTCTGCCGGGCTGACCTTGCTTTCGGCCCCCCTTCCTCGAACGACACCAGCCCTTGTTGCAGGCGTCCACCCCAAACACTGGCAATGCCCACATAGGCTAGGGCATAGTTCGGATCTTTCTCCAGGGCCAGCTCAAAATACCCCAAGGCCTTTTCAAGGCCCTGTTCAGTAAGTTGATAAACTTGAAACATCCCCTTGTTATAGGCCTCATAGGCTTCGGGATTGACCTGCCGGGTAATGGCAAAGGCTTCCTTCTCCTGCGATGTTAACTTAACCCGTGCTTCTTCAGCGATGGCGCGGGCCATGTCTTTGTACATCACCAGCACATCGGTCATGTCCCTTTCGTATGTCTGTGCCCACAAGTTCCGCTCCTCCGGAAGTGCCTCGATCAACTGCACCCGAAGGCGCACGCTGTCGCCGACCTGAAGGACCGTCCCTTCGACGACAGCATCCACGTCAAGTTCCCTCGCTATTTCAGGCAAAGGTTTCTGCACACCTTTGTACCGCATGACCGATCTGCGGGAGATCACCCGGAGTGCTCCGATCTGAGCCAACTGCCCGATCAACTCGTCGGTCGCCGCATCGACGAAGTATTCCTGCCCGGCATCGCCGGTGAGATTTTCCAGAGGCAGAACGGCAAGCGAATCGATCGATGCAGCACGTCCTGTGAAAAGACTCAGTGCAATGACAGTCATTATGACAACGAGTCCAGAAATGGCTGCTACCAAAATCGCTCTTCTTCTTTTAAGAAATTTTGCTTTTCTTACCCTGGCCCTGATCTCCTTAGGTACGATTCCGTCCGATATGGACCGTAAATCTTCCAAAAGATCATCCATCTTTTGGTACCGCTCATCAGGATCTTTTTCGAGGGCTTTGAACACGACCTGCTCAAGGTCCATCGGTATCTCTGTTCTCAAGTCCGTGATCGGGACAGGGCTATCGTTCAATATGGAATGCACGACAGCTTGATCCTGTTCGCCCTTGAAAGGCAGTTGACCGCTGAACATCTCGTACAAAACCACGCCGAACGACCAGATGTCGGTCCGGTGGTCGACCGATTCGCCTCTTGCCTGTTCGGGAGACATATACGCGACCGTCCCCATGGTCGTCCCTTCCTTGGTGAACAGAGTGGTCCCTTCGATCCTGGCCAGGCCAAAATCCATGATCTTCGTCAGGCTTTTGTCCGTTACCATGATGTTGGCACTTTTGATATCCCTGTGCACGATCCCCTTTTTATGGGCCTCCCGCAAACCCTCGGCAATTTGTTCGGCGATAATCAACGCCTCATCCAGCTCAAGCGGGCCTAACGCGATCTTCTTATTCAAACTTTGGCCCTCGACATAGGCCATCGATATGAAGGTCCTATCCTCGGCCTCGTCAAATTCATAGACCGTGCAGATGTTGGGATGGTCCAGGGCTGCCGCCGCCTGAGCTTCCCGGATGAACCGTTCTTTGATCTCCGGAATATGCGTCAACTGAGGCGGAAGGAATTTCAGTGCGATGGTGCGTTTGAGTTTCGTATCATGCGCTTTGTAGACAACTCCCATGCCTCCCCTACCCAGCTCTTGGATAAGCTGATATCTGCCGGCAACAAGCGATCCATCCAAAAGATCCGATGCAGGCGTTTGGAGAGTCTTCGTGTGGGTGAAAGAGATCCCTTCAGGCGAAGGAAAACGCGTCCCGCATTTCCCGCAGAAAAAGGTGTCCTCGGGATTTTCATGCTGACATTCGGGACAATTGATGCCCATTGTGAATTCCTCGATTTTCCTGGTTCTATCTGAAAAGTATATGCAGGAACAAGGAGGGAGTCAACAAGAACCGCCAGGCCCCCGGCTTATAGAGGTCTTAGTTAGCCTCGATTCTTTCGGTTTCATTTAGTGAATAGGCGTTTCGCTTAAGACCAAAAGCCATCCTTTGCCAGACTCGACAGGAATAGGATCGTCAGGGCCGAACCGGGCGGATTCCTGGAATTCGGCGATTTCCGGCGCATAGAGACGCGCATTCGCAGGGTCGAGGCCCAGGGCTTTCCAGTCGATCGTAAGGCGGCATGCGGTGTGTTCTGCGGCCCAGCTTGCAAGGGCAATCAGGATCTTGTCTTTTTTCACATACGTGGTAACAAGGATTTCGTCATGATCGGTTTTTACCGGACAGGCTGTAGACCAGTAGCCTATCATTTTCGCATCGTCCATGCCGAATCCATCCCAGAACTCCCACATTGGAGCTGGATTTCCCGACCACGGGAGACGGGCCGTCATGCCGTAAAGCATGCCCCGCCAGGCATTCCCGCCGTCCTGGAGCATCTCCCCCATCAGCCCGAAGGGGATCCCGGAGACCTCGACAAGCCAGAAATCGGGCGAAGAATCATAGTCGAAATACTCCCCGAACCAGAGACGGTCGATGTAGGGAAAATGCTCGAGGTAGAGATTGGCGCTGTTGGCGAACCCATCCCGGGGATTGAACTGGTTGGCCGAATGGAGGTCGATCAGGGCGCCGTCCTTACTCCTGTCCAGAATTTTTCTTAACCTTTTCATCACGGTCCGGTCGAAGGCCACATCGTCGATGTACAGACCGTCGATCCCGATATTTTTCACGAGCCAGTTCAGGCCTTCCAGGTAATAGTTGTGCCAGCGGGAGACACCGCTGTTGATGATGGCAGCATCTTTCAGCTTAGGCACGAACCACCCGTTGATGTAGTTGCCGCCCAGGTGTTCCTGAAGCCAGGAAAATCCGCCTCCCGGACCGCCGGAAAAAATCTCATCCCCCAGGCTTCGGAGAGCGAATATTTCCGGTGCCCTGTTGGTGAGCTCCCGGACCGTGTAATAGATCTTGACCTTGAGGCCATTGTCATGGGCCCGGTCGATGTACTGTTTCATCTCGAGAGGCCGGAGAAAGGGATAGTTGATGTAGGGATTGATTTCATTCGCGTGATGGATGTTGATCGTGTTCGCACCGGTAGCGGCAATTTCTTCCACGGGCTTATAGGCGTGATAGAAACGGGTAGACCACTGCTTTCGGGTGTCCAGGGTCTTAAACGGCGTTATCAGGAGCGAAAAGATAAAGCGGAGCTCTTCCCCTTTTTGGATCGTCCTCTCTCCGCTGTAGGCTTTGATCAAAATCGTACCGTCGTCTGTCTCCTCGAAATCGCAGCCGCCTTTGCCCCCGTTCCACCAGGAACGGGGCATGACGAGCGGCTTGAGCTGGTAGAAATTGGTGTTCAGGGGCCGGGAATAACGCTCGTCCCTGAAACTGACCTGCAATCCGGCGTTCACATCCCCGATCCAGGCCGAATCCTGGTTTTTTTCCGGATCCCATTTCCAGCGGTATCGTTCGGGGCGCAGACCTCCTTTTGCACCCATTCCCATCATATACTTTGCCACATCGTTCCGCAGAGGAACTTCCAAGCGGATATCCTTGACCGGGAAATCCCGCTCGGCTGTCACTTTGAGGTCGAATTCGACATATCCGTCAAATTCCATCCTGGCCGTACAAGACATGGTCAAAGGGCCAGACGTATTCCTTGATTTCCAGGCAATAACACCTTCGGCCTTTTTCGTTAGCTCAGCTCCTTCCTCGGTCCAGGATAGAACATCGGATTCAGCGTCTTCTATAACAAGCATGATCGGAGAGGCCAATATTTCACGGCCGTCGGCCTCGATCTCGGTCACTTCGGGTGTGAAAAAGCTACGGATGCTTTCCAGCAAGCCGGATTTGGCGAGGGTCACATCCCTTCCAAGGCAGCTCAAACGGGTGTTGTCGATCTCCAGAGGCGTGAAGGGTGGGACAACGCCATCGTCCAGCGCAATCGTGGAGTCGAGCCAGCGGAGCCGGGAGTGTCGCCAAGGATCGCTGTCCCCGGCATCTGGGCTCACATCCTCCCCCACTTCCAGCAGCATCATAACCCGGGTGCTCTCCATCCCTGCCGGGGTTACGGTCACTTCGCCCTTGTACTCTCCCGGGGAAATATCCTGCGGGACCTGGATGCCGCACCACAGAGCCTGTACTTTTCCCATATCGACTGGGCAGGTTTTGAGAAAGTTCTTGCCTGTCCAATCGATCCCACCCGTGTTGAAACACCGGGAAGCGGATGCCGGGATCTGATCCGTGGATTCCGTGTTTTCGAACGCACTGAAGGAAACCTGAAGGTCGGAGATATTCGAGCGGCAGGCGAAAACGCCTATCTGGAAAGCATAAAACTCTCCCCGGTCAGCCGAGCCTTTGAAAACCGTAAGGGGACCCTGCCGGATCCACCGCAGCGGCAGGTCATCGGTCATGCGGATCGGAAAAAACCTGTCCTCCGGAAACAGAAGATAGGGTGTGGAGGGATATCTCTCCAGCAAATCCCCGACTTCCACTGAGGTCGCGATGACTTCCATCGGATAGAAGCTGTTCAGGGGGTCGATGGACTGGATTTCTGCAACAGAAACCTGGAGAAAGTCGGCCGGATCGAGAGACGGGATGGCATCCTGTATCAATCCGTGGGCCTGGAGCCACTCCATTTCCGCTGTCTGTTCGGGCTCGGGATAGGTCACCTTGGGGTAGTTGCTCCGGCCTTCCATCCGGTTGGGAAGATAATACAAGAAATAATTTCCCGGACCGCTTGCCGGCTGGAACACGAAGTCGCCGAACTCGCGATCGATTTCGACCCGGCACAGGTTCAAAATCCGTTTTTCTGTCTGGGCATCGATCATTATGGCCGCTTTTCTATCAGGATCCGCATCCCTCCTTCTCCATGGGATACGAACCCAAACAGCGTCCGCTTTCGAATCGACCCGGATCACAACCCGGTGATTGCCGTACAGGTCTTCGTCCCATGATCCTGTTCCGTAGGGAAGGTCTTGCCTGCAAAATAGTGGGGCCGCAACACATAACACAAGACCCAGAAGTATTGTTACTCTTTTTATGCCCATATTCGTCTCCTCGATCACAGGTCGGGCAGGCCCCGGACCTTTCTCAAATTTTTGAGGAAGGGTTTGTACAAAAAGCTCCGCTCATCCAGTTCACAAAGCTGTCGAAACATGGATTTCGTGACGGCAATTCCCAGGACATCCGGAGGGATATGTCGGCGCATGGCGATATCGGTCGTTCCGATGGCCGCCTGAGGAATTGAAAGATCCTTGAATGGAAGCAGCTGCATACAACCGGACCCGAAGGGAGCGATCATCGGAGGAGGATCGTCCGGAGCGCTGTGGTATTGGGCCCCATAGGCCAGAGCGGCCATTTGATCGGGATTGACGAAAAAAGTGATGCTTTTGGCATATTCCCACTGGTCTTCTTTCAGAGGTCCGATCAAAATATTGGGGTGGTTGGACTTGTATGGTTTCGAGGAATCGATCCATTTTTCCATCAGCTCGTGGGACGCTTTGAGGCCCTCTTCATACACCAAGAAATGGATGAAATCCTTCCGCGATCGCGCTTCCACGCCGCACATCCATCTCCCCGCTCCCCCGCACCCGTAGTGTTCCTTGGTGATGTGCAGGGTTTTTCCCTCTTTCCATTTTTCAAAAAATGCGAACACACAATCCCCCTGTTCTGGCTCGATCAAAGGCGCGAAGGGAGCCGGATCAGGGGCATCGTATAAGCCAATGAGCGGAAGAACATAGTCGATCCTTTTGCAAAAATTTGCTTGATTGGGTTGTTTTTCCATCATAGAAGGAATTTATCGTATTTCGTGACGGATTCCAAGAAAAACCTGATGCCTTCCTGAACTCATGAATCGTCCTGCCGTTTGACACACAGAAGAGAACCAAAAGAGACAGGGGCGAAGAATCCGCACAACACTTAGCGGATGACGGTGCGGACCTTTTGAAGGAAATCCTCAGGCAGCCTGTTTTTCCTCATAAGCGCTCTGCCTTGGCTGCGCTCACCCAGGTCGATAAGGGCCATTCCTCCGAAATACTGGTTATCCCCCCGTTCAGACAGGTGTTCGAGAGTGTAATCAAGAATAGCTTTTTTTATTTCTTCCGCTTTTTCTCTGTTGCCCATTTTATCGTAAGAATAAGCGATCAAATAGTCCTGCATCCTCTGGTCCGTCTCATACGGACGGCCCGAGCCCAGGTTCTCCGGGTACGTTTTGGCTTTTTCCAGGTTCTGGATGGCCTGCTCATAATTTCGTTCCTGGATATTTTCCAACCCGAGATTCACATGGCATCGCACAAAAAGTCCATGAACATCGCTGGCCCCTTCAGAAGGGAGGATCCTTAATTCCTCCAGGATATCCGCTGC
>Ga0180438_10002031_pt1 | contig 34204 bp, 44 predicted proteins | sample SS_ome_12_FD_132455 | JGI IMG/M metagenome (GOLD analysis project Ga0180438, IMG submission 132455) | Hypersaline lake sediment archaeal communities from the Salton Sea, California, USA - SS_3_D_2 metaG | ecosystem: Environmental > Aquatic > Non-marine Saline and Alkaline > Hypersaline >... | reverse complement strand
TTGTGTGAATGTCCATATTTGCTTCAATATCGTATAATGAACCGGTGTTCCCCTGATAATCCATCCACATTATTTCTGACATATCATTTGGGTGATAGGTAGGATTTGCATATAAAAACCACAGGATCCACCTGGTGTTTGAATAATCCCACCAATACATAAATGGTGATCCTAATTCAAAGGCAAATCCCAAATATCCCACGTCACCACCACCCAGAACATTGTCTGCCAGGAAATAATGGCCGGGTGGGCAAAAATAAACTGTTCCTGAATTTGGATTTGAAGGCCAGCCGGTTCCAAAATAGAAACGGCCATTTCCAGTCACCACACCAGTGTCCAGACCATTTGCATCATAAAGCACATTATCTGATCCGGGATAATGTGACAGGATCTGTGGATATGGTATGCACAGATTTTCACCGGCTTCCCTTAAAGGTGATGCCTGATATCCAATGACATTTTCATCAGTATAATATTTTCCATCCCTGGCCTGTCTGGTGCCATTCATGGGTGCACCATAGGTCAAATCATCAATCGAAAAGGTAATCGTTGATTCATCTGCCCGGATCACACCGGCAAAGGTTGCAAACGGAACTGTTATTGTCTTATATCCTATAAGACCATGAACATAATTGCCTGAATCCATTGCCAGTGCCCGGATGGTATATACATATGGACCCACACCGGTATATTTCGGAATTGTGTGAACATGGGTGAATCCTTCTGTTTCAGAAAATGTCCACAATTCATTTTCCACGCCCAGCCACCACACGGATCTGGAAGAATCCCAGACAGCAGCATTGACTTTCTTCCCATAAAACGGATATGGTGCCTGGCCGAATACATGAATTCCAGGACTTCCACTGGTGATGGCCAGTGTATCAATATTCCGGTCAGCAGATAAAATATTTGCTTTATCCAGGCACAATTCCACCACTTTGTTTATAGGCAGATTTCTATACCAGTTTGCCGGAATCCAGTTTCCGGATGAATCCTGCCGGATGATCAGATCTTCTTCCAGATTTTCTGTCCCGAATTCCCTGAAATCATGTTCTAAATCTATTGTCCGGCCATCAGTGCCATACAGCCGGATCCTTCTGGTGGCCCGGTCCATATACAATGTCCCGGATCCATATGATGAAAGTGATATCCGGACTGCATATAAATTCAGGACATCTTCCAGGCCGGATGGTTCCATGGCTGTGGGCCGCCACCCTTCTGCTGCAGCTTTGGTCCAGGTGATGTTCCCATCCTGTGATAAATTACTGGTGCCATCTGTTATTGAAAGACTTTGCCAGGTCTGAAATCCCTGTGAATATTCAATCTGAATTGTGCTGGATGCAAGATCAGATGATTCACCCAGGACAATCTTTAAACCATAAAATGGCCGGTCTGAAAACAGATATAAATAATCACTGGCATCATCGATGGCTTCATATTCGTCACCATCCAGATTATTTTCTGCAGTTTCTTCCGTATAGCTGGCACCATCATATCTTATCACCCGGATAAAATCGCTGACAATTTCTTCCCACTGGCCTTTGTTGAATTGCAGCATGGGTGTTCCCTGGCTCACAACTTCCGGCTTCAATTCATTTTCAATGATCACAATTTCTTCCCGGTTCTGCACATCAAATGTGGTGCAGTCAACTGTGATTGTAGTGGTGTCTTCTGCAGTCAGTGTCTGGTCATCAGTGTCTTCTGTCAGCTGTGTCAGATCACCATTGTCCCAGGAAAACAGATCCGGATATACAAATCTCAATATTTTATTTCCAGTGTTTGTGTCAGGATCCACATCGGTGATGGTGATGCCCTGGATGGATCTGGATTCAAATTTATAGTTTAGTTTAAAAACACCTGCCTGGGCACCGGATGGGACAGAAACAGACTTCACGGTCACACCTTTGAGTTTTAGAAAATATCCTGATTCCTGGCTCAATTCATATCCTGGATATCTTTCCAGTTCTTTAAGGAATCCCATGGCCTGGAATGTCACAATCTTCCGGTATTTGTCCGGATAGATTAATTCCCGGACCACTATGCCACCAAAATACTGCAGCCGGGTGGTGTCTGACTTATATCCTAATTTTATTCTGATCCAGCAGGTGGTGTGCAGGTTAAAAACACCATTGCCACCTGATTCATAAAAAACGCCTTCACTGTTGTCCACCATCAGTTTGACATTGGATGCCATGAAGGAATTTAAGGTGTCACCTTCCGTGTCAAACTCAATCGGACTGATTCCATTTTCCACCAGGTAATCTGTTTCACCACCCTGTATATATAATACCCTGGCAATGTGATATCCTGTGATTGTGGCAGGAAGTGTCCCGGATATTGTAATGGTCGTTTCACCGGCTGCATGGGATGGACTGGATGCAATCTGATAATCCGTTTCAAAATCCACAAGTGGAATGCAGATGTAATCACCTGATGAAAATATACTGGTGGCATCACCTGATATTTTCAGCTGTGTGTCACTTATTCTTTCAGTGATTTCACCATCATACTGGCCCATAATCTGAATAATCTTGACCAGTTGTGTGGTGGCCTTTTCCTGTGCTGCAGTAAAATCTGATGTTATGGTTTTCATATCGGACTTTGATTGATTGATCTTTTAATCCTGTGCAGATGTTCCTGCTGCATTTTTTTTACACCATCCAGCAGTCTTTTGTCATCACCAAAGACATTGCCCTGGATGATCAGCTGCCAGGATCCGGCATCAATAGTCTGGCTGTTGTCTGTGTTTATGCTGGATATGCTGCCAGGCTGCATAAATGATGGGACCGGTGGCCCTGCTGTTTTTGGCAGGCTGTTGGCCGGAAGACCAGGTCCTGCTGTTGGTGCAATATTTGTTCCTGGTGTTGTACCTTTGGTTGTGTTGGATCCACCACCACTGCCAAAGACAGAAGATAAAAATCCACCCACCGGACCACCCAGGCCACTGGTCAGCGAATCCACCAGGAAATTTATAAATGCACTGACCAGTTTTGATGTCAGGAATCTGGCAATTTCAGCCAGAAGGAAATCAATAAAATTTGACCATATTTCACCGGCTGTTCTCTGACCCTTAATAAAAGCTTCCACCATTGTCTGCATTGGCCGGTCAAATATTCCGGTCAATTCCCTTGCTGTCCTTTTCGCCTGGTCCAGTTCATAATCAGTTGCATCCTTCACCCATCCCTTCCGCAATTCCAGCAGTCTTTTCCTTTCTTCTTCCGTGAATTCCCAATTTTCCAGAAGGTAATCAGATACTGCAATGGCTTCCTGCAGATTATATTCACTGATTTCCTTGACCATGGCAATTTGTTCCCGGTCCAGTTCCAAATTCCTTTGATGCATTTCATTATATTTTTCAATTATCTTTTTAGCATCATCTAAAAGTTTTTGTGATGTTTCTTCACTGGATTCCTGGATTAATTTCATGGCACCTTCATAGTTTTCTGCCAGTCTTTTTGCTTCTGCCTGGGCTTTTTCCAGGGCCTTTGGATCCACCACGCTGCCCGGTTCCCCAACATCCAGATCCAGTGGTTTTCCCAGCTCTTTTCTTAATTCCACCACCCTTTTCTGCAGCAATAAATATGAATCATGGGCCAGTTTTGCATTTTCCTGCACCTTGGCACTGGCATTCTTTGCCTGGTCTGATTGTTCACCATAAACATTATTGACCAGCTGCAGATTTTCCTTTGCCTTGGCCAGCTGCAGATTTACCTGGACCCAGATATCCATATATTGCTGGACTTCTTTGTCTGCATTGACCACCTGCTTTGAATATTCATCCAGACCCTGCAGCAATTTTTCCAAAGATGGATTAATCCGGTTTAACACTGCCAGTTGAAATGATATGAATCCTTTTTCAAGATTATTGATGGCATCTGCTGCAAAATTCATGGCACTGGCTGCCACGCTGAAAAAATCTGATACCGGCTGATCAATTAATTTTCCTATGGCCACCTGCAGATTCTCCCAGGCAGCTGCTGCCTGTTGTGAATCGTCTGCAGATTCCAGGGCAGAATCACCGGCTGCCTGCAGTCTTTGATCCATCAGATTGACTGCAGCCTGGACCCTTAATGTCCTTCTTTCTGCTGCAGACATTGTGGTCAGTCTTCTGCCCATGGCCTTGGCCAGATTTTCTTCTTCACGCTGGACCTGTGTCAATGACAGGCCAAAATTATCCAGAAGTTCAGTGGATCCACGCAAAACACCACCCAGGATATTTGACAGCTTTTCAAGTTCACTGCCACCCTTCCGGACAGTTTCAAACCTGGCAAATTTGGTGAAGATTTCCATCTGTTCATTTGTGGCACCTAAATCAATGGCTGTCAGTGCGGACCGCATTAATTCCAGATCTGAAACGGATTTCCTGATATTCTTCCGCATTGATTCCAGCAGATCATCACTTCCCTGAAGTTTTCTGAATGCCGTTTCCACATTCCGGGCCTGGGCACCTAATTTTCCCAGCTCAATGACACCCTGGGCCAGTTCCCGGACAGCCAGGGCACCTACAAATCCGGACACTGCACCTTTTAATGCAGTGAACGATGGCACACCGGTCTTTGCAGATTTTGACATATTATCAATCTGCTGATCTGTCTTTTTCAGATCCCGGATGGCTTTGTCCACTTCTGCCTGGACAATCAGCCGGATATCTTTATCTTTTCTCGCCATTTTTTCCCCAGGCTGTCCATCAGATCTTTGTGCATTGTTTCAGATCTGGTCAGCTGTTTTTTATATTCCTGTGAATCAATACACCTGACAACCTTTCTGAAATATGTGATATTAAAATCCAGTATTTCCAGAAACATGGTAACATCACCCGATTCCAGAGTGATTGTTTTTTCATCCAGATCTGCATTCACTGCCCTATATATGCCTTCCAGATTGAGCTGATAAATTCCCTGATTTCCTGTTTAAATAATAGTCCCAGAACAATGCTGATAACACCCCATTTTTTTATTATGGGCAGTTGATTCCATTTCTCACGTATTTGTTTTTCCGGTGGTGGTGCCTGTTGTGGTGGGACCCTTCTTTCCATGGGTTCATTTGTGTCCGGATCCACTGGTCTTGAAACAATTTGATTCTGCAGGACTTGAATATCATGTGACATCTGCTGCTGTTGCTGCAGGGCCTGGTTCACTTTTGAAATAATTCCATTATCAAGTTTTTTAATAATAGTGTCAATCTTCTTTTTGATATATGGAATTTCCCTGTTCAGCAGGATTTCATCCACCTTTGTTTCAATATTTGTCAACCTTTTCTGTTCCGGGCAGTTGTATTCTTCTCGTGGCATTAATTCACCTTTAGATTTTGATTAATAGGGATTGATTTCTGGTGCATCAATCTGCTGGCAGATTCTAAGCGGAAAAGAAATTCAGAAATATTGATCAGGTTCAGATCCCGGATGAAATAATCCAGTGGCCTGCCGGTTTCTTTGGCCAGATAGGAAGCTATTTCTGGCCAGCCAATATGTCCCTGGCTTCCTGCAGAACCACTTCCGTCTTCCTGATTGAGTTTTTTTTTAACATCATAAAGACTTCATATACTGCCCTGGACCAGTCTTCATATTCATTGGCAGGAATCTTTTGCATCCGGGCAATCACCTTCTGGGTGATTTCTGATTCACTTAATTTATTGAAATCCGGATCTTCCTGGTTTTCCAGGATGACCAGCACAAAGGCCAGGTGCCTTTTATTGTTCAGATCAATATTGTCAACTGATTCATATCTGTCTTCAATTTCAGCATAGGCCCAAAGATTTGGAATAGGGATCCGGATATCATCTTTGAAATAGTGAATTTTTTTGTACAGATCTTTTAATCTTCTCTGGACCTTCCTGGAATACATTTTTTCCCTAAATTCCCGGATTTTTTCAAATCTGGGAAGAAGATCCAGCAGCCTTTTTTCCTTTTCTTCTATAGACATCTGCCACCTTTTATGGTTTATGGTTTATGGGAAATAGACCAGCAGGTCACCGGAATTGTCAATTTCAATATTGATGTCAAATCCAAAGGATGTGAAATCACCTATTCCTGAACCAAATCCAAATTCACCGGTCCTTTTACATTTGGCTGCATAAATCACTGCATCACCTTTTGTGGCACCAAATTTTTCCCTGGTCCGGATGGATGCATAAAGTTCAAATGAATCCGGAAGATCTGTGGGATCAATGGTCACGGTTTCACCATCAGCACCATCCGTGTAAAAATATGATACTTTCATGATTGTGCCATCAGAAAAAGTTCCTGTGTTCAATGTGATTGTGGTGGCTGCAGACAACTGATATTCATCTGCTGCTGCCGGTGCACCGGACACCTGTTTTAAAGGGATCTTTAATGATCCGGATTCCACAACACGCATTGTGTTTGCAATCGGTGACTGTGATGTGGTCACGGCATTGGTTGCCACGGTCAGGGATTCTTCCCGGATCCTTTTGACTGTCCCTGTGGCAGAAGATCCACCGGTCATTGTGGCCATCAGTGATGCATTGAATCCCAGAAATCCCAGCCTGCCGGTAATCGGCTGGCCTGTGATTTCCACAATATTTCCACCTGAATCACCTTTCCTGCCGGTGATTGTTTCCAGGCCGAATTTCAGGGCCAGTTCCTGGATTTCAAAAGCTTCTTTTCCAGCTATAAAAGCCACACCTTCACCCCACATGACTTGGTTTAAATTCTGGGCCATTTTAATTTCCCCCTTTTAAAATTTTATTTTCAGTTTATTCATATATAATGACCAGTGACCGGTGGCCAGTGTCCTGTTCTGCCAGTTTGACAATTTCTGGCCAGACAGGTGATATTTCATCCCCTTCTATATATTCTGTTGCTATTTTCTTCATGGGATTGTATATCCTGTATTTCACCGCCCGGACCCGGATGGCCCTGATTTTCTTTTTTTTGATTTTTTTATCCTGTGATTCATCATTCAATTTTTCATCATCCATCATTCTTCCCCTTTGCTGATTATTGTAAATCTAAGTTCACCCAGGGCAAACAGTGCTGAAAAATCATCACTGTCAGTTTCCGGGATTCCACCATGAATGATATCTGCAGACATATTTTCAATATCTTCTGCATTGCCATTTAAACATTCATTGTTCCCGGTTGCCCTTTGGGCCTTTAATAATTTCCACATCTTCCAGATGATAATCTTTACCGTATTATCCAGTGTGGGCAAATCCGCACCGGTGTGTACCACCTGGGCCAGCATCTGAATTTCATCCCGGTTGTCACTGACTTCCGTGACATTGAATGACATGACACCGATGGCCGGGACCTGGGCACCATAATATGTCCGGATGTCTTCACGCAATTTCACATGCATATTTGCTGCAGACACATTATCTGTCAGATCATTTGAATCATAGGCACCGGTCCCTTTAAACAGATTTATGACTTCCGTTTCCCAGGTGTTTAATGCATCATCCATATAGATATTTCCTGGCCATTCTTTCTGCCATGTTATAGTCAGCCGGATATTCAAAAAACTGGAATGGCCTTAATTGATTCTGATATCCGGTATATTCCACACTGCTGTCCATGATCAATTTTGTCTTTCCGGTCCTTTTTACATCCAGGACACCGGACTGCATCATGCCTGTGTCACGCATTAAATTAGAAGATTTTGTCACCCTTGTTCCTGATGGCCTTAATCTTCCCTGCACTTCCCTGGTTCCTTCTGCCGGAATAATTGTGCCATCTGCCCTGGTGTACTGTGGTGCAAACCATGGCCATTCCACACCACGGTCTTTGCCACCTGATTTCAATCTGATGAACATGCCGGTGATGATGCTGGACATATAAGTGTAAAAATTTACAAAGAATGGCTGCAGATTTGACATCCGGATCTGGTGGTCCTTTAATTCAATCTTTGCCGGTTCACCATGCACTTCAACTGAAATATTTGCCATTTATCACCTTTTTGGCATCATGTTTGCATGCCTTCATAAATACATACCTGGCACACATTTTGCTGCCCTGTTTTTGGGCCTTTTTCCCGGTCATACAAATTCTGTGCCATATTTTTATCATTCAGCCTGGGCCAAATATGGGCCAAATAAGACCATTTTGAAAAAGCAATGGTTTTATATGCCTAAATTGCTGTTTTCCTGTCAAAATTAATTTCTGGGCCATTTTGACCATATTTTCAAAGAATCTCAAAAAAACTTTTCCCACCATTTTTTATATAAATGAACTGAAATTATCATCATTAAATATCGGATCATCCGCGTCACCATCATCCGGATAAATGTGCTGGTCCGTTGTGTGACCAATCGGATTTGTTTTCATATTGGATCCGGAAAGTGATATCACAATTTCACCTTCCCGGATCTGCTGCAGATAATTCTGGGCCTTGGTTCTCAATTTTGTTTCCAGGTCTTTCCCGGACAACTTATTCTGTTCCTTCAAATTTGCATATCCCATGGATGCTGCCAGCAGCCTGGCACAATATTCAATCATGGCAGGTGTGGCCGGATCAGATGTAATTTCCGGAAATTTCTGGGCATTGGATTCCTGGGTGAATGCATATGATGGTCCCACCAGATCTTCCACCTGGCCGGATGCATCTGCAATCAATGTGGTCATGTTTGCAGCTTCCCAGCCGGATGGCAGACTGTCAGGAAGTTCACTTTTTACTTTTGCTGCTGTTGTATATACTGGCATAATTCACCTTTAATAAATGCCCGGCTGCCCAGGATGTTTCTGCAGGCCGGGCACTGGTTTTCCCCTGACCTTCATGACATTATTTCCGGATGATTCCCTTTTCCAGCAATTTGGATATTTCAGCCTTTTTCAATTTTGCCAGTTTGTTCCGGGATCCGGCTGGCAGCAGTTCCTTCTGATAGATCACATCATTCATCAGTTCATATCCGTGTTTCTGGAAAAGTTCTGCACGCAATTCCTTTTCAGCTTCCTGTGCTTCCGTTGAAATCTTTGTCTTCACCGCATCGGTGGCAGCATTCAGTTCATCCAGATCCATGTCAGCAATGGAAGACTTTTCAGCATCCTTTATAATTTCAGCAGCCTTCTTTTCAGCATCCTTTATGATGGCATCTGCTTTTTCCTGGGCAGGTCCTTCCAGCAGTGCTGCCAGTTCATCCGGTTTTCCCACAAACTGATGTGGTTGATTTTCCGGATCAGTCAGCAGCTGCAGCAGATCAGATCCGGATTCCGGTTTATTGTTTTTGGCCATGTTTAATGGTCCTTTTTATTTAATTAACATCTTTAGTTTATTGTGGCATTAGATCAGATCAAACTAATCTGATGCATTATAGCCATTCTTAATCACCAGATATGAATACTTGTCTGTGGTGGCTGTCAGTGATTGATTTGATGTCACAAATATTGTGTCACTTGATCCCACATCATAATAAAAATAAACGCTGTCAGATTTCGATGTCAGAAATACCACACAGGATGTGTCCACACCGGTGACAATCAGGGTGTCTGCTGTTCCTGTTGTTCCCCAGGCACGTTCACCGGCAAATTGTGCATCTTTGCCATACAGGAATCCCCGGATCTGATAATTCCAGATTGTGCCATTTGGCCCCTGGGCCATAAAAAGAAATGACATCACCAGCAGCAGCAGGACCACCAGGATGGCAGATAAAAATCCAGATTTGAATGATTTCATGATAGTTGTGTCCTTCTGATAAATTTCACCATAGTAATTTAAAAGACCGGGCCAGGCCATTCCGTGACCCGGTCAAACAGATCAGGCCACGGTGTCAGAAATCAGATAACCATAGGAAGTGCTGATGTTTTTCACCTGATATTTCCTGGTGGTTTCATAGGACCGGACCTTCTTTTCATCATATGTCCGGACTTCCGGATATCCCATTTCTTCAATGATCACCGTATGTGGTGTGGTTCCTTCCACCATTTCTTCGCCCATGACATTTCCCTGGGCATCCACTGGCACATAAATCAGGGCAATATAATCACCCCACAAATCTGTAAAAACACCTGCATCTGTGGAATATACTTTCTTGCCCACAATCACCCGGTCCACACCCAGCAGCTGTGCCACCAGGTCTTCTGTCAGGATACCCTTCTGTGAATATTTAATCTTTTCCAGAAGCTGTGGGTGAAATCGCAATGTCTGCCAGGCCGTGTAACCGATCACCATGGTGTTTGGTTCAATGCCCATGTCTGCCCTGGCAGCAGCCATTCCGGTCTGGACCACACCCTGTGGATCACTGTTGGCATAATCAGAAAACTGATCGCCACCTGTCAGTGTCACTTTGTTCCCGGATGCATAATAGGTTCCACTGAATATCAGGTCAGCCACTGCCTTTTCCAGTTCAACATCCAGGATCCGCTGGGTAAAATTGATGGATCTTTGCTCTAATTGCAGGACCCTGGCTGCACCATATTTTGATGCCTGGTCCAGTTCTTTATAATCCAGTGAAGTTTCAATGGCATGTTCCGTACAAAGAAACGTATCACTGGACAGATGGAAATCAGCCTTTTTGGCATTTGCACGCAGGGCACGCTGGGTGTCATAAATGAAAAATCCTTCCTTTCCAAATGTGAACAGTGTGCCTGATTCCCGGTCTGCCCGGACAATCGGTGCCACCAGCCTGGCAATGCCAGCAACTGGTTTGAATCCCACCGCAAATGATGTCAGGATGGGATTTGTGGATGCACGTAATTGTGCTAATCTTCCGGCCATTTTCATGTCCCCCTTTAAATATTATTATTTCTGTTATTCATTATTGCAACGGATGAAATGGACCGGGTTAGATCAGCCGGACCCTGATGAATTCCCCTGCATCGCTGGCCGTGTCCAATGCCACGCCATTGTTTTTGGGAATGTCATTCACGTTGTCAATGGTCAGTGCCACTGCCTTGCCATCTGCATCTGCAGAAACATGATTCCCAGCTGTGATGGCACCACCTGATTCAACTACCGCAATGCCTGAACACTGCACTGAAACGGTTTCACCGGATGCTGCATCAAAAAGTGTGACACCGGCACATTTAAGATCCACCACGGTGGTTCCTAAACAATCAACAAACCGGTGTTTGTATAGTGCTTCTGCAGCCACCATGGTGATGATGGGACCTGGTTGATAGCTTTTCATTGTTATCCCCTTTTGGAATAAATTTTTATTTCAATTAATTAAATTCCGGATCTGCTTTGGATGCCTATTTCTTGGCATGCTGTTTGGTAGCAGCTTCATCCTGCAGTTTGGCCACGGCAGCAAAATATGCCTTGTCAAACTTTTCACCGGATTTTTCACCGCTTTCCTTTTCGGCCATCTGGACAGCCTTTTCATGTATGGCCTGAACATCTTCTGAATCACCCTGGTATTGATCTTCCAGCTTATCACCACCGGGACCGGATTCTTTTTCAGTCAGATCCACAATCAGCTTCCCTTCATCATTGACCTGAAATATTTTGTCCAGCATTTCTTTGAATGCATTCAGGTGATCCATTTCAACGGTCTTGCCATCAGCCTGAAATTTTACAATTCCGGTCTGTGGCAACTGCTGCATAAAAGGCACCATTGCTTCATCAATGATGGCCGGTGCAATGTTCCGCTTTTTTAAATCATCTGCTATGGCCTTGACCCTGGCCTGGAATTGTTCACCGGCTTCTTTCTGTTGTTTCTTCTTATATTCTTCCGGTGACATGCCAAAATCCTGCTGAAACTGTTCAGCATAGCCTGATTTTTTGGCATTCTGCAGATCTTCATCAGTGAATTTCTTTTCCATGGTATTTTCCCCCTGGTTAAATTTATTAATTTCGGTTTTTAATATTGATTGTCCCTGGTTTAATAGACCTTTGATTTCATCCTTTTTTTGTTTTTCATTTTTTTCCTTGTCATACATAACCTTGTCAATAAACTCAGTCACCTTCCACCAGATTTGCCGGATCCCACGCAGCTTCTGGTCCAGATCTATGGCTGCCTTCAAATCAATTTCCTGGAATTCAATTTCTTCCAGAAGGTCTTCCAGATCCACCTGGAAATCATCATCTTCATCCATCTTGATTTCACCACGTTCAAATTTCAAATGACATTCATCACACAGCAGCCGGTATGATTTAGGATGGTTCATTATGTCATAATATCTGGCCTTCTGGCCACGGCCACGGCCAGACACACCAGTCTTCCGGATGTGGGCAAATTCCAGGTCCTTCTTCTTTCCACATTTGAAACATTTCCCACCAAATTTTTCACGCAATGCATCCATGTCAACCTGGGCAAACAGTTCATGGTCAATGACCACGGCATCTTCATCTGTTTCATCAAGGAATTCCATGATGGGCAGTTTGTGAAATGGTGTTGTGCCACCCAGCAGGGCCAGGGCACTGATTCTTTTTTTATCCGGATTGACTTCCACGGATCTGTGTGGATATGCCCTGGTCTTTAATTCTTCAAATACCCTTGAAGGTATTTTCACCAGGTCAGCCACAATATCATTGCCCACCAGTTTCATGTTGTCCAGAAATCCCCTGGCTGGCTTTTCTTCTGCCTGCCCTTCTTTGTTATGGCCAATTATGACAGAAGGAAAAAATCCATCTTTTTTTTCCTTCTCAAAATTGCCAATGGCATCCCCGGCCCATTCCTTGGTGTAGCTGAATCCTTTGTGCCTGCCCAGCCTGAATATATCCAGATCCCGGACATTTATGCTGCCATCTTCATTGGCATCATGTGCATACTGTTTAAACTGTTTCATAATGATCCCCTTTTAATATACCAGGTTCAGTTCCATTTCCCGGTCATCAATGACTTCAATAATTTCTGCCTGGTCATCTTCTTTGATGGCATCCAGTGCAGCATGATATTCCGGAAATGGATCTGATGGTGATGGTCCATCCGGATCCATTCTGATATTTAAAAATTCCTGGATCCTTTTATTTTCACTGGCCGATCGATATCCTTCAATGGTGGCCTGTTGGCCAAATATTTTTATGGTCACTTTTGACATCAGTATTTTCCCCGGACCAGATTGTATATAAAATCAAAATATTCCGGATCACCGGTGGCCAGAGCATATGGATCTTTGAAAAAGTATTCCAGGCCCATGGACAGGATTTCACTGGCATACTGACCACAATTTTTTATATTCTTCCTGTTTGTTTTCCATCTTAACAATTTTTTTCATTTCGGCCAGATGGGTTTTCCGGATTTCTTCCCGGACCATTTTCGGATCAGTGATTTTTGCTGCAGATTTTTTCACTGCTGCAACCTTCTTTGCTGCTGCAGCCTTCTTTGCCTTTTTGACTTTTTCCGGTGTCACAAATTTCATTTCATCCGGATTCACCACCGGTTTTCCGGATGATGATTTTAATCCTTCACTTGTATGCACCGGTCTGATCCGGCATCGGCAGTTGTGGTCCAGTGGTGGCTGCAGGACCTGCCAGACCGGATCATTTGCCGGTGCAGTAAATCCATGATTTTCTTTATGTGATGGTCTTTCACGGCCATCCAATATTGCCACATATTGCCACAATGGAAATTCTGATATATCTGCCTGTTTCATCATTTCCATGCTGCCTTCATTCAGGGCAGTCTGCATGTTGTTTCTGAATACTGTCTTTAAGTGGAAATCATTCAATGCATGCATACCGGAATTCATTAAAACACTATCCACATTATTCAGCCATTCTGCCATGGGCAGGCCCAGGGACAGGGCATCATCCAGTGAAGTTTTTATGGCTTCCAGGGCACGTTCACTGTCAACTTTGGCCACAGTGAATGCATATTTTCTTGCCCTTTTTTCCAGCAGATCAAACTGATCTTTAGTGATGATATTCTTTGCCAGGAAGAATTTCACAGCTGCATCATAGGCAGTGGGAATTTCTTCTCCCTGGAATGATTTTGCCTTTATTTGTCCCATGGTTTCATTCATGTCATTTCTGCCATATAAATGTGCCAGAATAATTGATCTGGCCACAATATCTGCATATGGTTCAACCGGCAGATATTTCAATTTCAGACCCTTCCGGATCTGTTTTAAATTTTTTTTTTACTGTCTTTTTTGAACCAGTTTATAAATCCTGTCCATATACCGGTTCCCTGTTTTGAATAAAGATCATATAATTTTTCATATTCATCCGGATCTGGGATGAAATCATCATCCTGGAATTCTTCCATCCCTGCTCTTTTGTCCAGGCCGGATGGTTCCCCACTTTCCTGCACTGGCTTTAATATTTCCACATCACCGGTGGCCATCGGAATCCCTGTGGATTCATGTGCCCACTGGACAGGGATCTTCATTCCAGCCTTGACCAGATTTGCAATGGTCTGTGATAATGATATCAGGGCACCAATATCAATGCCCAGGAATTTGAAGACCGGATATGTATCTGTTAGAAAATTATAATCCACCAGCCTTTTTATGATTTGTTTGTTTACAGCCTGGCTGATATCAAATGCATCAAAGGCAATATAATCTTCCATTGTCTGGGCATGTGTCTGGCCCAGGGCATAAGATCCCTGGCCCCTTTTCCCTTCTTCACTGGACAGTGTCTGGCCGATTATTATTTTGCTTATTTCTTTGTTGCACCGTTCAATAAAATTGTCATACGCCACATCACCGGACCTTTGTGCTTCCAGGAAATCCACCATGAATCCCTTTGGGACCCGGATCCCGGTGTCCCTTCTGACAGCTTCTAAAATATCATCCACCTTATCCTGTTCTTCCTGGGTGGCTTTTGTGGGCATTTCCACCCTGGTCAGTGGCATGCCAAATCTTTCAGAAAAGATGGCCCAGAATTTTGCTTCATTTTCTTTCAGCCACACCCAGAAGGCAGATTTTGCACCATAGGAATCACCATATGGATTTTCATCATTTGGTCCATTGATGACATGGACAAATTTATAAGTGGGCAGATCTGTTTCCTTTGGATCCCATTGCCGGATGGTCCACCGGCCAAAATCATCAAACTTGAATGTGAAATATTTGGCTGGTTTAAATCTAAGTGATTCCAGGCCCACCTTACCCTGATATTTGCCACGCACCAATGGAATATAATTGATTTCAGTCAGACTGAATCCTTTGCTGATTTTATCCAGCATGGCTTCCAGATCATTTTCAAAACTGCCCTGCATATCATTAAGCTGTGTTTTTACAAAATCTGCAATCTGGATGTCCCTGGCAGAATCGGATGCCGGATCCACACGCCATCCCTTTTTCATCAACTTTTGTCTTCTGGTGGCCAGGACACTGGTGAAATGGGTGTCCCTTTCCACCTTTTTTTCAATATATTCCATCCCTTTGGATGAAATTAGTTTATCAGGATTTTCCTTGTCAGATATACCATATTTATACAGCAGGTCAAATCCTGCCCGACCCACCTGGGTGAATATCCTGGGATCCTTTTTGGTGTTTGTCTGTTCTGCCATAATTTTATTTTTTATTTATTGGCTGCTGCCTGTTTTGCCTTTGTCAGATCATCCACATTTTTGATGGCATCCCAGACATCCTTTGATTCTGTGAATACCTGTTTTAATTCTTCTGCAGTCAGATCACCGTCTTCTGCTGCCTGGCCAATGACAGTCAATGCCTGATCCATTTCTTTGGCCACAGGATTCAGGGCCTTTGCCCATTTTGATGTTCCCATGATGATTTTTTTCAATCCCCATTTGGCACCGAAAGTGGCCACCAAAAATCCCAGGATTGTTGCAATGATTGTGAAAAGATCAAATTCCATGGTCTTTCCCCTTTCTGGTTAAATTAAATGGTTTATAAAAAATCCACATTTATCTGAAAATGCATTATTAATGCCCACCATATAAGGCCACCCAGGGCAATGGTTATTGCATCGATGCCGGACATCCAAAGTGGCTGGATCTTGCCACGCTGATTTTGCCAGTATTCCCGGATGGCACCGGCCAGCAGCAGAAGAATCACAATCAGCCAGACCGGCAGATATGGAAGAAATGTGTGTGCCACTGCTGCACCTATGATAATATGAAGAATGGCATTGATCACTTCCTTCCACCACACAAATTTAAACTTATAATTTCCTGCAGTCTGTATCATCATTCATTCCGGGAAATGGATGCATTTGCCCACATCACAGATTCTTCAAGTTTTGTCATGGCCAGTGATTTTTCCCTGGAATCCGGACATGATTTATCTATTAATATGGCCAGATTTTTTGCCATGGACCTGATGCTTTCATATTTATCCGGCTGCCCACCCTTTGGTGGATGATAGGTAAAATTGTTTTCAATTATATTTCTGTCCATATTACCACCCTTCATTTTTAATGTATAAAATCTGAATACCGTTCATTTCCCCGGTCCAGATCTGACATCACCGATGCTGCCATGGCTGATGTCACAATCTGTCCACCCTGGACACCCAGCATGGACAGATCCGGTTCCAGCAGCATCTTGTCATTTGCACATCCCCAGGCCATATTGATGGCATCAAAGGGGTCATCACCTATTTCCTTTTTTATAGCTTCCAGGATGGGATATGATCCATTGCCCACCACTTCCCGGATGTTCAGCAGGGCCTGCCTTAATCTGAAAGCCATTTTTGCAATATGCCGGTCATCCTTCCGGTCAAAATATGGAATGATGAATTTCTGATTTTCAATCTTCACCCTGGTGATGCCACCAGTAAGATATTTGAATTTGCCTGTGTTCCACTTTGGTGAAAATGCCCATTTATCCCAATTTGCTGGCTTATTTTCCGGATATTCTGACCGGTCTATATCTATTAGACCACGTTCAAACAGCATATCATTCAGCATTGCAATGTCATTTGCTTTCAGGGCATCACCATATCCGGCACTGACCTGATAATATTCCCACCAGTCTGCAGCTTCCTTCATAATCAGATCCGGATCTGTGGTGGATTCCCATTCCTTTCCATTCAGCCACAGGCCCACATCACCAATGACTTCAATCAAATCCATCCTATAAACTGAATGCTGTTTACCTTCGCCTGAATGGCCCATGTCCAGACCCAGATATACGGTCCCTTTTGGCCTGTATGGGATGGACCGGTATTCCACACCCTGCCATCCTATTTCCAGGGCCTTCATTAGACATTCACGCAAATGTGTTTCCCAGATAAAATTCTTTGCATCAGTATATTTCAGCAGATAGATCCGCAGCCACTGGTCATCTGTCAATTTGTCCCGGATTTCTTCAATGGCCACTTTGTCATAAATATCAAATTCCAGACCATCATAAATATCAAATTTCGGGACTGTCACATATCCCGGATCATGGTCATATTCAAATACTGGTCCCTTTCCCCACTGAATGGTCCCGGACAGCCGGATCCGCAACGGCAGACCTGAAACATTTTTCCGGCCACCACGTTGAATCACTCTGTTTGTCCAGATTTCCAGATCCATGTCATCCCATTCTTCACCACGCAATATGGTTGCGTTTTCACTATCAAAATTAGATCTGATTCCAAATGTTTCAGCACCGGACCGGTTTATGAATTCATACTTTGTTTCACTGATCTGCCTTTTTCCCCTTCTGGTCGCAATCCAGGCAGACAGGATTTCAGATATTTCAATGAATTCCAGTTGTTCTTTCAGGGCATTGTTTGCCTGCTTCTGGACAGGACCAAAAATCATTTCACGTTCATATGGATTTGTGGCCACTTCTTCTAAGCAGACAGCTTCCATATCCCAGGTCTTCCCAAATCTGGGTGGCCACACCTGCAGAACTTTGGGATGTTCTTTGATCACTTCCATGGCCACCACCTGCCATGGATCTGCTGTCTTTCCGGTCTTGTCTTTTATCCAAAGTGCTGGCTGGCCCTTGAATTTCATGACAGCTTCTTCCACACGCAATGATGCCCTGGTTGTCATGATTCATCCTTTTCAGCAGCCTTCTGCTTTTCATAATTTTTAAGGGCCCGGTCTTCTGATCTTTTATCCACAGCTGTTGATATTTTATCCTTCAGATCCTGCATCTGTTTTTTCTGATTCAGCATAAATTCTTTCAGATCTTCTGATTTTGATTCTTCACCCCGCAGATATCCTTCAATATTGTCCTGTTCCTGTTTTTTGGCCGGTGTCATCATCTGCTGTTCAGCTGTCATGCCCAGAACATTCATCAGTTCCGGGATCCTTTTGATCAGTGGATTCTCCTGCCATTCCAGGACAGTGGTCCTTTCATCAATGTGATCATATTTGTGTTCCGGATCATCATCATCGTCTGACCGGATCTGGTTTATTTTTTCGCTGATCTTTTTTGGCTGCAATGTGCCCTTTTCAAATATCTGCTGCAGGGACATTGACAGGATCTGAAAGACCCTGGCATGTGTGATGCCGGTGATTTGTTTCAAATCATTCACCTGGCCATTTTCCCATGCCTGCAGAAATTGCATGACAGGCCCTAATTGGACAGGGCAATACTGGAAATCAGATTTGCATTCTTCAAAATATGGGCAGCCGGTGCATTCCGGATATTTTCCGGTGATGGCCGGTGCCATCAAATGAAGTTTCCTGGATCTTAATCCGTGTTTATATCCGTTCAGGGATGATCTTTTCTTTCCGGTGGATGTGGTGGGACCAGTTGCATTATCCCACATTTTTTGCAGATTTGCATAATAATGTGGAACTTCATGGACAGCCTTCTGACAGACAGGACAATGGGCCACAGGACCCTTTTCCTGGTCTTCAATCCACTGGCTGGTCCGGAAGTATTCCCGGCAGGGTGGGCAAAAAAAGTGTTTTGATTCTTTTTCTGTCACATATGGCCTTCATATTTAAGTTTTCAGCCACTTTCTGGTCCAGGCCCATATCAGACCATTGGCCTGATCTGATATGGTTATCCTGGGCCAGTGTGGTGGCAAAACTGGCATTTTTTGACTTCGGTGGCATTAAATTCCACATATTATATGCCAAAAAGAAGGCCAATGTCAATATTTGTCACGTATTGTCACAGGTATGATGGTGCTGCTGCAGATAGTCTATTAAAAATTGACCCTGGATCCGGTATTGTCCTTCCGGTTCTTTTATGTAAGCCAGAACACCCTTCCGGATCCGGGACCGGATGGTGTTATAATGAACATCCAGGATCCCGGCAGCTTCACACAGTGAATAAAATTTATCTTCTTTTATGTGATCTGTTTTCAGACTCATATGCTTTCCTGATTTTTCTTATATCCTTTAAAAAATCCTTCACCAGCAGCATTGACTGATGATTTATAATAGAATAATCAGCCTTTGCCCTGGTCCATGATTGTTCAATTTCATTTATGACCTGGCCACACCATTTTGTCTTTGTCATAATTCAATCCCCTTGAAAGATACTTCCTAGCCTGGCCAGCAGCCACCGCACTTTGTGCAATATACCGGTGTCTTATATGTGCCTGATGGCAGGATGATCCACTGTGGTGCCCAGATCCACCATGTCCGGTGAAAGATCCAGCACCAGATGGATGGCCTTCTTTTATTTATTACCCGGTGATAACCAGATCCCAGATCCGGATTTTCAATTTCATCGGCATATATTTTTTTAACCTGGGTCATGATTTCATCTTCTGGTTTCATAATTTATTCCTTTCTTTTTTTTTATTTTTCAGAATAGGTCCTGTGGCCTTGTCTTCCTGGGAAGAAACAGGCATGCCCCTTCCAAAGACTCAAAGGCCCCTTCCACCCTTAGTTTACATAATAGCTATTATATAACACTTTGGCATTTCTCTAAGTGTTTATTTATTATAGTCTTACTGATTTGCTTAGTCCCCCACTTTTACATTTTCTGCCATTCTGTCTGTTTTTCGATTTCGGTGGATGACTGTTTTTCGGATGGGTGTGTGCCGGTGCATCAATGTGCTTAATCCTTTTAATACTATACTATTGTAAGAATCGTTTCAGTTCCCATCACAGAAAAGATCTGTCCGGATCCGGGATCTTTTATATTATTTGGTCTTTGCCCACCTTTCTGGATCCAGGATATGATGGGCACACGGCAAAGTGCGGGATCCATCCCAGAATTCCTGGTGCTGCATCCTTTAATGTTTTGCCACGGTGATTGATGATTGTACCACCGGCCAGTGTCGGCTGTGGTTCCACCGGCATGGTCTTATTGTTTTCTGTCCTGACAAATGCAATCTTCTGATCACAGTATCTGCAATGGACCAGTGGACTGAATTCCAGGACCCTGATGGCCTGGTCCCTGCACTTGGTGCACACATAGATCTTCACATCATCATCATCAGATGACCATCTGATTGATGCTGCCTGGTTGTCACACAGATAGCAATTCATATTGATCATTCCTTTCATCATTAAATGAATAGATGCAGGCATCAATACAATTCCTGCCATGATCACAGACAGGTCTTTTTCTGCCCTTTCTGGCCACCAGATCCACACATCTGTCATGATGCCTGGTAATAGGGTGAAACATACACTGTGGATGGTTGCACCGGCCATGCATGGCCCTGCTGCCACATATATTGATTATCATCTGGCACCATCCAGGTTTAGTTTTTCCCTGGCCTTTTTTAAGATCTGCACAAATCCCACCTGGTGTTTCGGTGCCTGCAGATCTGTGGTGCCACGGTGCTTTATAGTTTCCGGACTGATCACATCAGCAATATGGATATATCGCATTGTGGTTTCCAGCCAGGCATGGCCCATCAGCAACCTAAGCTGTTCCACCCTGGTGCCATGAATTACTGAATAGGTCCCGAAGAAATGCCGGAAACTGTGTGCAGTGATCCGCTTTGTGATATTGGCATTCTTCCTGGCCCTTCTAATGACACCTTTCAGACCGGCAATATTCAGCCGGTCACCATGGTCTTTTGGACCATACTGAACAAACAGTGGATCATTATCTTTGAAGTTCTGAACATATTTAATGTCCTGATAATAGGCAGCAAAGAATTCAGCCACCATTGCGCCTGCTGTCAGATATCCAAAGGGCACCATCCTTTCACGGCTTTTCACCCTGGGCACCACCAGGGCAAAATTATTTTCATGAATCTGAATGCTGCCCAGATTCAATGCCCGGCATTCACTGATCCGGATCCCGGTGTCTGCCAGAAGACAAAGGATGGCTGCATCCCTTCTTCCTATGGCTTTTGATGTATCACAGGAATAAACCATCCTTGTCAGTTCATCCGGTGTGAACATAGATGGGATCTTGATTTCTTCCTGGATAGGTCCAATCAGTTCACATGGATTCTTCATATGATATCTTTTTGAATACCAGTCATAAAAAATCCGGATGGATGCCTGTTTAATCTTTTGGGTGTTCACGCTGTTTTTCTGGTCCACTTTCAGATGGATGATATAATTTTGGACATCTTCCATTGTGACCTGGTCCGGATCATCCTTCCTGATCCATTTGAAGAATGCCCGGATGTTCATCAGATATCTGATGATAGATGATTCCCTTTTGTCCTGGTTGACCAGTTTGAATTTTTTAAATTCTTCCAGGATATCTTTCAATTCGGCCATTATATATCCACCGTGAAAAGTGATCCAAAAAAAGCCATGTGCACCAGGTAAACCATCACAGCATATTTGATCAGCCAGTGAAAATATGTATATGTCCAGATCTTCCCGGCAGACCATTTCCTGATGATTCTTTCCTTTTTCAATTTTCTGGGCACAATGACAACTGATGCCGGATGGATTCCTGGCTTTGATTCCAGTATAAAATAAACACACAAAAACCATCCAAAATTGAAAATCATCCACCACCTGAATTGTTTTGCCAGGTGCCATCCATCAAAAAAGAAGGCTGGAATTTCAAGAAAATAATCAATCGCCCAGGTCCCGGTCCTGATGTTAAAAAATGTTTTTCCAGATATAATTTCATAGACAGGATTTGTTCCTATTATAACCATCAATGTGTCACCACCAGGGCAGGGCACCTTTTTCCAGATATCCACATATCTTGTTTTAATATTATATCTTCTTTTCCAGTCTGGATAAAAATATGATGTATAATCAGGATCATCCTTTGTGCCCGGATTGAAGACTGATTCTTCATAATGAAAGGCCAGGGTGTCTTCCATATCATTCATCACCGGGACCATAAATAAAAAGAATATTGCCAGATAAAAGAATTTTTTCATAATAATTCCCCTTGTGATTTGTCCAGATATCGATCCTTTAATTCATGAAATGTGTTTCTGTATTCATCCAGGATCTGCCAGGTCTTTTCAGCATCATAAAAATTCCGGCCATCCACAGGAATTGATCTTTTGACAGCTGCCAAAAATTGAAGGATCCTTTGATATGAATATTGATTGAAATCCCTGTCATCCAGGGTGAAGGTGAAATATCCTTCATATGTTTTTATTTCCATGTAGATCTTTCCATTCTTTGATTGATGTCTTCCATTTTTTATACCATGCACGCAGATCATTTTTCAGTTGTTCCGGATCTTTGGTCCTGGCATAGTTTTCATCCACAAAACATTCCGTGACCAGGGCCTTGTATTCATCCGGATGTGTTTTTTCCAGCCATTCAAAGATCTGATCAGCATGATCACCCATCAATTCAGCCACTTTTGCCTGGGTGATTTTTACATATTCCATATGATCAGATTTCTTTTTTCCCAAATTTTCCGGTGTTTCCATAGGCCACCCTATATTCATTTTTACTGTCCCACTGTCCACAGCAGGACATAATTATATGATATTAATTAATTTAAACCTGGCCAAACCCATGGACATTGCATGGACAGCCTGACCATGATTGTCCACTGGTTGTCCATTTGTCCAGCGTTTGTCCACCGTTTGTCCACTGGTTGTCCATGTATAAGTATATATATATTGTATATTTATACATAATAGTGGACAGCCGGATTTGCTTTTCATCATTTTTATGGCTGCCGGTTTTTTGATATATATTCTGGTCATGCCCCATTTTATGATATATATGGACCTTTCAGCCGGTCCACCATTTCTGTTGTTATTTCAGTTTCATTTTCATGGACCGGAATGGTTTTTGATCTGCAGTTTAAATGGAATGGTGGGTGCAGTGCTGGATTGTTCACTTTCCGAAATTCATCCAGAATTCTTCCCAGGATCTGCCTGATGGATGCCAGCAGCCAGAAAAATATCACAATTATGGCCAGTGTGATCAGTGATATGATGATTTTTTCCATTTTTTGGATCCTTTCCTGAAAGTGGCTTCCATATTCGCCTTCTAAGCCACTTTCTTTATATGGTTAATGGTTTCATATGGCCGGGATAGGATCGTTTAACAGTGGCCCATACCGGCAAGAATTCTGGCATTCTGATCATAATCCCGGAATTTCACCCACATTTATCCGTTTTATGGCAATTCCATTGGTTGTGTCCAGGCCAGCCGGTGGCAGTGCCCTGAAATATTCCCTGACCACATTGCTTGGATTAGATTCAAATGACCAGTTTGAATCCGGCCATGATTGTTCATGCTGGATGGCTGTGACATAAAATTCACGCCATGTGAAATCATATAGCCAGGTCTTCTTCACCAGGTCCATTTCCAGGGATTGAACTTCACTGGTATCAATGGCTGAAAATACCGTGTCCGGATCTGCCTTCTGATATAAAATAAAATAGATTGATGAATCTGCATAGTCGGCCAGGTGTGGATAATCATATTCCACTGCCCTGGGCACCAGATTCTGGCTGCTGGAGGACATGACCATGGTCAGCAGAATAAAAAGGATTGCTGTTAATGTCTTCATGATAATTCCTTTCATTTTGTGTGAATGGTTTTTATTCATCCCAGACATCTTCCCTTGAATCAAACAGATCTCTGACTTCAATGGGCATTTTATCCAGCTTAAATGCAATGGCCCTTTTCCGGTAATCACCAAATTTTGCCCGGTTGTCTTTCAATGGCCAGTGATAGGTTAGATTTTTGAGATAATCCAGGATTGTTGTTTTTTTGAAGATCTGGAAGGTGCCCTGTTCCCTTAAATGCCGGATCCAGTCATTATAAATTTCATTATAGCAGATGTACATGACACCTTCAAATTTATCAACGCTGATGGTGTTTTTTGTCCGGCCATTATTGTGCATATATGAAAGGTCATTGAAAAATTTGACCGTGATGTCTTCTTCTTCTTTTCTGGTCCTTTCCTGTTTGCACTGGTCCACCACAAAATCCATGAATTCCTGGTCATTATCATGATGATCCAAAAGCCAGAAACAGGCTGCCGGGATGGCATAATTCACGGCTGTCCTATTATCACCCACACCATTCTGATTAATGTGGCTGATGAATTTTTCAATGGCATCCAGGACTTTTTCCTTCTGGGCCACTGTCTTTTCCCGGATCAACTTGACCATGATGGATGATAGCCTGGTTTGATGTTCCTGCAGCCACTTCCAGGATGCTGTTTTGTTTTCTGTTATTTCCGTAAACCGGACCACAACGCACCTGGACAGAAGACCCTTGTCCACCGGTGAATCTTCACCAGAAATCCATAATGTGCCATTGACCACGTTGATCTGCCTTTTTTTGATGCCACCCTTCCCTGCACCGATACGGTTATATATATTTTTTGTGATGCCCAGCATCTTGATTGATTTCCGGTCTGCACTGTTTAAATATTCATCATACCATCCAGGAAGGCTGGACAGTTGTTCCATAAATTTGAAGGTGCCATCCGGTGTGGCAGATTCCCATGGTTCAGACCGGCCATCAAATCCAAAAAATGACAGCAGGATTGACGTGCTGGCAGACTTGCCGGTCCCGGATGGTCCATATGGATAAAAGAATGGAAAACATTTATGAACTGCTGATATTTCATTCAGATACACGGTGGCAGCCATGAATCCCAGGGCCAGGAATCCCTTGAATGAATCTTCCTTCCCATCATCGATCATATTGTGAAAATGATGAATGACATTTTTCATGAATTCCGGATCTGGATCTTCTTTGACATTCACAGTGGGTGTGTCACCGGAATAGACCAGGACATCCTTTGCTTTGAATCCTTTGCTGTCAATTTTGATAATGCCATCCTGGTTTATTTCATGGACCTTCCCATTTTTGATTGCACAATTTTCAAACAGCCACAGATTGTGTTCCTGGACATATCCATATTTCTGGATATAGTGAATCACTTCCTTGATATTGGCCTGGTTTTCTTCATACTTCCAGATCCGGTAAACTTCTGCCTGTGTCCCATAAAAATAAAAGGATCCCTGGGCACCACATTTCAGTCTAAACTGCTGCAGACCCATCCGGTCTTCCGGTGAAAATATGACAGGCATGGATACTTCCTTTTTCTGGTTTTTCAGGATGCATTCATAATGCAGTTCATCATCCATGACAAAGATCTTCCGCAATTTCAAAACAAAATCACTGATCTTCACGGTGCTGCCATCATGAGATTTTTTAAAATAGCAGTTTTCATGTTCGATCAGGCCAAAATCATCCTTTGGGATTTCCTTCTTTTCTGCCTTTTCAACCTGCCAGGCAGATTTCATTTTATCAATCTGTTTTTTGATTGCTGTCCGGACCACCACCTTTGGATATTTTGATTTAATTATTTCCAGATATCCTTCCACCAAAATATCATCTTCCACCTTGGCAATTCTTTCCAGGACTGGCTTTAATATCTGTGATATCTTTATGGTTTCATCACTGTCCGGAAGACACTGGATCTGGAACTGGATTCCATCCACCGCTTTTTCCACCAGGGAAAAATATTCACCAGCCGGATCCGTTTTAAGTGTTCTTAAATATTCATCAATATCCTTTTTTTCCGGGAATCTTATCACCATCACCTGGACATGGCCGGTCAGTTCATTTATCAGTTTCATGGTGTACTTTTCACCTGCCGGATCCATATCAAAACACAGATATATTTTCTTGCCACGGCAATATCTTTTAATGAAATCAATCTGTTCATGTGATGGCTGGCCGATGATGGCAGCAATGTTTTTGTCACCGGACACACGCATTGATGTGACCCGGTCATTTTCACCTTCCACCAGGACCACCGTTTCATGATAAAAGGCATTCTGGCCATAGAACAAATGTCCATTCAGTTTATACTGATTTGCCAGCTGATACTGCAATTTTTTCAAGGGATCTTTGAAGGTAAAGTGTGACACCTTCTGATTGATGAAATGTGGGAAGATATATACATTTTTAGGCAGGAAATCACCTACCTGGCCATCCCGGTCCCGGACCAGACCGGATGCCACCAGGTCCTGGCTTTTAAATGTTTTTTTTAGGTGATTTAAAAGGCTGTTTTTCCCGGATCCGGACCACCCTATCTGAAAAGTTTTAATGGCTGCCAGGGTGTGGCCACGATTCCTGGACAGCCAGGATCTGGCTTTTTCATCATCCAGCAATTTCTGATGGTAATAGGCAGCAGCTTCCTGGAAGATCTTTTGCCTAATTTCTGATCCATCATCTTCCGGTTTTCCGTTTTGCAAATTATACCCTATTTTACCGGCCAGATATTGAAGGGATTCATATGGTGATTTGTCATGCAGGTCCTGGATGAAATTGAAAACGGATCCACCGGCATCACACTGGAAACAATTATAGAACTGCCGGGCAGCATGGATCCTGAAACAGTCATGGCCATGGCAAAAAGGGCATTCATCCAGATTAAACCAGTTGATGCCCACCTTTTTGACCTGGCCCGATATTTCAGACCGGATGATGTCCAGGATGTTCACCCGGCTTTTTACTTCTTCATAGTCATTTGCCATTGCAATCCTTTTTTGATAATAGTTTTAATAGTAGTGCAGGCATTTCAAGGGCACAGTCAACCTTCCGGTCACATCCTTTTCTGGTGCATTTATACTGAACAAAAATGGCATACTTTTCAGGGATCTGTGTCCATTTGTGGACACAGATTTTGTCCAGCATCCAATGATGCTGCCCTTTTTTCCCTATATTCATAAATTGCCCTTTTCTTTTGATGATTCATTTTGTTCATGAATATCTGCAGGCACCTGGGACATGATCCAGGATGAATAAAAAATGTGGATCCACATTTCCTGCATACATAGATGTGGCCATCACCCTTTTTTTCAATCGTTATTCCTGGGATTGATTCAATTAATATCTCTGTCAATTTATTTATTACCCGGACCTGCACATCCCTTTCTTTTAAATGGGCCATGATTATATCTGATGAAATGTTTTTTGGCCAGCTCATAATTTTATCCTGATCTGTTCACCAGGGATGTTCTTTGTTCGTCCATCCCGGACCGGTTCAAAATTACTGGTTTTATTATCCTTCCTTTTCATATTGACACCCTTGCAGTGTTCACAGCAGATCTGCCTGACCACTTCACTGACCAGATCCGGATAATAATTCCGGCACTGTTCGCAATATGGATATTTCATATTATTTCACTCTAAGTTTGGCACCACATTTGTGGCATTGGAATTCATAGTGATCTGGGTGCCTGTAAAGATCTGCCCGGCATTTCGGACAGATCCACAGGACCAGGATGAATGGTGTGGGATAAAGTTTTTTAATGTCCGGATTTTCCATCTTTTATCCTTTTGAATAATTCGATGAATTCAATCCGGTTCATCAGGACTTTTTCAGCCACCAGTTTGGCCACATCCAGATTATAACAGCTGCAGATATTTTCTGTCCCCAGGGTGTTGATGCTGACAGAATATGTGTCATATATTTTGCCATTGATATTGTCTTTGCAGTGGCTTATCAGCACATCACCAGATGGGACCCTGTCAGCTTTAATGGGCCTTTCAATTATATGCACACCACGGATCCATTCCATATTGACCTTCCTTTCTAATTAAAGAATGATTTCAGTTGATTAAATAAATGATCTAAGCCATGGCCAAAATTTTCAATGTAAAAAACAAAAGCCGGGACCAGGATCATGACAGTGCAGAATAATGCCAGATTTATTAATTGTCTTTTGTCCATGTTCCGGGATATTCCTTTCTGGTGATTTCCCTGATATGATCCAGTTCCTTTTTCTGTCCGGCATAGCATTCATCACAGATGCCGTGTGATATTTCATCAGATCCGGGATCATCATGGATCACCTTTTTGCACCACGCACAAACAACTTTCATTTTGCCACCACCTTTTCCTTTTTCCAGATGGTCCGGCCACACACAGTGCAGACCCAGCCGGTGAATGTCCATCTGATCAGATAAACACCAAATGAAAACATCCGGTGACCACAATCCCTGCAGATCCTTTTTTCAAGGTAGTTCAAATATGATTCCCTTCTGATATTCCCAGGCAGTGATCTGGACACCATTTGGTCTTTCTGGCAGCCAGTCAGGATATAATTTGAACTGTGTCCGGATGTGGTTTTTGTGCTTCCCATGCCAGTGGACCCTGGGACATCTGATGTCACTGGCCACAGACAACCTGACCCTGTTTGTTTCTGCATCATATGCCACTTCCACAAGTGTTCCTGGTTCAATTCCAGCCTTTTTAGCAGCAGGATATGGAATAATGATGGTACACTGTTTATTGCCGGAATATGCAGTTGTCCTATATGTCATAGATGACATGGATATCCTGGATCCAGCAGAATTTTGTTTTAATGCAATGATTGACTTGAATGTCATATCACCCAACCTTTCTTTTTGGGTGACCACGGAAGAAATCACCGGCCAGGACTTTTTCAAAGTGCCTGTATATTTCCGGATAAAGTTTCCGGTCACCTGGTTGAAGTTTATAGTTAATTCCATATCTGTCCAGGTCAATGACATGGACATTGAAGATTTTATTTGCATAATAAAGCCACCAGTTGCCATCAGGACCACGCCACAGGTATCTTTCCGGAATTGTCTGATGGATTTCACCTTCCGGATATTGTTCTGATTTTACCATCATCATAATGTCCCTTTATAAAATATGATTCTGTCAATCTCAATTATCCTGCCGGATCCGGCATAATTCAGATAAAACAGGCAGCCGGGTTCCAGTGGATTTGAAGACTTTAAATAAATATATCCCAGTGGCCGGTCTGATTTATTGTTTTTGAATATGGCCAGTGTTTCATTTTTTATGCTGACCATGCCACGGTATTCCAGCCATCCGGAATAAACATTCAATGAACCAAATCCTGCAGATGTTTTATTGCAGATCAGGCCCAGGATCTTCTGGCCAGGATGAACCGATTGCCCATCCCGGCCATGAAGGTGCTGCAGAATATGGACCGGCTGCCGTTCAAATATCACCAGGTTTATTGGTGTTTCATCACTGAATGCACAAAGCTTAAATCCATCATATTTAAATTCTTTTATATACATGCTGCCACCTATATGATGTCAAAATATTTCAATAATGAATAGATGATTTTATGATGTGTGGCCAGGTTTTCCCTGGCAGATTTATATCTGATAAATTCTTTATCTGCATACTGATTAAAATGATAAATTCCACCTGTGCAGGTGATCTTCAATTCAGTGTTTTTTAGTTCCATGCAGGTCCGGATATTATTGATCATTTTCATCATCATCCCCTTCCTGCTGGAATTTTTCCCAGGCTTTTTCCAGATCCTGTTTGCCCTTTTCAATCAATTCATCCACAGCATCAAAGGCAGACTGATCCATATAATTCAGGATGTGTGATTCAGCTATTTCTTCCAGGACTTCCGGACTTAATGCATCCAGTTCCCAGGATGAATCACCATGTTCTGTGATATATTTTTCATATCTTGAATCTGTGGTCTTTGCCGGATTTTCCGGTGGATTGTATTCTTCAATCTGTTCCCTTAAAAGTGCAGCATGGTCAACTTCCATTTTTCTGTTGTCATCAGGACCCAGAAACATTGCCAGCCGGTCACTGATATCCCGGACCATATCCAGACCAGATGGATCATGGTCACCAAAATATATCAGGGCCACAGATTTCCCATCCCGGATCCTGTTTCTGAATCTTTTATATGCTTTGTACATGGCCGTTTGGGATGAATATCCCCTGTTTGCCAGGAAGATGATATCATGCTTTTCACACACCGGCTGCAGGATATTGCTGACAGCATCCTTTTCACACCACAGTTCCACATGCCATTCCTGGTCTATCCAGTGGTCCATATAAAATGAATAAATGGCTGATCTTAAAATTGATTCAGGACCGGACCAGTGTGAATTCTGTTCAATCACCCTGACCCGGTCATCAATTTGTTTCCAGTCGATCAATCCGGCCAGCCTGGCATTATTCACCAGGTTGCCCAGGTTTTTGTATTGCCGGACATTGTTTGGGATGTGGCCACCGGCCACCATCTGATAATACAGCTGTCTTAATGTCAAATCATATCCTTGTGCAGCATATCTGTCAATGACAGATTCCGCAATGGATAATAATTCCCGGCTTTTGGATGCCGGATTCCAGTCAATAAAAGATTCTTTCATTTGCCACCACCTTTTTATTATAATTCAAAAACACCCAGGTCAATATCATCTACCTGGATTTCACCTTTCATTTTTAAGCTGCCCACGGTTCCGAATGATTTGTATTTGCCAGATAAAATGCTTTGCCAAATCCCCTGGGTGTGTCTGATCTGGCTGCCTTTGTTTTTTCTGATTTGCCACCATATTTCTGGGTGAAAGATCCCTGTGGTGCACACCGGACCGGTTCAATGGTTTTTTTGGGAATGTCACGGTTGAATGATCCATATAATACGGTCTTTTTGGTATAGGCATTCCACTGGACCGCAAACTGCATTTCATCCCAGGTCACACCATGGCCATTCTTTGCCCGGATCCGGTCCAGTTCTGCCTGCAGTTGTGCCTGCTGTGAATTGATTGCCACCACATCAATGGTGTGGATGGGACCATTGCCATCTTTGGTCCTGGACAAAGGAATCCGATACGTCTTCATGATTGCCACCTTTCTGTTTGTTTGAAAATAGGGTGATATTTCATCATCAGATGAATATACACCTTGTATTTTTCCCTATGTGGAAAGTGTGTCCGGTCCGGCTGCAGCCGGATCCCGGATGCATGCATCCGGTCAAATAAATATGATATATGAAGGAATCCGGCCAGGCCCAGGGCATCATCAAATTTCTGGATGACCTGATATGAAATATTGTTTGTGCCAGATATGAAATTATAGTAGGTCTGTTTATTTAGGTCTGCTTCCGTGATCAGTTTATTCACTGACTTTTTCCGCAGTGTCCTAAAAATTTCCAGGGATGTCATTTCTTGCCTTTCCTTCCGGATTTTTATGTCTTCCCGGTTCACCGTGACCGGGTAGTCTAAATATAATAGACTATAATCGGAAAGGCAAGAAAAATATTAAGTTAAACCTGAATTTAATTTGATGATTGAATTCAGCAAAAGTTGCCTGGTGAACATCTTTCCAGGGCAGGATTTATAAGTGGCATAATCCCTGTGAAATACAATATGGTTCTGGTCAATATTGAATATGTCCATCAGTGGAATGATGATCCGTTTGCTGGCCACATCCAGCATTTCAGTGGACGGTGCACTGTTGTCATAGTTTCCCACAAAACAGATTCCGATTGCCTTCCGGTTCATGTTCTTTTCTTTGATATGTGCACCGGTTTCATTCAGTGGTCTGCCCACCAGGACTTCATATGTATTATTGATCAGTTCCACGCCATAATGATATCCCACATCCTTCCATCCGTTGTGGTCTATATGCCAGTTCCGGATAGCACGCCAATTAAAGACAGTGCCATCTTCTGACAGGGAATGATGGATGGCAATATGTGTCCAGTTTTGCTGATTTGGCATATTTTCCTTTCCGGATGAAGAAAATGGCTTCCATATTCGGCTTCTAAGCCACTTTATCATCCAGGTTAATGGTTTTATATACATGGGATCAGATCTTTTAAATTTACCCTGGTTCTGTTAATCTGGCACCGGATTTCACCATATATTGAAACGGTAATGGCCCAGAAACATATTATCAGGACCATGCCGGATATATTGGATCCCATATTGATTAAAAAAAACACCGGCACCTATGGCCGGACCCTGGTTTCCAAATCCACCAGACACCATGAAATCCACACCCAAAGGAAGAATTGATTTATATTCAGATTCAAAGAATTTCAGATATGCCTGCCGGTCCAGGCTGGTGGTGATTTTAAATGAATCCACCAGGCATGGTGCAAATGCATCCACATGGCCCACAAGGAATTTTGATTTAAAATTCTTTCCGGATCTGTGATATGGAACATAAAATGGATCCGGCTGTGGAATTCTGGGATCCGGAATGTCATGGATAATGATCACACCTTCATCTTCTGTTCCACGGTTTTCAATCATGGCATCTAAATCCACCACACGGATGGAATCCACCGGTGGCTGGATCTTAATCCATTTTATGACTTCCACCGTGTCCGGTGGTGCTGTTTCTTTGATGGTGAAATATAGGGTGTCAATCTTTTCCACCATTTCATATGTGGTCACCACTCTGGGTTTCACAAAATAAAGCACTGTGAAGACTGCCAGGATGATCACCACAATCATCAGAATGGATGTTGTTTTATTCATCTGTGACTTCCTATGCTTTCAATTTTTGTTGTGTGTGTTCCGGATGCTATATACCGGACAGCATATCCCCAGCCAAATTGCCAGGCAGCTTCATCAGATATATTCAGTTCATATTTGATTGAATCTGTCCCGGCTGCACAGGTAATTGTGGTGGCAGATGCACCACTGACCTTTGCAAAGGCATGCCACGGTCCCAGCCTGGTGTCATATTTGGCATAGACCCTGGCCCATTCCGGTGTGACTGCCACTGTGTCACCGGTCAGGTTTACAATATATCCACTGACGCTGATGGATCCACCCATTTCATCCGGTTCATCAAAGATGATTGTCCTGGTCTGGCTGGTGTCTGCATTTGTCAATGTGTCCAGGGCAGCCGGTTCATCATCTGTCCCGAACATATTATTTTGCTCTGTGATTCTGGCATAGACCAGGACAGCCAGGACCATTGAAATTATTATAAATATTTGTTTCATCATCTTCCCCTTCTTTTAATTGGTTTATTTATTCCATTTGATCCATGGATTTGTTTTCTTTTTTCTGAACGGATGCCATTTTGATTCACCGGCATCAGCTGCAGTTGTCAGATTGATTGAATCAATATAAACAGTTTCACCGGATCCTGTGTAAAAATAGATTGAATCTTCACTGACACTAATGGTCCCTAAATTCATTTCATATGATGAAAATGAACCGGTCACAGATATCTGGCCCAGATCTGAATTCCGGCCACCGGAATCACCAATGTATGCATAAACAGTTTCACCACCAGATGCACCTTTTGCCTGCAGGTTCAATGAAAGATAATATCCTGTTTCAATACTGGTGTCCGGGATGGCCGTATAAATTGTATCACCATCACTGAATCCCTGGAAGAATGGCTGATCATCCAAAAATGTATAATCAGAATATGGCCTATATGCTTTCCCCTGTTTACTTTTCCAGCCATAGGCCAGGAAGGTCATTTCATTGATCTGTTTTTCAGTTAATACCACATCATTGAAAAACATCCATCCGGCATGAAGAATGCTTTTATCCGTATCTGCACCTGGCCAGGTGGCATAAAGCACGCCTGTATTTGCAATTACATCATCAAAATCACTGACATCACCATTTGTGGACCCGGACTTATCACCATTGAAATAAATAAAAATACTATCGGATCCGGAAGGATCAAAAGTGGCAATTATGACTGCCCAGGATGAATCTGCCAGTTGCCCGGTTTCAGCAATTTCAGAATGTGCATTGTCATCCCGGACCGTGACCCTATAGGCAGAAGTTAATACATCTAAACGCCAATAATCATTGCTGCCATTTTGAAACTTGCCATGAAGCTGTCCCAGGGAATATCCGGTGCTGTTTAAAGATCCAAAGTGTATTAATGTGAATCCTTCACCGGCTGCCAGTTCAAAAAGATCTGATCCGGCATCCGGTCTTTGAAATCTGCCATAAAAGGATCCGCCACCGGCTATTTGATTGTTCATCCAGGATGCACCACCACCATTATACCAGGGACTTTTCTGACCCTGGGCAGTGGTGCTGTCAATCACTTCTGCATATGATCCATATCCCACCCAGGATAAATCCAGATTATTGTCAGTCAGGTCATAATGGATTGAATCACTGTTGTGGACTTCTTTGTGATATAATGAATCATGCATATAAAATGCAGAAATCCCGGCCTGGTCCCTTCTTAAAAAATCATTGAAATTTTCAGTGAATATCTGGGCCTGGCTTAATGTGGCAGCTGCCATCAATAATATTATAATTTTATTCATCAGTGAATCCCTATATAATTTGTTGTGTCTTTTGTTGCGCTTACCGGA
>Ga0180438_10002030_pt1 | contig 34205 bp, 26 predicted proteins | sample SS_ome_12_FD_132455 | JGI IMG/M metagenome (GOLD analysis project Ga0180438, IMG submission 132455) | Hypersaline lake sediment archaeal communities from the Salton Sea, California, USA - SS_3_D_2 metaG | ecosystem: Environmental > Aquatic > Non-marine Saline and Alkaline > Hypersaline >... | reverse complement strand
CAACTGCTGGCTCACGTGATTCTGGATGTCGAGTTCGTCGACGGTGTGATGAAAAAGGCAGCTTAAATGGTACTCAAGGATGCGCTCAACAATCTCTTATACACAACTCTTGACAATATCCCTCAATGATAATATAAAACTCAAGGTTCATTGACATACCATACGCCATGTCCGCAATAATTTCCATTTTTTTGGAGGTTATATTATGGATCAAACACAAGAATCCCAGGAAAAACAAGCGTTGGCCATGCCACGTCTGGGAGAGCCTGCACCTCAGTTCGAGGCTCTGACCACCCATGGACAGCTTAGACTGGAAGACTTCAAGGGAAGTTGGCTCATTCTGTTTTCGCATCCCGCCGATTTTACTCCCGTCTGCACAACTGAATTCATAGGGTTTGCTGCAATTCACGATCAGCTTAGAGAAATGAACTGCGAACTCTTGGGTCTGAGCATCGATAGTGTATATTCGCACATTGCCTGGGCGAGAAACGTCGAAGAAAAGATGGGACAAAAGATCACCTTTCCAATCATCGCTGATCTGAATAAAGAGGTGGCCGCAAAATATGGGATGGTTATGCCGGGGGAAAGCAAAACAGAGACCGCGCGATGTGTTTTTGTCATGGATGATAAACAGATTCTCAGGGCGATGATTTATTATCCCCTCTCAACCGGCCGCAACATGGACGAAATCTTGCGTCTCATCCAAGCTCTACAGACAACGGATAAACACGGCGTGGCTACGCCCGCAAACTGGCGTCCGGGGGAGCAGGTCATCATCCCTCCGCCCAATACGCAGGAAATGGCCGAGGAGCGAGTCAAAGAAAGCGGTGTGGAATGTAAGGACTGGTATTTCTGTAAGAAAGATCTGAAATAGGGGATTAAAATGGCTTGTGTCAATCCCGATGGAACAGTCACAGAGTCCGCGAAGGCACTTCTTGGGAGCATTCTTGATCCTCTGACGCCCCAAGAAATCTCTCAAAAGGTGGGGCAACCTCTTTTCAAGGTCCGAAGCAGTCTGCGGGAAATGACGGCTGCGGAGCTCGTCACAGAAGAAGACGGAAAATTCACGATCACGGAAAAAGGGAAAGAAAAAATTTAGATAACTCGACAACACTATCGGAAGCCTTCCAAATAATCCAGCTCGATCCAATTCTCCTTCTATCAGCCGTCCTTCCGTGCCATCTCAATAGAATCCTTCAGGCGTTGCCTTAGGTACTCCTCCTCTTTTTAATGATCAAGTTCCGCCTGATTTAGCTGAAGCACATCGAGGTCCATTTCGAGGCCGAGAGTTTGTTGCAGCTGTCTGGCTAGCTGTTCGGCATTGCCAAAAATCGAATCATAGCCTATCAGGACTTTGGATATCCTTCGGTTCAGCGGTGATAGCCGTGGTCTGGAGAGCAGGATCGGACTCACTCATACCGGAGCGAATCCACCGGGTTGGCGGTGGCGGCTTTAATAGATTGGAAGCTCACTGTCAACAGGGTGATAAGCAGGGCTGCAGCCCCGGAGATCAAGAAGACCCACCAGGTGATATCCGTATGATAGGCATAGAACTGAAGCCATTTGTCCATAAAGAAAAATGCGATCGGCCAGGCAATGATATTGGAAACGCCTACCAGGATTAAAAATTGTTTCGAGAGAATCCCAATGATGGATCTGTTCCTCGCCCCCAGCACCTTGCGGATGGCGACTTCCTTGGTCCGCTGCTCCGCCATGTAGGAAATCAATCCCAGCATGCCCAGACAGGATATAAAAATGGCCAGCACGGTGAAATATTTCAGGAGATTTTTCAGCCGCTCCTCCCGCCAGTACTGCTGCGCGAAGTAGTCGTCCAGGAACGAATAGTCAAAAACATAATCGGGAACCGCCCGTTTGATGTTCGTTTCGATAATACCCAGGCCGGCAGGGATCTGCGCGGAATTCATTTTGACGAACATGTAGAAGTAGGGGAGGTTCTTATAGAGCAAGAAGACGGTGGGCTCTATCTCATTGTGGAGCGAGGTGCCGTGGAAATCCTTGACCACGCCGATGATCTCTCCTTCCTTGGTCCACATGGAGAACATGCGTCCGATGGGATCCTCATATCCCGTCATTTTAAGGGCGGCCTCATTAATGATGTAATTGCCTTGGTCGGTGGGAAATTCCCGGGAAAAGCTGCGGCCGTGATTCATGGTCATGCCGAAAGTTTCGAAATAATCATAATCGCAGCACACAAATTTGATCGTCTCATAGCTGTCGGGGCCTCTGCCCTCCCAATACACGGGATTGTTGTTGCGGATACCCAGCGGAATGCTCGAGGCGGCGGTCACATTCAGAATGCCCCGGGACTGCAGCAGCCGCTCCTTGATAGCCGGATAATTATCCCGCACCGACCTGTTCATGAATATGGCCACGATCTGCTCTCGGTCGAATCCCAGGTCCCGGCTCTGAATAAAATTCATCTGCCGGTAGATCATGATGGTCGATATGATCAAGATGACGGCTGCGGTAAACTGGGACACAATCAATACCTTCCGTACGGCCTGTCTCTTCGGGCCCTTCCCTGCGGCGGCCCTCATGATGCTGACGGGCTGAAAGGATGAGAGATACAAGGCCGGATAGCTTCCCGAAATCAATCCCGTGGCCGTCAGGATCGAGAAAAACAGGGCCGTTAAAACGGGCGACTTCAAGAAATCGAAGGCCAGTTCTTTCTGAGACAGCATATTGAACATCGGCAGCATGATTTTCACGAGCAGCAGACCGACTAAGGCGGCCACGCAGATGATCAGGAACGACTCTCCGAAAAACTGCCGGATGATATCGCTTCGGGAGGCCCCCACGACCTTCCTCATGCCCACTTCCTGAGCCCGCTTTAGGGAGCGTGCCGTGGCCAGATTCATGAAATTGACGCAGGCGATCAGCAGGACGATACCTGCAACGATGGAAAACAAATAGACGTAAACGACGGGATCAGTGCCGCTTACGGCATAAAGATGCATCTTCTTCACAGGCCTGAGTTCGATGTCATAGCGGGTGTCGGTTCTCATGAGATATGCGTTGATCGTGTTGGAGATTTTCTGATTCACCAGATCCGGATCCGCGTTGGCCGCCAGCATCACAAAGCCCGGACAGTCCCTGGACCAGGTCCTGAGTCGGTCTTCACCCATGTAGTGAACGGGATGGGTTAGAAGATCGAACTGAAAGCTGGAATTGGCCGGAATATTCTTCAGAATCCCGGTCACCTGCAGGTCGACGCGGTTGTTGAATTGGATTGTTCGTCCGATAGGATCCTCATCTCCAAAATATTTAGCGGCGGTCTTCTCGGTCAGTACGACGGAATTTCGATCCGTGAAGGCATTTTGGGCATTACCCTTGACTAGAGGAAAAGAGAACATTTCCAGAAACTCGGGCGTTACCAATGCACAGGTTTCATTAAACAGGCGGTCATCCACCTTCATCAGGAGGGTCGCTTGGAAAAAATGACTGCCTTTGATTACGTCCGGGTAATCGTTCTTCAAGGCCGGTATCAGGGCCCAGGGACTGGATTCCTCCAATCCATGTTCAGAGGATACGACGACGTGGTAGAGCTGATCGAGGTTTTCATGAAATCGATCATAGCTCAGCTCGTCGAAAACCCAAAGCAGGATCAGGATGCAACAGGCCATACCGACAGCCAGGCCCGAGATGTTGATCAGCGAATAGCCTTTGTGTCGCGCGATGTTGCGGAGGGCGATCTTCAGGTAGTTCTTAATCATTGTCAATCTCCAACGGATGGACTCTTGAACGAACCGGGGAGCGGCTTTCAGGATCTCCCGCCGGTACCACCGTTTGGCTTTTCTTGGCCCGAGGCTCTTGACCCGGTCGAAGAACAGTTCCTCGATGTCTCCGAAATAGGCATCTTGCCGTTCCTGTGAGGACAGGATGCGAAGGAGCAGCTTTGCGGCCTTTGGTGGGTACGGCATCTCAAGGCTCCGGCGCGTTTTTGAGGATGTCGGCGACGCCTTTCCAGGCCGCCCGGCTGAGGGAGCGGTTTTCTTCCAGCGCCTTGACTCCGTCCCGGGTCAGGCGGTAATAGCGCTTGCTCATGCCGCCGCGTTTGGGAGTGGGTTTTCCCTGCAAAGTCTGGAGATAACCTTTTCTAACCAGCCGTTCGAGTGGAAAATACACGCTGCTGACAGACACCTCTTTTCCCGTGATCTCGACCACAAAATCGTAGATGGAGATGCCGTATGCGTTATCCTTGAGTTTGAGCACCGCGATGAGGACCAATTCTTCGAGCTTCGTCAGGAGTTCCATGTGACAGCCTCCATTTTTTCTGATTCTCTAAATAAATAGACGTCTTATTAGCTGAAAGGTTACACATTTTCATGAGAGTATTGACTTTTGTTGGGGGTGTTCTCATCCCATTTCCGTCCCGTGAGTTAAATCTCGGGATTCAAATAAAGCCAAAAATAGGGGGGCCGCAGGGAAAAATAGCTGCTGGAATCAAGAATTCCCTACAGAAATATTCCTTGACACAGTCTGAGATCTGATATAAAAATAGCAATTTAAATTTAATATTTTAGTTTAGGTTAAAAAATGGAAAAGATCTTAAAAGAGTTTGCGGTTAGGAAATTGAAAGAGCCGGCCGATGACCGGATTGACAGCGACATCGCCTGGATCTGCAGCAGCCTCGGCTTTTTGACACCACGCGACCGTGATCAGACCGCCTTCAAGATTCTCAAGGCCTTGATCGAGGCGGCCCGAGAAGGAAAGGGCCTGTCCAGTGAGGAATTGTCTCAGTTGGTGAGGCCCACCATCGGATCGGTCATCTATCATCTCAAGCGTTTGATGAAATCGGGCTTGGTTGTTAAACTGAATTCCAGTTATGAGCTGCGCATGGGCAGTCTCCTTACGACCGTTGAAGAGGTGGAAAAAGACGTCACGGCGACATTTTCCCGAATCAAGATGGTTGCGGACGACATCGATAAAAAAATGGGTTTGATGCGGCGATCCTTAAACCGAGCCGCGTATTAAAAGGAGTGGAGTCGGACATGAAAATCGCTGTGATTTACAACCGGGACAGCAAAAGCGTCATCAATCTTTTCGGATTACCCAACCTGGAAAAAATAGGGAGAAAAACCATCCTGAGAATTGAAAACAGCCTCAAGTCGGCCGGGCATCAGGTCAAATCCATGGAGGGGGATAAGGACCTCATCGCAAAATTGGAGGACTTCATGCCGAAGGTGCTGAAGGGAGAACGTCCCGGATTGGCCTTCAACATCTCCTACGGCATTCAGGGGCAAGCCCGCTACACCCATGTGCCCAGCATTCTGGAAATGACCGGCATCCCCTATGTCGGCTCCAGTCCCTTGGCTCACTCATTGGCCTTGGACAAAGTGGTCGCGAAAATGATCTTCCGCCAGAACGGCCTTTCCACACCGGATTTTGTGGTATTGAAAGAGCCGGGATTTCCTGAGCCGGATATTCAGTATCCATTGATCGTCAAGCCCAAAAACGAAGCGATGTCCATGGGGCTTCGCGTCGTCGGAGACATCCAAGAGCTCAGGGAAGCCGCGCAGGTTATCTTCGATCAGTTCAACCAGCCGGTCCTGGCGGAACAGTACATCGAAGGCCGTGAGATCAATGTCGGCCTGCTGGGGAACGATCCCCCCGAGGCCATGCCGCCCTGCGAGATCGTGTTCGGCTCGGAGGGTCCCGCGATCTACACGATCGAGGATAAGAGGGGGAAATCCGGGCGCACGATCGACTGGATCTGCCCCGCTCCGCTCGACGCTGATCTGACCCTCAAGGCGCAGGAGCTGGCGAAAGGGGCCTTTGCCGCCCTGGGGTGTTATGACATGGCGCGTGTGGATATGCGGTTGGATGCCGCCGGGAATCTTTATATCCTGGAGATCAACAGCCTCCCCAGTCTGGGTGAGCACGGGTCCTATACCATCGCCGCTGAACACGTCGGCCTGGACTATGCCGGACTCGTCAACCGCATGGTGGAGGTCGCCAGCGCCCGCTATTTCGGGACCCCGCATCCTCCGATCATCATGGCAAAGGAAAAGGATCCCGCCAAACTCATCTTTTCCTTTATCACCTCACGGCGTGATCTAATGGAGAAAAGCCTCCAGGATTGGACTGCCGTCTCGAGCCGGACCTCCGATCCGGTGGGAAATAGGCTGGCGATGGAGAAGTGGGATGCCCAGTTGCGATATTTGCACCTGGCCCCGGTCAAGGACTTGACTGACGGGCGTTCGGTATGGACCTGGCAGAGCAAGGCCGGACTTGAGAAGGGGACTCTGGTCATCGGTCACATGGACATTCCATTGGGATCGGATGTCCCGCGGGGAGCCTTTCGCCGCGAACCGGAATGGCTTTATGGTGAAGGCATCGGGCTGTCAAGAGCCCCTTTGGTGATGCTGGATTATGCCCTCCGATCCCTGCGTTCCGGCCGATGGCTGCATCGGATGCCCCTCGGGATTCTCTACTACACGGACGAGGGGAGAGACTGCCGCTACAGCGCCGACCTGATTCGTAAAGCGGCTGCGCGGGCCAAGCAGGTGCTGGTCCTGAGGCCATCCGGAATTCAGCATCAAATCTTCGTTCAGCGCCGGGGGCAGAGAAAATACTATCTCACCATCGAGGGGGAGCCCCGCCGTCTGGGGCAAAGAACCAGGCGGCCTGAGGTCCTGCTGTGGGCCTCGCAGAAGCTTCAGGATATCGTAAGAGTCGCCAAGCCGAAAGACCGCCTTGCCGTCTCCGCCCTTGAATTCAAAAGCGATCATTATCCCATGCTGGTCCCTCATCGCGTCCATATGACGTTAATGCTGAGCTACGTGGATGAGAAGGCGGCCGGAAAGGCGGAAAGAGAGATAAAAACCATCCTTAAGAGCGATAGCCGCTATGACATTCTCTTCGAAGCGATTTCAGACCGCCCCCCCTTGAAGCAGCGGTCGGCCAATGTCAGGCTGGCCCAATCCCTGAAGATGACAGCAGGTGAATGGGATATTCCTTTGAAGCAGGATACTTCTCTCTGGCCTTCTGTGGGCGGCTTGGTGCCGGCTCGAATTCCGGTGGTATGCGGGCTGGGACCGGTTGCCAAATACTTCTATACTCCTCGTGAGGCCGTCAGTCGCACCAACTTGGTGCAAAGAACCCTCCTTTTGGCGGAGTTTCTGGCCGCTCAGACAAAGAACCGAAAATGACCACGAAAAAGAACAGCAAAATCACCGATACGGAATTCATCGAGCCCATCAAGATCAAGCTTCCCACGCCCCAGCGTGTTTCCGTCTCCCGGAACGGCATGATCTCCACCGCGCATTTCAGCGCCACCAAGGTCGGTGTCAAGATCTTGGAGGCCGGCGGGAATGCCGTCGATGCCGCCGTCGCCGCGGCTTTTGCCCTGGGTGTGTGCGAACCCCAAGCCTCGGGATTGGGAGGCCAGACCATGATGCTGATCTATATGTCCCGGGAAAATAAGCTCGTGGCCGTGGACGGCTCCTCCCGCGCCCCCTGTCGCGCTCTCCGCGACAATTTTCGCACATCTTCCCTAAGGCGGATCGGCTGGGAGGCCGCGACCGTGCCCACCACCCCGGCCGTTCTGGGCTATGTGCTGGAGCGCTACGGCGCTTTCAAATTCGAGCAGGTCCTATCCCCGGCCATTGCCCTGGCGGAAGAGGGCTATCCCATTACGGAACTGCAGCGCAAGCTGCAGCGCCGGGAGCTTAAGAGCTTTGCCCGCGGCAATGCCGGCCGTATCTTCCTCCGGAACGGCAGCCGGCCTTTTCCGACCGGCCATCTGTTTCGACAGCCGGTCTTAGCCCGGACCCTGGCGCGTCTGGCGCAGGAGGGCATGGAGGAGTTTTATTTAGGAGAGATCGCCCGGACCATCTGTCGCGACATGGAAGCCAATGGGGGCCTGATTCGTGCCGATGACCTCGCCCGCATTCCCTATCCTATCGAACGGGAAACGCTCGCCACCCGCTTCCGGAACATGATGGTTCACACCATGCCGCCTCCGGGTGCAGGACGAACGCTGATCGAAATGATCAACATCCTGCGAAAATTTCCCAAAGCCGAGCGTAATCCGGATACGCCGGAGGGAGCGATCCTGTTGGCGGAGATCATCCGGCGCGCCCAGCTCGACCGGCGCGACCGGCCTTTTGATCCAAATTTTTACCCCCAGGTTCAGGACCAGCGTATGCTCAGTCAGGAATACTCCAAATTGATTTCCGATCAGATCAAATCCAGGATCAAGACAACCGGAGAAACCACCCATCTTTCCGTTATGGACCGGGAAGGCAACGTCGTCGCCCTGACGCAATCGATCGAGCGGATCTACGGCGCGAAAGTCATGTCGCCGGAGTTGGGATTTCTTTACAACAACTACATGTGCGCCTTTGAATATGATGACATCAGCCATCCTTACTACATGGTTCCCAACGGCGTTCCCTGGGCGAGCGTAGCACCCACCATCATCTTCCGCAATAAACGACCTTGGATCGCCGTAGGTTCGCCGGGGAGCGAGCGGATCACGTCAGCCATTTTGCAGGTGTTGATCCGCCTCGAGCGACAGTCTCCCTTCGATGCGGTAGCCGCTCCCAGGATCCACTGTTCATTTGACGGCAAGGTGTCGCTGGAAGCCGCCTACCTGCGGGATGATATCCCGGATGCCCTGCGCAAGCGGGGATTCTCCGTGGACATACGTGAGCCCATGTCGTTTTACCTGGGATGCGTTCAATTGGTGCTGAATAAGGAGGGGGAGTTCATCGGAGTGGCCGATCCCAGGCGGGACGGGGCCGCTCTCGGAGCTCGAAAATGACGCTTCCCATCGGCATTTCCATCCCACATGCCGGACTTGAGGTCCCGGCCGAAGTCCGGGATCGATGCCGACTCGCCGAGAATGATATCAGAGATGATGGGGACGGCGGCGCGGCTGAGATCTATGGCTCATTCAAAAAGTACGTGGCGGAATTTATGAGCACCAACATCGCCCGGGCCGTTATCGATCTCAATCGGTCCCCGGACGATTTCCGTAAGGACGGTGTCGTAAAAACCCACACGTGTTGGGATGTCCCTGTTTATCGAACATATCCCGATCCGGATACGATATCGACGCTCCTGAAAAAATATTACCATCCCTATCATGCGGCATTGACCGGCTTCTCCGGAAAGGCCGCAGTGGGGATCGACTGTCACACCATGGCGGCCGTCGGCCCCCCGGTGGGGCCGGATCCGGCGCAGGCCCGCCCTCCCGCCTGCCTCAGCAACGCCGACGGAACCTGCCCGGATTCCTGGCTCGTTTCCTTGGGGGCATGCCTGGAGCAGACACTGGAGCGGAAGGTATCGCTCAACCATCCATTCAGGGGAGGCTATATCATTCGGGTGCATGGAAACGAGATGCCCTGGATACAATTGGAATTCTCACGCGACAGATACCTATCGGAGAGAGAGAAATCCGTGCGGCTGCTTGCCGCTCTCCGCCTTTGGTGCCGGAAGACGTTTTAAGCCTGATTCCGGAAGCACGCCTTGCGATGAACCGACCGAGAAAAGTAACCATCCAGGAGCTCTGCCGGCCCACGGCCACGCGGACTGTGCCGGAGTCCACCATCATCCCGGCTACGGCGACCTTCTCCAAGAAGCCCGATCCCCGCTATTCCGATCCCGAGTTCTTGATGAAGTTTATCGAAAGATACCGACTGGTGACGCAGACGCTGACCGTCGGCCTCAAGGGAAACCGATTAACCCATACCACCGGATTTTCATTAGTACTCTGAACCCATGATATTTATGCTGGCTGCGTTTGCCGATTAACTATCATCCGAGATCTTTTCCTTTAGCTTGAACACCGTTATGGCATTCTCGCGGAAAATTCTATGCGCCACATCACAGGCTGTCTCTTCCGACATCCGGCCCGCATTGACTCTGCGTGTCAACACCTCGGTGACCACATCCCTGCCGAACTCCAGAGATCCGGTGGATTCCTCGATGAAGTGACAATCGCCTCCCCAGAAAAACTTGTTATAAGGGACACAATCGAGCATCTCATCCAGGGTTCGCATAGCCGCTTCCCTGGAAATCTGCGGCAGCCAAACCAAATCCAGGTAGACATTGGGAAACATCTTGCCCATGGCGACAAACTCGCTGGTCCAGGGATACCCCCCGTGAAACAGGATAAATTTGGCTTTGGGATAGCGGAGGAAGAGATTGTTAAGCTTCAGCGGATGGCTGTTGCTAAGGGTATTGCCGTTTCCAGCCAGATACCCGGTATGGATTTGAATGGGAAGATCGACCTCGATGGACTTTCCGATGATCCAGTGGAACATATAATCGACCAGGGCTTTCTTTTCTTCCACGGAGAGAGAGTCAATCGGTTGGGCATAGAGAGCCTTGGCCTGCTCATAAGGCACATAGGGGAAATCCAAAGTACGGCCGTATGCCATGCTGTTTTTTACACAGACCGCGTTGTGGTCTACAAATTTTTTAAACAGACGGCTCGCGAATTCCAGGTACTCGTCCAGAGTTTCGATGGAATATCCCTCTTTTTGGGCCAGGGAATACAAGTTATGTTCCTCAGGAATATCCTTCCGGTATTGGATCGAGCGGTTGAGCATGCCTGTAGCCAGATTGTTGATGTTGAACACCAGAGCAAAATAGTCATTGTCCAGGTTGACGTTGAAGCTATCCCAGTACTGGTCTACGAACATGATATCAAAACCAGCCTTGTTAAAGGCGTCTTTATACCATTCTGCGCGCCGGCTGTAATTTTCGCCTATCTGTTCTGAAAGCAGACGAATACCGTCTTGGGAAAATCGGGACTCTTCATATCCATACAGCACCCGAAATCCCCTGAGAAACTGGCGGTAATAACTCGTATTTCGGCAATAATCCAGATAGAGGCCGCACATTTCCCAGAGCTGGTCAAGGTCGCCGCGGTTACAGAGCTCCGGATTCAAGGGCGTCGCCCCGGCCGAGACCAGATCATTCTGCAGATAGGTATGGGCCAGGAGTGAATAGAAATTGAGCTTTTGTCCTTCGTACTCAGAGAATATCCTCTGGTGTTCGTGAGTATTGATAACCTGGATGGTGTCGACATATGCCCTGATCCGCTCACAAGCACCGGTTGAGCCTGTGCGGCACCGGCTCCACATGGCCAAAATCAACAGAACTCCTGAGACAAATACGCCGATTCTAATCCGAGACTTTCGGTGTGACATTTTTCCCTCCTCGGTTTTCCCCTGAGGTGCTGAGGATAGCATAATCATTTCGAATAAAGCCGTCAACAGAGCAAACAGTTGTGTAGGGATTCCTATCAATAGGGTGACGCCCAAGCCGCTGTTTTAGGCATCAAAAATATATATTGCTAGCGAAGGGAGCCGGGGACATGAAGTGCCCGAAGTGTCAGGTGGATAATCCGCATCCGCCCGTTGCTGCTGGAATTGGCTCAGTAAACTCTATCCCGTTGACGGCTTGAAGCATCGCCCAACAAAACCATAACGACACCTGCGTAGGATTCCATTCTGGCCGGCAAATACCTTGTTCTCGAAAAGCTCGGTGAGGGGGGCATGGGGATTGTCCACAAGGCTGGAGATATCAGGCTTATGCGGTCGGTTGCCCTGAAGTTCTTGTCTCCTGTAGATGTGTCCCCTCCTCACTTCAAAATTTGACGGTAGCGGAATTATCTATTTCATAATACCTTGATTTGATACTTGCGCGAAAAGAGGGCGCTGACTGTAATATTTCACAACACTGTCTTCAGTGCAGGCGCCCGTCCTTTTTATCTTCGCTCCAGGTAGGCAGCCTAAATTGTGAGGGCTTAGATATTAAGACTTCTTTGAGCCAATCCGAAGGATAGCCCATACCGCGAGGGCGTCCATTTTCGTCTTTGACATAGCCGTCGTTGTATTTTGTCAAAAGGTATTCCCCTAATTCGATCCAACATTTGACCACCTTTTCCCCCTGTCCAACCGAATAATCAGTCAAGTACTGGACCAGGAGTTTCGGGTCTGTTTTGTGTAACTCGATCGCCATTTTCTCAATCGTCGGCTGAAGGGAGATGAACTGCCCTTCCACAGCTTTCTGGAGATTTTGAATGTCTTTAACCATGTAGGAGTACTTAAGGTTGGCGTAATTGGCTACGAAATTGAAGATCCACCAGGCTGAATCCCACGAAAATTTTTGGAGATCTCCAATAGTAAAGGGCTTTGGTAAATCTTGAATGCAGCAGTAAAGGGGAAAATAACAGGTTGTATACGTGTCGTCCACACCGTACCAATACACACCTCCTATCGCATCGGGGAGCCACTCCCGTGACTGAGAAATGAAAGAAAATCCAGTCTGTTGTGTCGATATAGGACGTTCCCAGCTGTATTTGACGCCGTCCACTTCCCAGGTGAGATCCCGGCAGCGCACAGGGCACCCAAATGGTCCTGCATCGACTCCTTTGGTCATGTCATACTCTGTTCCCTCATAATGGTCGCGCATGATATTCATCACATCCTGCAAAGAGAGCTTCTGATCGGGCTTGATCCATAGTGGATAAGGCATAGTTCCTTGTTTGCCGCGCTGGAAATCCGGGGAAAAATTTTGAGATGGCGCGCTCCGGCGAAACATGCTCCAGACTCGAGCGGCACAAGTCCTGAGTGATGAGGGCTCCGGAGGGTCGTAAGCATAGCGGAAGCTGAAAGGTTTTCCAGATTTCTTATTGTAATAACCCTTTTGTTCGGCTAAGGAGATAACATTAGGTGAGTACATGCAATTTTCAGGATCGTTTAAAGGGAACTCCCCGATGCGGGACATATTGGCATGGGCGGAAATATATCCGTCTGGAATCCTCAACGCCACCCACTGGGCTCCCTTCCCTCCCGGTCCCGGACCGATCATCTCCATGATCCAAGCTTCCTTGGGATCAGCAATAGAAAAGGATTCGCCTGAGCTGGCATAGCCGTATTCTTCGACCAAGTCAGCCATAATTTCAATGGCTTCTTTGGCAGTCTTGGCTCGCTGGAGGGCAAGTCTCATTAAAAGGAAATATTGAAGAAATCCATCCGGATTTCGCAGTTCCCTGCGGCCACCGAATGTGGTTTCACCGATAGCCAGCTGGTGTTCATTCATCAAGCCGACAACAGCATAAGTATGCAGGACCTGTCTGACTTCGCCCTTGATCTTGCCGTCTCTTCCTGTAATTTTGATAGTGGAGCCGGGTTCATGGTCTTGAGCAGGAATATATTCGAGATGGGGAAGGAATTCTCCGTCACAGGTATAGGTGATCATGACGGATCCGTCTGTTGAGGCTCCTTTTGTCACCAAAAAGCTTGAGCATTTATCCTCGGCCAATTGGTTAATCGATAATAGAATCATGAGAAAAAGGATTGCAGGTAGAATAGTCTTGAGTTTCATTGCAAAATCCTCCTTTTAGTATGGGTATGATTTCAATAACCTAAAGTATAACTGGCAACAAAAAAATTCAAGGCGAATTCTAATCAGGAGGTCGCATCTCGTTCCTTCGATTGACGTCAATATTGTTCTATGGTATAAGCTCTTTCTGCACCTCTAAAAAGCATTTATGAAGAAGACCCACTCAATATTGAAAGATATTCTATCCTCCCTGGATTCAGATTCCAGAGTATCGGATATTCGCACCTGCGTCTACTGGACGGCGGTCACGTCTTTTCGCTGCGGCCTTGCCTCCTCCATGGCTACCTCTATCCCTGCCTATGGAGGGCATCAAGTGGAATCCGCTGGCAATCTTCTTCCAATCGGAGCGATTGAATTGGCAAGTCGATCTCTTTCTTCCCGAATCCTTGAGGCGTCCATCGGTATCGCTGCCATAAATTCCATATTGCCTATTGATGAGTCCTTATGTGTCGATATGAATGCTGAAGAGGTAATCCGCTCACAAGGAGAAGGAAAACGGATAGCGGTTATTGGACATTTTCCATTCGTCAAGGGCCTCAAAAAGGTGACTAAAGAATTGCGGGTTTTTGAACTGCCGGGACGAGGCCGTCCTGGAGACATAACAGGCAATGAGATCGAGACGCTCCTCCCGCAGGCAGAAGTAGTAGCCATAACCAGCACCACGCTGATTAACCATTCATTGGGAGGCATCCTGAATCTCATTGCATCAGATGCTTATAAGATGATGCTCGGTCCGAGCACTCCTCTATCAGCGATATTTTTTGACTATGGATTTGACGCTATATCCGGATCAATCGTAATTGACCGAGATCGAGTACTCAATTGCATAAGCCAAGGGGCCAATTTTCGGCAGGTGAAGGGCGTGCGAAAAGTGACTCTGAGGCGTGAAGTATGAATGGGAAGCCACGTTTTCCGTCTCTGAGACATCGCTTTCCAGGTTGTATGGCCGATCCTTCATCCTAAACTGGAGTCTTGTTGCCGCCATTATCCCAGCTCGTTTTTAAGCCCGATTTGGAAGTTTCTGACGGCCTCCTCCTAAAAATCAGAATTGCATACGCGGTTGTACATTAGCACTACACGATTGTGATCTAAACGTTCATTTGGAGGTTGAATGTTTGGCTGAGGAGCATTATCCTAAAAGTTGGAAACCTGGGGGCAGGCATGGTTGCATTCCCGAGCAGAGTGCTGGTGATAGCGGACTATGAAAAGGCACACTTCGACGAACGCCTGAAAGGGAACATCGATTTTGTGCTTTCCCTGGGGGATGTGTCTTTCAGTATCCTCGAAGAGATCCTGGACCTTTACCGTAAGCCCATCTTCGGCGTGAAGGGCAATCACGATCCCTCCAAGACTTTTCCCGAAGGAGTCGAGGATGTGCACCGTACCATAGTTCAGCACCGGAAGTGGATGATCGGAGGGTATCAAGGAGTCCCCACCTACAAATCGGCGGGTTCCTATCAATGGGACGACGCCCAGGCTGCCTTCGATCTCGAGCATTTTCCTTATGTCGACATTTTTATCTGTCACGCCCCGATATATAAGATTACCGATAAGGCGGATTATGCCCACGGCGGAAGCGAGGCCATCCGCCGCTATATCGAGCAGAAGCAGCCGCGCTATGTCTATCACGGACATGTGCATTCTCAGATCGGGGCTATGCTGGGCCAGACGGCGGTCGTGAGTGTGTTCGGGGCCAAGGTCTTTACCCTGACTTAAAAATTGAATAGGCGGCCTGAGATCGGTTAAATCGTTCAGCCTAATATTTCCAGCTCGAAGTGTCTTCGCCCTCGGGAGCGTATCCGGTGATGTGTTCAGCAAACAGCCTGAACAGCTCAGCCCCTGAGGGCATCCAGCAGTGGCCTTTTCCATCTCCGTATTTGACGACTCCGTCGTAATGGGGATTTTTGGTATTCTTCAGAAATTTTTCCAGCAATACCACGCCGAGATTCAGATAGGCATTATCCATGTCTCCGGTGTAGATGTGGAGTTTTCCCTTTAATTTCGGTCCCAGCCATGACCAGTTTTCACGAATATAAAGGCTGAGATCATATTTTTTCCAGTGCTCGGCTACCTCATGATCGATCTTGCCGCTCCTCCAATTCCACAGCGGTTTGGGATAGCCGTCCTCGCCTACCGGAGTATACAGCGCCTCCCAGATAGCCCACTGCAGCCCTGATCGGTTCTTGTCGCCTATGACCTGCTCATAATGCAGCCTGTTTCTCATCGTAAAGAGAACGTCTCCGTCCGTGGACCGGGTTTCAGGGATATCCACTTTCATCCATTCATGAATCCGGTAGTACATATTTTCATCTTCATAGATATTCTGTAATTGAAACCGGCGGAAATCGATAGGATCCGGGCATCCGGTCCATGTGCCGCCGAAAAAATCAGGATGGAACACCTGCAGGGCCAGGGATTCCCATCCCCCGGTAGAGCCCCCGGACAGCATCCTGGCATAGGGCTTGTCGATGACCCGGAACTGCTCTTCGATATGAGGGATGAGCTCCTGCATGATGGCATCCCCATAAGGACCCACGTTGGGTGTGTTCACAGCGTAGGAGTCATCATAATAGGGACAGGGATGCTGCCAGGTCACCGCGATCATCCGGGGGCATTCATCCGAAGTCCAGTATTTAAAAAAATCATACCCCCGTTGGCCCCTGCGGTCATCTTTGCCGGGCTTCTCCTCTCGGAATCCGTGGGGTGCCCGCAGAGAGAAATGTCCCTGGGCGTAATTTACGGGGTAATATATATCCGGATGGGCATCATATCCCTTGGGAAGTAAAACAGTGGCGCCTAAATAGATGGGCTGTCCCCAGAATTCTGTCAGGATCTTACTCTGAAACTTTATGCGTTTGACCCATTGGGTGTCCGGGGGGATTCGGACCGGGGGGATAATGTTCGTACAGTTGAGTTGGATGATTTGGGCTTTGGACGCATAGATGGTCACCTTTTTTACATCACTATAGAGATTACCGGGTGACAGATTCCAGCGCTGGCCCTCCCACTGGTCGTTATGCATCCATAGTGTGTGTCCATCCGAACGCTTGAACTCGGTGTAGATATTGATAAAACCTTGAACATAATATTCGCCGGGCGGTATCTCTCTCGTGGACTCCAAGGGATAGCCGAACACCTGTTCGTCAATGACGGCTCCCTGTCCCGGTTTCAGCGCATAGACATTTTTTCCCCAGATAGGCACACCCGTATACCCGGTTTGAAAACGGAGCTCTCTTTCTTTATTCCTCGATACGATGGCATACACGCGGCCCGTGATGGGCTCAGGGCGTGTTTCAGGGGAAAAGGAAATCTCAAACTTCAGCCCGGGATGCTTTTGACCTCCCGGCTCCTGCGGGACAACTGTCAGAGTCGTGATAATCAGAACAGATACGACGCATTTTAGGAATAACGAAAATCCCTGCCGGACTCTCATCTGTTTCTCCTCCCTTTCATATCAATAATTCCCCTCTAACGTTTCCACATCTCTGTGGATATTCGCAGGCGACCGGAGGAAATTTTGCTCAGGCTATCCAGAGGAAAAGCGAGCCCATCCTCACCGACGGCAGCCAGAAGGTTTATATCATGCGCAAAAAGTCGGAGTCAATCGACTTTCCCATGGCCGACATTTATCTTCTGAAGGATACCGGATTGATGTTTGCACCGAAGTCAAGAATCCACTTATAATAAATTTTAGGTGTATTCTTTAATTCATATTTTTCACTTGGAGGCAGTCATGCCGCTGTTTTCCTTTTTCCCTACGATAACACGCAAATGAAAATGATCATCACTTTTTCCGGGATGGAACTCAGCAGTCTAAAAACAAATGTCCAAGAGATCGAACTGGAAAACCGTCACGATAAGGCCATAATCGATCTTGCTAAAAATCAGGGCATATTTCTGAAATCAAGCTGCGGCGGAAAGGGAAAATGCGGACGCTGTATGATCAATCTCATCGAAGGCCGGTTTCTTATCAGGGATAAGGAGATTGTCGTATCCAGGTCAGACCCTCGTAAGGCCTTAGCATGCATTACCAGGGTTTCAGGCGATCATGCACGAATCGAGATTCCACAGGATTCATTGATTGAAGCATCTGGAAAGATCATCGATGATTTTGTCCTCGGATCTTATGCCATTGACCCGCCGACGAAAAAGCATTGTCTTCATATACCGGAGGCCACTCTCGATAATCCGACGGCAGACTGCATAAGGATAAAGGCACAGCTGTTGAAAAGGGCTGATATTCGGAAAGTGCACTTCCCGCTGCCGATCCTCCGAAAACTGCCCGAGGCACTCGCGCACGGCCATCAGACAATCACGGTGACGCTGGGCCGTGCTCACGATTCCTGGTCGATCATCGATGTGGAGCCGGCTGATACCACTTCCGCACATTACGGTGCAGCTTTTGATATAGGAACGACCACGGTGGTAGCCGCATTGATCGATATTGACAAAGGTGAGATTATCGGAAAATCTTCTTTATATAATCGGCAAATCACTGTGGCGGAAGATGTGGTCTCGCGAATTTCATTTATCCAATCCCAGAAAGAGATCGACCTGTTGAAGTCTTTAGTCATCGACGATACCGTCAATCCCATCATAAGACACCTCTGCAATGAATATCGTGTTAAACATCAAGATATTAAACGAGCAGTCCTTTCCGGAAATACTATTATGATGCATATGCTTCTGGGCGTTAATCCGCAGGGTATTGGTAAGGCGCCATTCCAGCCGGTCACCAAAGGCCCTGATGCGTTTCCGGCCAGTGAAGTCGGCTTCGAGATCGCTCCCCATGGAATGGTCGAGCTCATTCCTTCTGTGTCGGGCTATATCGGTGGGGATATTATCTCGGACATTTATGTATCCAGACTGCATGAAGACGATGAACTCTCTGTCCTTATAGATATCGGGACCAATGGCGAGATCGTGATGTGTGAGAATAGAAAACTCGTCGCATGTTCGACAGCAGCGGGTCCTGCCTTTGAAGGATATGGATTATATCATGGACGCAAGGCAGGGAAAGGAGCCATTGAAAGAGTCAGCTTTGACAAACATAATAATGTCGTCTTTGAAGTCATCGGAGGGGGGCAGGCGTCCGGAATATGTGGCACAGGCATGATTGATTTCATTGCGGAAGGATTAAGAATCGGCCTGCTCAATCGAAGCGGCAAGTTTAACACTGAACTACTTGAGGAGCTCAAGCTCAATTATCAGATTCAAGAAAATGGAAAAAACATAAAAGCCTGTGTTATAGCATCAAATGATTTCTCAGAGATTGAAGAGCCGGTAGTCATTTCTGAGTTGGACATTTCCAAAATACTGCTGGCCAAAGCCGCACTATATGCCGGCATGAAGATATTATTAAAATTACACAATAAGACATGGCACGATGTAAAGCGGTTTGTGTTAACAGGAGGGTTTGCTAAGAATATCAACCTCCACAATGCCGTCTCCATCGGCCTGCTTCCACCCATTCCCGAAGACCGAATAGAAGTCATTGGCAACGGATCACTCGCAGGGGCGTATTTGGCACTCGTCGAGCCTAATGCCATCGAAGTGATGACCGAGATTTCATCGAAGGTCGATTTCATCGAACTGAACATGCATGAAGACTTCCAAAGCTGCTTTGTCGATGCCCTATTTTTGCCCGGCCGGGCAAAGCCGTCGAGCACAACTGGAAATTCCTCGACATCTCGATTTTAGATTTCTTTCAGTGATTTTATCGGTGAATAAAATCCCATATCGATCATTTTGGCCAGAATGAGGTTGCCTTCATTTCGATTAACGGTCTTACGTCGCACAGCTTTCTTTAGAATGCCGAACGTCCCGGTGAGCTTCACTTCCAATAATCCGGCTTCTCTCATTGCCGCCCTGTCATCACACGCGAAGATAAATCCTCTGGATTTCGCCACAGCAATGCACGATGCCTCACCGAGACCGAGGGAGACAGAGAGTTTTTCGAAGAGGGATTTCTCTTTTTGAGAGCTCAGAACAGTTTCCCTTAACCATCCATCCATCAAAGCTTCTTGGACTTTCTCCAGATCTATGTGTCCCTGTTGAATCCCTCTCAGAATCTCGGCAGACACAAAATTTGTGACGTAAACGGATCCTTTGAATAGATTCTCCAATATAAATAGAGAACCGGAGAGGGCAAAATTTGAGAGACAACAGCAATCGAAGATAATTTCAGGCATTCTCTCTGTCTTGGGTTAAGTCTTTCAGGCCCTGGGATTGAATGGGGATTCCATGTTCCTTGAGATAATTTCTGGCGCTGATCGGATCGAGCCCCAAGACCTCAGCGAGTTTCCCCAGACTGATGAAGCCCTCGTTGTATGCATTGATGGCAACCTGCCTCCGTTGTTCGAGCCTATCCTTATTCTTATAAACGACATCGAGCGCATCTCTCACCAATCCCCCCAGTGTCCGGCCTTCTTTTTTGGCATAGCGCTTCAACTTTTTGTGTTGATCGTCACTGAGCATGATGTTGGTTCTTTTCACGGCTCTCTCCATATGTGTAACTATATGTGTATATGATAGGATTTTTCCGCCTGTGCGTCAATGACTACCTGTCCGATCCGTCATTTCGACAGCCAAGCCGGGCGCTCCTGTGCATCAGCGATCTTAAACGCCATCAGATAGGCAAGTTTCACGATCTCGCTCATTTTATCGGCATTGATCTTTTCCACCGTGTCATCCGGTTGATGCGCAAATCCCTCTCCCATGGCGATAAAGAAAACCGATGGGACCTTCTGGCGCGAAAAGGGCCAATGGTCTGAATTCCCCGGCATGGGATCGGAGCACAGCGGCACCGGCTGGAGATCGAGATAATCCCGGCTGAGCTGTTCATAATGTTCCTTCATATCCGGGGAAGGCAGAGATGTGATCGCCGCCAGTAGAGTCTCGGGATCATCTTCGAACCGCTCCAGTTCCTCGAGGGTAATGGCATACTCATCAATTCTCCGTTTCAGATTCCTAAGGGGCGTATTGGTACAGATCATATCCAGGTTGATGCAGGCAACGATGTTTGCGAAGGGCACAGTGGGAAAATGAACGAAATGACTGCTCCCCAATAGGCCCTTTTCCTCACCGGTCCAGTGGGCGAAGAGAATCGTGCGTTTGGGCTTTTCCGGATTGAGCGCAAAGGCTTTCGCGACCTGCATGACGCCTACCGATCCGGAACCGTTGTCGTCCGCCCCATTGAACACATACCCTTCTTTGGTCATCCCGATATGATCGAGGTGGGCTCCGATCACCACCACCTCTTCCTTAAGCTCCGGATCGCTGCCTTCGATTTTTCCGAGCAGGTTGGCCGATACGGTATTGGTGCGTTTGATATCCAGATTGATTTTCACCTGCACGCCCGTGATGTCAAACGAGGAAGGCTTTAAGGAAGAATCGATTTCGCCTTTTGCCGTCGGGAGGCTCTTGTCCGATGCGGAAAATATTTGATCCGCCACACTGGAAGACACCCAAAAGAACGGCACCATGCGGTCCACAGTGCTTAATTTTAGAGCCGTTACTTTGCGTGAATCGGAGCGGATGCGTGAATCCCGCAAATAACCTCCTGCATTGGAAACACGCCCGAAGGATTCATCCACCAAGAGCAGAGCAGCCGCACCTTTTTCGGCTAATAGACGGGCGCAGTTTTCCGCCGGCGTCCGCCGGCCTGCAAAACGGGCCAGATTCTCGGGCCGGTTGAACGGAGAATCTTTCCGGCCGCCGCCCGGCTTCCCCGTGCTGATGACCACGACTTTGTTGCGCACATCGATTCCCGCAAAGTCATCGTAGCCGAGGTCGCTTGCCGACAGGCCGTAGCCGGCAAACACCGCCGGAGCCTCGATCACTCCTGGAACATCGGCCCCCATATTCCCGGCAAAGTCCTCTCCGAAATAAAAGGAAAAATTGCCGTTTGCTGTCTTAACATCAATCCGCATTTCCGGTCCGAACTCCTTCTCGACCATATCGATGCGCTGCTCAAAACGGCGGTTTGCGCCCTGTTGATCGCCTGCGGGTTTTATGCCCCACACCTTGTAGAGGCTCATGATGTACTTGCGGGCGATGGTCTGGCCTTTGGAGGGGGTATCCCGGCCCTCGAGCTCGTCGGAGGCAATAAACTCCAGAAGCGCATAGCTCTCCTCCGGTCGTATACTGTCAAAGCCCGTTTTCCACCTCTCGGGGACGGCTTTTTTCACCTGTCCGGTGGCGGTCGAGAGATGGGTGGAACCAAAATAGACCATAGATACCGCCGTCAATAATGTGATGAATGCGCTTACCTTTCTCATAATCTTCTCCCGTAGATTTTGGTTCATTGCATAATATTTGCCTCGACTGATTTTATAATATCTGCTCCGAATTGACACGCTCAACAGGAATTTATATCCTTAACCCGCAACACTCGGGGAGGTCGACATATGAAATGCCCGAAGTGCAATACCAATAATCCAGACGATTCCAAGAATTGTAAGGAGTGCGCCGCTTCCTTGACCGGTGCGGTAGAGGTCCAGCCCGCCTTCACAAAGACGCTGGCGACGCCGGTTGAAGAGCCCACTCGGGGGACACTGTTCGCCGAAGGAATAGCCAGACTATATGAACAGACAGACAGGAAAGGCAAAGCCATCGAACATTATGAGAAGTTCCTCGATCTCTGGAAGGGTGCAGAAACTTTGAGGTTCTATATATCTATGGGATTTGAAGTCGTAAAGAGGGGACGACTGAGAGAAAACATGGGATACAAGTGGAGACATTCGACCTTGCGGAAAAAACTTACTGCATAATAAATTTTGGTTCGATCCCCCCACCCCATTCATTGCAACCTAATAGGAGGCCGTGCGTTGAAGGTAGTGTACTGATGCTAATCGCAGCCATATCAGTGCTGGGGCTGACTGTCAGCTTATCGCTCTCCCGGCCAATAATCGGGCGCATTCGAATGGAGCCGGCAAAGGCCGCAGTGCTCGGGGCACTTATAACCGTGGGTGCCGGTCTCCTTCCTGTCCCGGATCTAATCCGGACCATTGAATTCCTTTCTCTACCGGTGCTTACCATTGTGAGTCTTATGACGATAACTCTTATTGCAGAAAAGGCAGGATTCTTCCAGCTCTTGGCCCGGCAAATAGCGAAGGCTGCGAACGGCAATGGGGTTAAACTCTTCACTTATCTTTTCTTCTCGGGGACATTGGCAGGGACATTCTTTACTAATGATGCGGCTGTCTTGATTTTTACCCCCATGGTCTATCATTTGATTGAAGAAGTCGCGGATAATTCCTGGAGCGCGGATAACAAGATTCCTTATTATTTTGCAGTCCTATACATTGCCAACTTGGTCGGTGCCTTCATCATCAGCAATCCAATAAATATTATTGTTTCCGGCTGGTTTGGAATTGGATTTGCCGAATATGCTGTGTGGATGCTTGTTCCCGCAGTCGTGAGCATGATAGTCACCTACCATGGCATGCGTTTCTTCTTCCGGGGATCGATTCCAGCTAGATGTCGGAAACAGCCGCAAAGTGTGATTATAACCGCACGCCCGGCGTTCCTGGTTGGCGGCGGCCTAGTCTTGCTGTTTACTTTGCTGGGATTTTTTTCAGAAGGTCTGACAAAGATGCCTGCCGGCTACGTAGCTGCTGCGGGTGCTGTCGCCATTACCCTGCTCTATCTGAAGCTCGAGCGTGGCTCCCTGCTTAAGATTACGAGGGGAATCGGCTGGGATGCCATTATCTTTGTGGTTGGAATTTTCATCGTTGTGAGCGGTCTCCGAGCCGCGGGATTCACCGATATAATCGGCAGCCTTATTATGAAATCTATGGCGCCGGGAGAACATGTTGCCTCATTCACTACCAGCTTTATTGCCGGCAGTTGTTCCGCCTTTATGAACAACCATCCGGTCGCGGGTATTATGGCGATGACTGTTCGTGACCTGGGCCTTGTACATCCCACTACTCGCATCCTGGCTCTCTCTTCCCTGATCGGCGGAGACCTGGGTCCCAAGATGCTCCCTATCGGATCCCTAGCGGCGCTGATGTGGTTCCGGATTCTGCGCAACAAAGGCGTTGAAATATCTTACTGGCAGTACATCAAGCTGGGGGTGCCTATCACCTTGGCGGCCATACTCCTGTCAGCACTCACTTTGAACCTGGAGTACGCCCTCTATCTCTGGATGCAGTAGAATTATTGGCCCTTGAATCAATTATCGGGTTCGAAGCCATCTCCCATAAACAAATTGCGATTCTGTATGGCTTCCTCGAGTGTCGATCCTGAAGTGATCAGATCATGATACCTCACTGCAAAGATCTTAAGCTGCGGCAGTTCATTCTGTAACGAATTTGCCCAGACCGTCTCCAGATATAGGAGATCTCCCCGAATAGGGAGAAGCAAAGTGCCGCCGCGGATCACCTCGGATGCATGTCGGATCCACATGGTCACCTGCTGGTGCACCGGCCGGTCATTACAGATATATGCATCGTTTTGTTCAGGCCCAGGTACGAATTCACCTTGAGGAAGCCTCAGGTTGATGAGCCTCCCATATTCCTCGGGATCTTGATAAGCGATAATAAGCGAGCGAAGGTTCCTGGCGCTCTCTGGCGTGAAGGGCAAGAGTTTGACATATTTCAAATCCCCGGGATTCCCAGATACAATGGGAGGAGGCAGGTCGGCCGGATCCAGGAGAATGTCGTAACCTTCAAAAGAAAAAGTCAGTTGATCTGAAGTCCCATAGCCGCTGAGACCACGGCCGATGGAGCCGATGGTTTCATCAGCATCGTCCCATAGATCTTCGACATTGTAGAATTCGATTGGATGTCTCTGATGATATCGCTTGTAGATGTCATCGAACTGGATGTGCATCCACTGCAGGGGATAGGTGAGTTGCGCCTTGACTTCACTCGGCATGGCGGGCAGGGATACGAAGAGGTCGTCGTATATCTTCGCCCAGGTGCTGACTATGGGGTCATCCGTGATCTTGTAGAAGCGCACCTCTCCGCTGTATGCATCCAAAGTGACTTTAACGGAATCCTCAGCGTAGTTGATTACTCTTTCCGGGAATGTCTCCACAGCCCGCTCGTCGGCTTTGTCCCCGAGGATCTCAGGAAACGAGTAAGGATAACTGTCGCTGGTGGTGAGCCCGTTGACCATCCAAAGCACTTTTTTGTCTGCGATGAAGGCATACACATTGCTGTCTAGAAATAGAAAAGGTGCGATGCTGCTTATCCTGGTTATCGGTGTGCGGCGGATGTGGACACGTGTTTTTTCGTGGTCAATATAATGTGAGAACAGAAACGCCGTAACATCTTTGGTGTGAATTGCGAAGACCAGACGGTGCAATAGGGATTTTACCGGCAGCCCATCGATCAGGTCATCAGGAAAGGTAAACTCCCTCCGGCCTTGATCCGTGGCATAATCGAACTCCTGAAGCCCCCTGATATTTGTCAGCACATAATCGTCCTTGGTCCCCTCTCCAAAATAGATGCGCGGCTCATGCTCGAGCTCAGGATATGTCACCTGCGGGGGCACATCCTTGATGACATATTCCGGAGAGCCCATTTCGTCAATGCGGTTAGCCGGGCTCATCACTATCCCCAAGCCGTGCGTGAGGAGCAGGGCAGCTGATCCCCAATATTTGAGCCATTCCTGTTTTCCTATGAAGGCCACGGAAGGAAGCTCACGCACGGCACTCACAAACATGCGTTTTTGCCCGTTAATGTTGTAGCGAACTCCATCCACGGAAAAAAAGTCGTAATAGGGGCGAAGCTGCTGCTGCTGCTGATAGATCTGCAGCATAGGTCCAAACACCATGGTGGAATCAGAGACTTCGATGCGTTCATAGTGATGAAGGTCGGGTGGCTCTTCGAGATAGGTCACCCAGGTGGGTAGATAGGGCACATTTTGTAGGGTCTTGCTTTTCAGAAGGGTTTCAGTGGGTGCGGGCGTTTGCGGAAGGTTCCATTCATAGGTTTCTATGTGATCGAGGCGATACGCTGTATTTGTGGCCTCTATGTGGCGGGTGATAAAGTCGAGCTGCACATGGGGTTCATTCGGTTTGATAAAAATGCTGTCTCTTAATATCACACAGAGGGAGAAGCAGATCTGGAGAGCCAAGCATCCTGCCATGATCTTCAGCGGGGTGCGCCATACCTTACCGTGTCGCTTCTTCGCCCGGTAGAGAAGAAGCAGGACTGAAACAACCGCTCCGGCTGTTACTAGAGTGGTTACATAAATTCGAGTGAGGGTCGAGAACACTCCCGTCACGTCCAGGGCGTCTGCTCCTGTCCGTACACCCGAATCCTCGTTGCTTTTCAACAAGAGACTGTATCGGGACAGGAATGTGTTTATCATGACCACCAGACCGAAGCAGAGAATTAGAATGCGAAGGTATGGAGGCGAAAAGATTCGATGTATTTTTCTTCCTGTGTCACGCAGTTCATCCCATCGTGCGATCACAAAAGCAGCAAAACTGACCAAGATCAAGTATTCAAAAGCCTTCAAAGATATCTTCCATGCGGGGAGATGATAAATATAGAATCCGATATCTTTGCCGAAAACCGGGTCAGTCCTGCCGAAAGGAACCCCATTAAAGGCTAAAAGAAACTGCTGGTAATGCTGTGCCAGTTGTGATCCTGCGAATATGCCAATCCAGATTGCGGAATGTATAGCTGCCCTTTTCAGCAAACGGCTTTTGGCATGCAAACGCATGGGAATATGTACCGCTGCTGCCATAGCCGATCCATACAGCATGAACAAAAAAAACTGCATCCTGATATTGGTCCAAAAGATGGACTGATATCCCAGAGACAGATTAAACCAGTACTGGACGATGTAGTCAGGAACGGCATTGATGACTAAAAGGGCAAACAGGGCCCAAATCCAGAATGAAAAGGACTTCCATAACACTCGCGGCGACGGAATGTGAGGCAGAAGCCGTGAAGAAGAATTCATATTGTCACTCATTACTTCCACCACCTGGGGGAGATGCATCCGCCATCTTCGGAATGGGTGTCGGAAGGATTCCCTCGTGGATGCGGGCCGCAGACATATCGACGAAATTCCGCCATGTTTCCAGAATGCTGGGAGTTTTGTACAGGTGTGCAGCCAGCAAGAATAAGACAAAGGTCAGCGTGTTGATGAGAAGTGAATCGAGCAGAGTGACGGTTGTGGCACTGAGATAACCTTCACCGAAGATCCGGAACATGAAGACCGAGACAATCTCGTAGACGCCGAAGCTGGCAAACGTGTAGGGGATGATCCTGGCAATATTGGCCACAGCGATCACAATGGCAAAATGCACAAATGTCAGGTCTTTCATCAGTATATAGTCATCCATGGGAGAGGAGAAAGCCTGCTTGATGCACCAGTAGCCGACGATCTCAATCACCAGAGTAAGTGCAGAAAGCAGTGTCATGCCCGCCAGCAACTTGGGATCCTGACCTATCTCCTTGCCAGCTTTGACAAATTCCTTTCCACTGAATGCATCCCAGATCCGGGCGGGAAGGTTATAGCGTTTGATCTTCCGGCTCGATAAGCCTAAAGGGCGCGTCAATGTGACCACTGCTGCGAAGATCAGAGCGGTCCAGAGGAAGGGTTCGACGGCTCCTTCCCAACCCAGATATATGAATCCCAGTCCCAAGATCGATGTGATTCCGATGACTTCAAAGACGCGGTTGTAGTAGACCACCTTATTGCTTGCTTTTTCTGAAGCGCCGTTGTGCTTTAAGGCTTTGGCTGTCCCCAGATCTCCCGGTCCGAAGGGGAAAAAGAGGTTGATCCCGCGTCCAAAGAAATAGGTGGAAACCTGGCCATCAACGGATGTCGGAATTTTGAAGTGGCTGCAAAGGAGGCGCTGCCTGATCCCTCGCAGACACAGGGCGATGGTCACAAACGAAATCGCCAATAGGAATGGCGCCCATCCGAACTTACGGTTCGATACCCCGACAAGATCCAGATCGACCTTGAGCAGTCCTTCCCCGACATCTGCAACCTTGACTATGCTCAGGTCCGCGAGTTCATCGAGGATACGGAAATTTGCGAACATCTCCAGGACGCCTTTCCGGAAGGCCACCGCATCCCAAGGTGAAGGACCCTCAGCATCGGGCAAAAGGATGAGGAATATGAAAAGCATGAAAACTATGGCAAGGAGGTATCCCCATGCCACAGAAGCCGATAGAGACCCGCGCATACCGCTCATTTTTCCTCCTTTCGTTGTCGATGCTGTCTAAAGGGATCTCCTTGTGCCTTCTGTCTTGCCACTGGGGGGAGCTCGTTGAACCAGGGCAGCTCATTCGCTTTGTGTTCTTCCGATTCAGTTATCCCCAAAAATTCTATGGCCTCCCGGAGGGAAACAGACATGGTCGTGCGGCCCCGATATACAACAGAAAACAGTTTGATCTGTGGCAATCGATTTTGTAGGGAGACGATCCAGAGCGGTTCGACGTATATTAAATCTCCGGCCACGGGAAGCAGAATGGTGTGTCCCCGGATCACCTCTGATCCATGCCTTACCCAAAGAGTGATCTGTTGGTTGACCTGGGCATCATTATCGATACTGGTGTCCGCCTGTTCCGGGCCTGCGATGAACGTGCCCTGAGGAACCCGGAGATTGATGAGATTGCCGTAGTATCCCGGATCTTGTTGGACCATCACCAAGGAGCGCAGATTTCGTGCCCCTTCCGGCGTGTAAGGCATCATCATCACAAACTGAAGCTCGCCGGGTGGACCGATATCAGCGCCGGCTGGTAGGTCAGCCGGATCTAATAGAAGGTTATATCCTTCGTAGGAGAATGTCATCTGATCTCCGGTGCCGAATTCGGTGAGCCCGGCCCCTAGCGAGCCAAGCACTTCATCGGCGTCGTCCCAAAGATCCTCGACATTGTAGAACTCGATGGGATGTTGCTGGTGGTAGCGCTTGTAGATATCGTCGAATTGTATGTGGAACCATTGGAGAGGATAGGTCAGCTGTGCTTCCACAGCCTCGGGCATAGCTGACTTCGGTTCGAAGAGGCCGGGATAGACACTGTCCCAAGCCTTGATTATAGGATCGTCTGAGATCTTGTAGAAGTGAACTCTACCCGTATATGCATCCATGCAGATCTTTACTGAGTCTTCTGCATAATTGATGATCCTTTCTGGATATTTTTCTACCGCCCGTTCGTCTGCCTTATCCCCCAGGACCTCACGGAAAGAGTAGGGATAATGCTGTGTGCTGGTGAGGGCATTTACCATCCACACAATTTTTTTGTCGGCAATGAAGGCAAACGGATTGGAGTCTAAAAACAGAAAAGGAGCAATTTGACGGATCCTCTGCATGGGGGTGCGGTATATGTGCACCTGCGTTCGTTCATGATCGATGAAACGGGAAAAGAGAAATTCTTTGATATCCCCTGTATCCAATGCGAAGACCAGGCGCTTGAAAAAGGAGTTGAGCGGTATGCCCAACTGTTCTTCAGGTTGATAGACATATTCCTGACGAGATTGGCGAGTGGCGTGGTCGAACTCTTTGAGATAACGGATGTCAGTCAGGATATAATCGTCTTTGGTCCCCTCTCCGAAATAGATCCTCGGCTCGCTCTCAAAGGACGAATGTGTCACAACCGGCGGCACGCTGTGCAGAACATAAAGGGGGCCTCCCTCCGGATTTATCCAGTTGACCGGGCTCATGACCAATCCATATCCATGAGTGTACATCAGAGCCGAGCTTCCCCAATGCCTCAACCATGCTCGGGGACCTCGCAAGCCACGGGAGGGTAGTTCACGCACAGAACTGGCATACATGCGCTTTTCGCCGTCGATGGTATAGCGAACACCATCCACAGAGATGAATTTGTAGTAGGGGCGCAGCTGCTGTTCCTGCTCATACAGTTCGAGCACCGGACCATAGACAAATGTGCTCCCGGCCGCCTCCACCCTCTGAAAGTGCTGAATGTCTGGAGGTTCTTCCAGGAAACTCACCCACGTGGGCAGTATGGGCGCATTTTGGACCGTTTTGCTCGCCAAGATGGATCCGGTAGAAATTGGATCTAGGGGAGGATTCCAGTCTACTGATTTGATTTTAGCGAGACGGTACCCTTTTAGTGTAGTGTCAATGTGGCGCTGGATATAGGGAATTTGGATCGAGGGTTCGTTGGGGGCCACAACCAGGTGATCCTTGAGGACCACGCCGATAAAGAAAGCCAGGTCGACGGCAAGCAGCGTGACCAAGATCCTGACCGGAGTCCGAAGCGAGAAGCTCCATCGGGGTGAGTGGTCATTCTCAATTTCTTCAGGAAGTTTCCCTGTCCTGGAAGATTTCATCAAACGGAAAAGGGTGATCCCTATCGTCGCCAGGATACCAACCTCCACCAAGACAGAAACATTGATTATATTCAGGGTAGAGAATATCCCTTCAACATCCAGATACTCTGCGCCCAGGCGGACGCCTGATTTGCTGTTGTCCTTAAAAAGCAGGCCATAGCGACTGAAATATGTTCTCGCCGTCAGTGACAAACCCAGGATCAGTAGATACACATTCAAAGGATTGGTGATCATGCGGCTGAATTTTTGTAGCGGAGGGAATTCTTGGGACCAGGAATAGTCTTGAGAGCGGAGCCGGCTGTAGCGGGCTGTAAACGCCGCGGCCGCTCCCGTGACGGCCAGTACTGTCAAAAAAGTGAGAGTGATCCGAATGGCTGGTAAAGAAAACACATAGAAGCTGATGTCTTTTCCAAAAAGCGGATCCTGTTCACCGAAAGAGACGGAATGAAAAGCCAGGAGATACTTTTGGTATGAGAATGAAAGCATCCATCCGGCGAAGATGCCGATCCAGAGCCCAATTTGGATCGATCCTCTGCGCAGTTCGGGACTAGCGGCTAAGAGTCGGAAGGGGAGATAGACGGCGAGTGTGAAGAGAGCGATGCCAACGAGAAACAGAATCATATGGATGAAGAAGTTTGTCCAAAATACATTCTGCAGACCGGCATGTTTCAGGAACCAATAGTTGACGATAATCTTTGGAACAGCCCGCAGTATGAGGAGCAGATAGGCCAGGTTGATCCAGAAGGAGAGGAATCGCCACATTTGAGCGGGGCGGGGGATGGTGGGGAAATAATTCATGTTTTCCCTCTCTTTCATTTGGGCCAAAATCTTACGGCCCGTGAAAAGTGTGTACTTGGCTGCTGGACTAAACCAGGCGGCACTGTTTGCGTTCGATCTGCTATGTCCTCACTCTTCCTTTTTCGCTTCAATGTAAGCCAGTTCGATGGAAAAGCCTCTCGATGAAGCAGAGACTTCATAAGTAGCCAGTTCCTGAGCCTTGAATTCATTCTCGCCCAGCTTAAAGGCTCCCTTTTCCAGGATCTCGGTCCCCATCCGTTTCAAGAGGGCTCCCACATTTTTCATGGGTTCATCGAAGAATTCTTTGGAATATCTGGGTCCAGCCGTACGAACTTGAGGGGTTGTGGGGCCGAATTGCATACCGATACGGATGCGATTGCCGTTGCCTTCGGTAGTAACCAGATGCGATATACCGAACTGGATCACATCGCCGGCAGGAAGACTGGTTTCGCCAATACTTATGTGTCCTTCTTGCAAGCCGGCACTCAGCTGTTCGAAAAGCTTGATCACGGCCGCTTTATCGACATTCATAGTCTCTTTTATTGCGAGTTCTTTAATCCAGCCGCGCTGTTCCGCCTCAACACTATCCTGTTCGTCTTCAGGGACGGGAAAGCCTCTATCTCCAAAGAGAATGTCGAAATTATACCTGTAGGGCATACGCCGTCCTCTTCCTCTGACCATTTCGGTCATCCTTTGGGTAATCCCGATTCTGCCCTCCAGGCTCACACTGTGTTCGTCTATAACCAAGACATCCTTACTGGCGAGAGTCTTGCCAATTCCGGCCAAAACTTCTGCCGCATCCGCCGCAGTGGCAGACCTACCGCCGGATACATGGGCGACATAGGTATTCCCTCGCCGCGGGCGCTCGAAGGCTCCGATTTCGATCTGGAGTGAAGTGCCGCCGCGCATGCGTCTGGCTCCCCATTCGAGAGAGCCTTTGCCTTTTAGGGCAAAGGTGTTTCCACCTGCGGTGAATTCCCCCTTCTGTTGAATCTCCTTGCCCAGCCGTTCAAGCAGTTTCCCCACCTCAATCATGGAGATGTCCTCTGTTTCCATTCCCCAGGACGGTTCAGGAGTCTGAGCCGCCTGTCCGTCCATTCCGATAGTCTTCGAGGTTTTTAATCCCAAAAACAATAAAAGCGGAATGCAGAGCAACACCATAAAATAGATTTTTTTCATCACAACCTCCCTTTGGTCTGTTTTCCTATGGTTTCCCATAATCTATATATTAAATTTGATTTAAGTCAGTCATCTTCCTTTGGCCTGGTTGATCGAAGGCACCATCGCAATCAGTTCAGAAAGGTCCATATCACCGATCAGGACAAAGGAAATCTCGCTGTTACTCCAGGCAAGGATGGTCCCTCTTCCCTTTATATCCAGATCTGTGTCAGGCTCTCGGCTGCAGTAAACAGCATAATCCCTAAAATCCTGTGGGGAAAGTCCTTTCTGGCTGTGTGAGGGTTGTTGGAAAAGCGATATTGTATCCAATTCTTTGGTGTAGAGCAGGTGCAGGCTGTTGTAATCCTCGATGGCTCTGATGCTGGCAAGAACATAGCCATTGGGAAGCCTTTCAGGAACCAGCGGCTCGAAATTTACGTTGAGTTGAACTTGAGATTTTTCTATGATAAGCCCTTTGGTGATCGCAGGGGCTTTTGTCAAGGCGATTTGCTGCTTTACTTTTGGTCCTCTTAGGATCATACCCGGCCGTGTTACTTTGGGATGATCCTCTACGTATTCAAAATACAAGATATCATCCCGGCCTATGTACATATGGGTCGCCGGCCGTGAAAGCAGTTCAGTCGAGATACTCTGCACCACGGCACCTTGATGCTCCTGCAAATAGAAATTGATCGTTGCTTGATCTTCGCGCTTGTCCGGGAGAGGCTTTTGCAGCCAACTGTTGATTAGAAGGGTTACAATCACGATGGCTGTGACTTGAGCCAGGCGAAGCGCCGTTTTTCTTGAAAATGTTTTCGAAAAAATTGCCTTCCAATTCAATCCCGTTGTCCTTAAGCGGGACATCAACTGCTCATACATAAAAGGGGACGGTTCAATTTCTTCCCAGGTTTGCAGGACCTCTGATATTCTCTTGTGTTTCCGTAATACCAAGGCGCAATGGGAGCACTCTTCCAGATGATCTTCGATTTCGGCTTTTGTCAGCTCATCGATATCATCGCAAAGGTAAGCGTCCAGCTCCTTTTGGATATCATCACACTTGTTCATTGTTCTACCAAATATTTTGCTAACATTTTGGCCAGCTTTTTATGGGCTCGATGACAGTGGGATTTGACCGTTCCCAGGGGACAGTCCATGATGCCTGCGATCTCGGATAGTATCAGCCCCTGATATTCCTTCATTGTGACCACGAAATGTTCGTCTTGAGATAAGCTTGTGATGGCTTTTTTGATAAAGCCTAACATCTGCTGTTTTTCCATCTGTTTTTCAATGCTGGTTGATGGATCAGAGACAGTGTCTCCCAAGCTTACGTTTTCGTCGGTATGAAGAGATGCCTGGCCGTCCAAGGATAGATGGGAACGATGTTTCATTCTTCTCATTCTGTCTCGACAGAGATTTAAAGCTATTTGATATAGCCAGGTTTTGAATGGGGCCGTGGGTTCGTAGCTTTTCTTTGCGCGTACGACTCTGAAAAATGTCTCTTGACATAAAGTCTCTGCTTCTGTGGAATTCATGACCATGCGATTGATGAAGTTTAATATGGGCTTCTCATATTTGTAATAGAGGCTTTCAAATGCAGCTTCATCCCCATTGATGAAGTCCAACATTAATTCCTCGTCAGACCGCCGCATCGAGCTAGAGAGTCTCCCTCCAGCCTCATACTTCCATTAACGCATGAGGTGCCAGTAGGTTGCAGAAATTCCCGTCATGAAAAAGAAATGGTGTCTCCAGGATCGCAATTGAGAATTCGCCCCCTGGCGGTTTCCCAGTATATCACAAACAGAAGTTTGGTTTGTTCTCATTCAGTACATTTCTATACTCGATGTTTTTGACACTATTCCATTACCGATATATTAATCAGGCGATAGTTCATGCCGTATCATTTGTCCCAGGAAGTCTGGGAGATCAGTTCAATATCGGGTGGGAAGAATTGGCATACATTATCATTGTCTGATTATCCTGCCGCCCTGGATGATGATCCGGGCCGTGCGGAGGTTTCCGATATCCTCCAGCGGATCCCGGTCGAGGACGAGCAGGTCGGCCAGCTTGCCCTCCTCGATCGTCCCCAGCATGTCGGCGGCATCACTGACTTCGGCGCCGATCTTGGTGGCCGCAACGATCGTCTCCATAGGTGTGTATCCGTTAGCCACGAACCGGTCGGTTTCCTTGAAGTAGAGACCCGGATACTCGACCATGTTTTCACCGACGGCGTCGGTGCCCACCGCCATTTTTACGCCGGCGGCCTTGAGTTTCTTGAAGATCTCGTCGCATTCGAGGTACTTCTTGATCTTCCAATCCCACCCCGGTCCACGCTTCTTGTATTGCTCAGCCAGAATAGCCAGGATGGACATGGTGGGCACGCAGTAGATGTTCTTGGCGGCGATCTCCGGAATGAGGTCGTCTGGAACCGCATATGCATGCTCGAAGCAGTCGGCACCCGCCTCGCCGGTCCAGTAGATAAAATCATAGGCGGCCTTGAACAGGCTCGGATGAACCGTCACGAACTTTTCATGCAGGTGTGTTTCTTCGACCGCCGCCATAACCTCTTCGCGCGAGAAAGGACAGAGAACCTTGAT
>Ga0180438_10002028_pt1 | contig 34212 bp, 31 predicted proteins | sample SS_ome_12_FD_132455 | JGI IMG/M metagenome (GOLD analysis project Ga0180438, IMG submission 132455) | Hypersaline lake sediment archaeal communities from the Salton Sea, California, USA - SS_3_D_2 metaG | ecosystem: Environmental > Aquatic > Non-marine Saline and Alkaline > Hypersaline >... | reverse complement strand
ACTTCACTTCAAAGTCAGGCATGACTCATGCGGTCTTTATGACCGTGTAGCGTTGGCGGAGGCCATAGACGCCGCTTATGAGAGTTATGGTTGCCACATCATTACTATTTCGATGGCAAAGGGCTACGATGAACCATTAAAGACTGCAGTTCGCGAATTCCACAACGGCGGCGGTTTGCTTGTCGCGACATTCGATAACAAAGACCGCGAATCGATCATCTATCCAGCCTGTTTTCGGAATGACTGGGTGCTATGCGCCCAAGGGAGCAGCCGTCATCCGGTGGACGAGTACGATACCACGCCTGAAAGGCGCGTAAGCAGCGAGGATCCGCTCTACGATTGGGGAGCAGACTGGCCTCATGCATACTGGCCTATTCCCCTGCTCTCGACGGACGTTTCTGCTCCTGCCAGCCACATGTGCTTAGTCTATGCAGACTCATTCGTGGTCGCTGGTGTTGGTGAGAAGAAACCCTATTACAGCTGCGGGGGATCAGGAGTGTCCATGGCGCCCCCCCAGGTAGCAGGGATCGCGGCTCTAATGCTGTCTACCGATAACGCACTTACGGTGGACGATCTGGAAGGGCTTATAAGCGCGTCATGCACAGACATAACCTCTGATGACAATGACGGGTATGAGACCCCAGGAAGTCTCCCTGGCTGGGACAAATTCACTGGCTGGGGCCGTGTGAATGCAGACAGCTGTATGTACTTCCTGGAGCCCGACCATCCCTGCGATTTCAGCATACAGCACTTCACCGCCGATGGAGGCGGTACCGTTACTGACTCTGGCGGGATCGAGGTAACATGGTTTGTTGGCGGGGATGGACCTCTGCCTGACGACTATTATAACGCGAAGCGATTCGAGGTACGGCGCGCTATCGCTCCCCCAGCAGGCTACAAATTTGTTTGGGGCCGACCGTGCTCGACAGCTGGATGGGGATGGACTGGGAGATCTCCGATAGTCGACTGGCACAACTACCAGGAACCATACTGCGGACTCGTTCCGAGCACTCAGCATGCGACTTCGTGTACGCTCTTCAGCTACACCTATAAGGTCTGGAAAGACTCATTGTTGGGATGGTTCCCAGCCCCACCAGATTCGCTAGACTGGGCATATGGGGTTCTATACCAAGGGACCCCTGCTTCGGTCTCCGGCCCTACCGCAAATACGTTTGACGTGGGAGTCGAGATAATCGGACTAGCACCGAATCCAGGAGACAAGGAAATATCGATTTCGTTTGAACTCGGCGTGAGCTGCCGTGCAGCGGTCAGAATCTATGATGTGCGCGGACGTGAAGTCAGAGAGGTTTTTGAAGGAGATCTCTCTGCCGGGATACACAATCGGATCTGGGATGGACTCAACAATGAGGGGACACCGGTTGCTCCGGGCCTCTATCTATGTAGGGTTAATACAGGGCACGAATACGACATTAGGAAGATCATTCTCCTCGACAAGGGGGGCAACTGAAATGAAAACGCTGTTCATTCTCTGCCTAGTCATTATTAGTCTATCTGCCTCCGTGTGCCTGAGTGGCCAGAATCCGGACGCCAAAGTGGCAGTGCACGTGATGTCCCACGAGGCTCGCCGAAACTGCAGCAACAACATGCCGACAATATCAGACTGTGAGGACATCGTAGCAACGTACGCTGGCTGCGACGACGCGGACTTCTTCGTGGTGTTCTACGATCTTGAAGGCTACACAGGCTTCAACTACTCGGTCAGCTGGCCCGGGGATTGGAGCACATGCAGCTTCACGAGCTGCAGCGACTTCGTAATCGGAGGGATCGTCTCTCCCGGGGACAGCATAGCCCAGACCTGGGCAGATTGCGATTCGTCTTCCGTCTGCATCGCCGGATTCGGATGGATAGGAGATATCGAGACCTCCGGCTACATAACGGTTGGCCCGTTCCCCGGCGCCAATATCGATATCGCTGACTGCAGCTTTGATGTGGACACTACTAGCGCCGCATACAGAGCTGGGGTTTGCGGAGCCACGGGTGACGATCCTTGTGAAGGCGGCGAGGGCGGCCGTGAGGGCGGAGGCACCGAAGGCGGGATCAGGGGGTACTATAAGCCTTAGACCCCCGAGCCGATCATTCGATATCATCACTCGCTTCGAGACCACTGTAGCGGGCCCTGAGAAACGGCCCCTCAGGGGGCCTATACCGCACTTTATGCTACCCTCCGGCGGCCCTGTCTTTTTTCTCGCCTTTAATTTTCCCCCTAAAGAAATTTAGCTTGACTACCGAACAATTGTTTGGTATTATGTCTCCGGAGGTGAAAATAGCATATGAGAGAGCTAACAAGAAGGCAGAGGCAGATACTGGAGTACATCATCTCCAAGGTGCGTGCCGAGGAGCGGTTTCCTTCGTATCGCGAGATAGGGAGGCGCTTCCGGCTCTCCTCATCGGCAACCGTAAGCCAGCACCTTGAGGCTCTTAAGAGGAAGGGGTTTCTGGAGAAGGCGGGCCGGCGCCTCATGCTCTCAGGCGACTTAAGCCCCGCGCGCGGGGTGCCCGTGGTTGGCCGCGTGGCCGCGGGTACTCCCATTACGGCTATAGAGAACAGGGAGGGCTACGTGGACGTGGCGAGCCTCTTCGGAGACGAGGGCGACCACTTCGCGGTGAGGGTTACGGGCGACAGCATGGTGGATGCGGGCATCTTAGAGGGCGACTATGTGGTCGTCAGGCCGGGTGGGGAAGTAAGGAGCGGGGATACGGTGGTGGCCTATGTGGGCGATGAGATGGAGGCCACGGTCAAGGTGTTAAGGAAGAGGGGGGCCACAGTGGTGCTTGAGCCCAGGAATGAGGCCTACCGGCCCATGAGGTTCACGCCCGGCTCGGGTGAGGTGAAGATCGCGGGCAAGGTCGTGGGGCTTGTGAGAAAGATGAGATGAGGTGGGCATGCTGGTTGAGAGGATTGATGAGCGGATCAAGGTGCGAGCGGACTTTAAGGGGGGCAGCGTCAGGCCCATCGTCTTTACCAGGAAGGGACAGATACACCGGGTCACCGACGTCAACTCGCGCTGGGTGGACCGGGAGGGGGAGAGCAAGATCTACTACTTCTCGGTGACATCGGACTCGGGCGATGTCTACCAGATCCATTTCAACGCCGGCGACATGACCTGGACGCTGGACATGGTGATGGTGGAGGCATAAAGCAAGCATGAAGACCATCATGTACCTGGACATCGACGCTTTCTTTCCCTCGGTGGAGGAGGCCAAGTTCCCTCACCTTAAGGGTAAGCCCGTCGTGGTGGGCTCCGGGGTGGTTGCGAGCTCGAGCTATGAGGCGCGTCGCCGGGGCGTCTATACGGGTCAGCCCATCCAGCGCGCCCTCGAGACCGAGCCCGAGACGGTGGTCCTCAAGGGCCACCGGGCGACCTACGAGGCCTTCGCCCGGGAGATATTCGACTACTGCCATGACCTCACGCCCGTGGTGGAGGAGTTCCTGGACGAGGCATTCCTGGACCTTACCGGGACGCCGGCCGCGGCACGGGATCCCTATGAGGTAGGGCGCGAGATAAAGGCGCGCATAAAGGCCGCGCTTGGCATCACGGTTACCGTGGGGTTTGGCTCGAATAAGATGATCGCCAAGCTCGCGGCCAAGGATGTAAAACCCGACGGGGTCAATGCCATACCCTATGGGGAGGAAGAGAAATTCATGGAGGGGCGCCCCATCGGTGACGTGCCGGGCATCGGGCGGAAAATGGGGCGCCTCCTTGAGAATATAAATGTGACTACAGTGGGTGATCTCAAAAGTTTCCCCTTCTCCTTCCTGGAGAAGATATTCGGCGGTAATGGTGCTCTGGTCTATCACCGCCTGAGGGGGCGCGAGCCGCAACTCCCACCCAAACTTCCGCGCTCCATCTCGAGGGAGACCAGCTTCCCCAAGGACACTACAGATGCCGAGGAGATCCGAAGCGTGCTGCAGTACCTGGTGGAGAGGGCGTGTCGTACCGCGCGCGCGCTCCGTCTCGTGCCGGGGACAGTCAGGGTGAGGGTCCGCTACGGGGATGGTACGCACGAGTCGGCACAGGCGCCATTTACCGGTTCGACCGTCCTTGATTCCCAACTCTTTGAGATCGCCCACGCCACTTTATTGCGGGTCCTGAAGCGGTGTCGCCTGCATCTTGTGGGGGTGACGCTCGCCAATCTTGTGCGGTGTGAGGCGGCGGAGCAGCATCTCTACGAGTCACGCGAGGAGAGCCTGGAGCGGCTCTACGCCACGCTCGATGACATCCGGTCGAGGTACGGACACTCATCGGTGATTGCAGGCGCGTCAATCTACCTCATGAACAGGCTGGAACGTGATTCGTATGGCTACATCTTACGTACCCCTTCGCTTACGAAGTAGATACTCGCTCTTAACGGGCACGATCCCCGCGACCGAGCTGGGCGGGCACCTGGCGCGGCTGGGCTTCGGGGCGGGCGCCATGCTGGATGCGGGAAACGTCTATGGCGCGGTGGACTTCTACGTGGGGATGGCGGCAGAGGGGATGAAGCCCATACTGGGGGCCGAGGTCAAGTGCAAGGTTACTGGCGAGCGGCTGGGTTTGATCGCCTTAACAAGGAACGGCTACGGCCGGGTGTGCAAGGCCGTGACCGACACCAACCTTAAGGAAGGCGCGCTCATTGATTTCCTGGCGGATAGTGGGGGCGGCGACGCAATCAGTGGAAGGGAGGGTGCGAGCGGGGCGGATGGCCTTGCCGTCCTCGCGGCCACGCCGGCTTACGCTTCTGAAGTCGCCGAGGTCGTGGGAAGGGAGAGGGTCTGGGTCGAGGTTATCTTAAACCGCGAGCGGCCCGGCGAGGCGAGGGCCAAGGTCAGCGAGGCCAAGAGGCGCGGCCTCAAGGTCGTCGCCAACTGGGAGATCTTAGGCGAGACCAAGCAAGACGCCGCCCTCTGCCGCACGCTCGAAGCCATGAGAAAGGGAACAATGGTCTCCCAGGCCGGGCTCAAGGTCCGGGAGCCTTGGCTTGGGAGACTTGCCTTTATAGAACGCGAGGCCCGGGGCCTGGAGGAAGCGCTCCAGGAAACCGTCCGCATAGCTGAGATGGTCGACTTCGATCTCGGCCTCGGGGCCTCGCATTTCCCGCAAGCGACTTCATCGCCCGCTGAGTCTCTGGTCAAGCTCAGGGCGATGTGTGTGGACGCGATACCGGGGAAGTACCGGGGCGGAGAGAGTGCCGCCAGAAAACGGCTTGAGATGGAGCTCCGGATAATCGAGAAGCTCGGCTTTGCAGATTACTTCCTCGTTGTCGCCGATATTGTGGGGTATGCGAGAAAGGAGGGAATCCCGGTCTGCGGGAGGGGGTCGGGTGCAAGCTCGATCGTGTCATATCTCTTGGGGATAACGCATGTCGACCCCATCTCGCAGGGACTTCTCTTCGAGCGGTTTCTTAACGAGCACCGGCCGGACTACCCCGACTTAGATGTCGACCTATCCTGGCAGCGGCGGGACGAGGTGATCCACTACGTCTACGAGCGCTTCGGACACGACTACGTGGGCATGATCTCCACCCACAACACCTTCGAGGTGCGCTCGGCCGCGCGGGAAGTCGCCAAGGCGTTTGGCTTAAGCCCCTATGAGGCGCAGACTTTATCGAGCCTATTGCCGCACTCATACTGGAAGGACCACGCGGGCGTCGACGGTAAGGTGGCCAAGTACTTGAGGTATGTAAAGCCCGAGATGCCGGCGGACGTGGCGGCGCTTCTCGGGAAGACGGTCGCGCAGGTCGTGGGCTACCCGCATCATCCGAGCGTTCACTGCGGGGGCGTTGTGATCTCGGATAAGCCCATTACGCATTACACGGCGCTCGAGCTCGCGCCCAAGGGAATAGCGATTACGCAGGCCGACATGTACGCTATCGAGAAGCTCGGGCTCGTTAAAATCGACCTCCTGGGGAACCGCGCGCTTGCCGTGGTGGAGGATACGGTAAAGGCTGCCGGCTTTCACACGAGCGATCCCACCGAGATCGAGCCCGACGACCCGGAGACGGGAGTGCTTCTTAAGACCGGCGACACCTTGAGCTGCTTTAACCTCGAGAGCCCGGCCATGCGGAGCCTGCTTGCAATGCTCAAATGCCAGGACAGGGACGATGCCATCCTGGCGCTCGCTCTCGTCCGGCCCGGCCCCGCAGCGGGGGGCATGAAGGAGAAGTACATCCGGCTCCGCGCGCAGGATAACGGTAACGGCGGCCACCCGAGGAGTAACGGCATCCCCTTATACCAGGAGGACGTCATGCGCCTCATGGCCATGTACACGGGCATGACCTACGCCGAGGCGGATATCTTGAGGCGCGAGCTCGGGGACAAGGAGAGGTCCAAGGAGGAGCTCCGGCAGCGCTTCATGTTCCTCGCAGACTCGGCAGGCACCCCGCGGCGCGTGGCTGAGCTTGCCTGGGAGAAGATAGCGCGCTTCGCGGCCTACTCCTTCTGCAAGGCCCACGCGGCATCCTACGGCGTGCTCTCATACACAACTGCGTTCTTAAGGACGCATTACCCCCTGGAGTACTTCAACGCCGTGCTTCGCCATCACGCGGGGATGTATCCAACATGGGTGCATGTCAATCAGGCGCGCCGCGCCGGAGTGCGCGTCATCCTTCCCGATGTCAACCGATCAATGGTGGACTTCGAGATAGAGGGCGGCGCCATCCGCACGGGCTTCAGGTGCGTGCGCGACCTCGGGCGGAAGACCATGGACCGCATCATTGAAGAGCGCCGGGAGGGACGGTTCACGAGCTTGCAGGACTTCCTCGTCCGGGTTAATGCGAGAAAGGAGGAGGTGGAGTCCCTCATAGGCTGCGGCGCTTTCGATGAGGTAGAGCCCGAGCGCTGCCAGGCCCTGGCCCGCTACTTCGCGACCCGCGGCAGGGCCTCCGTGGTGGAAGAGCCGGTCCTCGGCCTCGAGCTCGAGCAAGACCTCTTTCCCGTAGAGAACGCCACCGACTTAAGGCGCCGGCGCATGGAGCATGATGTGCTGGGATTCTCACCGCTCGCGCACCCCCTGGAGTTCTTCGACACATCCGTCCAGGAATCCCTGGGTCTCGATGAGGAAGGGACGGAGGTAGATAGCGCGGGAGGCAATGGGAACGGCAACGAAGGCAGAAACGGTAACGGGAGGGGCGGCGACCGCGGCAACGAGAACGGCGCTCAAGGCTATGACAACGGTGACCGCCGCAGTTACGCCAGCTACAGGTCCCGCCGGTCCCAGACCCCAGGACGCTCCCGCCGGGCAAGCCGCACCGGCGTCCTCGCCGCCAAGCGCTATCACAAGGGCAAGGGTGATCCCATCTACTTCCTCACCCTCGACCATCCCGAGGGTCTCACCGAATGCGTGGCCCCGGCGCGCGTCGTGAGACTCCGCCTCAAGTACGGCCAGGCCTACACCGCCATGGGCCAACTCCAGTCGCGCTACGGGGTTAGCACCCTTAAGGTGGACTCACTTATGTCGCTTCCTGAAAGTGATTTCTGATATCATCTTTTTCTTGACCTGATTCCCGCATTCTGCTAGTTTTGCGTCAGTTAGCGAAACGCGCTGTATTGCAATAAGTTACATCTGTGGTGCGGGCATAACTCAGTGGTAGAGTATCAGCTTCCCAAGCTGAGGGTCGCGGGTTCGAGTCCCGTTGCCCGCTCCACTTTTCTCATCAAGGAGGCCCAGGTGACTGCATTACCTAACCCTACCGGAACCCCAGCAAAGACCAGGAAAAACAAGAAGCCGGCCGGCATCGTCTTAAAGGCCGTGCACAAGGGCTCGCCCGCGGCAGAAGGGGGCCTTGAGGTCGGGGATAAGATCCTCGAGATCAACGGCATGCCCATAGACGACTTCCTGGACCTCTACGTCGCATCCTTCGACCAGACATATGTCATGAAATACGAGCGGGCCGGCGCCGCCCGGACGGCCGAGTTCGAGCGCGAGCCGGGGGTGCCGCTCGGGGTGGAGGTCGACATGGACGACATTCACGAATGCCACAATAACTGCGTCTTCTGCTTTTTCGACCAGATGCCCAAGGGTCTGCGGAAGGAGCTGTATTTCAAGGACGAGGACTACCGGCTCTCCTTCCTCCACGGCAATTACCTCGCGCTTACCAACCTCACGCCTGAGGACGAGGAGCGCATCGTCGAGCAGCGCCTCTCGCCCCTCTATGTGTCGGTCCACTCCACACACCCGGAGGTGAGGGAGAGGATGCTGGGGAATAAGACGCCCGAGCATGTGATCGACACCATGAAGCGGCTGGGCGAGAAGGGTATCCAGTTTCATACGCAAATTGTGGTGGTGCCTGGCTATAACTCGGGCGAGGTCTTGAGAGAGACCATCGAGGACCTGGTGGAGATGGGAGAGATGATTCTCTCGGTCGGCGTGGTCCCGGTGGGGCTCACGGCCTACAGAGAGGGGCTTCCCGAACTCGAGCCCGTGGATGAGGAACTTGCAAGGGACGTGGTCCGTCTGGTGCGCGGCTTCAATCATCGCATGCGCCAGAGAACGGGTAACGGCGTCGTCTATGCGGCCGATGAGTTCTTCATCAAGGCCGGCATGGCGCTTCCGGATTCTCCCTATTATGACGATTACCCGCAGGTCGAAAACGGCATCGGCATGTTGCGCATCCTTGTAGACAGCGCCACCGAGGCCATAGTACCTGAAGTCTTAAGAGACAAGTGGATAACGTTTGTGACGGGCACGTTGGCAAAGCCCTATCTTGTAGAAGTCGCAGGGATTCTTCGCAATGAAGGCATTATTGCCAACGTGCTCGCTCCTCATAACTCGCTGTTCGGCGACATCGTGACCGTGAGCGGGCTTCTCCCGGGCAAGGACGTCCTGGCCCTCAAGCCACGCCTTAAGGGCTTCGACGCCGTCATCCTTCCGCCCGATATGGTGAACGCCGACGGGCTTACCTTAGACGGCATGAAGGTCGAGGACCTGGAGAAGGAGTTCGGGATCCCGGTGATCCCGGGGAGCATAGACATCCGGGACACGCTGGATGAGCTCGAAGAGCGATTCGCTTAGCGGTACTTGAGGCAATGAACCCGGCACTTGTAATGGAAGATCAAGGCACGGAAGTCCGGAAGGAGGCTGCGGGCCGGGAACTACCGGTCGTCGCCATCGTGGGCCGACCCAATGTGGGAAAGTCCACGCTGTTTAACCGCATAGTCGGAGGCCGAGTCGCGATTGTGGATGACGAGCCGGGGGTGACGCGCGACCGCAACTACCGCGAGACCCACTGGTCGGGCAAGCACTTCCTCATCGTGGACACGGGCGGGCTTCTACCCTCATCCAAGGACAAGATGGAGACTCTTGTGCGCGGCGCGGTCAAGACGGCCGTCGACGAGGCAGAGGTCGTGCTCTTTATCGCCGACGCCAAGACGGGCATAAGCCACATGGACACCGAGATCGCCCAGCTCATAAGAGAGAGCGGAAAGGACTTCGTATTCGCGGTGAACAAGACCGACGCGCGCGGGACGGGAGAGGCGACGGGAGAGTTCTACGAGCTGGGGCTCGGCGACTTTCTCGAGATCTCTGCCGAGCAGGGCACCAATGTGGGAGACCTTCTCGACGCCGTGACCCAGAAGCTTCCCGAAGCGGCGCTGGAAGTGAGGACGACAACCGCCATAGCGGTGGTCGGAAAGCCCAATGTGGGCAAGTCCTCGCTAGTAAACCGCCTCACCGGCGGCGAAACCGTAATCGTGGACTCCGAGCCGGGGACGACGCGCGACTCTATAGACACTTTTGTCGAGACCAAGTTCGGACCCTTAAAGCTTGTGGACACGGCGGGGCTCCGCCGCAAATCGAAGACGGCCTCCGACCTCGAGAAGTATGCCAACATCCGCTCCATCGCGGCTATCGACAGGTGCGATGTTGCGCTTCTTGTGGTAGACCCCACCCAGGGTCTCGCCAAGCAGGACCTCACCATCGCGCAGTACATCGAGAAGACGGGTAAGGGCATGGTGCTCGCCTGGAACAAGTGGGACCTCTTCGGTGAGAAGGATATTACCGATCACCGACGCATCGTCGCGGAGAAGATGAGGCGCGGGAGGCACATCCCGGTAGCCTTCATCTCATGCGAGACGGGACACGGCCTCAACAAGCTCATCGAGACCTGCTTCCAGGTGAGACAGAACCTGGACATCCGCATCCCCACGGGGGCCCTTAACGCCGAGATCGAGGCGGCGCTCGAGAGGCGGCCACCCTCGGGCCATGGTAAGCGCCATCCCAAGGTCTACTATGCGGCGCAGGTTGAGGGACGGCCTCCAAGGTTCACGCTCTTCGTGAACGACCCGAGGATGTTCAATGAAGCCTACAGGAGATACATACAGAAAGTAATTCGCAGGATATATCCGTTCGAAGGCGTGCCGGTGCGCGTCAGCATTAGAAAGAGCAAGTAGGGAGAACACAAGTGAGGAAGGGCGCATAAGAAAGGGCAAGTAAGCAAGGGCAAGCGATGATAGGGACGATTCTCGCCATAGTGTTCTCTTATCTGTTGGGCTCGGTGCCCATCGGGTACCTATACGGCCGCGCGCGGGGAGTGGACTTAAGGAAGATAGGAAGCGGCAACATCGGCGCCACCAATGTATACCGCGCATTCAGCACGGCCCCGGCCGTCATCATCTTCTGGCTCGACGTCGCCAAGGGCCTCATAGCGGTTGTCTTAATTGCGGACCTGGGCGGCGGCTGGGAATACACGGCTATTCTATGTGGGCTAGCCGCCATCGCCGGGCATATCACGAGTCCTGTGGTCAAGTTCAGGGGCGGCAAGGGGGTCGCGACGGCGGTTGGAGTATTCCTGGGACTCGCGCCCCTTCCGACGGCAATCTGCCTGGGCATCTGGGCAGTGCTCTTTGCCGCCTTCAGGTATGTGTCCCTGGGCTCAATCACCGGCGCCATAGCGCTTCCCGTATTGATATGGCTTCTGGACAGGGACGGCTACAGGGGAAGCCCGGTGTTCTACTTTGCGCTTCTTGTGGCCGTGCTGGTGGTGTTGACGCACAGGTCCAATATCCGGCGTCTCATAAACGGCACCGAAAACAGAATCGGCAAGCGCGCCGAGGAGACTCACTGATGGCGGGCGGAAGCAAGAGCAAAGGGGGGAACGGCGGCGCGAAGATAGGTGTGCTTGGCGGCGGCAGTTGGGGAACGGCGCTCGCCGTGCTATTAGACGGCCGGGGCCAGGAAGTCTCCATGTGGGAGTTCTTCGAAGAGCGCGCCGACGCCATGAAGAAGACCCGGGAGAACAAAGCCATGCTCCCGGGCATAAAGATCCCCGAGTCCATCACCGTGACATCCGATATGGCCGAGGCGATTCCGGGAAGCGACATAGTGCTCCTCGTTGTCCCTTCACACGTGATGCGCGATACGGTTAAGGCCGCCGCACTTCTTATGAAGGGAAATGAGACGGTGGTCGTGGCCACCAAGGGCGTCGAGCAGAAGACCCTGAAGCGCATGAGCGAGATAGTAGAGGAAGTGGGAGGAGTTCCTCAGGAGAGGATCGCCGTGCTCGTGGGGCCGAGCCACGCCGAGGAAGTGGCGCGCGAGCTCCCGACGGCCATTGTGTCGTCATCGCTGAATGAGGATACGGCCCGCTACGTCCAGCAGAACTTCGCGACACCCATGTTCCGCGTCTATACCAACACCGACATCGTGGGCGTTGAGATAGGTGTTGCGGTGAAGAACGTGATCGCTATAGCCGCCGGCATCACCGACGGGCTCGGCTTCGGAGACAACACCAAGGGCGCGCTCTTAACAAGGGGACTCGCCGAGATCACCCGGCTCGGCGTCAAGATGGGTGCGCGGCAGCAAACATTCGCCGGGCTCGCCGGCATAGGAGACCTCATCACGACCTGCACCTCGCAGCACAGCCGGAACAGGTTCGTGGGGCAGGAGCTGGGGAAGGGACGGAAGCTCAAGGACATCCTCGACGGCATGGTCATGATCGCGGAGGGAGTCAAGACCACAAGAAGCGCGGTGGGGCTTGCCGGGAAGTACGATGTCGAGATGCCTATTTCAGAGGAAGTCAACAGCATCCTTTTTGAAGATAAGTCACCAAAGGAAGCGATCAAGGACCTCATGCTTAGAAGCCCTAAGCCTGAGGTATGGTGGTAGAGCAGGAGCAGGATATGAGGAAAAAGACACCGGATAAGCTCTACTATTCGATTACGGAGGTATCCGAGCTTACCAGTGTGAAGCCGCATGTGCTGCGGTACTGGGAGACCGAGTTTAAGGCCCTTAAGCCCAAGAAGAACCGGGCCGGGAACCGGACTTACCGCTCGAGCGATATTAAGCTCATACTCCTGATTAAGAAGCTTCTCTATGAAGACGGCTTCACCATAGCCGGCGCCAAGAAGAAGCTCCTTGAGACCAAGAGCGCGGCGGATAAGATCAAGGTCCCGGCACCAAAGGGCAAACGCGCCCGGCTCATCCAGGGGATTAAGAAGGACCTTATGGAGATGCAGAAGATCCTAGACTCCGTCAAGTAGGGGTCAGGTCTCGAGATGCACAATCCCGGGCACGCCGCATGAGGGTTATGCCCCGCGGGCAGCCGGCCAGCTCGGAGCTCTCAGAATCCAAGGATGGATGGACGTGCAGCCGAAGGAAAGCGCTGAAAGCATGCGCGGCGGATCGCGCGACGGACGTTGCGGCAGACGAAATCGCTTGATAGCGGCCATTTCATATTATAGCATTAGTCTGAACAAAGGGTCGGGGCGTGGCGCAGCCTGGTAGCGCACTGGCATGGGGGGCCAGTGGTCGCTGGTTCAAATCCAGTCGCCCCGACCATTTGCTTTTCCCGCCAGCCCGGACCGACGCATGGAGGATCTACCAATGAAACAGAAGCGCGCGATACAGGTGCTCCCGCTCATTATGGTCGCGCTTCTCATTGCGGCCTTGCCCCCCGGTGCCCGTGCCCAAGACGTAGAGGCTCGCCTCTACGCCAACGTGCCCAAGGGAACCAACTTCATCGCGGTAGTCTACAAGTACTCGCGCGGCGAGATAATGCTGAACGGCACCGTAATTGAGGACCTCAAGGGCAACCTCCACACCCCGGTCATCGGCTATGCCCGCGCTTTCAGCCTGGGAGGGATGACCGCCAAGTTCGACGTTCAGGTACCATACACGTGGATGGACGCCAGCGCCAAGGTCAATCTCCGGGACTCTTCCCGGACATGGAACGGCTTGAGCGATCCCAGGGTCCGGTTCACCTTGAACTTCGCGGGCTCACCGGCCCTGGCGCCGGCCGAGTTCGTCAAATGGAAACAGAAGACCCTGGTCGGCGCAAGCATCCAGGTCCTGCCGCCGCTGGGCAAATACGACACCACGCGGCTTATCAACCTGGGCTCCAACCGCTGGACCTTCAGGGGAGAGGTCGCCGTCTCCCACAGGGTGCGTGACTGGATCTTCGAGGGCTACGCCAGTCTCTTCTTTTTCACCGATAACAGCGACTACTACGGCGGCCAGACCCTCTCGCAGGAACCCGTGGGCATCTTCCAGGCCCATGTCATATACCACTTCGAGCCCAGGATGTGGCTGGGCGTCGACGGACTCTACGCCAGGGGCGGTACGACCACGCTGGAGGGGGTCGGGAGGCACGACTTCCAGGACAATACCCGGATCGGGGCCACCTTCGCCCTCCCGCTTGCGAGGGATCAGAACTTAAAGCTCACATGGTCGAGCGGTGTGAGCACCCGCATCGGCGCCGACTTCGACAACTTCGCTCTGACCTACCTTTACAACTGGTAGTCCCGGCCTTCTCTCCACCAAGGTTTGGGATTGAACATCTCCGCGCCTTCGTATAAAGTGGTATCGTGCAGCTTTTTGCCGAGAACGCAGAGCGCTATTGCGAAGGAAGGAGATCATTATGAAGTCCCCACTCATACCGGTCATCCTGCTCGTCCTCGCCCTGCCCGCTGCCGCAGGCGCAAGGACATGGCTAATTGAAGACGACGGCTCGGGAGACGCCCCGACGATCCAGGCCGGCATCGACTCGGCCGCGGCGGCCGACACGGTTCTTCTTGCGGACGGCACATACACGGGCGCCGGCAACCGAGATATTGACTTTAAGGGCAAGGCCATAGTGGTGAGGTCCCAGAGCGGCAACTGCAACCTATGCGTGATCGACTGCGAGGCCTCGGGCGGCGACCAGCATACGGGCTTCATATTCGACAGCGGTGAGGATACCACCTCGGTACTGGAGGGCGTTACCGTGATGGGCGGCTACCGTGAGGACGGCGGGGGAGTGGCATGCTACTACTGCTCACCCAAATTCAATGCTTGCTGCTTCACGGGCAACGCTGCCACCCAGATCGGCGGAGTATTCGATATGATCAACTCCACCGCAATCATCAATAACTGCCTTTTCCTCAGCAATGAAGCCACGGCCGGAGGGGCCATATACACAGACCATTGCTCCATCACGCTCTCGGGTTGCACCTTCAACTCCAACACCGCAAGCGGGAACGGAGGGGCGCTGTATCTCCACGCCGACACTCCCACCCTGGTGGACTGCACCATATCGAATAACTCGGGCCTCCGGGGCGGGGGCATGTATCTCGACGGAGGATGCAGTGCATCCATCGCCTACTGCAAGTTCTATGAGAATGAGGCGCAGTATATGGGAGGCGGCATGAGATGCAGTAATGCGTCTCCTACACTGGAGAACTGCACATTCGCGTGCGACTCCTCGGCCTGGGGCGGGGCCGCGGTGGATCTCGCGTCAGGGGACGAGCCCGGATTCACAAACGTCCTCATCGCCTTCTCCCGGACGGGAAAGGCGATTGAGTGCGAAGGGTCGGGCGCGGGTATCGGATTCGCCTGCTGCAACATCTATGGTAACGAGGGCGGAGACTGGGTGGGGTGCATTGCGGTGCATGCCGGACTCAACGGCAACATGTCATCCGACCCCCTCTTCTGCAACCTCCCCTCGGGGGACGTTCACGTGGAATCGTGCTCGCCCTGCCTCGGAGGGAACAACACCTGCGGCGTAGATATAGGTTCAGGGGGATCCGGCTGTGGCTGCGGTGAAGCCACCGAGCCGACGACCTGGGGAGGCGTAAAAGCCCTGTACCGTTGATGGGAGGATGTAGCCTGGGGCTCTCCGGGCTCTCCGGGCACGCTGGGGTGCCTCGGACAACCACCGCGGGACGAAGTCACCCACTTTATTCATTTGGCTCTTTGTAGTACCATTCTAGTATGCTGACCCGGATGATAACTCTCTGCAGAAGTACTTCGCTCTTGCGCGGCCTCGTCGCCGCTCTTGTAATGGCGTGGGTCCTTGCCGCCGCCGTGGGCGCCGTGCGCGCCGACACCGACTATGAGCGCGAGGTCATGGCGTACAAGGGTTGGAAGGTACGCGGCATAGAGGTCCGGGGCCTCAAGCGAAGAACGGCATCCAACCTCTCTAAAGGGCTCTTTCTCTCGACCAGGCCCGCGTTCTACGAGGATGCCCTCGAGGATGACATGGCCCGGATCAAGCTCTTCATGGCGCGCCGTGGCTACCCGTACACAACCGTCACGCCGGCATTCTCTCCCAACGAGGCATGGAAGGACGTCAAGGTCACCTTCAACATCGACCCCGGCCCCGCCGTCATCGTCCGCGAGGTCAGCCTGACCGGCGTTCCGGAAGACCTGGAGGCCCCGGCCGGGCGTCTGGTGCGCACAACGGAGGGGTCGGTATTCGAAGACGCCAGGGTGGAGGCCACCAAGGCGTCTCTCGACTCGCTCTTCCTCTACCACGGATACGCGCGCGTCGACGTCGTCTCGGACGTCGCCGGGCTCGACACCGCGAGCGTGCGCGTGAGCTATGATATGCGTGCCGGCAGAGTCAACTGCTTCCGGGACGTCGCCGTAAAGGGAGCTCCGGATGACCTGGTCGCGCTTACAGAGAAGGTCTCCGACATCTGGCACGGCAGGCGCTACTCCACGAAGGCGCTCACGGATGCGCAGGACAATCTGAGAAGACTCGACATCTACCGGAGAATCGTATTCGACATGGCGGAGGTGGGGGAGGACTCGCTGGATCTCACGATCAATGTGGCGGAGCGCGACCCGCGCACGGTCAAGGCGACCCTAAGATACTGGAACGACGAGGGGCTCCGCTTGGGCCTGAGCTGGCGGCACCGCAATCTCTTCCGCGCCGGGCGGGGATTCTATACGGCCGCGGTTGCGTCAAGGCTGCTGCAGCGCGCAGAGGTCTCCCTCTGGTGGCCGGCCCTCCTAGCGCCGAGGACCAGGGAAGAATTCTCGGTCGGGTTCGAGCGGGAAAACGAAGAAGCTTACGAGCAAGTCAGCTACGGCATAATCGTTTCCTCGACCTACTTCTTCACTATAGAGAATAACATCCAGGTTTCATTGCAGGTCGGAGACGTCTCCGTGACCTATAAGAACCCTGATGCTGCGAACCTCGACGTGCCGCAGGGGTTCCTTGCGGTACTCTCGACGCGCGCCAACCAGAACAGCACAGACGATCCTTTTAATCCAAGGCGGGGATTCTCGTCCTGGTCCACGCTGAGCTGGGGCCCGGACGGGATCTCGCAAAATGCCTATATTAAGTGGGAGGGTTCGGCTTCAACCTATCTCGGACAGGTCGAGCCGGCAGTCTTCGCACTCAAACTCGGGTTGGGCCTGGGGACCCCTCTCGGCGACACGCCTGCCTTGATTCCCGGCACACGCTTCTATTCAGGCGGCTCCAACTCAATGAGGGGGTTTGCGAGGCGCAAGCTCGGCCCCAAGGACTCGGAGGGGGCGCCGCTGGGGGGCGAGGCCAAGCTGGAGGCGTCGGTGGAAATCCGCGGGCCGCTCTTCTGGCGCCTGTGGGGCACGGCATTCCTGGACGCGGGTCAGGTATGGTCAAAGGTAGATGAATTCGACCTGAGCGAGATCGAACTTGCCGCAGGGCCCGGCCTCTGGATCATGACGCCGGTCGGCCCTTTAAGATTCGACGTGGGTTACAGACTGACGATGCGCGATGTGACTGAGCCGCGGATCGTGTATCACTTCGCGATAGGTACGGCATTCTGATGAATGAAAACGCAGACATACAGCGCGGGGAGGCCGGACGAGCGGCTTACAAACCGGGGCGGGGCCCACAAAAGAGCGGTAGAGCGCGGCGCAACCTTAAGGGCATCGGTATAGGGCTTGCCTCTATTGCGGGGCTTGTCATTCTGCTGATCGCGCTTCTTATGTTTCCGCCTGTGCGGGGGACGATCCTGCGCCATGCCCTGCCGAGGATACTCCGGTCCGTGCCCGGCGAACTCGCCATTGAGAGCGCCGCCTGGCCCCGACTGCAGTCATTCGAGATATCTGGCATCTTCTGGGAGGCGGGCGGCGACAGCCTGCTTACTGCTGACACGGTGGAGGTGGATATAGACCTCTGGGCGCTGGTGTTCAGAGATGTCAGGGCCGGAAAGGTCGTCGTTCACGGCATCACCGCCGATGTCCCCGGCATTACCGCGCTCTTTGCGCCTGACAGCGCGGGCGCAGACGGGGGGCGCCACGACGGCGGGGACACCGCCGGCGACAGGGGATTCCCGCGAAAAGGAGTGTTACCCGGACTGCCCTCTGTAGGTGTAGACTCCATCTCCATAACAAGCCCGTCGATAAGCCTGAGCCCGGACCACGGGATCACGGACCTCATCCTGACGGGAGGATTCGATCTGACGCACGGCGGCACCGGCGAGGTGCGCGTGGAAAGGCTGGAGGCGACAGCAGGCGAAGGGGACTACAGCATAACCGATCTCAGATTGCATGCCGACCTGGGCCGCGGAATGCTGAGCGGCTCGGGCTCGGGCTATTACGCCGGCGGGTACCCTCTTGTCTTCGCCGCCGAGTCGTCGGGGCCCGACGAAGTCACGGTCACACTGGCGCGGGAGATGGGGCTCGCGCCCCCGGCCGACCCCGGCGTGCTCGCCCGTCTGCAGTTCGAGAGAGAAGGCGAGCGCGTCGTCGGCATAGGATTCAACGTGGCTCTCAGGATTCCCACCGAGGAGGAAGTAGCGGCGGCCGGCGAGGGCGCCTATATGATTGAAGAACTCAGACCGGCCGCCAACGCAAGCGCGGAGATAGCGGGGACAGCTCAGGTGTCACCGGAATTAGCCGTCCGCGCTCATTGCGTCTTGCGGCAACCGGACCGGCTCGACCGGGGTATGGTGGCGCTCGAGTACCGGGAAGGGACGATTGCCGTGGACAGCCTGGCGGTTGCTCTGCCGCAGGGCGTAACCATATTCACGGCCGGCGCAGTGGAAATAACGGATGACGACGTCCGCGCGCAATTCGAGGCCATTGTGCTGGAGCCGGCGCATGAGGGCCCTTCACTCTGGAAGCCGACGGGAGATAGAAAGGCCGGTATCGTCTACACTAGAGAGACGCGGGATATAGAGATTGACGGGCTGGAGGTAACAGGCGGCTTCGGCCACTTGATGGCCGGGGGGTTCCTCGCCGGTGACGGTAGCGGCCGGCTGGAGGCTGTTGCCACCTGGCCTGAACCGCCGGCGCTGCTTTATAAGATGCTCCGGGACGAGCCCGCCATGGCCGACTCGCTTAAGGCTGCCTGGGCGCTCGACCGGCCATACTCCGCAAAGGCGGCTGTAGTTCTCGGAAGGAGCGCAAGCGCAAGGAAGATTGCGGCCGACGTCGAAATGAGGCTTCCCGGACCCCGGAACCTCGCTCCACTTTTCCCCGGCCGCCGCGACCTCAGGTCAATGGGTCCTGTAAACGGAACTATGGCGGTAGACTTCGAGACTGCAGCCGGCGGCGAGGGCGGGGCGAAACTGAATCTGGCACTGGACCTTTCGGAGACGCAATGGCTCACTCAGGGATTGGCCCGCCTGTCGTATTCGGGGGACAGCGTTACAGTCGACGAGTTTATTTTCGAAGCGGAGGAGCTCCGCGTCGCGCTTGACGGCGCTTTTGAAAAATCGGCAGGGTCGGGATTCGCAAGAGCCGAGATCGACGACGCGGGCTTTCTGCGGCGCTTCTCAAATTCCGCTCCCGACGTGCACGCACTGGCGAGGGCTGACTTCTCCGGAGTCGGGATCGACTCAGGAAGCCCCGAGATAAACGCTTCCTTGCGGGGAGAACTCGCCGCCGCTTCTTACCATGTGCCCAGCCTTGCGGGCACGCTTGAAGTAGACGCTTCAGGCACCAGGGCCCGCCTGCTGCTGGCCGACGGTCTGGCGTCGGAGCACGTCCAGCTCGAAACGCTTGTGGCCGAATTCGCATCCTCAAGCGCCGCCGGCCTATTCCCCGCGAGCGTGTCTCTGGGCGCGAGGGGAAGCGAGTACAGGCTCAGGCAGCGCATGGAACTCAGCATCGGCGACAGCGTGATATGCCGGGTGGACACGCTGGATATTCTGGCTCATGGCAGAGACCTCAGGGCGGCCGAGACCTTCGTTATAACATTTGAGCGGGCCACAGGGGCATTCGCGGTCGACGGGATGATACTTACGGGCAAGGTGGGCGAGGTGAGGGCCGACGGTTACGCGGGCCCGGAGGGAGTGGACTTCAGGGCCACGGCGGATCTCGAACTCCCGGAGCACCCCCCGCCTGGCGTCGACATGCCCGCCGGCGCCTGGCCCCGGCATTTAAATGCCGGTCTCAACGTTCCCGCGCCGGACAGTATCAGCCTGGAGGCGCGCATCGAAGGTTTCGTGCTCGACGACGGACGCGCGGCGGCGCTGACCTTCAACCTTGCGGCAGGCGACACCGGGGTCACCTCGACCATGGCCCTCGACGCCGGTGGAGCGAGACTTATGGATGGATCGCTTCGCCTGCCGGCGTCGCTCACGGCGTATCCGCCGAAAATGGTGTATCGCGGCGGCGCCGTGGGGGTCAGGATAAGCCTCGACGGCTACCCCGTCATGATTCAGGACAAAACGCCAGGGCGCGCCGACGACCTGGTCGCGCGAATAGACGCCGATATCAAAGTCTCGGGCTCCCCGCGAAGCCCGGCAGCTTACTTCGCGGCGGCGATCGGCTTCCCCGACTGGCCCGAGATGGCGGACTTCGGAGTCGCGATCGGAGGCGCGGTCCGGCCCGACTCCCTCAGCGACGCCGCCATGCGAGAGCGCGCGCTTGAACTCAGCCGCCGGGTCGCCGCAGGTCTGGGCATCGACGGCGCCGAGGACCTCGCGGCCGAGTTCGTCATGACCCGCGGGAATACGACATTGCTCACGGGCAATCTCAGCTATCCGGTAATTCTCAAGTTTGACCCCTTCGAATTCGGGGCATATGAGGAAGGCATGGACGCCGCAGTCAGGTCGGATGGCCTGCCCCTCGAGGACATCGACGTCTTCCTGCCGGAGGGAGTGGGGCTCGAGGGGACCATGACCGTCGATCTTGCCGCGAAAGGCCCGGCCGACGACCCGGAGATGGAGGGCAAAGTAGGCATGAGAGACCTCGGCATCAAAATCGAGCGGCTGGTGTCGCTCATGATGCAGGGCGACCTCACGCTGAAGGGTACTGCCAGGAAACCGGTAATAGCGGGCAACCTCTCCATTCAATCGGGTACGATCAACCTGCCCCAGAAGGTCAAGCAGATGCACCCGGTGGAGGGGCCGGCGATGTTGCTGGACACCAGGTGGCGACCGGGGGCCGACTCGCTGGAAGTGGCGGCCGCGGCCCCGGATTCGGCGTCCGAAGCCGCAGGGCGGCCGCCCTTTGAGGCCGACTATGATATCACGCTGGACATTGCCCATGGCTTCTGGCTGCGCGGCGAGGGCCTGGAGGTCGAGCTGGAGGGCAAGCTCGATATCATTCAGAAGAAAGGACTGCCGGTTATCTCGGGCGACCTCAATGCGAGTAACGGGACTTTCATCTTCCTGGGGCGCATCTTCAACCTCGACCGCGGCACCATTTCATTCTACGGGGAGGAGGAGATCAACCCGTCCCTCGACCTTGTGGTTACGAGCAATATCGAGAGCTACAAGTTGATGATAAGGCTGGGAGGGACGCTAGAGAAGCCCGAGATCGAGCTCACGTCCGAGCCGGAACTCACAGAGGGGGACATAGTCTCCATGATCCTCTTCGGCAAGCCGCTCGACAGCCTGGATGAGGGCCAGGGCGACATGCTGAGGAGCAGGACGGCGGAGATCGCCGTCGCCATGGGGGCCGCCAGATTATCGCAGAGCCTCTCCGGCCAGGGTGGCGTGGACGTTGTGAGCCTGCGCAGCGCAAGGGGGGAGGGCGACCAGGGTTCGGCGCTCGTGGTTGGAAAATACTTGACGCCCGACCTGCTTCTCACCTACGAGCAGGCCCTGAAGGAGAAATCCACTTCCTATATTGTAATGGAGTACACGCTAAACCGCTTCATCAAGCTCGAGACCCTTTACAGCAATCAGAGTAAGACCGGCCTCGGAGTCAGCGTTGAGAAAGACTACTAGTCTCCGCCCCCGCCGCTAGGAGTTCATGCACTTGCATCCGTCGGCGCAGCCGTCGGGGCACTCGTATGAGCACTCGCACCTGCTCGAGCCGTCTTCCTTGACGCCGCACGTCGCCGTGCACTTGCACCCACAGGTAAGCACCCTGGTGCAGACGCCGTCGTCGCACTCCCACTCGCCTTCGAACCTGCACCCGCAGGGGCACTTGCACACGCAGGTCTCGCACTTGCACTCTCCGCCCGAGCAGGTCTCGGCGGTGCATGTCCCGGCGCCGCATGAACACTTCACATCGCCGGCATCCGCGACGATGGCGGCCCCTTGGTCGACCGTGGTCTGGGTCTCCTGGCTGCAAGAGACAAGTGCTACGGCGGTAACCAGCATGACGGAAAGGAACAACTTCTTCATATCAAGCCCTCCTTTTATTGGTAAGCAATCTGGTATCTAATTGATCGTACCGGAAGGAGCGGCAGATGTCAAGCGGCAGGAATTAAAAAAGGGGGCCGGGCTCGGACCCTGAGGTCCTGCCTTCCCGGCCCCTGCAATCTGTTCCTATTCGATTATGACCCGGTCTTGCAGGCCTGCGCCCTCGGGCAGCCCTTGCATGCGTCGGCTTCGGTTGCCTTCCTGGCGTTCTCGCATTCTACGCCCGCCGCTTTGGCATAAGGGCAATTGGCGCCGCATGCTTCCGTGCACACGTGATTGGCGTTGGCCTTGCAGTACTCGCACTGGCACTCGCCCTTGCACGCTCCACCGCACTTGCCCGTGCACTTCCCGGCCTTGATGCACTCTTCGGCATAGGGGCAGCCCACACCCGCCTTGGCGATCCGGGCCTGCTCCATGTGAGGGCATTTGCCCTCAACGGCGCATTCGCGGCTCGAGCCCGCCTCATGCTCACATACATTGCCTTCGCACTTGGTGACCTGCATGTCTTGTGCGTCGGCGACTTCGGTTTCCTTTTGGGTCTCGTCGACCGCGGTATTTGTATTCTCGCCGCAAGAGGAAACGGCGAACGCTGCGAATACGACCAAAAGCACCAGCAGAAGCTTCTTCACAATCAGTACTCCTTTCCCCGATTTACGGTATCCGGCTATATGAAAAATATAACGCAATCGCACCACCACTGTCAATTGGTCACGAGAGAAGTGTCAATTAATTGGATGCGCGCCCTGCCGAGCCGTCGCAGACTGTTTTTTAGGTGAAAGCTCATCCCAAATCTGCTAAATATCGACAAGCACCGCGCAAGGAGAGAAAAGCATGAGACCATACCCACTATTGATTCTGCTCGCCGTTTCAGTCTTCGCCGCAGCCCTGGCGCCCCCGGCCGCACTCGCCGATTGGCGGGCCGACCTGGACCGCGCGCTCGCCATGGAGCCGGGGCCCGACCGCGACGCCCATGTCAAGAACATTGCGAGGGCCGCGCCGGGCTGGAAAGACGTCCGCCTGCATATTGAGGCGATGGAGTTTCCAGAGCCCGAGGAGACCCGTGCGATTCTCGACTCGAATACGTGCATCGACGGAGTGACCCGCCCCTGGGTTCTCTACGTATCGGGCAATTACGACCCGTCGAGGCCGACGCCCCTTCTTGTCAGGATTCACGGCGGAGTCGGGACGCCCGACATCGAAGGCGATCCGGTTGAATACGTATTGGAAGACCCATTCATCGCCGGGCTGGAGGAAAGGGGCTGGCTGGGCGCCTACCCCATGGGTCAAGCGGGGGCCACCTGGTGGGACGACGTGGGCATGGCCAACATAGCGAGCATCGTCCGTGCGATCAAGCGCACCTACAATGTCGACGACGACAGGGTTTACATGGGGGGATTCTCGGACGGGGGCTCGGGCTCATTCGCCCACGCCATGCTCGAGCCGGGCGACTACGCAGCGTTTCTGTGCCTTAACGGCGATATGGGAGTCGGCAGCCAGGACGGCGGCAAACACCTTTACGCGCCCAACATGATGAACACGCCCATATACGCGACGACGACGCATGACGACGGCCTCTACCCGACGGCCAAGATGGCGCCGTCCATAAACATGTCCATCAAGGCGGGAGCGGACATTCTCTTCAAGTCCTTTCCCGGCGAGCACGAATTCGAGGATATCGCGAGCGACCTTGGCTTCATGTGGGAATTTCTCGAGCGCCACCCGCGTGATCCCCTGCCGCCGAGAATAGTGTGGGAGGCGGCCGAAGCCAAGCACGGCCAGTGCAGGTGGTTTTCCATCGAGAAAATAACGACGGAGCATCCCGCCAGGTGGCACGAGGACCACAACTTAGCCATGTTGGACGACCGCATCACCTTCGGTTTCATGTCCGACTACGACTATGAAGGCGAGGGCGTTTATGTTACGCGCGTCCTTGAAGGAACGGCAGCCGAGGCAGTCGGCCTTCTCGCCGATGACATCATAGTGCTCGGGGAGGATATGCGCATAGGCAACCTGGACGACCTCTATGCCTACAAGGAGAAGCTCCACCGGGGCGGCCCCTTCGGCCTTACTGTGAGGCGGGGGGAGGAGCATGTGATCCTGAGGGGGAGTCTCCCGGAGCCGGAGAATTATCTTCTCTTCAAGCGCGAGAAACCGTCTGCGCGGGCGGACGTCGTCCTATCGGGAAATCACATCTGGCTCCGGGCGTCCCGCCTGGGGTCCCTTCGCGTCCTCGTGCACCCGGATATGGTGAATCTCGACGAGAATATCATCATCACAGTAAACAGGAAGGTGGTCCACGACGCGCGCGTAGAGCCGGATCTCGAGTTCATGATAGAGAATTTCCTTAAGATGAGGGACCGCAGACTGCTCTACGTCGCGGCCATCGATGTCAGTCTGGACAAGGACAAGAAGGAGGCGGCGAAATGAAGACAAAAGCGGCGCTGGTACTGTTGACGCTTATGGTTCCCCTATCGGCGGCCTGGTCGCATTGCCAGGTACCCTGCGGCATATACGATGACGACATGAGGCTTGAGATGATCGCAGAGCATATCAAGACCATCGAGCGGTCCATGCAGCAGATAGTCGAGCTCTCAGAGGCCGAAACCCCCAACATGAACCAGATAGTGAGATGGGTGAACAACAAGGACGCGCACGCCGACGAGCTCGCCCACATCGCCACATATTACTTCCTGGCCCAGCGAGTGAAGCCCGTCGCGGCCACAGACCAGGACTACCAGACGTATATTGAGATGCTCAAGACGCTTCACCAGATGGTCTTCTACTCCATGAAGGCCAAGCAGTCCACCGACATGGAATACGTCGCGAAGCTGAGGGAGCTTCTTAAGGACTTCACCAAGGCCTACACGGGGAAGTAGATATTGGACTTGAGCTGGGGACGGGCTGTAATATAGTGATGCGCCTAAAAGGGACCGGCTAAGGACGGTGATGGTCCGATGGGAGTTCTGGACGAAAAGTTCAAGGCAAAACCGCTCAACTATTTCATTCAGTGCGGCATAGCGGCGGCAGTAATCGGCCTGCTAATGAGTTTCGTCAACCTCATCGAGCACACGGGCGTGGTCGCCGCCCTGGGCGCGACCACGTTCATGATATTCACGATGCCACACCGCGTTTCCTGCAGGCCGCGCTACGTGGTAGGGGGATACATAGTCGGCATCGCGGTGGGCATCGCATGCAGCCAGGCCTATGACTACATGCCCGCCTGGCATACGCATGCGGGCCTGGCCATAACCGGCGGTATCGCAGTGGGGCTGGCTGCCTTTCTCATGGTGACCACCAACTCGGAGCATCCGCCCGCGGCAGGGGTCGCGCTCGGGCTCGTGCTTCAGCCCTGGGATGTCCCGTCGCTGTTCTTCGTGCTGGGATGCGTGGTCGCGCTCTCGGCGGTGAAGGTGCTGCTCCGCCGCGTCATGATAGATCTTCTCTGAATTCCCCGGGACTGAGTATGGACTTGCTACAGACGGCCCTGGTCGCGGCACTGGGGTTCTCGATTTCCATCATCTCCGCCTCCGTGGGCGGGACCGCGCTCATCATAGTGCCGCTTCTCGTAACCCTCGGTATCGAGCCCAGGGTCGCGATCGCCACCAACAAGCTCGCCATTCTCTTCTTAAGTCTGGCAGCGACCTTGAGTTTCAGCCGGCGGGTCACGCTTCCGCCGGCGCGGGTCGTGGCGGCCCTCGCTCTCCCGGTGGTCTTAGGAAACCTGGCGGGCGCCATGGTGGTGGTGCGCGCTCCGGCTGGCCTGACTCGCCTTATAGTGGGCGCGGCGGCCATCGTCGTGGCCATCGTGATCTCGCTCAAGAGGAACGTGGGGCTGGAAGAGCGACTGGCCGAGTACAGCGGCCGCGAGGTGGCGGCGGCCGTTATCGTCCTTCTGCCCCTGTCGGTCTACGGCGGGTTTTTCACCGGCGGCTACGCAACGCTTCTTACCTACACGCTCGTCCTCATGCTCGGTTACTCCTTCCTTCAGGGGGCGGCGGCTACGCGGCTCCTGAGCATATTCGGGGCGGCCGCCGCGTCAATCATCTTCGCAAAAGAGGGTGTCATAGACTATACTCTGGGTGCGTTCCTGGGCGCAGCCTATTTCGGGGGAGCCCTGATAGGGACCCGTTTGGCCGTGAGGAAGGGCAACCGGTGGCTGAGGACGCTCTTCCTCATAGCCGTGGTGTTACTGGCGCTCAGGATCCTGGTGCTTGAGATAGCAGCCCGGCTGGCCGGCTGACATTCGGGATAAGGAGGTCCTTATGAAGAGGCTGATTACGGCGGCTCTTGTCGCAGCTGCACTTATCATGTCATGCGCGGGGGATGGGGACAGGTCGTCCCCGGTGACGCTCATGATAGGCGGGGCGCCTGCGGAGCTGGATTACTGGGAAAAGGTCATAGGGGACTTCACCCGGGAGACCGGCATAGCCGTGGATCTCATGCGCCAGCCCACCGACACCGACCAGAGAAGGCAGAGCCTCGTGGTGCCGCTTCGCGCGGGCGAGGAGGACCCCGACGTATTCCTGATGGACATCGTATGGATCGGCCAGTTCGCCGCCTCGGGCTGGCTGGAGCCTCTGGACGGGCGCATTGCCGGGGATGGCTTCAACCTCAACGTCTTTTTCCAGGGCATCATCGAGTTCGCCGACCGCTATGAAGGCCACGTGGTGGCCATGCCCGTCTACGTGGACGCCGGCCTTCTATATTATCGCAAGGACATATTCCAGGAGCATTTGACGGGCAAGGTGCCGGAGACCTGGCCGGAGCTGGTTGAGTACTGCCGGGTCGCCCAGCGAAGCGAGAGGAGACTTCATCCCGACTTCTGGGGCTTCGTCTGGCAGGGCGCGCAGTACGAGGGCCTTGTCTGCACCTTCATGGAGTTCGCGCTCTCAAACGGCGGGCAGCTCATCGACCGCAACGGCAACCTCACCCTGGACGACCCCCGGAATATAGAGGCGCTCGAATTCATGCGCGACCTCATAGTAACGCACAAGGTCTCGCCTCCCAATACTTACACCGAAATGAAGGAGGAAGAAGTCCGCACCTTCTTCGAGAGCGGCCAGGCGCTTTTCGAGAGGAACTGGCCTTATGCCTGGGGGCTCCACCAGGCCGAGGGCTCGCCTGTCAAGGACAGGGTCGGTATCGCCCTGCTGCCCAGGTTCGAAGGTGGACGGCATGCCGCCACCCTGGGGGGCTGGCATATCGGCATGTCCCGGTCGAGCGACCGCAAGCAGGACGCGTGGCGGCTCATGCAATATATAGTCTCAGAGCCGGTGCAGACGGGCTTCGCCCTGAACCTCGGCTGGAATCCCGCCAGGCAGGACGTCTACAACTCGCCCGAGATAGTCGAGAACCTGCCGCACCTTGTGGCGCTCAAAGAGGTGTTCCGGACGGCGTCGCCCAGGCCCAACCTGCCGTACTACAGCCTCCTTTCGAGAGCGCTTCAGGCCGAGCTCAACAAGGCCCTCTCGGGAATGGCCACTGCGGAGGAGGCCCTGAAGAGCGCGCAGGCCCAGGGACTCGAGATAATGGCGACTTATGAGGAGTAGAAGCGAGCGTTAGGAGATACATGGGGCTGGGAAGCAGACTGAGCGACAGGCGCACGGCCTACCTTTTCTTGCTGCCGCTTCTGGTGTTCATCTCTCTCTTCATCGTGATACCCGTCCTGGGCACCATCTGGACCAGCCTTTTCCGGGATGTCACGTATCTTGAGACGGCCTTCGCCCTGTTCGGCAATTACAGGCGGCTTCTCGCGGACGCCAGTTTCTGGCAGTCGATGAAGTTCACGCTTCTCTTTGTCGCGGTTTGCATACCGCTGGAGCTGTTTCTGGGCATGGTCTTTGCCCTGATACTCAATGAGAAGCTCCCCGGGCGCGGCGTCTTGAGGGCCGCCGTGCTGGTGCCGTGGGCAATACCCACCATAGTCGCGGCGCGGACCTGGGAGCTCATATACAACTACTCCTACGGGCTGGCCAACTGGGCGCTGGCCCTGTTCCACGTGGCGTCCGGACCCGTGAACTGGCTGGGGACTCCATTGAGCTCATTCGGGGCTCTCGTCATAGCCGACGTCTGGAAGACGACGCCGTTCGTCACCATCATATTGCTGGCGGGTCTGCAGACGATTCCCGAACAGATCTATGAACAGGCGAGGGTGGACGGCACCACTTTCCACCAGCGGTTCTTCAGGATCACGCTTCCCATCTTGAGGCCCGTAATCGCCGTCGCCCTCATCTTCAGGACGATCGACACCATACGCATCTTAGACCTCATCTATGTCATCACCGGCGGCGGCCCGGGCGGCTCGACCACTTCGCTTTCGCTCTACGGCTACAAGTTCTTCAACGAGGGCGATTTCGGTTACGGCTCGGCCATCGCCGTCGTGGTCTTCCTGATGGCCTTCGTGCTTTCCATTACCTATCTCCGCGTGGGCGGCTTCAGGGGGGCGGTGGAGTGAGCGAGAAGCTCATCAAGCGCGTGCTTCTCGCAGCCGGGATAGTCTTCATGCTCATCTTCTGCCTCACGCCTTTCATATATATGATCGTGGTCTCGGTGAGCGGGAACCCGAGCTTCCTCTCGGGCTCGGTGGACTTCTCGGCGACTCTTGCAAACTACCGCGATGTCATCACGGTAAAATCGCTGCGCTTCCTCACCTATCTTAAGAACAGCATCGTCATAGGAGGCATCGTCGCGGTGACGGTGGGAGGCATCGCCGCGCTCAGCGCGTACGCCGTTTCGCGCATCGAGTTCAGGGGCAGGGTCTGGGTGCCGCTCGCCGTGCTCGCATTCTCCATGTTCCCGCAGATAAGCATCGTGGGTTACCTCTACAAGCTCATGCGCGCGGCCGGGCTCATCAACACCTACCCGGCGCTCATACTTCCCTACATAGCCTGGACGGCGCCGCTGGCGTTCTATATCCTCTTAAGCTACATGATGCAGATCCCCCGCGACTTCGACGACGCCGCCTTCGTTGACGGGGCGGGGCGCTTCACCATATTCCGCAAGATAATCGTGCCCGTCGCCATGCCCGGCATCGTCTCGGCCATGCTGCTCGTCTTTATCGCCGCCTTCAACGAGTTCCTGTTCGCCCTCATGCTGACCTCCGACCATAAGGCCAGGACCATACCTGTGGGGATCGCCCTTTTCGAGGGCCTGCACGGGGAGGTGCCATGGGGCTACATCATGGCGGCTTCCGCCATAGCCACTTTCCCGCTCGTGGTGATGTCGCTTTATTTCCAGAAGTTCGTGATTCAGGACGTGACGCGGGGAGCTCTTAAGGGTTAGATTAAAGAGCTGGAGTATCATACGGAGTGGATTGGGTGGGCCAGAGCTTGCCGGAGGTGATTCCCTCTTGAAGTACTTCGCGTTTGTTATAGCCGGGGCCCTGGCGCGCGTCCTTCCGCTTAAGGCGCTCTACGTGCTCGCCGACCTCGCGGGGGAGATTTGGTATTTTGCGAGCCCGCGCCTCCGGGCCGTTCTGGCGCACAATCTCGCGCTCGTGCCCGGCGTCGGTTTCTCGCCGGCGAGGAGAATCGGGCCGCTCGGGAGAAGAATCTCGCGCAACTTCGGCAGGGTAGTGGCCGAGTTCCTCTACTCGCCGCGCATTACGCCTGAGAACGTCGGCGACTTCGTCGACCTCGAGAGCTTCGAGCCCCTTCGCAAGTACGCCGAGGCGCCGGGCGCGGTGTTCGCCACCGCCCACCTGGGCAGCTGGGAGTTCGCGGGCACCATACTCACCATGCTGGGCATCAACCTCACGGTAATAGTCTACGATGACCCCGACCCCAGGGTCGCCGGGCTCTTCCGCGAGAGGAGGGAGGCAAGGGGCATGACCGTGATCCCGGTGAAGGCGACGGCGCGGGAGCTCATCGCGGCTGTAAAGGAGGGTTCGCTGGCGGTTGTCGCCGACCGCGACTTCAGCGGGCGCGGCATGGAGACGGAGTATTTCGGAAAGCGCGCCCGCATGCCTTTCGCATACGCGGGCCTCGCGGCGGCACGCGGCATGCCCGTCGTCTTCGGGGTGTGCGTCAAGGGGAAGGACGGCAAGTACCGCCTGGTCACCGGCGAGCCGCTTCTCGGGCGCAAGGACGACACTGAAGGGGCCCGGAGAGTCGCCGAAGAGTGCATACGCAAGATAGAGAAATGTGTGGAGAAATACCCGGAGCAGTGGTATCTTTTCGAGAAAATCGGCGGTGGATTCAATCCTTATGAATGACCCGGCACCTGCCTTTCCCGAGGAAATATACGAGTCGGTCTTCGTCGTGATCCCGGCTTACAAGGCCGAGGCGCATATAGGCGAAGTCGTCGCAGACACTTTCAGGGTCAGCGGGGACATGGCCGTCGTCGTGGTGGACGACGGGTCGGACGATGCCACGGGGGAAAGGGCGGCCGGGGCGGGGGCCACCGTGGTCACGCATGAGGTGAACCGGGGCAAGTGGGCCGCGCTCGAGACGGGCTTCGCCGAGTTTCTTAAGACCGACCGCAAGGCCGTGGTGACGCTGGACGCCGACGGGCAGCATTCGCCCGCCGAGATACCCAATCTCATAGAGGTGTGGCTTGAGGAGGACGCCGACATAGTCGTGGGCTCGCGGCGGCGGGAAGTGGGCAACATGCCTTTCATCCGGATCCTTACCAACTCCATAAGTTCCGGGCTCGTTTCGCTAGTGGCCGGCGCCACTATAAAGGACTCGCAGTCGGGCTACAGGCTGCACACGCGGCGCGTCATAGAGAACGTCGAGGTCAAGACGGGCGGCTATGAGGCCGAGAGCGAGATACTGGTCAAGGCGGTGCGCATGGGATATAAGGTTGCGTCGGCGCCCATATCCACTATATATGGAGAAGAGACAAGTCACATAAACCAGCTCAAGGCGCCGGCGAGGTTCCTGGGCACCATCGGCAAGATGATTGCGTGGAGGTTGGAAGGAAGTGGCAAGAAAGAAGGGCGATGAACTTTATATCCTCGTCACCAATGATGACGGCGTGAGGGCGGAGGGTATAAAGAACCTCCGCGAGGCGGTGGAAGACATGGGCAGAGTCATCGTGGTGGCGCCCGAGCAGCAGCAGAGCGCTTCGAGCCACGCCCTCACTCTCTCGGACCCATTGAGAATCAACTGGCTGGACGACTCCACCATAGCCGTGGACGGGACTCCGACCGACTGCGTCCTCGTCGCCATGCGAGGGCTCCTGGAGCGCAAACCCGACCTCCTGGTATCGGGCATCAACCACGGCCCCAACCTGGGCGACGATGTGACTTACTCGGGAACGGTGGCGGCGGCCTTCGAGGGCACGCTGCTGGGTATCCCTTCCATCGCCATGTCGGTTGCCGCGTGGCATGAATGCAAGTTCGACGCGGCGCGCGAGTTTGCCCGGGTGATTGTCAGGAAAGTGCTCGAGGAGGGCCTCGCGCCCAATACCCTGCTCAACGTCAACGTCCCTTCCTGCGCGTGCGAAGGCGTAAGCGAGGTCAAGGTGACCAAGCTGGGTAAGCGCGTCTACCGCGACGTCATCGTTAAGAAGAAAGACCCGAGGGGGAGAGACTACTACTGGATAGGAGGGGGCGACCCCGTGTGGGAGCCCGAAGGCGGAACCGACTTCGAGGCCATAGAGCAGAACGCCATATCCGTGACGCCCCTTCATCTCGACCTTACGGATTACACTCAGCTCGAAGTGGTGAAGAAGTGGAATCTATCCTTCTAGTGTCACTGACAGGCGTGGCCGAGCGGCTGGCGGCCCTGCCCAGCGAGGCCGCGGTCTTCATCACGGCCATGCTGCCGGTCTTGGAGCTGAGGGGGGGCATACCCCTGGGGCTCATATACTATGACATGCCGGTCGTGGAGACCTATCTCATCGCGGTGGCGGGGAACTTCGTGATTGTGCCGCCGCTCTTATATCTTCTTGAGCCCGTATCTAATCTCTTGAGAAGAAACCGAGTATTTGATAGGTTCTTTGAGTGGCTCTTCGCCCGGACGCGCAGGCGGGGCAGGCTGGTCGAGAGGTACGAGGCGATCGGTCTCGCGCTCTTTGTGGCCATACCGCTTCCGGTAACTGGGGCCTGGACAGGGGCCATCGCAGCGCATATATTTGGTGTACGGCGCAGGTACGCCGCCATTTGCATATTGTTGGGCATCATGATAGCCGGAGTCGTTGTTACTCTCGCCAGCAAGGGCGTAATCGGGCTCCGGAGCCTCATCGTCATAGACTGATATGGTCGGAGCGTAGCGCAGCCTGGTAGCGCACCTCGTTCGGGACGAGGGGGTCGGAGGTTCAAATCCTCTCGCTCCGACCATTTTCATTGGGGTCCAGATCGGGGTCAGGTCTTAGAATGCACAGTGGAATGCAAAGTCCGGAGCCAGAGGCCCGGCTCCTGGTGAACGGGAGGCCGGGTGGTTAAGCCGGACGGCATGTTTATAGGAGTCATCGGAGGCTCGGAGGCGGACGAGGAGACCTACGCTCTCGCCCGCGACGTGGGGCGCGAGATCGCGCTCAAGGGGCATGTCATTATTTGCGGCGGTCTCTCCGGGGTAATGGAGGCGGCCGCCAGGGGCGCCCGCGAGGAGGGCGGCTTCACCATCGGCATACTGCCCACGGGGCGGCGCGCCGACGCCAATCCCTATATTGACGTCGCCATCGCGACCGACATGGGGCACGCGCGGAACGCAATCATCGCCAACACGGCGGACGCTTTAATAGCCGTGGGCGGTTCCTACGGCACGCTCTCCGAGATATCCTTCGGTCTTAAACTTGGGAAGCGGGTCGTGAGTCTCAAGTCATGGGACTTCGACCCGGCCATAGTCGTGGCGTCGGACCCGGCCGAGGCCGTGAAGAGGGCCACAGGCGGCTAGACAGAGACATGGGGGATGAAGCCAGAGTATATGCGAGAGTGCATGGTGTGGTGCAGGGGGTGGGCTTCAGGCACTTTGCGAGGACACTGGCGGAATCCTTTGGAATAAAAGGATATGTGAGGAATGTACCCGATGGCTCCGTGGAGGTCGTAGCCGAGGGCGACAAACAGGTCTTGAAGGCTTTCCTCGATGAGGTTAAGATTGGGCCTCGCTTCGGGTCGGTGAGCCGAATGGACGTGGAGTGGCTCGAGGCAAAGGGGGACTTCTCGGGGTTCACCTATAAGTTCTAGGGCCGGGCGCGTATGGCGATTGTGCATTTCAAGACCTGACCCCAAGACCTGACCCCAGTTTGAAGGAGGCATGGATGGCACAGGACCTGAAAGACCTGATTCGCAACATACCGGACTTCCCCGTGGAGGGGATTCTGTTTAGAGATATCACGACTCTGCTTAAGGACGGCGAGGGCTGGAGGAAGGCCGTCGACGCGCTCTACGAGCAGTATAAGGACGCAAAGATCGACAAGGTCGTGAGCATCGAGGCGCGCGGATTTCTCCTAGGGGGAGTCCTGGCGTACAAGCTGGGATGCGGCACGGTGCCCCTTCGCAAGCCGGGCAAACTCCCCTGGGACAAGGTGAGCGAGTCCTATGACCTCGAGTACGGTTCGGCAACCATCGAGATGCACAAGGACGCCATCGAAAAGGGCGACCGCGTTCTCATCGTGGACGACCTCCTCGCAACGGGCGGCACGGCCCGGGCGGCGGCCCGCCTGGTGGAGAAGGCCGGCGGCGAGATAGTGGCCGTCGCGTTTCTCATAGGCCTTACGGAACTCGAGGGCGCCAAATTACTTGACAATTACGAGGTCTTTACCGTCATTAATTATTAGAGTATCAGCGGGATGTGCCCCCGTAGCTCAGTTAGGATAGAGCAGTGGTTTCCTAAACCACGTGCCGCAAGTTCGAATCTTGCCGGGGGCACCACCTGATCGAGGTAATCCATTGGAATCCAGCAAGATAGGCGACCTCGTAAGGGGAGGCATTCTGCTCGCCATCGCCGTACTGATGGCAGTCCTGCTCCATAAGGTCTATGTCTTCATCGTGACCCGCGGAATTGAATTCAAGGACATCATTTTCTTCCCGATAGCTCTGATAGGGGCAATATGCTGGCTGACCTACCGGGGCCTGAAAGCCGTAGTGTCGGCGCTTAGGGATAACGAATAGAAACCAGTCGGGAAATGGTCTCTTCAAGAAAAGAACAGAAGCAGTTCTCGGGAAGACTGGACCTGGTCTTCTCGACTTTTATCGAGGTCACCGGCCTCATCACGACCGGCGCTTCCATATCCAGAATCACGACTCCCATACTGTCCTGCATGTGCAAGATCTTAAGCGGCAAGTGCGCCTTCGCCATCATAGAGCAGAGGGGCAACCTCACGCAGCTCGTGCACAGGCCCGGGCGCGGCAAGCGCCACGCTTCGACCTCGTCGGAGGAGGTCTCATCCGAAGGCCCGGTGCACAAGATCTACAGGACGCGGAAGGCGGCCTTCTTCCCCGAAGCCCTGGAGCAGAAGAAGCTGGAGGCCGTACACAGCGT
>Ga0180438_10002026_pt1 | contig 34220 bp, 26 predicted proteins | sample SS_ome_12_FD_132455 | JGI IMG/M metagenome (GOLD analysis project Ga0180438, IMG submission 132455) | Hypersaline lake sediment archaeal communities from the Salton Sea, California, USA - SS_3_D_2 metaG | ecosystem: Environmental > Aquatic > Non-marine Saline and Alkaline > Hypersaline >... | reverse complement strand
CGCTACTTGTCCAGGCTCCAGCTTATACCCTACCGTGGAGAGAGGCTAGTCTCCTCAGAAACGGCCGCTCACGCCTAAACCTTTTCCTGCGATTCCGTCGTGTGTCCAGCGCCCGGCGTACCGTCCACCCTCGCGATTGTGTTTTGCGGCGGAAGCAAGCAGAATGTTCTTTCCAGTACCCGGCAGCTCTGCCGGACGATGCCTCTGAAGCAAAAAAGAAAGGAGCGGATAGCCGAACCCGTAAGGTATCCGCTCCTGACCTACCGGATTTAGAAACCACCCGGATGGTTGCTAAGCTTAAGCTTAATATATCGCCGGGGCGAGGCCACTGCCGCCTCCGACGAACCAGTTCTCCTCGCTCACCATGCCAGCGATGTTGTTGGCGCTCGCGATCGATGCGCCGCCAATGCCAACAGTAGTGAACGTGCCGCCGCTGGCGTCCGGAACCGCCGCTCCTACCGGTCCTTCTGCAGCGGTATCATATGCAATCGGACGGAACCCAACCGTCGCCAACGGCCCAAGCACGAACGTGTTGTCGCCCGGCGTACCGTCGAACCCGTTCACGTCAACGTACGTGATCGCGCACACGATGGTCGCGCTGTCCAGGTTCTTCACACGGATGTACGTCCGCATCCCTGTATTGGTCCCGCTCGACGCCAAACTACCGCCGTCGTTAAAGAACGGGATAACAATAGTATTAGCAGACGCGACTCCCGCGACCGTCATGACCATCGCTAACGCCATCAGAATACTCAGCTTCTTCAAGTTATATTCACCTCCCCCTTTTCGCTGATTTGTAACATACACTCACTCTATACTCTTCGCTCGTTCACCCCCTTTTCCCCGAGAAAGCTGATTCCTTCACCAGAATGAACGACTATGTGTTAGATCCTCACACTGATACAGGGCCACTCCGCTGGGCGACCCGTATTGCGCCCTTCCTCTCACCGACGATAGGGATTGGACCCCCGTAATTAACTGTAGTTTAACACAATACCCTCGCTTTGTCAAGCACTTTTTCACCGTTTTGTCGTAACTCCATGATAATGTCCTCATGCGGACTCGATAGAAATGTCCTCTATGCTACCCTCCTTTGAGAAGGAGGTGGTTATGGGAGGACACTTGTTGATGAGCAGTAAGGAGAGGCGACGCAAGGTGGAGTTTGAGGGCATCGTTGAGGGTCGGATGACGATACGCGAGGTTTCGCAGAAGCTGGGATTGTCGTATCGTCAATGTCGCCGCAGCTTCAAGCGGTACCGTGAGGAGGGAGACGGGGGTCTTGTGCACGGTAACCGTGGTAGGGGCTCCAATCGTGCTAGGCCGGATGAGTTTCGCCGGGCCGTGCTGGAGCTCTACAGGGAGCGTTACGAGGGGTTTGGTCCGACGCTGGCGGCGGAGAAGCTGGCTGAGGATGGGTATGAGCTGGACCACGAGACGGTGCGCCGCTGGCTTATTGTTGATGGGCAGTGGAGGAGGCGTCGCAAGCGAGGCAAACACCGAGCCAGACGGGTTCGAAGGCAGCATTTTGGTGAGCTGGTGCAGATGGACGGCAGTCACCACGCGTGGTTCGGCCCGGGCCGGCCCAGGGCGTGCCCGCCGCAGCGGGTGGACGACGCCCAGGGAACCACCATGGCGCTGATGGCGGATGAGGAGAGCACCGAGCTGGCCATGAGGCTGCTTCGGAGCTGGATTGAGCGCTACGGCATACCCAAGGCGCTCTACACGGACAAGAAGAACGTGTTCGTCACGGAGCGCGAGCCCACTATCGAGGAGCAGCTGGCCGGCGAGGAGCCGATGACGGCGTTCGGCAAGGCATGCAAGAAGCTGGGTATCGAGATCATCAGAGCACACTCACCCCAGGCCAAAGGACGGGTCGAGCGAAGCCACGGGGTGTACCAGGATCGGCTCGTGAAGGAGTTGCGCCTGAAGCGTATCACGACTGTGAAGGGGGCAAACAAACTCCTGGCCGACGGATTCTCAGAGGCTCTAAACGCCAAGTTTGAGCGTCGGCCGGCAAGCCAGACCAACTTTCATCGCCGCCCGCCCAAAACGCTCAATCTGGCGGAGCTGTTCTGCTGGGAAGACACTCGCACCATCCAGAACGATTGGACCATCAGGTACAACAACCGCTTCTACCAGATTGTAAAGCAGAACCGGACTCGTCCCAGGCCGAAAGAGAAAGTCCTGGTGCGAGTACTTCTGGACGCAAGCATGCAGATCCTCTACCGGGGCAAAAAGCTCAAATACGAGGCTGTAGCAAAACCGCCACCCAGGAAGGCTGAGAAGATCGCGCCCGTAGTAGAGCTCAAGCCAACTGCTCAATGGAAACCGGCCCCCGAGCATCCATGGCGCAACTTCCAGTACGGACGCAGGCGGGCGGCATGTGCATCGAGGAGTTCGCGATGAAACGCAACGCACACCCAACCGAGCAGAGCATCAAGATAACTCTTGACAAATTTGGCCCCCATGGGGGCCAACCCACACAAATCCAACCTACACCCGGCTACGGCAAGAGGAGGACATTTCTAAAGAGCTAACAGAGAGGACATTTCTAAAGAGTCTTGACAGCACTTTTTCACCGTTGTTGGGATGGCACGGGACCAGACAATAAGCAATGACGACTGCGAGAGAATGCACCGTCTTGCGGTACGTCTTGAACATCCTCCGACCTCGCAAGACTATCTTCTTGCGGTTTCCACTATCGTCCGGTCAGCCAGCACCTTCCCACTCGTCGAAGAATACTAATACTGGTTACTCTCTGTCAAGTGCCCGTAACCTGCTGCGGCAGTCGAGCCGCCAGTCTCTTTCGCTCGACACATTCTGGGCGTAGTCTTGACTTTTGCGCGGGTAGGGTAGATAATCCATTAGATTCCGTAAGCAAGGCGTGACGTTCGCCCAATCAAGTCGCGTGCAATTATCGACATATTGGTGTTCAAGGTGCCCGTAGCTCAATAGGATAGAGCATCGGCCTTCTAAGCCGAGGGTTGAGGGTTCGACTCCCTCCGGGCACGCCACAACTTGCCAGGACCTGACCGAACGTACTCTGCCAGAAAAAGAGAGGATCTCCGGATGGAACTTTTCGAGGTTATCGAGAAACGGGCGAGCGTCAGAGAACTGGTTCCCGTCGAGATCAGTGACGGCGATCTCAGCAAGATCCTGAATGCCGGACGACACGCCCCGTCTGGTATGAACGTCCAGCCGCTTGAGTACATAGTTATCAGGGATAAGGGCACAATAAGGAAACTTGAGAAGGTTCAGTCTTTCATTGGACAGGCGTCCGTCGTGATTGCGGTGGTTGCAGATCAGAACTCGCGGTTCTGGTTGGAGGATGCGGCGGCTGCCACGGAGAACATGCTGCTCGCGATCACCGCGCTCGGTTACGCATCGTGCTGGGTCGAAGGGACGTTGGTCAGACAGGAGCGGTGGGCTAAAGAGTTGCTCGGGATCCCCGAAGAGCGTCGGCTCATTGTTCTGTTGCCCGTGGGCAAACCGGCGGATACCCCCGCCCAGAAGGAGAAGAAACCGCTGGCGGATATCGCGTATTCGGAGCGGTACGGAAACAGACTCCAGCCGTAGAGTGCCCTGAGACAGCTGTCCGGGTCCTACCCCGTCATTTCGGCCAAAGTCTTCTTGTAGACGCTGTGCGCGCGTTCTCCGAAACAAACGAACAGGACCCTCTCAACGGATGGTTCCTGCTCGAGGAAATCCAAGGCCTCTTTGATCGCGATTCGTGTCGCGCGTTCGAGCGGAAAACGGTACGCGCCCGTGCTGATGGAGGGAAAAGCAATGGTCTTTATGGCGTGTTCCGCCGCCAGTTTGAGCGAGTTCTTGTAGCAGTTTGCCAGAAGTGCGTCCTCATTGCGTCCGCCGTCGGACCAGACGGGACCGACAGTGTGGATCACCCACTTGGCCGCGAGCTTGTACCCCTTGGTAATCTTGGCCTCACCTGTAGGGCATCCGCCGAGCGTCCGGCACTCCTTTAGAAGTTCGGGGCCCGCCGCCCGGTGAATCGCGCCGTCAACACCGCCGCCGCCAAGGAGCGAGGTGTTCGCCGCGTTGACTATCGCATCCACCTTCTGCTGCGTGATGTCGCCTTCAACAATCTCGATTCTGCTTTCCATAAGACCCCCCCCTGCTTAGAATGGAATGAAACCACACCACCTCTGTTCACTTGAGCAACTTCACAAACTCATCGACACTAAGGGCAGCCTGCCTGATAATAGCACGCAAGGTGCTCCGGTCGAGCTCTTTGTGATCCGGTACCACAACCTGAGCGAATGGATCGTCGCGACGCAAGATCATATGACTCCCCGTCTGTCGTTTAAGGTAGAAGCCCGCTCTAGATAACGTCCGCAGGCATTTCCTACCAGAAATAACGGGGATCTTGGTCATACCACCACCGTGATAAGCTCAAAACGCTCTTCTGGAACGGGCAAGCCGTCTTCTTCGAGCGCTGCGACGTACCCCTCAATCGCTTCTCTAATGTTCCGAATGGCCTCTTCCTTAGTCTTGCCCTGCGAAAGGCACCCAGGAAGGCTAGGACACTCAGCGACCCAGTACCCGTCTTCTCCTCGATAAATTACCGCCTGTCTCACTTTCTTTAGACCTCCCTGCTACCGTTGTTCCTTGCCTCGTTCGATCTCTCTGACGGCGTTCGCCAAGGATCCGACGACCGCGTCCATCTGTTCCTGTGTCAGCTCCGGATATATCGGGATCGAGAGCACTTCTTTCGAGGCTTTCTCACAGTTCGGCAAATCCCCCTCGCTGTATCCAAGGTACTCGAAACATTTCTGATAGGGCAGCGGAAGCGGATAGTGTACCGCCGTGCCGATACCGTTATTGTCGAGGCGTTCCATCACCTCGTCCCGGTCCCGGACGCGTACCGTGTACACATGGTACACGCTGACGTTGTCCGGCGCGATATAAGGTGTCTTGACACCGTCCAAACCAGCCAGTTTCTCATCGTAGTAGGCGGCGTTCCGGCGTCTTTTCTCGTTCCATTCGTCCAGATGCGGCAGCTTTGCCAGCAGAACGGCCGCCTGCAATGCGTCGAGCCGGCTGTTGGTGCCGATCGTTTCGTGCCGGTATTTCTGTCGCGAGCCGTGCACCCGCAGCATACGCACGGCGTCGGCGAGTTCGGGATCGGACGTGACGGCTATACCGCCGTCGCCGTATGCACCGAGATTCTTCGAGGGGAAGAAACTTATGCAGCCGCCAGCGCCCATGCTGCCAGCCGGTCGCCCTTTGTACGTCGCGCCGATCGCCTGAGCGGCGTCCTCAACGACTCTCAACCCGTGCTTCTCGGCCAGTCGGAGGATCGGGTCCATGTCGGCGCACTGCCCGAACAGGTGCACCGGCATGATAGCCCTTGTCCGTTCAGTAATAGCACATTCGACTAGGTTCGGATCGATATTGAAGGTTTTGGGATCGATATCGACGAAAACAGGTGTCGCACCGGCGTTAGCGATCTCGCCCGCCGTGGCAAAAAAGCTGAACGAGGTCGTGATCACCTCGTCACCCGGACCCACACCGAGCGCTTTGAGCGACAAGAGGATGGAATCGGTTCCCGAGGCAACGCCCACGGCATGCTTTGTCCCGACGTACGCGGCGATTCTCTCTTCGAGCTGCTCAACCTTGCTGCCGAGCACGAACCGCTGCTCTTCGACCACATCGCGAATCGCGGCCTCTATCTCATCCTTTATCGTGGCGTACTGAGCCTTCAGATCGAGCAAAGGCACTCTCATTGTTTCTCTCTCACCTGTCCGCCCCTGCGGACGTAGTCTCTACGGCATGAGGTGCATCGCGCGCTGTTGCGCTCGTTGAACACGATCTTTCGCCCGCACGCGCACGTCCAACCGGCTACACGCGCCGGCACACCCATCATCAGCGCATGGTCTGGAGCGTCCCTTGTAAGCACTGCGCCGGGACCGACGAACGCGCACACGCCGACGGTCGTCCCGCATCCTATCGTAGCGTTGGCACCAATCGTGGCGCCTCGTCGCACGAGCGTTTTCTGAAACCCCGACGCGTGGGTGCGCGGGAACCTCGCGCGCGGCGCCAACACGTTCGTGAACACCGCAGACGTACCGACGAAAACGTCATCCTCGAGAGTCACACCTTCGTACACTGAGACGTTGTTCTGAATCTTGACGTTGTCGCCGATAATGACGTTGCGATCTATGAAGACGTTCTGGCCGACGCTGCAGTCGCGTCCGATCCTGGCGTGCGACATCACGCGGCAAAAATGCCAGATCTCTGTGCCGTCGCCGATCGAAGCACCGCTTTCGATATGCGACGACGGGTGAACGAAATACCTTTTCTCGGCCACGGCCATCCCCCATCTACATGACAAATTCGAACGCCAAACCTGCTGCGCCCCGTGTGCGCCAATATATCACTTTCAATCGCTGATCTTCAAGGAAGCTGGGAAGAGGGCTGCAACGCTTGAAGATGCGTCTCACCATGCCGGGTTTTCAACGCGGCTAACGGAATCCCCTGGAGCGTCAGAACGGAGTTTAGGGTGCGCCGAACGCGTAGTCGGGGGCTTCACGAAGTTCGCCTCGGGCTCCGCCGTGCGAAAAACGCTCGCTGAAATGCCGGATTTTTTCTTGACAAATCTGCGAAAAGGGCGTAGCATCGGAGCGGGAAGGATGAGCAGGCGTGTCGGGGGTACTGTAAATGGCTGGCAAAGTCTGTCCCATGCTGACGACCAAGCTTGTCAATCCGATAACGTGCAGGCACGACTGCGCCTGGTACGTTGAGATCAAGTCCGAGTCAGAGTTTGATGAGCCTCAGGGTGGCTGCGCCTTCAACATGCTCGCGCAGGAACTTTATGTGGACGGTTCAGCCGTGAGGGGAGCCTTGCAAAAACTGAGCGCAGGTGCCGGTGCCTGAAAGCGGGACGTGTCTAATCTCACCGCTGATTCCGCATGCAGTTTCACGCATCCGGCGGCAGTTCAAGCGCCACCGGGTTTCTAATTGTACCGATACGCTCAATCGTTACCTCAACGACATCTCCGGGTTTGAGGAAAACCGGAGGTTGCCGCATCACACCTACGCCGCCAGGGGTCCCAGTCATGACAACGGTGCCCGGTCTGAGCGTCATGTTCTGCGAAATGTAGCTTACCAGCTCATCCACCGGGAAGATCAGGTCCGACGTGTTGGAGTGCTGCATGATCTTGCCGTTCAGCTTGAGCGTGATGTCGAGGTTCTCCGGATCCACGTCCGTTGCAATACAAGGACCGAGCGGACAGAACGTGTCAAAAGATTTTGCCCGGGTCCATTGTCTGTCTAACCGCATCTGGCAATCTCGAGCCGTCACATCGTTCCCGCAGGCGTAACCCAAAATGAACTCCCGAGCACTTTCCGCAGATATGTTCTTGGCTTCTTTCCCGATGATCACTGCAAGTTCCGCTTCGTAGTCAACCTCGTCCGGCGCCGTGTGGGGCAGCAGAATACTGTCGTCCGGCCCGACAATAGCGGTAGGTGCCTTCATGAATAGAAGTGGGGCCTCAGGATGCGGAAAACCGCCCTCTTCGGCGTGTGATTTGTAGTTCAGACCCGCGGCCATTATCAGCGGCGGGTCAACGGGCGCCAAGATCTGCTGAGCGGACGACGACTCGATGAGCTCGTCCGTTACCGAAAACTCGCCGAAGATGTCTCCCTCAATAGGCTGAATTTGCCCCTGCTCCGTGAGCGAACCGTAACGTTCTCTACCTGCACTATCTCGAAATCGCACAATCTTCATATGTTTCAACTCCTCGTGAAATACTCATCTGCCAGACATACTTGCGCACGTATGGTAGCAGATGCCGTGCATACGGTCAATTCGTCCCGTATATTGACAGCTTAACGTACTTGTGTTAAGGTGCTGCATGAGTCGGATGACGGCGTAAACAGCGCCCGGCTCGTGGGCGGTTGTCGAGAACGGGGCGAGGTGTGCTCACCGTTAGGAAATCGCTGAAAACAAGCGGTTTTTGGCCACATCAGCGGTTGTGCCTCATTTGCCCGAGCCTCTTCCAGATGGTTTGCCTGAACCAATGTGGCTACGAAAGATGTCCTCAAGTGCGAGGTCAAACAATGCGATCCGGCAGTAACCACCGTGTTGGCTTGCTGTGCCTGTTTCTTATAGCTTTCGTCCCGTCCTGTCTCATTTCTGTGGCGGGCTTTGCGTGTCCCTATTCCATCCGGGACGTCGGTTTTGTTGAGTTGGAGGCTGCCAGATACGGGCTTTACTTTCTCGTTCGGGACGACACGCCCGAGAGGGATGAGATTGCGAAGGCGTTCGAGGAGATCGCCGACGCCGTTCTCCTGGACAGCAACATCTGGCCGGAAGTGGTGAACCTGGACCAGCAGGAATCCCATCCGGTGAATCAGCACGTTCGTTTCTGGAGTATCGACACGTTTCCCGCGGCGATCCTGGTGGCAGAGGGCTGCCGGTCGCTGGCACTTCCCGCGTTCAGTCCGGACGAACCTTTCAAGGACCAGGCGTGGTCTCTGTTGGAAGGTGTCGTTACGTCCCCAAAAAGGGAGGAGCTGATGCAGCACGTTGCTAAGGCGTGGTGCACGGTCCTGCTTGTTGAAGGCGAGGACGCGGCCGAGAACCAGAGGGCGCATGAAGCTGTCAAGGAAGCGACCGGGCTAATTGCCGGAGCAATTACGCCGATGGGAAGGGCGATTCAAGATGCGCCTCAAATCGTCCTCGTATCGCCCAAATCCGCTGCGGAAGAAACGGTACTGGTTTGGAGCCTCGGTCTGGACAAACCCGCCGGTGCGCGCGCGGCGGTGTTGTACGGAAGGGGCCGGCAGATGGGTCCCGTTCTCGAAGGCGATGACCTCACGAAAGAATTTGTCCTCGATATTCTTTACGCGATCGGCCTGGACTGCGGGTGTGAAACGGACCGGAGATTGCTGGCGGGCAGAGTCATTCCGCTGAGATGGGGACCCGACATCCAGGCTGCAGTCGCAGAGCACCTCGGGTTCGATCCGGAAAACCCCATGGTCAAGACCGAAGTGAGCCGGCTCTGGCCTGCGGGCGCGTCGTACGCTGAGAGTTCGCTCGGGTACAGTGAAGGGGTTTTCGAATACGAAGAGGTACCGGCTGACACCATAGTTGCGTCCACTGAAAAGGTTGTTCGCGAACCCTCTGTGGCATCCGCCTCGACGCTCGGGGAGCGTGCCGGCCGAACGTTGCTCGTCATCGGCGGCGCACTGGTTCTGTTGGTTCTGGTTGGGAGCGGTTTTTTAATAAGGTCGCGAGTGAAATAGGAGGGAATGTCATGTCTGCGTTTCGTCTCGTTTTCAAGGAAATAGCGCACAGAAAACTGAATTTCCTGTTGGCTCTGCTTGCGATCGGTGCGGCCGTGGCGCTTTTCATATCGGTTCTCACTATGGGACGAGCCTCAGAGCGCGAGGCGGTCCGGTTGATGCGCGACATGGGGTTCAACCTGCGGATTTTGCCCAAGGATACCAATATGGAGAACTTCTGGGCGTCGGACTTTGCCGAGCACGAGATGCCGGAGGAGTACGTTCACCAGTTGGCGTCCGAACCCGGTCTTGCGGTCAACCATCTCGTGGCCACCCTCCAGAAAAAAGTGGACTGGAGCGGAAGACAGATCCTTCTCACGGGCATCCTGCCGGAGGTCCAGCCGCCCGGTAGGCCGACATCACCCATGGGCTTCGAGATCGAGGAGGGCACTGTCTACGTCGGTTTCGAGCTTGCGCGCAGCGCTGGTATCGAGAAAGGCGACGTGATTGACGTGTTCGGCAGAGGGTTCACGGTCGCTAAGACTCTATCTGAGCAGGGCAGCAAGGACGATATCCAGATCTACGGCCATCTTCACGACGTGCAGCACGTGCTCGGTAAGAGAGGAAAGATCAACGAGATCAAAGCGCTTCACTGTTTGTGCGACGGCGGCGCGCTTGCCACGCTCCGCGAAAAACTTGCCCGACAGTTCCCCGACACACAGGTGGTCGAGTTTCGGTCCATAGCTCTGGCCCGTGCGGAAACGAGACGTATGGTCGAGAAGTACGCAGCGTTCATCATGCCGGTCGTGATGTTGGTGTGCGCGTCGTGGATAGGTGTGCTGACGATGATGAACGTGCGCGAGCGACGTCAGGAAATAGGCATTTTGCGAGCGCTCGGGTTCGGTTCCAGGAAGATCGCCTCTCTGTTTCTTGGTAAGGCTTTGTTCGTGGGTATTGTGGCCGCCGCGGTGGGCTTCGGTGTCGGGACGGGTTTGGCGCTGCGGTTCGGACCGAGCATATTCAAGGTTACGGCACAGGCTATTAAGCCGTTGTATGGGCTGCTCTGGTGGTCGCTTGCGGTTGCGCCGCTATTCGCCGCGCTGGCCAGCTTTCTACCGACGGTGGTTGCGGTGACTCAGGATCCGGCTGTCACGCTCATAGAGGAATAGACGTGGTACGACTCGAGAATGTCAGCAAGATCTACCTGGGCCAGCGAGGCGAAGTGCGAGCGCTCGACGACGTGAGTTTCTCCGTTGACTCAGGCGAGTTCGTGGTTGCGCAAGGACCGAGCGGCAGCGGCAAGTCCACCTTGTTGTTGACGATTGGAGGAATGGTCCATCCCACTAAGGGGCGGGTGGTTGTGGACGGAAACGACGTTTACGCGATGAGCGGTCGCGAACGGGCTAAGTTCCGGGCTGAGAATGTCGGTTTTGTATTCCAGATGTTCCACCTTGTTCCTTACCTCACTGTCATCGAGAACGTGTTGCTCCCTTCCGGGGGAGGAACCGGAGCGCGCGCGGGAGCGGAAGGTCTGCTGGAGAGTCTGGGACTGTCGAGCCGCCTGAGGCACAAACCGGCGCAACTCAGCACCGGCGAGAGACAGCGGACGGCCATAGCCAGAGCACTGCTGAATCGTCCCAAGATGCTTCTCGCGGATGAACCTACGGGCAACCTGGACCCGGAAAACGGTGCGGCAGTGATGGGATACCTGGCGCAGTTTCACCGCGACGGCGGTACCGTCATCGTCGTGAGCCACGAGGTCGTGGCGGCGGATTACGCAACCCGGGTCATTCAGTTACGGGACGGGCGCGTCGAGACCACGACGTGACGCCACACGAGGGGGAAACGTCTATGAGATCGTTTGCAAGTCTCTGTTGCTTATTCATCCTCTTTGTGCCGGTCGTCCGTGTAGCACATTGTGAGCCGCTGCTCTATCCTTGCGACGAGAAGCACAGCGCGGAAGATGCGTCGAGGATGATCAAGACTGCAAGTGGCGTATTAGCACCGGTCTACGCGCCGTTAGCAGAACAGATTGTCGCGGAGCTTGAACTCGCCGAAAAGGAAGGTATCGGTATTGACATCGGAAGCGGACCCGGTACGCTCGTGATCGAACTGTGCAAACGTACGAGGTTGCACTGGATTAACGCGGATATCAACCCTCATTTTTTCGCGTATTTTTTCGAATCCAGCGATGACGCCGGGTTGAATGGTCGGGTGAGCGCGATATTTGTTGATGCTCAGGCGCTGCCGTTTCGGGACGATTACGCCGAGGTCATAGTGTCTCGGGGAAGTTTTCAGTTCTGGGACAACAAGCGGTTGGCTTTTTCGGAGATCTACCGTGTGCTAAAACCCGGTGGTGTGGCTTTTATCGGTCGGGGGTTCGCGGACGACCTGCCGGTGGAGACCGCACGCAAGATTCGCGCGGCCCAACGCAAACGGAACGAGAGTTCGGTGCTCGACTACAGCGTTCCGGAGACTGAGGCGGAAATACGGGCGTTGATGGAGGCGCTGGAAATAGAGGATTACCGGATTCACATCCCGAAGCCGCCTGGCAGCAACGGTATCAACTACGGTATATGGGTTGAGATTCGCAAGTGAATGACGTATAGTCGGTAGGGTCGCGTCGGGTGCTTGAGTGTGTCTTAGTATCCGCGGCAGAGGCGTCGGTGCTCCAAGTAGACCTCTGCATCTTTTTTGGTGAGGTAAGCTGTGAGAGCTGGGTTGACCGGGAGAGCGATAAGAGTTGAGAGGGGGATGATATGAGAATCTTTGGGTCATTGCGCAACAGTGTCAGGATAGTCTTTTCGGGACGACGGGACATCAACAAGAAGCTCGGGCCGGCGGCTTGTGCAGGCATGCTGGTTTGCATTTTCGCCGCGATGTCCGGTGGTGCAGTGAGCGCAGAAGACTGGCCTACTTACCGCCACGACAGCGCTCGAAGCGGCATCACTGCGGAGCAACTGGCCCCGCCGCTTTCGGAGCAATGGGTGTTCACACCGACACACGCTCCCGAACCGGCCTGGCCGGAACCGGTCAAAGAAGCGCCGCGGGTCCGCTTCGACGACGCGTATCAGGTAGCCGTCGTCGGCGACGCCGTATACTTCGGTTCGTCTGCTGATAACAAGATCTACTCGCTCGATGCGACAACAGGCAAGGAGCGCTGGGACCACTTCACAGAGGGGCCTGTCCGTCTAGCGCCGACGGTCTCGAACGGTCGAGTTTACGTCGGTTCGGACGACGGCTACGTCCACTGTCTCAGATCCAACAATGGCGCGGTCCTATGGAAAGCCAGACCTTCGCACAGCGACGATAAAGTGCTTGGCAACGGTGAGATGATATCCTTGTGGCCGGTACGTACCGGGGTGTTGGTTGACGACGGGGTAGCCTATTTTGGTGCGGGCGTATTTCCGCACGCGAGCCTTTTCATCTGCGCCGTGAACGCGGAGGACGGCACGCCTGTATGGACGAACGACATCTGCGGCGAGAAAGGCACAGACATGAAGTACGGTCAGGACTTCGGGGGCATGAGCCCGCAGGGGTACCTGCTGGCTTCCGACAGCGAGCTTTACGTTGCCTCAGGCAGATCGATGCCGGCCGCGTTCGACCGCAAGGACGGCGAGTTCCTCTACTATTGTTCGGCTGGCGGAAAGGTGGGCGGCACTTGGGCACTGCTGACAGGCGACCGGCTCGTCGCAGGCACTGAGGAGCTCAAGTTGTTCGACAAAGATACGGGACGCCGGACGGATGATGCGTCGTACGCTTGGTTTCCGGGTATTTCTCTGGTGGTAACCGAAGATACATCTTATCTGCTTACCAACCGGGAGCTGTGCGCGCTCGACCGCCAGGCTTACCGTCACGCCAACGAGTTGAGAAAGACCGTCGTGTCGGAGCGCGAGAAGCTGCGAAACAGCCTTAGAAACCTGTATAGAAGAGGGAGCGCGGCGACCGGCGAGGCGCGCGAGGAACTCAACAAGCGTGTCGAGGACATGAGGATCCAGTTGCAAGCGCTGGACGAGCGACAGAAGAAAGTCGAGGATGCGGTTCACAAATGGCGGCTAACGTGCAAAGAGTACTCCTCTCTGATCCTTGCGGGCGACGTGCTGTTTGCCGGAGGCGACGGCGTGGTCGTCGCGGTGCATTCGGCTACCGGCCGGAAGCTTTGGAACGCCGAGGTTAACGGGAAAGCAAGCGGCATGGCCGTCGCCAATGGGCGGCTGTTCGTCAGCACCGATAAAGGGAGCATTCACTGTTTCGCCAAACGGACTGTTCTGGCGGCGCAGGAGATCAAACCGGCCGTCAACGCATCTCCCTACCCGAAAGACAGGCTGACACCGGTCTACGAGAAGGCTGCACGCAAGATCGTCGAGGATACGGGAATAGACAAAGGCTACTGTCTCGTGTACGGATGCGGCATCGGCCGGCTCGCGTTCGAGCTGGCGAAGATCACCGACCTGAAGATCATAGGTTTGGAACCGGACGCCGGCAAGGTCGAGAGCGCCAGGAAAGCGCTTGACGCAGCCGGGATTTACGGTTCACGGGTGACAGTCGAGCAGGGTTCGCTCGATGACCTCGATTTCGCCGACTACTTTGCAAACCTGATCGTCTCTGACAACATCATGGTGTCGGGTGATGCGCAGGGTTCGGCCTCGGAAATGTTCCGCGTGCTCAAGCCGTGCGGTGGTGTGGCGTACTTCGGTCAACCGGCCGGCGCGTCCGATGTAGTGAGGCCGCTCGATTTGGCCGCACTGCGCGCGTGGTTGAAGAACTCGAGAGCACCGTCACCCCAGGTGACGGGAAGCGACGGTACCGGTATGAAGGTCGTGCGCGGACCGCTTGAAGGCGCCGGGAAGTGGACGCATCAGTACGCCGACCCCGAAAACACGGCGTGTTCGGACGACCAACTGGTTAGAGGCCCTCTCGAAATCCTCTGGTTCGGCAGGCCCGGTCCCGAACACATGGTCGAACGTCACGCCCGGGCGGCCGCACCGGTGGGAATGGACGGACGTCTCTTCTCCCAGGGTGAGAACCTCGTCATGGCGCATGACGCATACAACGGTGTGCTTCTCTGGGAAAAAGAGATACCGGGCGCGGTGCGTGTGCGCGTGGATTCCGACATGGGCAATCTGGCGTTGGAGAAAGACGGGCTCTACGTTGCGGCCCACGACAAGTGTTACCGTCTGGATCCGGCTACAGGCAAGACGGTCCGGACTTACGACGTACCGTCGAGAAAGGACGGCAAACCCGCCCGTTGGGGATACATAGCGTGTGTCGGCAACACCCTGTTCGGGTCGAGAGCGGAACCTCTGGCCAGGAACTACGGCGCGACGTGGGCGGGTATGGTCAAAGATGACGGAACCTGGAAGAGTCCGGACGAAGTCTCGCCGGACGTGGCTATGACCTACGGCACCTATACCAGCGACTATCCGGAACCGGACAAGAGAGCGTACGCTTTGTTCCAGTACGGCGGCGGGATGTGGCGCTCAATGCAGGATCGCTGGCCGGATTGGGGCAGCGTAGCGAATCCGAGAGGTGCGGTATCCTCGCGCATCCTGGCGAGCGACTCGGTGTTCGCCCTGGACGCGAATACCGGCAAGATGCGCTGGACGTATAACGGGAGTCAGATAGCTCATCCGGCCATCACGATCAGCGGCGGTACGGTTTTCCTGGCGGATTGTGCGGTCACTGACGCGCAAAAGGAAGCTGCTATCAGAGAAAAACAATCGCTTGTCGAGAGAGGAATGTGGGAAAAGGGCTTGGATCTCGAGACGGATCCTGATGTAGCCGACGTGCGGCTTGTCGTCGCCCTGGACGCGGCCACCGGACAGCCACGGTGGGAGAGAGCGATCGATCTGACGGGCTGCGGCGGCGACAGGATGGGGATGGCGTACCAGGACGGTATCCTTCTTTTCTTCGGCTGTTTCAGCAACCACGATTCCGGTCTGTTCAGGGAGGGCAAGCTTGAGTGGCGGCGTATCACGGCGCTGTCGGCGGTTGATGGCAGCGACATCTGGTCGAAACCGCTGAACTATCTGCGCCGGCCGGTAGTCGTGGGCGACACGATTCTTATAGAACCTCGCGCTTGCTCGGTTCGCACCGGTGACGTCAAGAAGCGGTTGCATCCGCTTACCGGCAACGAGGAAGAGTGGGAGTACCTGCGTCCGGGCCACTGTTGCAGCGCGACTTCAGCCTCACCGAACATGATTTTCCTGCGCGGCTGGTTCCTGTGGTACTACGATATGGAGAGAGACAGCGGGATGCTCCCGTTCGGCGGTATTCGTCCCGGCTGCTGGATCAACACTATACCGGCGAACGGGCTGCTGCTTTTCCCGGAGGCGAGCGCCGGATGCAGATGTTCCTATCCGGTGAGGTCAACGGTCGTCATGAAGCCGACGAGAGATGAGAACAAGACGTGGTCCATCTTCATACAGCACGGTGACATGACGCCGGTGAAACATATGGCGGTCAATTTCGGCGCGCCCGGCGACTGGCGCGACGATGACGGCACGGTCTGGTTCTGCTACCCGCATCCTCGTGGCAACCCGTTCCTGAAATACGGGGTGAACTTCAGCATCGAGCCGCAGTTTATCGGTGACGACAAGTATTTCAGCCGGAACTTCCAGGGTTTTGATGTCAAGGGGACGGATAAACCGTGGTTGTTCGCGTCGGGCTCTCGCGGGCTCACCAGTTGTGTGCTGCCGCTTATCGGTGAGGGACAGGATGCAGCAAGGTACACCGTACGGCTGTACTTCGTTGACACGGAGAACAGTGAAGCCGGACAGCGTGTGTTCAACGTGGCGTTGCAGGGTAGAACCCAGCTCAGAAGCTTCGATATCGTCAAAGAGGCCGGCGGTCCTAACATCGCCGTGGTCAAAGAGTTCCGAGGGATCAAGGTGAGGGACGGACTTCAGGTCGAGCTCGTACCAAGAGTCGACAACCCGACTGCGGAACAAGCGCCTCTCATCAACGGTATCGAGGTTATCAGAGAATCGTAGGCAGCCGGTTCAGGATGTTGGAAAAGCCGCCTCCCGCTTGGGGCGGGCAAAAGGCTGCAGCGCACGGAGGTAGGCAAGGGGTTGCAACCCCTTGTCTGATAGACTCTCGGGATGACCTTCGTAGCAAGGTGCGAGGATGTTGCGGACTCAGACTCTAAGCATTCGCAGTTTCCTCGACGATCTTGATCTCTTCATCTGTGAGACCATACAGCTCATACACAAGCTGGTCAATCTGTCGGTCGGTGGCGTCGATCTGGCGTTGGAGAACAGTCTTGTCATGCGCCGTCTTCGCCGCCGCCAACTGCTTGTGCAGCGACAGCATCTGCTCAACTAGCTCAACCATCCGCCCGTGGCGGGCCACGTCCTCCGGGTCGTCAAAGTTGATGGTGCGGATAGGAAGCTGCTCCAGGTGCTTCTTCTTCACCTCCGCGAGCGCTTCTCCTCGTTCGGGGTTAAGGGTTCCATAGTAGAATCCCGTGGTGCTGGAGTTCAGGATCCCAAGAAGGTACATTAAGGTTGGGCTATCCTCAGCCGGAAGAATAATGTGGAGATTGTTTCGGCAGATGAACGAATCGTCAATGAGGGTCGCAATGATACTGTCCCCCGTCTGCCTGCAAATGATCTTCTCAGGTGCCGAGAATATTCTCGGGTCACGCGGGGCCGCCAGCCAAGGCCCGTACGAGATCCAAGAATCGTTATTCCACTTGTTCTTGTAACGCTGAATCAGGCTTCCTCTTAGAAGGGGTTTGAATGTGTGGTCTCGCTTCGTCTTGCTCACGAAAGGTTTCTCGGCTAAAACTCTTTTGGTTTGAGGCGGATTCCCTTTTCCGACCTCAAACGGTTTGACGCCGTTATAGATCCTGCAGATTCTCTGAAGTCTGACGGTCATAGATTCAACTTTTGACACGACCGCGGCTGCTTCCTCAGTGAGCCAGATGCTAAATGGCTGTCCCTTCTTCGCTGCCCATTGCGATTGCGCAGTACGATGCTCCTTCGCTACCCCGTCCTTTCCGAGGATGGTTACGTTGACCTTTGTCCCTTTTGCCTGTCCCTTTGTGATGATCACAATTTCGCAGTCAACAGTTGCTTTCTTGAATACAGGAGCGCAGTAGTGAACGATTTGCTCTACTCGGAAGTTTTCCAAAACGAACCTGCGGAAATCAGACGCGCCAAAGACTAGTTCCCACGTGTTTGGCGTGATATAGCCCAACCTGCCACCGTTCTGCAACAGATGCTCGAGGCATTCGACATAGAACAGCATGTAACTGTCGAGGCTAGCGGGCACATCTGGATATTTCGCCCTGAGGTAATGCTTCTCGGGATTCGCCAGAACCGCTCCATACGGCGGGTTGCCGATGACGACGTCGAATCCGGCGCCGGGAGGGAGGCAAGGGGCAGCAGCCCTTTGTCTGGAGGGTGTGGCAGATGGCGCAGTGTCGGGGGCGAGGCAAGGGGTTGCAACCCCTTGTCTGGAAGCGGCGGCAACCGGCCCGAAGCCGGGGATTACGCAATGTCGTCGGGCAAGGGGTTGCAACCCCTTGTCCCAGGTGTGGATGATGGTGTCGCCCCAGGTTTCCTGGTGTTTGAGCTGGTTTTGGTTGATGTAGTCGTATATGCGTGCCGCATCGTTCTCGGTCTCGATGTGTTTTCGGTTGAACTTCTGTGCCCAAACGTGAGCGCCCTTGGTGCGTTGGCGTCGTTCGTTGATGGCCTGGGCGCTGAAAATCTTGAGCATACGTACGCGAGCCGCGAGGGTCTTCTGGTCGGCCGCAGGAAGCATGGCGTGAACGTGGTCCGGCAGGACGTTGAGCGCGGCGAACGCAAACCCGTGTCGCCGGGCGGTGTCGAAGAGCGACTCCGCGACGGCGATTTGCTCCTCCGGGGTTAGGACAAGGGGTTGCAACCCCTTGCCTTGAGGGTCTGTGACACCGAATTGGACCATGCGTTCGGACACGCGTGAGTTGTGAGTGACGAAGGTGACGAACCAGAGGTCTTCGGCGTCGCCACACATTATTTCGGGGAACTCAGCTTTCCAGTCGAATGCATTGATGCGGTATCGTTCTTCATCATCGAACATGGTCATCTGTTGGCCAGCGCGGGGACAAGGGGTTGCAGTGCCGGGAGGGAGACAAGGGGTTGCAACCCCTTGCCTAAAGAAATCGGGCCCGATGAGCGAGTTGCCGCACTTGATATTGTTGCCGAGGTCAGGCAGAGCTCGTTCGTGGAAGAGTTCGAGCGTCCTGCCGATAGTCTCGGATGATTCGCCTTCGAGGACTTTGAGCAGCAGGGACAGTTTCGTCACCTCGACAGCCTGCGGGTCAATGTCCACACCGTAGATGTTGTTCAGCAGGATCCGTTTGCGCTCGGCGGTAGTCAACCGCCACTCGCCGCCGGGACCCTGATAAACGCGAGGAGGCCGTTTTTTCGCCCATTTTTCCGGCCCGTCGTTCGTATACCAATCGCGATGCCAGTCGAGAAGGTACTGGTATGCGCCGATGAGGAATGAACCGGAGCCGCATGCAGGATCGAGGATACGCAGGCGCGCTACGCGCGTAGGGGTTAGGGACTTGGGGCTAGGTGCCGGGGATTTGGGAGCTGGGGATTTGGGGTTCGAGGTTAGGGTTTCGGTTTCAGGGAACGGATAAGGCCGCTGAGCAGTTTTCCTACTTTTTGAACCCGATCCTGAATTGCGCGAACCTGCGCCGGTTTCACGAACTGGAGTTTCATCATCAGCAGGATGTAGGTTTCCAGTTCCGTTAACGATCCCTTGGCTATTGACAGGTGGTTCAGGAAGACTTTCCGGTGGTTCGATCCATGTCCTTCCGCAATATTCGCAGGTACCGAAACGGCTGCTCGACGCATCTGTGATTTCAGACCGAACTTCTCGCTTTCGGGCAGTTTTTCGCTGAGCTTGTAAGCGGCTGCTACCAGCTCCATGGCCTCTTGCCACACTTGAAGATCTCTGTAACTCTTGATCGGTTGGCTCATGCTCTTCTCCACATTCCCTAACGCCTGGCCCCGAATCCCCAGCCCCTCGTCCCTTCTTCTTGCACATAAAGCATGTACCGTCGGCCTCCGCCGGATAGTCCCACAGCAGTCTACCGACGGTGTTCTTGACGATGTAGTCGACGATATAGGTTGGTGTGTAATAGACGCCGCCAGCTTTCTTGACTTCCGGTTTGTCCTCGACCTTGGCCTGGTGCCCGGCGGTAAGCCGGATGACCTTTCCCAGGAACTGCTCGTACACCTGGCCGAGGATGTCGGCGGGGAAGACCGAGAACTCGTACGGGCTGTCGGGATAGTAGAGGTGGCGGATCATGTCCTTGAGGGGTTTATCGTCGATAGCGAGCTTGAGCGTCAGCTCGTCAGGCGGTTCCCGCCGCTCCTTCTCCTTGCGAAAATGGAACAGGCCGGAGTTGTAACGGTCGTCAGCTTGAGAGAACAGTTGGCAGAGCCGTTTGTAAACGCTGTCTCCGTTCAGGAGCGCCATGAGCCGTCCGTAAATTTCAACGCCTCTGTCCTCGCATATGCGCAGAAAGATGATGCGGTCGATCGTTCGCTGCACGGCGAAATTAAGTTCGCGTTGGGTGAGGTCTGCGTTGCGCAAGGCGATATTTCGAGCGAGCATCTCGCGCCACGACTCGATGTCTTTTAGGAAAGCGGTGTCAACCTCTGCGGTGCCTTTCTTGGCCTTGGTCGATTCGACATACTTGTCGAAAGATCCCATCAGTACAGCGTCACGTGAGAAGATCGACTCGATCTCGTCCCACCGGTCGGGGTAATCCGTGTAGGTGACGTACTGTATGCGCGCTGCGGACGCCTTGTCGGTTTTGACGGGTTTAACGCGGCAGTCGTAAACGGCAAACTCTTCGAAATCGGTGAGGATGCTGAGCGGCAGCTTGGCGGTCCAGGCGTACCGCCGGAGCTGGTATGCGGGATGAACGTCGGCCTTGATGTCAACAGACGGTTTCTTCGCTTCCAGGAAGAACTTGCGCGTGCCCCCGATGCGGAAACAGTAGTCCGGCGCTTTGGTAGCGCCGCCGACTTTGATGGCGTCCTCGTGTATGACGTCCTTGTATGCTTCCGCGTAACCTTTCTCGTTGTTCACATCCCAGCCAAGGGTCATGAAGAACGGATCGACGAACTCGTGTCGAAGCTGGGTTTCTTTGTACTTGCCGCTGCGATAGGCGTCGCGATTGCGGTCGAACAGGTCGATAAGTTCGAGGACTCTGTTGGGAACGGCCATCTGTTCCGATCTCCGGCGGTTGTAAGAGAGTCAGAGTTGGCGCGATTTCGGTACTAATGTACCGCTTCTGATGCTGGAAGTCAAGAGTAATTGGCAGATTTGCGGGTCGGGGGGATCTTATTCGTACCTGAGAGCTTCGACGGGGTCGAGCCGGGCGGCTTTGGTAGCGGGGTAGATGCCGAAGACGATACCTGTCATCACGGATACGCCGAAAGAGAGCACTATGATAGCGGGCGATACGATAGTGGGCCATTGGGCGTAAAGCGTGATGGTCCGGGACAGAGACAGACCGACGAGCACGCCGATAATCCCTCCTACCATGCTGAGCGTGACACATTCGATGAGGAACTGTTCGAGCACGTCCCGCTGGCACGCGCCGAGCGAGCGACGTATGCCTATCTCGCGCGTGCGTTGCGTGACGGTCGCGAGCATGATGTTCATGATACCTATCCCGCCGACGAGCAGCGATATGCCGGCGATACATCCCATGACGACGTTGAAAATGTGCTGTGTCTGCTGGCTTTGACGAAGCAGCTCTTCCGGCACGACGATCTCGAAATCCTCTATCTGTTCGTGACGGCGTATCAGGATTCGGCGCATCAGAGCGGCCGTACCGCGGAGATACCGGGCTTCGCTAACCTTGATCGATATCTCGCTCAACGGTTTGCCCGGATCGTGCGCGAACCGGGCGAACGCGGTGGTCATCGGAATGTAGACGTCGCGGTCGAGGTTGCGTATCTCGATGACGGTTTTTCCCTCTCTGCCCTTACCTCGCCGTTCCATAACGCCGATCACGGCGAACCAGATGTCGCCGACCTTGATCATCTTGCCGAGCGCTTCGTCGAACGAGAATATCTCGCGTTTCAACTCTTCGCCGAGCACGCATACCTTTGCGCCGCGCCGGACGTCTTCCTCGTCGATAAACCTTCCGTCCCGCACTCTGGCGTCTGACACTTTGAGGTAAACCGGTTCGATGCCGATCACGTTAGCTTCAGGGCTTTTCGCCCCCGCCTGAACCTTCTGTTCCAGCTCGGTAAGACCGGCGACCGCCTCGACGTGCGGGGATATGTCCGCTATGGCGTGCGCGTCTTCCATCTGGATTCCGCGCACGTTCTTTCTGCGCGCATCCTCGAGGTTCTTGCCGTGCAATTCGACGGGTTTGACACGGATGTTGTTGGCACCGAGCAGCTTGATCTGTTCGACCGCCTCGGACTTCGCGCCTTCGCCGATCGATACCATCGCGATAACCGCCGCCACGCCGAACACGACGCCGAGCATCGTCAGAAACGACCGCAGCTTGTGCGAAAGCAGTCCTTTAAACCCAATTCTGACGCTTTCACCCAGATGCAAGAGTTACCCCTCTCACTTCCTCGAGCGGTTGAGTGGGTTCTTCGAGAAGGACTTCATCTCCCTCTTCGAGTCCCTCCATAATCACTACCGCCTCGTTGTTCCTGTCGCCGATCGCCACGTCTCGCGTGACGACCTGGTCGCCCTGTTTCAGGTACACGAAACTCGAGTCGCCCCGTTTGAAAACCCCTTTCACCGGAACCGATAGCACGTCGTCGAGTCTCTCTATGACTACGTTGACCCCGACGGTCATGCCGGGTCGCAGCGCTTTGTCCGTGCCGTCCATCTTCAGAAGCGTCTCGAACACGCGGACGCCGGTGTACTCTTCCTCGTCCACAAACCCTATCCCATCCGAACGAGCCCTGGGTATCGCCAACTGGCTTATGTACACTATCTCCGCGTCAAACCTGAGGTCCGGCAGCGCGTCGACCGTGACTTCAACCGGCTGGCCTACGTCGACCCTGTCGATCTCGACCTCCTCGATCTGCGACGCTATACGGAACTCGCTCAAGTCGGGGATGGTAGCCACCGGATAATACGGATAAACTTGGTCACCTTCCTTGATCTTGTCTCGACGGCGTTTCCCGTGAAGCACCATACCGTCCACGGGCGCTTTGATAACCGACGATTCCAACTCATCTTCGATCTCTCTCGTCTCTTTCTCGGCGCCGGCGTACCGAGCGTCCGCTTCGAGAATCTCCGTCTTGATCACTCTCTCCTGGACGTCCTGTTTGATGAGCGCCTCGGTCAGGCTTGATTCCGCCTTGACGAGCGCGTGTTTCTTGTTTCTACACTCTTTCCTCTGTAACCGGACCCGTTCCCACGCGATCAATCCTCTCTCGGCCAGCGCCTCGTACTTTTCAGCCAGCGCCTCCGCTTCGTTAAGTTCCGTTTCGGCATAGTCGCGTTCAGCCCGCGCGGTTTTGACATCGACTTCGCTCTCTTTCCGCTGCAGATTGAGCCGTTGCCGATGTTTCTCCTTCATGGCTGTATAACCCTTGAGCTGCGATTCCCATCGCAGTTTACGCTGTATAATCTCGGTGGTGTCGAGCCACGCAATGGGGTCGCCTTTCTTGACGATGGTTTCCTCGTCAATAATCCGCGTGAGCTTTCTTCCCCACCACCGGCCGCTGAACGAGGTGCTCACGCTGGTTGATTTCAGGGCTTTTAGCACGCCGACCTCGCCGATAGCCACCGTGAACGGTCCGCGCTCGACCTTGGCTGTCGGGATCTCCTCGGCGACCGTGTCCTCTCCGCGCGTGATATAGTAAACGCCAAACCCTGCCATTCCCAGTATGGAAACCACAAAGATGGCTAGAATACGCCTCATGATTGGCCGTTACGCCTCCATTTCAGGGTTGTCCATCGTGGTCAACAATGTTGCCGTCTCTCATTCTGATGATCCGGTTGCTGTGGCTTGCGATCTCCGACTCGTGCGTCACAACAATGACGGTTTTGCCCCGCTCGTTTATTTCGCGGAACAGCTTCATGATATCCTCGCCGGTCTTGGTGTCCAGGTTGCCCGTCGGTTCGTCGGCGAGCACGATTGCCGGGTCGTTCACCAGCGCTCTGCCAATTGCCACCCGCTGGGTTTCTCCTCCGGACAACTCAGACGGTATATGGTTGATTCTGTCTTCAAGCCCCACAGAACGCACGATGTCCCGCGCTCGGCTCAGACGGTCCTTCCTCCGAACACCGTAGTAAAGCATAGGGATTTCCACGTTGTGAAGCACGTCCTCTTGCGCTAACAGGTTGAACGATTGGAAAACGAACCCGACCTTCTCGCATCGAATCCGCGAAAGCGCCCTGTCGTCGAGCGTGCTAACCTCCGTACCGTCAAGGAGATACGTACCGCCCGTCGGCTTGTCAAGACAGCCGAGTATGTGCATCAGGGTGGACTTGCCGGAGCCGGACGGGCCCATTATCGAGACAAACTCGCCCGGTTTGATATGAAGCGTAACGCCGTCCAGCGCGTGGACTTCCTGCTCCCCTTTTCTGTAAACCTTGGTTATGTGTTCCGCTCTAATCATAGTCTGGTCGACCTGCTCCGTACAGCTTCCGGATAATTCGCTGCGTATCGTCAGTGCGGGAATCCATGAACAGGCTCAGGAGGTCAATTCGGGCTTTTTCAGTGCAACCAGCTCGCCGGGTTCGACTCCGCTCTTGACAATAACGTAGTTGTCGTTCGCTGCACCGGTCTTAACGGAACGCTTCTCGAAGCGGTCGCCGTCCTTCACATAGACCACCTTCTCCTCGTCGGTCTCACCGTCGAACACCGCCTCGAGCGGGACGTGCGTCGCATCCGGAATGATATCGGCGACGATAGTCACGTTTGACGTCATGCCCTGGCGCAATCGCGGGTCAACCTCCTCCAGTTCGACCGTGATGTCGAAAGTCCGGAGCCCGGCGCTTGACGACCTGTCGCCGTGGAAATGTCTGCTGCGGCTCTTGTCCTCGGCCAGCGTCGCCTTGTTTGTCACCTTTCCTTTCAGCAGCAGCTCCGGGAACGCCACCAAACGGATCTCGGCCTCCTGGCCCTCCTTCACCATAGCGCTGTCCATCTCGTTAATCTGCATCATGGCGGTCATGGTTGACATATCCGGAACTTCGGCGACCTTCTGCATTTGCCATACCTGGTCGCCCTCCTGTATCTTCTCATATCCGCTTCCTTTCCACATGTTCTCGTACACGATGATACCGGAAACGGGTGCTTTCAGGATCGTATCCTTGAGTTCTTGCTGCGCTTTCTCGAGCTGCCTCTTTTTCTGTTCGTAGTCCGCCTCGGCGTTCTGCGCCTCGGCGACCCAGATCTTCCGGTTGGTTTCAAGCTGTCTTTGAGCTTTCTCGAGACTTATCTCGGCCTTGTCTATGTTGAGTTTGGCGCCTAGCACGCGTGACCGGGCGACTATCAGATCCCTTTCCGCCACCAATCCCTTTGCCACGAGCCGTTCGGTCTTCTCGAACTCCTCGACCGCGTCTTCGTAGAGGGTCTTGCTGTGCGCTACATCCTTGGTCGACTGCTCGACCGTAAGCACCGCGAGTTCCTCCTGCAGCTCGTTGTTTTCGCGGGTCTTCTTCAAGTTTGCTTCCGCCACTTGTGCGCTGACCTCGAGCTCCTTGATCTGTTCCTCGATCTGTTTCGTCTCCATCCATAGGAACGGTTCGTCCTTCTCGACGAACGTACCTTCTCGAAGCATCTTGGTGACCTTACCCTGTGATTCTGTGGTGACTGCCGCCGTCTTCTTGGCTTTCAGATACCCGACCTCCCTCACGGTAACGCGGAACTGCCCTTTAGCCACCTCCGTAACCGGCACCTCGTCATCGGATTTCTTGATGCCTCGGTTCACGAAAGCATAGCTGCCCACTGACATACCGACCAGAACCAGAACTATGACAATGTATCGTGCGATTCTCATAAGTTAACTCCGTATCGCCGTTCCACAGGTTCTCCAGTGGTAAAATCCAGTTGGGCGAGCGCGTCTTTGTAGCTCAAGAACAGACTCACGTAACTCGCCTCAGCATCTGTCAGTTTTGCTTGAGATTCAGCGCGGTCAAAGATGCTCATCAGGCCTAAGTCATACCTTTCAGCGGCTCCGGCCTCCGATAGTTGCGCATTCTTGACGGCCCTGTACGCCGACCCCAGTCTAAGTTCGAGCGTTGTGACGGACCTCACGCTGCTGTCAACCTGGTTCAGTATCCGGCGCCGCATCTGTTCGAGGTTGTTGTGAGACTGGCGGAGCGCGATCCTGGCTTGGCTGTATTGCTCTCTTTCACGAACCAGTCCGAATGGAACCGAGAACTGCAACCCGGTCACCCACTCGCCTTCCTTGAGATGAAACGCGCGGCTCAGAGTCGATCCGCTGTCCGCAAGACCCATGCTCGCGAAGAAACCCAGTTCGGGCAGCAAAACGTTTTTCGCCACTAGTACCGCAATCTCGCGGTTTTCGAGCGCCCGCTTCTGCTGTAAATAGTCCAACCTGCGCTCCAGCGCTTTGTTCTTGAGCTCTTCCATGTCCAGTGGCCGGGGTGTAAACGTCGGCTGGTCGGCTGTGAAATCAATTTCCAGCTCGGGACTGGGAGCGAGCGTGACCTCTTTCTCAGGGACTACGCCCAGGAGGAAACGCAGCTGGATCTTTGCGTCCCTTAGACTGTTCGTCGCCTGCGTAACATTCTCCTCAAATCCGGCAACTTGAAGTTCTTGAGTGGCGATGTCAATCTCAGCCTCTTCCCCCTCCGTCACAAGTATCTTAAGCCGTTCCAGCGAGTCACGAGACCGGTCGAAAGCATCCACGCGCACCTGCAAAAGCCTTTCCGACTCGATCACCCTGTGGTATTGTTCAGTCACGGCCAAGATGTGCCCGCGTATAGCGTCCGTGAGAACCATTTCGGCGATATCTTTGTTGATCTCCGCGATCTTGAGGTTTGCGGCCGCTACGTCCGGACCGAACCCCTCGATCAACGGCTGCTGGAAATCCACGCTTACGGCGGACGCATACTCCTCACCATCCGCGTACCTGTCGTCCCTCTCGCCCTGGCCGACTACGGAAAGCGATCCGCCGTACTCGAAGTTCTTCTCAACGGAGGCGGACACTAACGAGCTGCGAAGCTCGCCGGTGCTCGGTATCTCCTGGCCGAAATCCTGTGCCGCGTTGACGTAGAGTACGGGAAGGAAGTCGCCTCGTGCAGCACGGTACGCCGATTCGGCGGCAAGAAGGCTTTCGCGCTGGTTCTTGAGAGGCGGGTATTCAGCCAGCGCTATCTCTATGCACTGATCAAGTGTGAGGTTCTGGTACATCTCGTCGGCGGCAAAGATCGGGCTCTGAAACGTGCTCAGGCACACGACGAGTCCGAAAACAGCTAGGGTCCGCGGCAATTTGCCGCACCTGGTGTAAATACCCATTTCTCCGTCCTGTCAGGGAAGTTGGACCGGGGTTTATCGTGGTCGGAACCTGCGTTGCTCCCCTTCATATGTCAATAACGAAGAACCGCCGATTATGTTGTACAAGAACCACATAATCCGGCTCTCCGGCCGCGTTTCGCTCGCGGCAGGTACTAAGGTTACCAAGATCCGCCCTCAAATATCAATCCCAATGAGTATATGGCAAGTGGAAGCGAAACCGATCAGTTTCAGCGCGTTGCGCGCGCCGGATGCTTGGCAAAGCAATCCGTCAACGGTGGCGAAACCAGTCTAGTTTCAGTGGTTCCCAAAGGAAGGCAGCAATCGGGATCAGGGAAAGTGTTACGTGGAATGCGGTCTCGGCGTAGCCCGTCTGATCCCTTCCGAAGATGGGCTCGCCCTCCCAGTAGAACAGCATGAGTAACACAGCGGCGCTTATTGACGCCAGGACCAGAATCGCAGGAAGGTCGCGAGCCGTCAGGACTCTGCGTCTACAAGCCAAGGTGACAAGCACTGCCATCGCAATCAGGAGTATCAGCGATAGCCCCCACATAGAACCCGCGTTTGTTGGCGCCGGTAATATCCCAGGAATAACAACGAACAAGGACACGGCATAGAAGACCAACAGAACACCCGACAGCGGTAAGCTCAGCCACAGAAGCGCCCAAGCGAGCACAAAGTGGCCGCAAGCGACAAGTATGAACGTCAGCCCCGACGTGCCTAGACGCACCGACTGCGCCGAGAGGAATGCGCTCTCCAGCCCAGCCAGACACGCCGGCAAACCGAGCACTGCTAGCAGGATGGCGGCGATGAGAGCGTAAGTCAAGCACAGACTAACCGCACCCACCTTGAATCGGGCAGCGGCCAGTTGTCTGGTGCGCATCGGCCGCGTCATGACAAAGGAGGAGAACCCTGAAACCAGGTCACGGTGGTCCATTGCGGGAGTGAGCATTCCCACAATGAAAGCTGCAATCAGTGGGCAGAGGAACAGGCCCATACCGATGATCAACGCCGCCTGTTCTGCCCAGACTGCCGCCCAGGGTGCCGTTCTTGCGGTGAGCCAAGGTGCAATTCTTGCCCTAAGCGCGTCCGGACCGAGGTAGGCGCAAACAATGAATGAAAGTGCCAGAAAGGCTATCCCCACGATGGGAACATACCTCCCTGTCCGCTTCCATTCAAACCACAGTTGTGCGTGTGCTCCCGAGGCAAAACGGTCGCGGCGTGCCGCGCACTGACGGAGCATCGTTGCTAAGCGTCTGCGGATGCCCGTCCATGCTCCGCGGCGGTCCAGGGCGACACCGACAAACGCGATCAGGTAGCTTAGACCCGCGAGGGCGGGCATCAAGGCTGGCAGCGGTGCATCGGTATAGTATGGCTCGGGAGCGAGCTTGATCAGCGCCCTGAAGATGCCGCCGGAGCTCCGAAGAAGAAGCATGAACCCGATCACTGCGGCCGTCAGGACTCCAGCCGGCAACCACGAAACCGCCTGGAGTAATGCTATCAAAACTACGAGCAACAAGGGCATTTCCCACAGGAAGCTGGCGTCGAGATACTTGTCGGCAAACAGCAAGTAGTGCGTAACGAGCATAGCAAAGGCCAGCAAACCCAGAGCCGCTAAGCGCGAGAAGAGCTCACACGTCACGAGAACATGGGTCCGCACGGGCAGCGTGTACAACCGCGCCGGCATCGTCGGCCGCAAGTCATTCAGCTCGGAGTGGGAAAAGAACAAGAAGGCAATGAATACGGCCATGGACAGGATCAACATCACAAGACTCAACATACCCCTCGGATTATAGTTATGCGTCTTGCTGAGGGTGTAATCTAGCAATGAGGCAGCAGCCATAAGCAGAAAGGCGAAGAGCATCGGCCAGCGCAGTCGCCGCCACTGTTCCCAGAGCAGTGCGTGCACAGGTGATCGCATAACCTAAATCTCCCTGGGTTCGGCTTGCCCGGCCTTTACACGCGCCACGAAGACTTCTTCCAACGAAGGGGCTCCCTCCTCGACAACTTGGGCGTCTATCTCGCGCGCCGCTTGCTTCAGCGCGTCCAACCGCCCATCGCATACCGCGCTCCATTCGTTACCACGCCCGTCCCACCACAGCGCCCCGGGCAGCTCGGGTGGTGCGGTGCGAGTAGTTGCGAATCGGAGCGTGACACGCCAATGTCGTTCCTTGATCTCGTCGATCGGTGCGGCGAGCGCCATCTTGCCTTTGTGGATCATCGCCACGTAATCGGCCACACGTTCCACCTCGTCGAGAAGGTGCGAGGAGAAGAGAACGGTCCGGCCTTCCTCCGCCACAGTGCGTATGATAGCCGTCAGAATGTCGCGGCGTACCACCGGGTCGAGTCCGGACGATGGCTCGTCGAGCAAGAGCAGTTCCGGCCGGTGAGCCAGCGCGATCAGCAATCCCGCTTGTGCGCGTTGGCCGCGGCTGAGGTTGCTGATCCTGGCCGACGGGTCGAGGTCAAAGGTCTTGCGCAGATCCTCCGCGTAAGTCTCGTCCCATTTGGGGTAGAACGCCTGCGTGTACATCATTAGCTCACGCACGCGCATCCAGTTCGGCAGGTCGCGGTTCTCGGAAAGGTAGCCGATTCTGCCGAGCACCTCCTCGGGCTTCTCTATCGGGTCAAGGCCGAACACGCGTACTCTGCCCGTCTCCGCTTTGAACAGACCGAGAAGGTGCTTGATCAAAGTTGTTTTACCGGCACCGTTTTCGCCCACCAGGCCGAAAACAAGGCCGCGCGGCACAACGAGGTCCACGTTGTCCAGGGCGACTGTCTTGCCGAACCGACGAGTAAGGCCCTGGACCTCTACCGGATGCTCTACTGACACATCGCTCTTGCTCATCGTTTACGATCCTCTCTAGTGAAAAGCTTGGCCCGTTTCTTGATAAGCTGAGTGAGTTCGTCCAGATCGAAATCCAACTGCTGCGCTTCAACCAGGAGCGCGTCGATGCGGCCTTCCACAATTCGGGCACGCTCGCCCCGAGCCAGCGGTGAGCCCTTATCCGAGACATACGTGCCGGCGCCGCGTCGCTTGGTGAGAATGCCGGCCGTTTCCAGTTCCCTATAAGCGCGTGCCACGGTGTTCGGGTTGATAAGAAGCTGTTCGGCAAGCACGCGGATCGGCGGCAGCTCGTCGCCCTGGCCCAAACGACCGGAGGCCAGGAGATACTTGATCTGGTTCACGATCTGGAGATAGATCGGCACGCCGTCGTCGAGCGAAATGTGTAACCGCATTCGTGCCGTCTCCTATCTTTGCCCGCCCCTTTTCAGGTGTTGCTCACCGCCATCGCGCACAAATTGTATTAATACAATAACACAATCTCTCGCGTTTGTCAAGTGGATTTTTCAGGGCCTGGAAGAATCTCGCCGGAGGGCGGATAGGTGGCCGACAATAGGGTAGCTTGGGCGTTCCGAGAACGATGTTGATCCGGGAATGCTTCCTCTTGTTCCTTCTTACGGCCCTTTCATCGCGCTAGTAACGCTTGTCTCCACCCGGCATGGAGCAGGTCGGTCAGTTCCTTCACGACGGAAGCGTACTCGGGCACGTCGGCCACGTTGACGTTCTCCTCGGGATCTTTGAGATGGTCGTAAAGCTCGATCGCACGGAAACCTTTCTCGGATACGGCCCACTCGGTGAGCCTGTACCGGTCGGTGCGAATCGAGTGGCCCATTCCTTTTCCCACACCGGTTATGTTGCGCGGGTACTGGCTGAAAGCAGCTTTCTTCAACGGGCGGTCCGGGTTGTCGAACAGAGGCACGAGACTCGTGCCCTCCAGCCCTTCCGGCAGCGGCAGTCCGCACAGGTCGGACAGTGTCGGGTAGATATCCACGAACTCTGCCAGCGCGTCGGTCTTGACACCTGGTTTCTTCAGTCCCGGCGCGCTGAAAATCAGAGGGGAATGGACAGCGTTCTCAAAGTTGGTGTGTTTGCACCATAGGCCGTGGTCGCCCAGATGCCATCCGTGGTCGCCCCAAAGGACAATAACCGTGTTCTCACGTAGGCCGAGCCGAGCCAGCTCGTCCACAACGCGTCCAATCTGCGCGTCCGTGTAACTTGCGGCGGCATAGTAGCCTTTGATGAGCTCGTGCGCTTTCCGATCGCTCAGCGGACCGGACGCCGGGATGTCGCTGTAGTTTCGGAGCTCTCCCCAGTTGGTTAGCGCGAACTTCGGCGCGCCTTTGGGCGGGAACGGGTTGGACGCAAGCCGGATCTTGTCGTCCGGGTAGAGATCGAAGTACTTCTTTGGTGCGATGAACGGCAAATGAGGTTTCAAGAAACCCACCGCCAGGAAAAAAGGTTTGTCTTTAACCTTGCGCAACGTTTCGATAGCGGCATCGGCAATTTCGCCGTCTTTGAGTTCGCTGTCGCCGACGTCCGGCGCTTCCCATGACGGTCCTCTCGGTCTATACCTGCGCCTGACCCTGAGTGGTAGACCTGATTTCGGATCTCGTATCTCAACTTGGCTGCCTCTGCGTTTCTGTTGTGACCCTCGCCCGAGTTTCTTGGCAAGTTCCTTTACGATAGCGAGAGATTCTTCGGTATGGTACGTGGCGGCCTTGGGAAACCACGAGGGCTCGCTCCAGGACGCCGGATCGTCGAGTCCGCCGTGGTAGATCTTGCCGAAGGACTGCGTGTGGTAACCGTGTTCTTTGAAATGTTGAGGCAGCGTCACAACGTCGGGCAGGTTAAGGCGGAAATGTGTGTTCAGGTCGTACACCTTGGTTGTGTCGGGTCTCCGGCCGGCCAACAGGGAGGTCCGCGAGGGGCTGCATACGGCCTGCTGGCAGTACGCGCGCCTGAAAAGCACGCCGTCGGCGGCCAACCGGTCGATGTTGGGCGATATAACGACCGGGTCGCCGTAACAGCCGAGCTGAGGACGAAGATCGTCCACGGCTATGAACAGAACGTTATACTTGCGTTTTTCACCCGCCGCGACGCCTGCCGACGTGCCCCGCAACAAAGCTGAGCCCGCACCCGCGAGGCCCATTGCGATGAACCGTCGTCGTGAATGTTGGGTCATGTGCTTCGATCCTCCCTCAGTGTCTCGATAATGCCGGGTTCCCAACAGTGATCAATCTCAATTGATCATGCCATTTTACGGTCGCGAAAGCAATCCAGGACGCCGCTGGTCTAGCGATTGTGGGAGGGCGAGGCTCCCGCCGAGCCGGCAGGCGGAAGAGACGAGTGACAGACAGGAATGTCTGTCCCACCAAAGGAAGTGGCGATTGTGGGAGGGCGAGGCTCCCGCCGAGCCGCCTCGGGACCTCGCGACGTTGCTGCATAACGGCTCCGCAGGAGCGTCGCCCTCCCGAAGGCTTTCGGGTATGGAAAAGATAACAGGGCGGAGCAAGGCCCGCCCCTACCGAAACACATGACATCCGTATGTTGGTAGAGACGCCCCGCAGGAGCGTCGCCCTCCCGAAGACTCTCGGGTTTGGAAAAGATAACAGGGCGGAGCAAGCCCCGCCCCTACGGACCGAGACGATGTCGGTGTTGCGCTAAGGACGCCCCGCCGGGGAAGTCTCTACAATCGGGATCCGTCGGTGCGCGATCTGATTACAGTGCTGGTGGGACGGACATTCCTGTCCGTCACGGCGTTGCCGGCGTACGCCCGGGGACTTCAGGTTCGGCGATATCGTATGCGGTGAACCCGAGGTAACGCGTTGAGTTCTCCAAGTAGTCGGCGAGGCTGGTGGCGACAACGCGGCCCGCTTGCGAACTCGCGTGGTACAGTAACCCTTTACCCTGCTCGTCCCGAAGGTAAAACCCACAGTGCAGCGCGAACAACCAGTCCACTTTGCCGACAAACACGATCAGTGCCGGGCTCGGAAGGCTCTTCTCGGCCGCTCGGACGTCCGCCGAAGCCAAGTAGACCAACTCGATCGTACGATCGGACGTATCTCGACCAAGCTCCGGCGCATTCACCCTGTCGAAGAAATTTTTTCGGCTGATCTTCCGCGATACTGTTCTCGTTGGGACACCGAGCTTTCGGGTCACGTCGCGGCAAAACGTATTGTCGGCGATCCAATCCGAGATCATGAAGTGGTTACGATTCTCGAACGATACTTGATCGTCCCTATATCGTATCCGACGGAGCGTTTCGAGCGCCTCTTCGTAAGAGGCCGATGCCGCCAACGCGATGGTCTGTTCGACAAAGGTCACGCAGTCCGCGCGGGTGAGATCGATGAGCGGATCTTTGTCATATTCCCCCTGAGATCCCTCACCCAACGGCCCGTCGGCATAAGGCGTGCCGAGACTTCGCTTGGCCACCTCCGCCAAGCGGGCGCTGAAATTCGGCTCGTGAACGGATAGGTCGGCGAGGTAGGAATCGAGCGCCGCTTCGGGCATCTTGAAGATCGGCGGGCTCGCCGCGCCCAGAAACAACAATGCGGCGCCTAGAAACAGCGCGAGACGATATCTGTTCCAGCGTGGCCGATCGAGCTTCTTAAGGCGTGTCATGGCGTAAGCATCCTCTCACACTCAAGGCTTGACCGCTACCTTGAGCCCTTCGTGCTTCTCCGCCGCGTCAAAGGCGGCACGGATGTCGTCCAGCGGAAACCGGTGCGTGATACAGCGTGCGACGTCGACGACGCCCTTCTCGATCAGCGCCATAGCGATCCGGTGGTGGCGCGGTACGCTCCCGTGCGAGCCGAGCACGAAACACTCCTTGTAGTGGATGGTGTTGGACGGCACGTCCAGGTTGCGTGCATCTTTGCCGAGACCTCCAAACAGGTTGACGCGACCGTGCTTTGCGACCATCTTGATAGCCTGTTCGTGGGCTTCAACCGAGCCGCATGTCGTCACTACGACGTCCGGTCCCCGGCCGTTCGTAATCTCGCGCACAGCGTCCAGAACATCCGTGTCCTCGGAGCAGACGTAGTGGTCTGCGCCAAAAGCGCGGGCAAGCTCAAGCCGTTTCCTGGAGCGCTGGACAACGATGATCTCAGTCGCGCCCATGTGGCGACCGAGCTCGATCATCATGCACCCGAGCGGGCCGGCGCCGGTGATGCACAACGAGTCGCCGACGCGCAACCTGCACATCTCGAGCCCGTTGATCGCGCAGGCCAGCGGTTCGGCCAACGCCGCCTGCTCGTAAGAGACGTTCTCTGGTATCGGGGTTACCGGACCGAAATCGACCACCATGGGATGGAGAACCATTTCTTCGGCAAATCCGCCGGGAAACTGGTATCCAATAGCATGGTTCTCGTTGCAGTTGTTACCCAACCCGTTCTGACACCAGTGGCATTTGCCGCACGGCACGTCCGCGCCCAGTGCCACCCGGTCTCCCACCTTCCACTTGTCCACACCGTCGCCGACCGCCACCACCTCGCCTGCCACCTCGTGGCCTATTATGGCGGGGGGACGAACACGCGGGTTGCCGTGGTGGAAGATGCGCACGTCGCTGCCGCATACGGCACAGACGTGGACGCGAAGTTTCACCTCGCCTGGACCGGGTTCCACGTCCGCAACCTCTTTTACGGTAAT
>Ga0180438_10002024_pt1 | contig 34230 bp, 34 predicted proteins | sample SS_ome_12_FD_132455 | JGI IMG/M metagenome (GOLD analysis project Ga0180438, IMG submission 132455) | Hypersaline lake sediment archaeal communities from the Salton Sea, California, USA - SS_3_D_2 metaG | ecosystem: Environmental > Aquatic > Non-marine Saline and Alkaline > Hypersaline >... | reverse complement strand
TGCACTGCCACAACGACCTCGGTATGGCTGTAGCCTGTTCCATCGCGGGCGCCAGAGCTGCGATTGATGCTGGCGTTGATGCTTACATCAATACCTGCGTGAACGGTATGGGCGAGAGAGCGGGAAACGCCGATCTTCTCGCCGTCGTTCTCGCCATAAAAAAATCCGCTGGCTTCTCCGACACGTATCGGCTGGACGAGAGGGTCGATCTATCAAAAAGCTGGCGCCTGGCAAAATACGCCTCCTATGCCTTCGGCGTGCCCATTCCCATCAATCAGGTCGGTGTTGGCAGCAATGCCTTCGCCCACTCTTCCGGCATCCACGCGGACGGCGTGCTCAAGGACCGAAGGAACTATGAGTTGTACGATTATGAGGAACTGGGCCGGGGCGACCCCGAAATCGTGGAAACCGGCAGCAGGATCGTCGTCGGCGAATACAGCGGCATCAAGGGCTTCCGAAACGTGTACGAACGGTTGGAGGTGCGGTTCAAGAACGAGGCCGAGGCCCGAGATGTCCTGGAGCTTGTAAGGTTCGCAAACGTTCTCAAACAGAAGCCCCTTGCCGTCGACGAATTGAAGTTCATCGCCAAGTACCCCGAGCAGGTGAGGAAGCTTCTGAGCGTTTCTCCCTGATCCAACGCCATAGTCTGATAGGAGCGGCGATAGCGTGTCCTCAAATCCGTTAATCGAGTTGCAGAAGCTCGGCCAAAGCGTTTGGTTCGACAATATCAGCCGGGGGATGATCCTCTCGGGACAGCTTCGGCAGATGATCGAAGAGGATGGGCTGAGCGGGGTTACCTCCAACCCCACCATATTCCACAAGGCCATAACCGACAGTGACGACTACCAGGATGACATGGCGCAGGCAGCGGCAAGAGGGATGACCGATCCCGAAGAACTTTTCTACGCGCTTGCCTATCGCGACATACAGATGGCCGCCGACTGCTTCCGTGAGGTCTACGATACGACGCAGGGCATCGATGGCTACGTGAGCATAGAGGTATCCCCGCATCTGGCGCGCGACACCGAGCGAACGATCTCGCAGGCAAGGCGCATAGCTGCCACAGTCGGTCGGCAGAATGTCCTTATAAAGGTACCTGCCACCGAGGAGGGGATTCCGGCTATCCAGGCCCTGATCGCTGAAGGGATAAACGTCAATGTGACGTTGCTCTTCGCCATCGAGCGGTACGAGCAGGCAGCCAACGCCTATCTCGGCGGACTCGAGGCCAGAGCGCAGCAGGGCAAACCTCTTGACTCAGTTGCCTCCGTAGCCAGTTTCTTCGTCAGCCGGGTCGATACCATGGTGGACGGCCTTCTGGAAGACCGGGTATCGGAAACCCAATCCGATTCAGAGGTGGCACAACTTAGGGAGCTGCTTGGGAATGCCGCCGTGGCGAATGCCAAACTCGCCTATCGGAAGTATCGAGAGATTCTGTCCGCTTCGCGATTCTCACTCCTGAAAAACCAAGGCGCACGGCCCCAGCGCGTCCTGTGGGCGAGCACCAGCACTAAGAACCCAGCCTACAATGACCTCATCTACGTTGAGGAGCTCGTCGGACCGGATACTGTCACTACCTTGCCCCCGGCCACCTACGACGCCTTGAAGGACCATGGCAAGGTGCAGCAAACCGTCGAACGCGATATCGACAAAGCAGAAGATATCATCCGGAAGCTGGCCGATTTCGGCATAAGCCTCGACGAGGTCACATCGCGCCTCGAGGTCGACGGCGTCAAGCGATTCGCCGACTCCCATGATGCAATAATGTCCTCCATGGCGTCCCGGTAGGGGTGCGTTGCATACAATCGGGCCCTGTGCCGTTGACAGGCGGGTAGAAGGGTGATACAATCACTAAACTGTTGTTTCAGGCAAATGGCCCGGACAGCCGGGCTTTTTTCCGAATTGGTTTACGGGACCGCAATATGAGTGGCAAGGCGCAAGCCCAGCAAACGTGGTACGTGCTCAATGCCGAGGGAAAGGTGCTTGGCCGCCTTGCGGCCAAGGTCGCCCGCATCCTCCAGGGGAAGCATAAGCCCACCTATCTGCCCCATGTCGACACGGGTGATTTCGTCGTTGTGGTGAATGCCGCAAAGGTGCGCGTCACAGGCGGCAAGGAGAAGTCCAGGGTCTACAGGCGACATTCGGGATACATCGGCGGTCTCAGGGAAACTCCCTTGCAGGAGATGTTAGAGAAGAAGCCCACGGAGGTCATCCGACACGCCGTGCGAGGGATGATGCCCAAGACGGTTCTCGGCAAGAAGATGGTATCCAAGCTCAAGGTCTACGCCGGGGCGAGACATCCGCACGAGGCGCAGCAACCTGAACCTATTGAGGTCTGACACGCATGGCAGAGGACACGGCAAGTATCGCTGAGCAGCCGGAAGCCAGTTACCCGGAAACCGCTGAGGCACTGGCTGAGGAGAAGACCTACTACTGGGGAACTGGGCGGCGCAAGACGTCCGTTGCCCGGGTCAGGATTCGTCATGGCAATGGTATCATTCTGGTTAATGGCCGCGATGTCGATGAGTACTTCGCCGGCGAGAGAGACAAGAACGCCGTCAGGGCGCCACTTAAGGCGGCTAGAGTTCTGACGAGGTATGACGTTTTCGCCAACGTCAGAGGTGGAGGAATGTCGGGCCAGGCTGGCGCAGTTGTCCTGGGGATAGCGCGCGCGCTCAAATCCGCCGACCATAGCCTCGAGCCCATTCTTCGCGCGGGTGGCTATCTCACAAGGGACGCAAGGGAAGTCGAGCGTAAGAAGTGCGGCAGGAAAAAGGCCCGCAAGAGTCCGCAGTACTCCAAGCGCTAGGTCGCCTTTCCAACAACTTCAGCCGGCTGCACGCTTGGCGCGCGCAGCCGGTTTTTTTGCTATAATCCCCGGAACGTTATCAGGGCGCTCCCTTCTGGAGATGCACGATGATCAACGTGGGCATACTTGGGGCTACGGCCTACACTAGCCTCGAGCTAATCAAGATACTTCTCCGGCACCCACAAGTGCAGCTCTCCTACCTCGGCTCTCGCCGTGCCGACCCGCCGCCGATCAGTACTATCTTTCCCTCGCTGCGTGGTGCCTGCGATCTAAAGCTATCGCCACTTGACCCGACTGCCATGCCCGGCGACACCGAAATCCTCTTCGCTTGTCTGCCGCACACGGTAACCATGGACGTTCTACCCCGGTTCCTGCGGACGGAGATCAGAGTTGTAGACCTGAGTGCCGACTATCGCTTCTCGTCTGGTGACGAGTACTCCCGGTGGTACGGCATTGAGCACAAGGACCCCGACAATCTCCCCTACGCGGTCTATGGTCTCCCCGAACTCTACGGGGACTTGGTGCGGAAGGCGAGGATCGTGGGCAACCCGGGATGCTATCCGACCGGCGCCATAATACCCCTGGCTCCGTTTCTTAAGGAGGGCATATGCGAGTCCGATGGCATCATCATCGACTCGAAGTCTGGCGTCTCAGGCGCAGGCAGAAAGCCCACCGAAACGACCCATTTTCCCGAATGCAACGAGAGCGTCCACGCATACAGCATCGGTACTCACCGACATACGGGGGAGCTGATCTCCATTCTCTCTGATGTTGCGGCGACGTCGGTTGAGCCTGTCTTCGTCCCGCATCTCATTCCTATGGATCGGGGCATCTTGACAACGGCCTACGCCACCCTGAAGAAGAAGACTCGTGAGGAGCGGCTGCTCGAGGTCCTGCGACGCTTCTACGACGGAAAGCCTTTCGTTCGGGTGCGGGCGGATGCACCGATTCGCACAAAAGATGTCCTCGGTACCAACTACTGCGACGTTGGCTGCAAGGTGGTTGGCCGGAAGGCGGTGCTGGTCTCCGCCATCGATAACCTGGTAAAAGGCGCTTCCGGTCAGGCCGTGCAGAACATGAACCTGATGCTGGGCCTCCCCGAAACCGAGGGACTGCTGTGATCAAAGAAATCCACGGCTCGGTCACTACGCCCGCGGGATTCTCTGCGGCTGGTGTTGCTTGCGGCATCAAGCCGGGCAGCAAGAAGCCCGACCTCGGGCTTGTCCACTCCGACTCCCCCTGCGTTGCCGCGGCCGTATTCACCCAGAGCGCCGTGGTCTCCGCGCACGTGACACGCGGGCGCACCCAGATGGCGAGAGGCGAGTTGCAGACGATCATCGCCAACAGCGGCAATGCCAATGCATGCACCGGAGAAGGAGGGATCGCGGACGCACATGAAATGGCAAGCCTTGCCGGTCGCCTTCTGTCCGTTCCTTCCGATTGCGTGTTTGTTGCGTCGACCGGCGTCATCGGAGTACCGCTTCCCATGGACAGGGTTCGGAGGGGCCTGGAGGACTCCGTTGCATCATTGGCAAGTGGCTCGCAGGCGGGGCACGCCTTTGCCCGTGCGATCATGACGACTGACACCCGCCCCAAAGAAGTCGCCGTGGAGGTCCAGGCCGGCAGCGTTCGCGGCACTGTCGCGGGGGCGGCAAAGGGTGCTGGCATGATTGCCCCCAACATGGCAACCATGCTCTGCTTCCTCACCACCGACCTCTGCGTTTCTAAAGAGCTAGCCGCCAAAGCACTTCGCGCTGCTGTCGACGAGAGCTTCAACCGGATCACCGTCGACGGACACCCCAGCCCGAGCGACACCGTTGTGCTTCTAGCCAACGGACAGGCAGGCAACCCCCAATTGGCTCGAGGGCGCAAGAAGTCTGAGGAGTTCACAGACGCGGTACTCTACGCTTGCTCCGGACTCGCCGAGCAGATCGTTCGCGACGGGGAGGGAGCGACGAAGCTCATAGAAGTCCGCGTTACCGGAGCGCGAACCACCGGGCAGGCCGAGACAGTCGCTCGCGAGATCGCCAATTCACCTCTTGTCAAGACAGCCGCCAATGGCGAGGACCCTAACTGGGGGAGAATCATCACGGCCGCAGGCAACTCCGGCGTGAAAATCGATCCGAACAGACTCGTCCTGCGCATAGGAAGGGAGGTCGCCTTTGACCACGGTGCACCTTCCGGCGTTCCTAAGGAGCGAGTTCGAGAAGAGATGAAGGGCTCCGACCTCCTGTTCTGGCTCGATTTGGGGCAGGGGAGGAGCAAGGCTTCCATCTGGACCTGCGACCTCTCCTCCGAGTACGTGAAGATCAACGCGGAATACACTACCTAATGCCCGCGGCGCTTGACTTATCTCCCCGTTCTGCTACGCTTTCACTGAGTCTCAACCCAGAGACGGAGACGGGGATGACACGGATCGGCGGACCTGGGATCGCAGGCGGTTCGAATATACCGGTCCCCCCGCAGGCTCAGCAGCCCCAGGCGCAGCAATTCCCGCCCCGGGCGGATGCGGGCACGACGGGCGAGCCACCGGGTCTCGACCTGTCCGAACTCGAATCCCGAGCGCAAACAGTACGTAGCGCCGTGATCCAGCAAGGTGGCACGGACCGGAACTCGGAACTGCCCGCACGCGAAATCTACCCCTGGCCCATCCGCGTCTTCAGGCAAATCGCCGACGCACAGGAAGCGCCCCCGGCCCCCGACGAGCAATTGACCTCACTCCAGAACCCTTCACAGTCCCTCGGCGTGCACTTGGACCTGACGGCGTGATCCGCCACCGGCTGGTTGCGTCCCTCATTCGGCTCTTGTCTTGACAGGCTGGCCTGTGATCCGAGGTCGTATCGGGGAAACCCTCTTGCCAAACTGCCATGGTTTGGCAAGAATACCTCGAACTCTACCCGCAATCAATCGGCTGAACTGATCAGAGGCATGGGTTGAAGAAGCGGATCCTGCAACTCCTTCTCGCATTCTCCCTCACCGCGTTCCTTGTCTGGCGCGTTGGCCCCATCCGTCTCTTCAGGGACATCGGGTCATCGGATCTGCGGATGGTCGCCGCTGGGTTCTTCGTGGTTGCTCTTGCCGTCCTATTGAAAGCTTCCCGTGCCCGGCTGATCCTTCGGCGCCGGCTACATGTGGCCGGGCTGTTTCGAATCATACTGTTCCAAGACGTCTTCAACAATTTCCTCCCGGCCAAAGCAGGTGAGTTCTCTTACGTCCTCATGTTGAAGAGAGAGGGAGTTCCTGTGGGGGAGGGGATAGCATCGTTGGTGCTGGCAAGAGTCGGTGACTTCGCGGCTGCTGCTACCCTATTCTACGTATCCATTGCTCTACTGCCTGGGCTCCGCCTCTCCATCGTGATCGTCTCTCTGCCCGCGGCCGCGATCGTTCTTGGGGCCCTGCTCGTGATATGCGCCGCGGTACTGTTCAAAGACCGGTTCTCCGCCGTGCTTGCGCGACTCATGGCACTTTTGCATATCCCCGAACGGCTTGACAGGAGCCTTCGCAAATACGCAAGCGACCTTCTTATCGGCCTGAATGCCCCCCGTCAGCGTCATGTCCTTCCCTTCGTGTTCTCTCTCTCCATAATCACGTGGCTTCTCGCCGCTCTCTGCTTGTATCTGTGGTCGATGGCACTTGGGCCCGTTCTTGGCGCACACCTGACCTTCTGGCAGTGCGCTTTCATCGAGACCATCCTAGTCGTGCTCTCAATACTCCCCATTCAAGCCCTGCTTGGCCCGGCAGCGATCGAAGGTTCGCTCCTTGGGCTTTTCCTCCTCTTCAAACATGCGAATGCCCCGGAGTTCGCCCTTGCGACGCTGGTGTTTCTGTCGGTCTACTACCTGATCCTAATGCCCTTTGCGATCTTCATGGCCCCCAAAAGCACCGAGGGGCCTACTGCTGAACTGCCCCAGGACTTCCTTCCTTCCAGGTAATCCCCGTGCCGCTTATGATGATCACCTTCTCCAGCGTTTCTTCGCTGAAATTCACCACTACATCGAATTTCTCGCAGAGGCGCCCGAACTCGACCCTGGACCCCATCACGGGATCCTCTCTTCCCAGCCCACCCTTCTGAACCCAGAAGCGAAAATCTTCCACCTCCACCATCTTATGGATCTCCTTCTCATCCACATCTCGCAGCGCGGCCTCGCGGCTTACCCACTCCGCGTACGACCGGTTGGACGCGTGATCGTATTTCACCGCCATTATCTACCTCCTCCAGACACACGAACCCCCCACATCATCCGATATCGGGAGGTACGATAACGCGAAACGCCGCCCCACGCAACCTGTTTCCGGCGCTTGCAGCCCAAACCGGTGGATCGTGAAGGAGCTACCCCGTCCCGGCTAGCCTGCCGCCGTGGATCCTTCCCGCCAAACACCCTATCTCGTCGAGCAGGCCGCTTTTTCCTCGGCCTCCACGATGGCCTTAATCACTTCCTTGGCATCTCGGGCTTCAAGGAGCTGCTCTCGCAGCTCTGAATGCTGGATGAGCGTCGACACGGTAGCCATGAGCTGAAGGTATTCCGCTCTCCTCTCGTCGGGAGATACGACCAGGAAGAAGAGCCTGCAGGGCTTCCCGTCGATAGCATCGAAGTCTATCGGATTACGCGTTATCAGCACCGCCACGGCCATCGAGTTCGCTTCCGTGTGGATGTGTGGTACCGCGACGCCCTCACCGATCCCGGTGCTGCCCAGCTCCTCTCGCTCTTGGACTTTCCGGTACAGATCTCCGGCCGCGCAAACTGTCCCGCAGCACTCCATGGCGTTGCACATCTGTTTGAGGACGTCCGCTGGCGACTCCACGTCAGCGTCCAGGATGACCCGGTCCTCGGCGATATAATCGGATAGCTTCATGTTGGCCCTCGATAAGCGGTCACACAATCAAAATGGGGCGTTCCAGCTCTCTGAAAGCCCGTCCGACGAATTTACCCACATCCATGGCTGCTCCCCTCTTGCTACTTATAGGGATCGCCACGATGTCCGCGCTGAACTTCTTTGCCGCCTCTATAATCTTGTTTTCGGGAAAACCCTCCATCTGCTGAAGGACGATCCTCACTCCCTCGTCTTTCGCCATCTCCTCCACCAGGTACAGGTATTTCCAGCCCGTCTCCTCGAGCTCCACCAGTATCTCGTGCTCGTGCTTGCCCGAGGCATGCCTCATTCTTCTTGCCACGCTCACGTCCACTACGTGGAATGCGATTATCTGCGAGTTGAGCGCTCTCGCCAAAGGGATTACAAGCTCCGCAGCTCTCTTTGATTCCGGCGAGCCGCTAACGAGGAGCAGAATTCGCTTTGTCATCTCTCCTCCCCGACCCCTCTCCTGCCGAACTTCGCCTTAACCCTCTTCTGCCGGAAAAACGCCTCTCGCTCGGCCTCCTCCAGGGCGTCCCTTATGAACGTTATCGTCTCTTCGTAATCAGGAATGAAAACGCTCTCCAGAGCGTTCACTTGACGTTGAGTCTTTCTTATTTCAGAACTTAACCGACGGACGGACATCGCTGTCTGGATATATTCTACCATGAATTCGGGTATCCGCGAAAGCAAGTCGTAACTTCTGTCCAAATCCGCGTTTCCGTCCCACGTGCCCAGTCGCTCCTGTTCGCGAGCCTCCCCCAAAGATACGGTGGGCAGCCTCACTCCCATTACGCTTCGCTCCACTTGGGTTGCCTCTAACTCATGAACCTCGGGAGTAAGGGCCCTGGCTCTTCGCTCTTCGCCCAGCCTCACCGCAGCGCTCCTGAACAGCTCCAGCGCGGGAACTAGTCTCTCGTTTACGAGCCGCGCTGACCGGGCGTAGTCGCTCACGACTCTGTACAGCTCGTTTATCAGCACCTCGCGCTTGTGATCGAGCAGCTCATAGCCCTCCCGCGCCAGCGCCAATTCCTCCTGGAGCCTCAGAAGGTTTCCTTTGGTTGGAGCTACAAGTTGCCTCGCCATCCTACAGGATGCCCTCCCCGTAGTATTGCTCTACCTGCTCGGCAGTCACCCGGTGAAGCTCCGCGGCGGGCAAGCTCGATAGCACCTGCCAGCCCAGGTCCAGCGTCTTCTCTATGGGTCTGTTCTCGTCCTGGCCTTGCCCGACGAAACGCTCCTCGAACGCCCTTCCCGCCTCTAGGTACTGCTTGTCCAGTTCCGACAGCTCCTCTTCCCCTATTATCGAGGCCAGCGCTCGGATTCGCCTCACCTCTGCGTAAGTTGCGTACAGTTGACTCTGCAGATTCGGGTGATCCGCCCTCGTTCTTCCCTCCCCGATTCCGTCTTTCATAAGCCGGGAAAGCGACAGAGACACGTCTATGGGTGGATACACGCCGTTGCGAAGAAGCTCATGAGAGAGCACTATCTGTCCTTCGGTTATATACGCCGTCAGGTCGGGTATCGGGTGGGTAATGTCCATGCTGGGCATCGACAGCATCGGGATCTGGGTTATCGACCCCTCCTTCCCGCGGATTCTGCCCGTTCGCTCGTACAGAGAAGCGAGATCCGTGTACATGTATCCCGGATATCCCTTCCGACTGGGAACTTCCTCCCTTGCCGCCGACACTTCTCGGAGCGACTCGCAGTAGTTCGTCATGTCCGTCATGACTACCAGAACATGCATCCCTCTATCAAATGCGAAATACTCCGCCAGAGTCAGCGCGCAACGAGGTGTTACCAGCCTTTCCTCGGCAGGGTCGTCTGCCAGGTTCAAGAACATCGTCACGTGCGACATCACGCCGGCATTCTCGAACGCATCTGTGAAGAATTGCGCTTCATCGTGCTTTATTCCCATGCCGGCGAAGACCACGGCGAAGCCCTCTGTTTCTTCTATGGTTGATTGCATCACGATCTGTGCAGCAAGCTCATTGTGGGGCAGGCCGCTTCCCGAAAACACCGGCAGCTTCTGTCCTCTCACCAGCGTGTTGGTCCCATCTATGGCACTGATGCCCGTCTGTATGTAGTCCCTTGGGTAGGCCCTTCTGGCAGGATTGATGGCTGCCCCGTTCACGTCACGCGCTTCTTCGCCGGACGGGGGAGGACCATCGTCCCTGGGTCCCCCCGTGCCGTCGAAAACCCGCCCCAGCATGTCCATCGATACTGGCAGCCGCATGGGTTCCCCTGCGAAACGTACCCGGGTCTCCCCTGTGCTCAGTCCCTCGGTCCCTTCGAACACGTTCATGACGGCCCTGCTGCCGTCAACTTCAAGAACGCGACCCATCCTCACTTCGCCCGTCCGGCTTCTTATCTCGGCCAGTTCCCCAAAGCCTACTCCCTCGACGCCACCGATCGAGATCACCGGTCCTGCAATGTTCTCAATTCCCAGGTACTCTTTCGCTCGTTGAGCGCTCATGCTCCCAGTCCGTATCTCTCAGCAAGTTCGTCCAATTCCTCGTCCACTTGTCGGGCAATCACATCCAGCCCGCTAAGATCATCATTCGGCACCGTGCTCTTCATTCTCACCAGTGCGCTAACACATTCCAGATCCAGTATGGTCAATCCTGGCGCGCCCGCTTCCAGAATATGCCTCGCCCGGTCATAGAAATGCACTATCAGACCCATCATCCGGACCTGCTTCTCAGCCGTGCAAAACGAGTCAACGGGATCGAAGGCGCTCTGCTGCAGGAAGCCGTCCCTTATCAGCCTCCCCACCTCCAGCAGGAGTCGCTGCGAGTCCGGGAGCGCATCAGCTCCCACCAGCTTCACAATCCTCTCCAGACGACTTTCCGACTGGAGAATCGACATGGCTCGCGATCTCAGCTCCTCCCATCCTTCCATTCCCTCCTTCGTCCACCACGACCCCACGTCCTTTGAATAGCCGCTGTAGCTCAGCATCCAGTTGACTGATGGGAAGTGTCGCTGGCTGGCCAGTTCCTTATCCAGGGCCCAGAGCGTCCTCGCGAAACGCTGAGTGTGCTGCGTCACAGGTTCCGAGAAATCCCCTCCCTGGGGAGACACGGCTCCGACCACGGTCACAGACCCCTCCCTGTCGTTAGCTACCTGCACCCGTCCAGCTCTTTCATAGAATGCGCCAAGCCGCGATGCCAGATATGCAGGATAGCCCTCTTCTGCCGGCATCTCTTCCATCCTGCCCGAGATCTCCCGCAGCGCCTCGGCCCACCGGCTTGTCGAATCCGCCATGACTGCCACGTTGTAGCTCATGTCGCGGTAATACTCGGCTATGCTCATGCCCGTGTATATGCTGGCCTCTCGCGCCATCACCGGCATGTTTGATGTGTTTGCGATCAACACTGTCCGTTCGATCAGAGGCTTCCCCGTTCGCGGATCGCTCAGAGAGGGAAACTCCTCGAGAATCTGTGTCATCTCGTTGCCGCGTTCCCCGCAGCCTATGTAGACGATCATGTCCGCGTCCGACCACTTCGCCAACTGGTGCTGGACGACCGTCTTCCCGGTGCCGAACCCTCCCGGCACAACCGCCGCCCCCCCTCTGGCAACCGGGAAAAGGAAGTCGAGAACTCTCTGCCCGGTTATCAATGGCTCTTGTGGAGGGAGCCTTCGAAGAACGGGCCTTGCTTTGCGGATCGGCCAGCGGTGGGACATCTTCAACTCTCTCACGCCCTCCGAATCCCGCACCCTCGCTATTGTTTCATCAACTGTGTAATCTCCCTCAGGCGCAACCTCTACGAGTTCGCCCTTCAGCCCGGGCGGCGGCATTATTCGATGAATGATGGTTTCGCTTTCCTTGACCTCACCGATTGTGCCCACCAGATAGACTTCGCCTCCCACCTCCGCAGTTGGCACGAAGTGCCACTTCTTCTCCTGGTCGAGCGCCCGCGGCTCGATTCCTCTCCCGATGAAGTCCCCCGAGGCCGCGGCGAGCGCCTCCAGCGGGCGCTGGATCCCGTCAAACGTGGCACCGATCAACCCCGGCCCCAACTCCACCGAGATGGGACGCCCCAGGCTTGTGACCTCCATCCCCGTCTTCAGCCCAGTCGTATCCTCGTAGACTTGAATCGTAGCAATCTCGCCCCGAACGCCTATGATCTCCCCGATCAGGTTCATTTCACCGACTTCGCACTGGTCGCCCATTGCCGCCCGCGACATTCCTCTTGCCCGGACCAGCGGCCCGTTCACGTAAACCAGTTCGCCTGTGACTGCTTCCTTAGCCATCCTCTTCCTCGAAGACCTTTCTCTCCACTTCTATTCTGACCTCGTCTTTCCGTCTGCTCAGTATCTCCTCGAAGGTGTTGTAGTAGGACAGTCGGCCATCAAGCGACCTCACCACCACCCCGCCGGCGCACTCTATCGCTTCGGGGGAGACTTCCACCGACACCTTCTTGTCCAAACCTCGTGTGAGGAATTCCGCTAGCTTTGCGGTTCGGTCCGGTTCACCGAACAGACTCGCGTCTCGTGGGTTCAGGTGTAACCTAACCTGTGATATCCCCAGTTCCCTGACCCCCTCCAGAACGAGCCTTGTGATGGTTGCCGCATAAGCCTCGTCGCGAGGGAGGCTCGCGAGTCTGGCTATCGCATCGTTCGCCGCCTCTTGGTAGATGGACTCCCGAAATGACAGCTTCCTGTTCCTAGCCTCCATCTCAGCCCTTGCGAGCGCTCTATCCACCTCATGCTTCAGCAGCAGCCCCAGTTCCTGTTGAAGCTCCTGCTCCATATCCTCTACCTTCGCCCTGGCTGCCGCCACGTGCCGCTCGGCCACCCGCCTTGCCCTCTCAAGTTGCTGTTGGGACTGGCGCACAGCTTCAGCGTGGATCTGTTCGGGGATTGAGCTAAACTCCTCCTGCGGCATGCTAGAACCTCATTCCCAGCACTCTCTCAAGGATTTGCCTATCCGATTCCACTTCCAGCGGCCCTTCCTTCAGGTCCGGGATCTCCACAATGCTCAAGTCGCGATTCTCCGACATCAGCCGCTCGGCGTCTCTCTGCACCCACGCGTAGGTGGCCTTGCCCACAAGTATGATCGATTGCTCGATCGCATACTCCTCAAGCGCGTCACGCGCCGCCTGTTCCTCGGCAACCACCCGCCCGGTTATGCCGGCCAACCGCATTGCCGAAACAAGCGTCTCGTCGCCGATGCAGCGAATCCTCATCCTATTTTCCCAAGCATTATGATTGCCACTATCAGTCCGTAAATCGCAATGCCTTCGGCCAGGCCCACGAATATGATCGACCTGCCCATTAGCTCGGGCCTCTCAGCCACTGCCCCCATGGCCGCCGCGCCCACCGCGGCAACCGCGATCCCGGCAGCTATGCACGAAAGCCCCACAGCGACAGCCGCGGCGATGAACGCGTAACCTGCGTGGCCCCCGCCTTGGGAAACGGTCTGAGCCGTGCCTCCTGCCTGCTGCGCCTGGGCGGAGGTCGGCGAGGCCAGTATCACCACTCCGATCACCAGCAGCACCAGCGCGCTCACTCCGAGGAACGCGTTTGTTCTCAGGCCCCACTTCCGAATATTCTCCATCCTACTCCTCCTCATTCTTTCGCACTACTATCTCGGAAGGCAGAGCGGGTCGTATCTTCTGCCTTGATCCAGGAAAAACTTCGAGAAGAACTCATAAAACTCCAGCCTCATGCACTGTATGAAAACGATCAGTCCCTCCAGCCCGATGACAAGAACGTTCCCGAGCACGATGTTCGTCTCCCTAACCCCGACAACTCCGCCCAACGCGTCGGCCGTGATGTATACTGCCGAAAGCAGCGCCGCATGACTCAACCCGAACGCCGCCGCTCTTACAAACGACACCGTATTGGTTAGGAATCCTATGATCATTTCCATCGGCTTGAAGATCAATTCCACCATGCCTAGGTGTTCGTCATGTCTCCTCTTGCCGAATCTGGCGGTAACTCTTCCGCCAACAACCATCCCGACTAGCGGCAGGATCAAGAGCAGGGTGGCCGCGGCCATGCTGAACGGCAGCTGGCTTCCCGACACCACCACCCATGCCATGGGCAGCGCCGCATAGTAGAAAACCATGCTGAGCACACTCCACTGCCCAAAAAACGTCTCCCCCCAGTCCCTTCTCTTGACTGATTGGGCAATGTTGAGCAGAACGCCCAGCGTGACACACACTACACCTACGAGGACACCCACCTTGATTAGGCTTGCGGGGTCTTCCAGCGGCCTGACCCACACCGCTGGGACAAGCGTGTCTATTCCGAACACGCTCCCGTACAGCACTCCGAAAACAGTGCCCGCCATCCCGCACCACAGCAGCGTCCCCCCTATGCCGGCAAGCTGTTTGGCCTTTCGGCTGCCCACCAAAAAGCCAAGTCCTGCCAGCATGAGCACCAGTCCGTGACCCACATCCCCGAACATCATGCCGAACAGAGGCATGAATGTCAGCATCAGGAAAGGCGTCGGATCCAGCCCCTCATATCTCGGCCACCCGTACATGTTCGTCAAGTTGGCGAACGGCTCCATCCAGCCCGGGTGGCTGAGCTTTGTCGGGACTTCCACCTCCTGCTGTGGCATTACCTCCTCTGCCTCCTCGTACTCCATCTCAACCCCTTCTGAATGGCTGCCGCAAAGCTCTTGCTTCAGCGACTCGGCCTGCGCCATTGGAACCCAGCCGGTGATGTAGTACGAGTAATCCGTCTGGAGGAACTTGGACATGGAGGAGACCACGCTTCTATTGGCGACCAGCGTCCTTCTCCAAAGCGCTATATCCTCCTTCATCTCATCTCTCAGCCTTCCTAACTCCTCCTTCAGAGAAGTAAGGTGTTCACGTCTTTGCCAAAGATCAATCTCGATCTCTTCCACCGCGTCCGGAGCCCTCATGTACTTGGGAGGAATCCTGAGTCTGGAGAAGTGCGACCCACGAAGCGCGCCCTGCACGGACTCCGCGTGCTTCATCGTCGTGACGATATTCAAGAGCACATCTTGCCCTACGCGCCGTGATACTTCGAGTTGGTGCGGAACCGATTCGAGGCTCCGCTCAAGCGGCGTCAGGTTCGCAACGGGAACTGTTCCAGCGTCGAGATGTATGAATGCGTGCTTGGTGGACAGCCTTCCCTTTATTCCGAGTTCGCCCAGGGACTGGAGCTGGGTCGAAAGCAACTCCAGATTATTGATGCTCAGTTCCTCTTCCTCGATCTCACTGAGAAGCGAATCGCTCCTGGCGCGCAGCTCATCTATCCGTCTTCTCGCTTCGTTCACGATGTTGTCGGGATCGAGGTGCGGACACGTTGCCGTCGTGCTCCGTGTAGCCCAGGGAATCCCAAGCTGACGCGTTAGCTCCCGCAGCTGGTCAAGCAGCCCATCAATCTCCTCTGCCCGGCTTCCTGGATCCGCCGCCCTCAGTCCCGGTAGCTTGCGTGCGAAGCTCTCAGCTCGCTCCAAGTGCATAACGCCCTTGCTCATCAACGCCGTCGTAACGCGAGGGAGTTCGCTTCTCAGCGCATATATCTGTACCAGAGCCATCCTGACCGGTCGGAACACCGACTATCCCCCTGGAGCGAAAGAGAGCAGAGGCCGGACTTCGTCTTCTGCCATTTCCAGCCTCTTTGCCCCGAGTACCGTTATCGCATCTTCTATCAGCACTTCCTGGTGCACCAGATACTTCAGAAACGTCACTAATGCGAACGGCGAGCCAAGCTGCCGCACTCCTGACATTTGCCGCGCGTATCTTCTTGCTCCGACCTCGAGTTCACTCACTGACATCGCGGCGAGCCCCATACGCGCCAGTATTGCCTGCAGCCTTCCTTTCGGAAGCAGCTTTGCGCACGCTTCCGGCTCCTCGCCCTCCATTATCTCCCAATAGTGAGACGGCCCGAACTCCTCGCTCGTGAAGGCGATATAGTGAAACACCTCTTGGGGCTCAAGTCCGTAACCGAAACGCAGTCGAAGTGCCTTGACGAAGTCCCTCACCCCCCAAATGCCGTCCAGCAGTTCCCAACGCGCCCGCCGTCCCTCCCCTCCCAATCCCTTCAGGCCCGTCGCCAGTACACGCTCGTAATTCGTTTCCAGAGTTAGGTCGAATGGCAGCAGGTCCCCGTCACCTGCCAGGGCCGGCAACGCCTTTCTTAGAATCCCTTCCAGGGGCGTTCCCGATAGTGCTCTCACCACGCCGTTGAGCGTTCTTGCATCAGCGAGTTTCCTGTCCCGGATCAACACTCCCGCTCTTCCGCCGGGCAAGTCACTCCCGCGTCCTTCGCGCGCCCGTATCTGCCTAACCTTCAGCTTGAGCTTCCTGACATCCGACTTCCCCACGAAGAGCTGCAAGAACACGGGCACCTTGCCCCGCGTGAAGCGCGCCAGCTCCTTGCCCTGTCTCTCCCATTTGCCCCACAGCCAGCCCTCCACTTCAACCGGAACCGTCGAGCCCGGCTCGTCCCCAAGGACCTTAGAAAGAAAATCGACGCAATCCTCGGCGTTACCCGCCTTCAGCATCGAAGCCACTATGTCCTCTCGAAGCGCCCGTGCCTTGAGCGCTCCTAAAACCGGATATGCCGCCGAATATGTGTACAGCCCCAGAGACATAGTTATCCGCCGAGCAGCTTCCTGACTATCTCGTCTGCCAGTTCCTCTCGCTTCTGCTCGAACTTCTTCCTCCAGCTACCCAATGTGTCTTCCATTTGGCGGAATGCCCTTGCCCGGTTCTCTTCGGCGACTCGCCTCGCTTTTTCGACGGCCTCTGTCCTTTCGCGCTGCATCCTCTTGCGCGCTTCTTCCTCTATTTTCTTCGCCTCCTCTTCCCCCGCGGCCTTTATCTTGTCCGCTTCATCGCTTGCCCTCTGGATGGTCTGCTCGGCCTCCAGCTCGCTCTTTATGATTGCCTTCAGCTTCTCGGAACTCACCTGTTTCGTTCCCTTCGGATTTCCAAGATGGCGAACACCACCAAGGCCACCAGCCCCGCAACCCTCACTGCAGCATAGATTATTCCTATCAGTGTGCTGGCGTTCATATTTCGGCCCGGCTTGGCCTGTTGCTCTGGCGAGGTAGAACTACATTTCTCTTTCTACTTCTGTCGGTGATTCATTTCAAGCAAATTCTCCATTGCCCCCAGCGGGAGTCAGCCTTCCTCTCTTCTGCCACCTTGACACTTCCCTAGCGCCGCTCATAGAATCCGCTTCTAACCTGTCAATGAAGGAGTTGGACAATGCCGAAAATCGATCGCTACGGCGGCTGGACCGGTGTCACCTCCCGTGCCACGGGGTTCTTCTATCTCGAGGAGATCGACGGACGCTGGTGGTTCATAGACCCTGATGGCAACGCGTTCATCATGCTCGGGGTTAACCATGTCACCCACACCGCCCTCAAGTACCCCGATAACATCCACGTCTGGAAGGAGCGTTACGGCGGCAGCATGGAGCGCTGGATACGCGAAGGTGTTGTCAAAGACCTGCGTTCCTGGGGATTCAACACCATCGCATGGGTTCAGGAGCTTGCCTCCAGGGACTTCCGCCACACTCCCGAGTGGCATCACTGGGAGTACCGGTGGGCGGGCTTGCCGTACATCTACCACATGGACTTCGCCCACATCGAGCATTGGTATCCATATGCCGTCTATCCCGACGTGTTCTCGGAAGAGTTCGAGGAGTGGTGTGACTACCTTGCCAGGGAAGTCTGCGTGGACATGGCCGAGGAACCGCTCCTGATCGGCTACACCTTCTGTCCTATGCCTGGCTGGACTGAGAATCAGTACGTTCGCGGCTGGGCGGACGACCTCGACATGGATACCGAAGAGGGCCGTGACAAGCTCAAGCGTATCGCCGAACGCTATTACCAGGTGATTCACGACTCAATCCGTCGCCACGACAAGAACCACCTCCTCTTGGGGGATTCCTACCGGGGCGCGAGCGGCGTCCCCGACTTCATCCTGGAGGCCATGATGCCCACCATGGACCTCGTTTCCACCAATTGGAACTCCCCCTTCGACCCCATGAAGGAAAGCATCGAGCATTGGCACAAGCTCACCGGGAAACCCGTCATCCTCGCGGACTCGGGGTTTCTCGCACCTACCGAAATCCTGAAGACGGGTCCCGGTGCCCCCAATTACGTCAAGGACCAGAAGGCCCGAGGCGAGGCATATACGGAATTCGGGACGAAAGCTTTCTCGACCCCCTACGTGGTGGGGTGGGGATGGTGCGCCTACATCGAAAACCGCACGCGCTGCTCCGGCATAAAGAATTACATGGATGAGCCGTACACCGACCTGACAGATGCGATCAAGGCGTTCAACCCCCGCGTCTACGAGGTCGCCTCAAGAGCCGGCAAAGCCTGAGTCCCCGCCGCCGTCTCAACGCGGCGAAAGGAGTGCCCTGTGCAAGTCTACGACCTGTCCGTGCCTCTCAACGATCGCACCCCGATTTTCCCTAACGATCCCCTCTACTCCGCGCAACGGTTCTTCGACTGCGACAAGGACGGGGTCAACGAGCTGAAGCTCACAATCGGCACACACACCGGAACGCACGTCGACGTGCCGCTTCACCATATCCCGTCGGGACAGGACGTCTCGGTGTTCCCCGTTGAGACATTCATCGGCCCCGCTTTAGTCGCCTCCGTTGACAAGAGTGCTGGAGAGATGATTTCGACTAAGGACCTGGAGCCGATAGAGGTTCGCGCCGGAGACATCCTTGTCGTGTCGACTGGTTGGGAGGACCACCTCTACGAGGAGACATACTTCAAAGGATTTCCGGCGTTCCACACAGACGTGGCGGGGTTCCTGGCGGAGAAGCAGGTGAAAGCGCTCGGAACGGACACGCCGTCCGTGGACCCCATTGGGGGCGAGGGAGCATTCCACCGTCTCGCGCTCACGCAGGGCATTGGACTTATCGAGGCCCTGGTCAATCTGCGCCATCTTCGCGGGGAGCGAGTGTTTCTCTGCGCGGCCCCGCTCAAAATCGAATCAGGGGACGGAAGCCCTGTTCGCGCCGTTGCCATAAAGGGACCAACCGGACTTTGAGTTACCAGGAGGGAGACTATGTCAGACCTGGATTGCTTTGGGGGGTATAAGCAGGTGAAGTCGGAAGCCACCGGCTTCTTTCGCGTCGAGAAGATCGGCGACCGGTGGTGGTATATCACCCCCGAGGGTCACGCTTTCATTTCCATGGGCGTCAATCACATGACCTCCACCGCGTTGAAATACCCCGACAACGTCCACATCTGGAAGGAGCGCTACGGCGGCAGCCGGCAGAAATGGATACGCGACGGCGTCGTCAAAGACCTGCGCTCCTGGGGCTTCAACACCATCGGCTGGACTCAGGAAATCGCTGCGAAAACCATGGCTCACACTCCTTCATGGACCCCCCAGGAGTACAAGTGGGCCCAGATGCCATACTGCCACCTCCTGCCGTTCGCCGATATCGCCATGTATGACCGCAATCCAGCCTTCCCCGACGTCTTCGGCTCGTACTTCGAGGAATACTGCGACTACCTCGCTCGCGAATACTGCGTGGACATGGCTGACGACCCCTACCTCATCGGCTACTTCTACAGCGACATGCCTGCATGGATCGGTGGTCGTCACGGCAAGTTCTGGGCCCAGGACCTCGACCTGTCAACTCCCGAAGGAGAGGCCGCACTGGGCGAGATCGCCGAACGTTACTACGAGGTCATTCGCGATTCCATACGCCGCTACGACCCAAATCACCTTCTCATGGGTGACCGCTACGACGCCGACGGCGGCATCGCAGACATTGTGCTCCAAAAGGCCGCTCCAACCATCGACGTGCTCTCTGTCCAGTACTATACGCGGTTCGAGTTCATGGAAGCCGACCTCGATAGGTGGTACGAGATGCTCGGCAAGCCCGTCTTCCTCGCCGACTCCGCCTTTCATGCGCCCACCGAGCTTCTCAAGGTCGGCCCAGGTTCGAAAGTGTACGTGCCCGACCAGGCTGAAAGGGGAAAGGCATACCATGACTTCGCGACCCGCGCCTACTCCAAACCTCAAATAATCGGCTGGCACTGGTGCGCATACATCGAAAACCGCACCAGGAAGTCCGGGCTCAAGAACTACAAGGATGAACCCTACACGGAATGCGTCAGCCGCATGAAGGAGTTCAACGAAAGGGTCTACGAGGTCGCAGCCGCCGCCTCAGCCTAAGCGAATCAGGCACTTCCTCACGGACCCCTGACTGACGATGCCCTTCTTCTCAATCCGTCAGGAAATCAAGCCAGTGCGTTCCCACGTGAGCCCCGTCCCTGAACTCGAAGCTCCTGCTCCCGTTGGAGACCTCACCCTCTGCTTCGGGGGTCTCGACCTTCAGCGGTCCGGGACCGCAGTGCGTCACGGTGCACCGCAGGCGATCCCTGAAACGAGTGTAACTCACTGACACCTGGTGCGCGCCGATCTTGATGTTGCCCAGCTCTGCGTGGTCCCAGCTCGGCGGAAACAGCGGATCCAATATCAGCATGTCCTGTGCCGCATACCCCTGAATGCCGAGCAGGCGCCTGATTATTATGTCAGCCCCCAACCCTCCCCAGCCGTAGTTGAACGTGTTGGTGGAGTGCTTCCTGAAGGGGCCCCCCTCAATCGGATGGTAATTTTCTCCTGCCGAAGGGCCGAACTTAGCGAAACTCTCCACCGTCTTCAGGGCGATCTCTCTGGCGACATCGTGATACCCATACCTTATCAGACCCTCGATCATTACCCAGTTTATCTGCGGCCACATCCTGCCGTTCCAGTAGCTCTGATACTCATCATCCACGTTGAACAGCTCATGATCCATACTCAACGTCGGAATGGGGTAGGGCGACCAGAACTCGTGCGGATTCGTTAGCCGCGATACCATTCTGCGAGTCCTTTCCTTGTCAGGGATCGCGCCCAGCATGGGGACCATCCCGCCGGGAGTCTTCACTTTGTGGGGAGTGTGATCTGCCTCGTACCGATCGATATACAGCCCCAGTTCCTCGTCCCATAGCGTCTGGATCGCTTCGGCCGTCTTCTTGGCCTTATCCCTGAATTCCTTCGCTGTCTGCTTGTCTCCCAGAAGCGCCGCGAACTTGGCCAGCACCAGCCTGCTTAAGTAGAAGTACGTGTTGAAGTCCGGGGACTGCATCGTCTTGCCTTCGTTGACCATCGGACTCGTCGCATACTTGAGTATTCTGTTCGGCAGAAAGCGGTACGAGTTGTCCCACCCGCTCTCGCCCTGGTGCACCAGGTTTATCAGGTCTTCCCCGTTCACGTCTCGATTCTCTTCGAGCCACTTATCGAACTTCCGAAGCGGGTCGTAGACGCGTTTTACAAAATCCAGGTCGCCGTCCTTCAGGTATATGTCCCAGACTACCCACGGGATCACGTTCGGATCCACCAGTTTCCCGAAGACGAACGAATTGATGTCCAAAGTGAACGGAAGCTGGTCGTCATCGGGCACGTACTTTCTCTGCCCCAGCCCCCTCTTCTTCAGTTCCCCGCGCACCTCGTCGGCTACCTCCTGCCACAGCAGCAGGTTCTTGATACCTGATTTGGGAAGCGGCATGTCATTCAGCCACTTCTCGTAGAGCGAATGGAACCCCGTGTCCCAGTACCATTGGGGCAGCAGCCTGTACTTGCCCAGCGATGAGAAGGGTCGCTGGAAGAACCCACGCCCGAAATCATAAAGGTTCGCGAACGGCACGAAGTACGAATGATAGAATTGCCTTTCAAACACCTTGTCGTCACAGGAAAAGGCAGGCACGGCTTTGGCGAAATACTTCTCCCACTCCGCCATTCTCCTAGTGAACGCCTGTTCCGGGTCCTTTGCCACCTCCCTGAACTTCCGCAGGGCATCCTCGTAACTGTCACCGGACGAGGAAATCACGTAAACCTTGGTCCGCTCCTCATGTTCTACCTCGCTGCTGTAGCCCTCGAACTCAACGTGCGTCCTCATCCGAAACGCCGGCCGTGGCGCATCTTCCGCTTGAAGCTCCAGTCCCTTCCCCAGGCCGATAATCCGGTGCGTGCGGTTATCGCGCTCGTCTATGTGGAGCATCCCCTTCTCAAATCCCATCTCGTGATCGCCGCGCCCGTATCCTCTCAGGACCACATCGAAATCTATAGGTCTGCGTTCCGCCGAATGCTTGTTGCAGTAACATAACGTCAGCTCGCTCACGAACACGTCATTCCAGATCGTCTTTCGCTCGATAATGTCCAGTTCTCGCCCGGCGACGTGCCAGCCCTTTACCCTGTCGGGACGCCAGCTCAGATACAGGAGCCGGTTGAAGAAAGGGCTGCCATCTGTTTGCGCCAGTTCCACCACCAGATCTTCGAAGGCTAGCGTCAGGTCTCCCCCGATGTTCTCTCCGTTCCAGTAGTTGAGCGCCCCGCCGCCTAGCTCGAAGCTGTAAGAGGTCAGACGGTTTCCGGAAATGTCGGCCCGGTCCCCCCTCTCCAACAATTGTAGAACGTTCATCCTCTCCTCCTTCGTGCAGCGGATATGTGAGACTCTCTCTGCGCAAGATCGAGCATTGTAAACGTCGACACCCGAAGATTCAAATCCTGGCGATTGGACCGGGCGGTCAGAAAGAAACCCGACTCCAGCCCTCGCTGTCCACTTCCCTCAGCCGTCTTCTGCGGTTTTGCTGAACCCGGCCAGACGCCGAAGGGCTCTGTCTTTCTCTGTTCGTTCGATGCGGGAGTGGTTGATGCTGTTCCGCAGAATGTCGATGGAACGGTCGTACGTCTCTCTGTCCACGGGGAAAGGTATTCCATCCTTGCCGCCGTGCGCGAAGCTGAAGCGCGCCGGATCGCGGAAGCTTACGGGAGCCCCGTGCACAAGCTCCGCGATAAGTGCCAGCGCCCTCAGCGTCTTCAACCCCACTCCCCGCAGTCCCAGCAGTGTCTCGAAGTCCTCCGCCGACCGGTCATAGGTCTTCGTGAGAGTTCTCTGCAGTCGCTCCGGGTTGATGTCGCGGACCATAATCTGATGCCGCCGGGGAAGCTCCAGGTGTTGCAGCCTCTTGAGTTCTGCCACCAGCTTGTCAGGCTTCTCCTTCGAGAGTTCCGTCGAGACGTCCCTCGCCTCTGCCGATTCCCGAGCCACTAGGTTCAACGCCTCCCCCTTCTTGTCGCAGCAGACAGCCTTGTGCGGCTCGCACACGAAGCTCTCAAGGCCGTCAATGAGCCAGTGGTACCTTCGTGCCATTCGGGACGATTCGTTCATTCCCTGCTGCACCACAGCCCAGCTTCCTTTCTCCGTGAAAAGGAAGCAGTGATGGTAGATGGAATACCCGTCCTGGACCGCGGCGCTGTCGACCTTCACCGACATCCGACTCGCGAATACCAGCGGCTCCGGGTCAAGCGACAGCTTATCACAGTACCTCGAGACTTCTTCCGGCGTCTTCCGCGATGTCCCCCCTTTGCCTCCGGCCACGTAGAGCCCCAACTCTTCACTGATCCCCTTCAGCCCTTCCTTCAGCGCCCCGCAAGTTGTCGTAGTCACCCCGCTTGAATGCCAGTCGAACCCGAGTACGCACCCGAAAGCCTGGAACCAGAAGGGATCGGCCGCCCGCCGCAGCACTTCTTCCGGACCGAGGTCCGACACCATGAAGGTCACGATCTCTCTCGCGAGCTTCTTCATTCGATTGAACAGCCAGCGCGGTGCAGCTCCATAGTGCAGAGGAAGATTCGCTGTCCCCGTCTTCATTCGGGAGTACTCGCCTCAGAGCTTGCTCTTTCGCTCTCATACCCCAAGACTTCGTACGTATCTTCGGAGTGGTGGATGTAAGGGGGCTTTCCCATTTCCTCTCGATATCTCTTGAGCACATCTTCGTTCAACTCAATTCGTGCGTCGCCCCAGTTGCTCCACCGCTCGTAATTGGCCCAGTTCCAGTTTATGTAGCAGAACCCCTTGATCTCGTTCCTGCTCCTCACCAGTTCAAAGTACGGTTCAAACCAAAGCTCCCAGCTCTCATCCCCGTCAAGCACTCCGACGTTCTTGGGCGTGGACTCGCATATCATCACCGGCTTCTCGCGAGCAATTGCGGAATCGAGGAACCGGAGTGTCCGCCTCGACGTGATGTTCCTCGGCATGAATATGTCGATCCCCCACCAGTCGACGTACTCGTCCCCGGGGTACCATCGCATGAAGTACTGATTGCCGCCGCCGGCATAGCACCAGATGAACGCGACGTTCTCAGCCTTCTCCTCCTCGAAGATGCGGTGGATTCTCTTGAACGCCTCGATGTACACATCAGGATTGTAGCCGTTCCAGTTGCCGTTGAATTCGTATCCGGGACGCATGAAAACCGGCCTTTTCGTGTCCCGCAGCGCCCTTGCCATCCCCCGCAGACCTTCATCGAACTTGCCTTCCACCAGCCTGTCCTGGGTCCGTCCGCCGGGGCCTTTCCCGGCGAACGTCAGCCCTATCTGTGGAATCACGTCCGAATAGCCCTCGAAGTATCGGTCCAGTTGCCTCTCGACTATGTCGAGCTTGTGGACACCGAAGTAGACCATGAATATAGCTGGCGGCGTCCCGGGGAGGGCGCCCCAATAGCGCTTGAAGGCGTCGGGGCTCTGTCCCGCGCCGTGAAGTACTCGCCCGTCCGGCGGCTCAAACTTCGCCCCGAAATACCCTTGTCCAGGGGATGTCGCAATACAGATCAGGGCCAGAGCGCAAGCGGCGACCAGCTTCGCCCTCACGTCGAACGTCATCGTCACCCCTCTTGCCGGCAGGATGCGCGGTTGCTACTCAGGACTGCACTGCACAAGGACTTTCAGCCCGTCTTTCTTGACGGCTGCCAGCTCGAATGCCTCGTTTATCTTCTCCAGCGGGAACGCGTGCGTGATCAGCTTCTCACCATGCAGTTGGTTCTGCCGGATCATCTCCAGCGTCCGCTCCCGTATCTCCCTGGAGTAGTCCCTGCACTTCAACCCGCGGATCTCGAGCTGCTTGTGGAAAATGTCCTCTACCTCGAAGTTGTCGATCGTCTCAACGGCTCTCGCGTAGATCCCTATCCGCCCGAATCTCCTCGCAACCTTGAATAGCGTTCGGATCGGTTCGGCTCGCGCCGTCGTGTCGAAAGACAGAGTCGGTCCGTCGGGGATCAACCGCGCGACACCTTCCGCGATCGGTTCCTTCGATGCGTCGATGGTCTCAGTGGCTCCCAGCTCTCGCGCCGCAGCGAGCCGCCACTTGACTATATCCGCACACACAATGAGCTTGCAGCCCTTTTCTCTCAAGTGCTCAACAATCATCAGCCCGAAGGGCCCGGCGCCAAGCACTACCGCCTCGTCATCGGGCGACGCCCGCATGATCTCAACCGCCGACAAGGTCTCAAGTCCGGCCATGGTGAGCGCTGCATGCTTGGCCGGTATCCCGTCGGGGACCTTGACCAGTCCTTCGGAGGATATAACACGGTACTCGTAGTAGCCTCCAGCCAGTACAAGATCTCCCGTCTTGAACCCTTTGACCTGCGCGCCGACCTTCTCAACGCGCCCGACGGCTTCGTGGCCGAAGGGGCCGACCGGGTAGTTCGCCTCGTGCTTGTAATGCGGATAGCCCGTGGAAATCCCCAGGTAGCCCGGGAACTCCGAGCCGCAGACGGCGTTGTAGAGAACCCTCACCAGCACCTCGTCAGCCTTCGGCTCGGGTGTTGGGATTTCCTCCACTGAGATAGTCTTCGGACTTGTGATGAACGCTGCAAGCATACACTTTCCTCCGTTCTAGCGGGTCGCTTAGGTTCGCGAGGGGAGGATTATACGCGGTTTCTGCCCCCAGGAACAGGCTTCTCCTGTCCCCGGCACACGGCGCACAAAGAAAAACTGCCATGTACCAGTAAAAAGCACTTGACTATGGGCATCGGAATATGTAGATCAGCTATCGGTACATAAGAGATCATGATGTGGAGGTGAGATATGGCAATATTGGTGTCCTGCCCTTGCTGCGCGAAGCCCCTAAGGCCCGTCCGTCTCGCATGTGAGGCCTGCGGGACGACGGTGGAGGGGGATTTCCAACTGCCCGACCTCGCGACGCTTCCACCCGAACACCAGGAGTTCATCAAAGTGTTCCTTCTGGCCAGAGGCAACATCTCAGAGGTGGAGAGGCTGTTGGGTGTGTCATATCCGACTGTAAGAAACCGTCTGGACGCTGTTCTGGAGGCGCTTGGCGCGCCGGCAAGGACCCCCGCCGGTGCAGCGACGCAGGTCCTTGCGAGACTGGAGGCGGGTGAGATATCCGTTGATGAGGCGCTGAAGCTTCTGAAAAAGTAGGAGGGTAGAGAAATGTCTGACGAGCAGTTGCTGATCCTTGACATGCTGCGGGACGGGAAAATAAGCCCGGAACAAGCTGAGAATCTACTGAGGGCAATTCCCTCGGCAGGAAGAGATGGAGGTCCGCAATCCGTATTCGAGCGCGTTGCCAAGAAGCTTGCAGGAATGAAGGTTATCCCCAGCGGCGCGAAGTTTGATGAGGAGACGAATGTCCAGGGCCCGCTCACCATCGGGGGTGGGGCGAAGTTTGAGAAAGAGGTCGGGGTTAAGGGACCGCTGAGCATAGGAGGAGGAACCAAGTTCCAGGGCAATGTGGACCACTCAGGTGCGTTCAATTGCGGCGGAAGCGTGAAGTTCGAGGGAGAAGCCAAGGTCAGCGCGGATGGCGTCAACATTGGCGGCTCGCTTAAGTTCAGCGACAAAGCGGAAGTCTCGGTCAGTGACAAGATCAAAGTCAAAGGTGACCTGATCCTGGAATCAGGCGCTCAGCTTTCGGTGACAGGCGACGTCGTGGTGGACGGGAAGGTAATCAACAAGCAGAACCTGTCCTCCGGAGGAGACCAAAACGCCCAGGCGCCTGAGGGCGATGGGGAGGAGGACGGCTAGAAATGGACGATCTGCCGGAAAGAGAAGTCCAGAAGCTGCTCGATGACGGGACAGTTACGCCGGAGGAAGCAGAACGACTTCTGAGCGCGATCAGGGAAGGTGTGCCAGATGAAGACAGGGGGCCCGGGTTGACTCAGTGTGGTGAGCGGGACGGAAGTGCTCACTCCGCGTTACCTGGCACCTGGCATACGGTTGCTCCGACAAGATCCGCCGCCAAAGGCGTGGGACTTCTCATTGCCGGTGGCTTCATCGGAGCGGGGCTCGCGATTGGGTTCATGGGATTGGTCCTCTTCGGGCTTGGGATCGTGCTTATGGGGCTCGCAGTTGGTGTCGCCATGTTTCCCTTCGCTTTGGTTGGTGGCGCGGCTGCAAAGAAGTTCAGAAGGAAGGGCTCCACTGTAGCGTTGGAGGTGGAAGCGCGTCAGCCGAGAGAACGTCGCGCAATTCCACAAAGACTGCCAAGAAAAAGGAGGCTTGCTGATGGCTCGCCAGGAGGAGATGGAGATCCTGAAGATGCTTGAAGAAGGCAAGGTTAGCGCTGAGGAAGCGGCGAAGCTCCTCGACGCCGTCGGGGGTCATTCGCCAGAGGATGACGCCGGCGACGGTCAACCCGGAGCAGCCGAGCGTGCCCGCTGGTTCCGGCTTCGTGTGGTCGATGGCGACCAAGTGAAGGTGAACATCCGCATCCCGCTCTTCTTCACCAAGTGGATGGGCGGCAATGTGGCGAGGTTCATCCCGCCCAAAGCCAAGGAGAAGATGCGGGAGGCGGGAGTGGAGCCCGAAACGGTCGGCAAGAGTCTCGCCGAACTCGGGAAGGTGGGCACGTGCCGGCTCATCGACGTCCACGACGACGATGAGCACGTCGAGGCGTGGCTCGAGTGACCCGCACCGTGTTCCCACGCCGTGCATGGAAATCGGTGGCGGTGCGTTGTGGCAGTGGGTATAAGGTGCGGTAAGTACTGAGCCCCGCAGTTGATCTGGCGGAGGAGGGAAGCACCCGTCATGCGTGAAAGGATGGAGCGCGCCTTACGGAAGAGCACCGTCGAATATGCCGAAATCCGATTGGAGGAGGTGTCCTCTTCCTGGGTCGCATTCAGAGGTGAGGAACTCGATCGGGTGGGCTCCTCCCGCAATGTGGGAGGGATCGTGAGAGCGCTGACCCGCGGCGGTTGGGGCTACGCAACGTTCAACGACTTGAGCGACCTGGAGACCAGGGTGGCAGAGGCCTGCGAATCGGCACGCTTGGTGGGGAAGGGGACAAGCAACTTCGCCGAAGTGGAACCCCTCGTGGAACAGACCTCGGCAAAGCTCGAAGAGGACTTCCGCGAGGTACCTCTTTCGCGGAAGAAGTCCGTGATCGAGGAGTACAACAAGATTGTGCTTGGCCATCACAGCAAAATCGAGACCTCCGACGTCGCTTACAGCGATAGTTTCAGGAAGCTCTGGTATGCAAACACGGAAGGGACATACATCGAGGACGAGCGGCCTGACGTGACCGTCAGAGTATCTGCCACCGCACGAGACGGTGACAACGTGCAGAGGGGATTTGAAAGCGCCGCAGGCGGCTCGGGATTCCAGATCGCCGAGGGGCTTCACGAAAAGGCAGAGACCGCCGCCAAACGGGCCGTCGATCTCCTCTCAGCCCCCTCGGTTACGGGTGGCAAGTACACCGTTGTCGTCAATCCTCGCCTGGCTGGCGTCTTTGCGCACGAGGCATTCGGACACCTCAGCGAGGCAGACTTCGTATATGAGAATGACCGCATGAAGGAGCTAATGACCCTGGGCAAGCGTTTCGGCCCGGATTTCTTGAACATCATTGACGACGGCAACCTCCCTGCGCGGAGGGGGACTCACAAATACGACGATGAAGGCGTCAGAACCCGCGAGAATTACCTGATAAGGAATGGGATCCTCGTCGGGCGGCTTCATTCACGGGAAACCGCCGCGAAGATGGGAGAGCGTCCGACCGGCAATGCCAGAGCCGTCGGGTACCAGTTCGAGCCCATAGTCAGGATGACCAACACCTACATCGACAGCGGGGATGCTGATTTCAACGACATGATAGCGGACCTCAAGCTCGGCTTATACGCGATCGACATGGTGGGGGGACAGACGAGCATGGAGATGTTCACCTTCTCAGCCGCCTATGGCTACATGATCAGGGATGGAGCGATTGCTGAGCTGGTGAGGGATGTGGTTCTGACCGGTAATGTCTTTGAAACGCTCATGAACATCGACATGCTCGGGGACACCGTCGAGTGGCCTGCCGTGGGCGGAGGTTGCGGCAAGGGAGCCCAGAGTCCGCTCCCCGTAGGGTTCGGTGGCCCCTACGTCCGCATGCAGAATCTGGTCGTCGGAGGGAGGCAATGACAGCAACGAAGTTGGTCGAAAAGGCGATGGCGAAGGCCCAGGGGGCCCAGGCTTCCCTCATCAAGACTGAATCGACCAACGTGGCGTTTGAAAACGACAAGCTCAAGTCTTCCCGCACCTCCCAGACCACTCGTGTCGCCGTAAGGGTCATCTTGGATGGGAAGATAGGTTCGTGCAGTACGACTGACGCAGGCGACATCGATGGTGTCGTGGCCGGTGCGCTGGATGCGGCGGAGTTCGGTAGCCCTATCCACTTCAACCTGCCCGGCGCTCAGGAAGGAACGGATGTCAAGGTCTACGACCACGCCGTCCTTCCCGTCACCAAGGAGGAAATGGTGCACATCTGCGAGGAGATGCTGAGTGCTCTGAAGGGCCATAACGCTGACATCCTCGTCAACGCGGGCATCGGCAAGTCTTCTTCCAGCGCCGAATTCGCCAATTCCTCGGGGATACAATTCGCAACCGAGACCACCTCCTTCGGCGGCGGTGTGTCGGGAGTCTGGGTAAGAGGCACAGACATACTTTGGGCTGGCCGTGGTCATGGTTCCAGGAAACGTGAGCTGGACCACCTCGCAATTGCCAGAAAGGCAGTTGAGCTATTCAAAATGGCCGAGAAGACCGCCCCCGCCCAGTCCGGCGAAATGCCGGTCATATTCGCGCCGGAGGGCATGCATGTCCTGCTTCTGGCTCTTAGGATGGGATTCAATGGCAAGAATGTCGTGCTGGGGGCCTCTCCTCTCAGGGGGAAGCTGGGCGAGGCGATCGCACATGCCGGACTCTCCATCACGGACAACCCTCTCATCGACCATGCCGCCGCCAGCAGCAAATACGATGGTGAAGGCGTTCCACGGCAAGTGACACCGATTATCCGGAACGGCGTGCTCGAGAACTTCCTCTACGACCTCGACACGGCGGGCAGGGCATCAGCCAAGACCACTGGACACGGCATCGGGTGCTCGCCGACGAATCTCGTCATCGACGAGGGCGACACGACGTACGAGGACATGATTAGGGAAACTCGCGAAGGCCTTCTCGTCCACAGCGTGATGGGTTTGGGACAGGGCAACCCAATGAGCGGGGAGTTCTCCGTCAACGTCCAGCTTGGCTACAAGATAGAAAACGGCGAGATCGTCGGGCGCGTGAAAGACGTCATGCTTGCAGGCAATACGTACGACGCTCTGAAGAACATTGACGCCATAGGCGACAAAGCGGAATGGGTCGGGGGTACGCTCCTGACTCCGCCGGTAAAGATACGCGGCATGAGCGTCGTTGCCAAGTAGCTTCAACGCCCTTTGACTGTTTCCTCTACTCCCCCGCTTCCATGGTCGACTCCGGCGTAGGTGAGGCCCTGAACCGCGTGTATGCTCGAACAGCTTCCACAATCAGCCACAATTCCAGCGCGAGTATCACCCCTGAAACGGCACTCAGGAACCAGTTGTCCTTCGCGATGAATCCGGTGAGATTCCCAATCATCGCCCAGCCGGTGAACGCGATCACGAAGAGCATCGGCACTAGTGTGTAGACAATCGGCTTTCCTCGTTTGGCAAGGTAAAGCGTGAGCGTAACGAGTGCGAGTCCGGCAAGAAGCTGATTCGTCGTGCCGAAAAGGGGCCAGAGCCGCAACCCCCCCTTGCCGCCCTGTTGAGAGAACGCCAGAACGGCCGCGCTCACAACGGCAACTAAAGTGGCGGGGTGAGTGCGGCTCAAGAATGGCACCTTGCACGCTTGCCCAAGTTCAGACACCACGTACCTCTGGATCCTCGTCGCAGTGTCCAGCGTAGTCCCTGCGAAACTCACCAGCACAACTGCGACAATAGTTGCCGCCAAGTCCCTTGGGATTCCCAGTGCGGTAATAAGGTTCGCCGCCCCTTCCACGAAGGCGCCTACCTTTGCACCCAGTCCCTGCGCTGCTCCCCAATTGGCGTACTGCGCCGACCACGCCGCCGTGCCCGTCAGCATTTCCCCTCCATGCTTCAACCCAAGTCCCACGCCTGCAGCCACAGCTACCAGCGCCACCGTAGCCAAAGCTCCCTCCAACAGCATCGACCCGTAGCCTATAGCCTTCGCGTCGGATTCACGGGCGAGCTGTTTGGAAGTGGTGCCGGAGGCAACTAGGCTGTGGAATCCCGAAATCGCTCCGCACGCAACCACAACGAAGAGGAAGGGAATCAAGCTCGGCGCCCCAACCGGGGCGCTGTTGACCGCGGGTGCGACTATAGCGGGTCTCGCCACCACTAGCCCAACGAAGATCACCGCAAGGCCGATGTAAAGCTCGTGGGAGTTTATGTAGTCACGCGGCTGTAGCAGTCGATGGACCGGCAGCGTGGACGCAACGTATGCGTAGACAAAAAGGACCCCTATCCAGAAAACGAGAGGCGAAACCGCGAAGGACCCGAACTGAAAAACGGGGTCACTTAGCTGCACCGGAAATAGCGTTCCCACGTATATGCTTGCGTACATCAGAAGCACCGCGATCACTGACCATAGGACCGCGTTTCCCTTTCGCCGGTAAAGCATGTAACCCAGCCACAGCGCAAGCGGGATCTCGAACCATATGGGGAAAATGGAGGCAGGATACATGTTGAAGAGTGCAGCGATGATCATCGCGAAAACCGCCAGCACTACCCAGACTAGGAAGAATATGATGAACAGAAAGAGCGTTCTCGCCCTCGAGCCTATCAGCCCCTTCGACACATCCCCTATCGACCGCCCCTTACTTCTCGCCGAGACAACCAACGCCCCCAAATCATGAACGGCTCCGATGAATATCGACCCAAACACGATCCACAGAAGCGCTGGAAGCCATCCCCAGATCACCGCAATCGCAGGACCGAGTATCGGTGCGGCACCGGCAATGGATGTGAAATGGTGCCCGAATAGAATATGCCGTTTCGTCGCGACGTAGTCGTGACCGTCAGCCAGTTCCTCCGAAGGGCACCTATCCAGTTGCCCTAGAGAAAATATCCTCTTCGAGATAAACGTTCCGTAGAAAATGTACGCCAGTATGAAGGCTACGAACGCGGACGCGGCAATCAGTACGCTTCCCAATTGTGACCTCCTTGCTGATCTTGTCGTCGAATTCTATACCAGCCGGAGACCCGGCCGCAAGGTTGGGCAGTTTCCCATTCCGATTGACAGAGTTCTGAGGGAGGAATAGAATCCAACCTACGTTGATCGGAGGTTCCATGTCTATTCGCCTACACAACACACTGTCGAGGCAAAAAACGGAATTCGTTCCTGTCGTTCCAGGAAAGGTCGGGATGTACGTGTGCGGTGTCACGCAGTACGACTCCGCCCACATAGGGCACGGACGCATGATCGTGGTATACGGCGCGATCGTCGGCTATTTGCGGAGAAAGGGCTACGAGGTCACCTACGTCTGCAACCACACGGACGTGGACGATAAGATCATCGACCGCGCGCGCGAGAAAGCCAGGGACCCGATGGAGCTAGCCGAATTCTTCATCAATGAATACGAGCAAGACGTGGATGCGATGAGGATCCTGAAGCCTGACATAGAGCCGCGCGCCACCGAACACATCCCCGAAATCATTGATCTCGTCAGCACCTTGATCGACAAGGGATACGCCTACGAAGCTGACGGGGATGTCTATTTTGACATTGAGAAGTTCGACGGCTACGGCAAGCTCTCCGGACAGGACCTTTCGGAGCTCGAGGCCGGCGGCAGAGTCGAACCCAGCCCAAAGAAACGCAATCCGTTGGATTTTGGCCTCTGGAAGGCCTCGAAGCCGGGAGAGCCGGCCTGGGACAGTCCGTGGGGTACCGGCAGACCAGGGTGGCACATCGAGTGCTCCGCGATGTCAATGAAGTATCTGGGTAGTACCTTCGATATACACACCGGCGGGCCGGAACTCATCTTTCCCCACCATGAGAATGAAGTGGCCCAGAGCGAGTGCGCTACCGGCAAACCGTTCGCCAAGTACTGGATGCACCACGGAACGCTCGATTTCGCTGGGGACAAGATGTCCAAATCCATCGGCAACGTCATTACCATCCGCGACTTCCTCGCGGAACATCCTCCTGAAGTCCTCAAGTTCATCTACCTCCGACATCACTACCGGAGCCCCATAAAGTTCTCCGACCAGGCTGTTCGCGAAGCGGAAACTGCCCTGGAGAGGCTCTACTCGACCCTGGCCGAGGCCACGGAGATCGCCGCCGGTTCCCCGCCAGCTCTCCCCAAGGGCGATCCTGATGAGCCAGTAGCTTCGAGGATCCGTGGACTTCCGGAGCTTTTCGACGAAGCAATGGATGACGATTTCAACACCGCGCAGGCCATTGCGCACGTTTTCGAACTTGTGCGTGTCCTGAACCAGTACATCGCTGAAGTCAGGGAAAGCCCGACAAAACGCGCCCGAGGAATTCTAGCTGCTGCCGTTCAGGCAATCAGAGGCGTAGGCGAACCCATCAGCCTTTTCCAGGAAGAGCCGCAGCAGTTTCTGATGGAACTCGCCGAGAAGCGCGGCAGACAACTCCAGATTCAGGAAGAAGATATCGTGCGCTTGATCGCAGAACGCGCCGAGGCCCGCGACAACAGGAACTACCGCAGAGCCGACGAGATCCGAAGCTATCTTCTCAGCCAAGGCGTTGTGCTGGAGGACAAGGCCGGAGGAACGACATGGCGGCTGGCGTCAGAGTGACTTCCTCCAAACCCGACCGTGAATCGCTGCTCGTCCTGCGCAGCCAGTCCTTTTCCCCATCCGTCAGCAAAAGGATCAAATCCGCCGGCCTGTTGGCAACGTATTTCCGTGACAGGCGTGACCTCCTCCGCGCTGTCGCGAGAGAGCATTGCCCGTTCGTTCTCTCGCACTGGAATTCGGCCAGACGAGATTCCTTTTCATTGCTGCGCAGGATACAGAGTGCTGACCCTGCAGCATTGACAGTGCTTCTTGCCCCATCTATCGCCAAGGCCTACCTGGGGCAGGCATACTCGGCGGGCGCAACCGTGTGCATCGACTCCGACCGGAAGCTCACGACGGCTCTAACCAAGGCGCACGGACTTCGCAAGCGCTTGGCCAGCTACGGCCGGGCTCTCGCTAGGTTTCGGGACTTCCATCGACGCCTCTCCAGGTTGTCTTTCGAGCTGCCGGGCCCGGCCGACATCTTGTCGACTCTCCTGCAGCAGGTGCGCTCAGCCGTACCCTACGACCTCGCAATCGTTGTGCTGAAGAGAGGCGATGGCTTTGTGCTCATAGGCTCATCGGGGATCGAGGGGGTCGCGGACCAGTTGTGCGGGGTGGCGCTTCGAGTAGATGCCGTGCCGCTGCTGGCAAGGCTCATCGCTGCCGGCGACCCGCACGTTGTTGCCGAGCCCCTCCGCATGTTCAATCGCACCTTCCAGTCGGTGCTGCT
>Ga0180438_10002023_pt1 | contig 34240 bp, 29 predicted proteins | sample SS_ome_12_FD_132455 | JGI IMG/M metagenome (GOLD analysis project Ga0180438, IMG submission 132455) | Hypersaline lake sediment archaeal communities from the Salton Sea, California, USA - SS_3_D_2 metaG | ecosystem: Environmental > Aquatic > Non-marine Saline and Alkaline > Hypersaline >... | reverse complement strand
TCAGGTCATCCGGCGTGATTGTCCCAGCCGTACAAGCCTGGCTCAGCTGCTCTGCTCTGATCGAGAGTTCCTTCAGGCTCAGGGAATGAGCCGCTCGGACTACTGGAACCATCAGGCCCCGATTGGTATCCACCGCCATTCCCAGGTGAACGCAGGAATGCTCTACGATTCTGTCCCCGAGAAAGTGGCTGTTCAGGCGAGGGTAGCGGGGCAGGATCCGGGATACGGTGAACAACACGAGGTCGTTTATGGTGATGGATGTAAGGCCGGCATCTTCGGGGCTCGCTTTCAGCTTCTTGCGGTAGGAGAGAATCGAAGAGGCATCGGCCGAAGAGTGAAGGGTCAGCTGGGCCGTAGAGCTGAGGCTTTCGGCCATTCGCTCGGCGATTATCTTACGCACGCCGCTGACCGGGATTTCCCGAACCTGCTCTGCTGGTGCCGGTCCCGGTTCTGCGGTACCGGGTTTTCCGATACCGGGCTCGGTTGTAACAGCTCGAATGTCCTTTTCCACGATTCTGCCGCCGGATCCGCTTCCCTTGATCGCGGAAATATCCACTCCTTCTTTCTCTGCCAACCTTCTCGCTCGGGGGGAGATTCTGATCTTTCGAGAGGTTTCTGCGCCGAAGCGTCGGGAGGGCGTCCCGGCTTCAGTTGTCTGTTTCCCGGCGGCTGTTTGAACTTCTTGAACCTCCTGGTCCGCCCTTGATTCAGCTGGTTGCGCCACCCCAGCCTGGGCTCCTTGATCGAGTTTTTCTCCAGGCTGGCCGATGAAACCGATCGCCGAAAGCACAGGCACCAGATCCCCATCGCGGTACAGGCGTTTCAGCAGCACGCCGCTTTCGGGAGCCTCCACCTCGAAGGTTGCTTTGTCGCTTTCGACCTCACAGAGAGTATCCCCCTTGGTAACACGATCTCCCTCGCTGTATTTCCAGGCCAACAAAGTGGCGGGTTCTTCCGACTGTCCCTGGCTGGGCATGACTACCTTTATCGCCATGGTATTGCCTCCGTTTCGCTCCCTTTATCAGTAGCCCAGGATTTTGAGTTGATCCCGGTACGTCTCCGCGGACCGGGTTAGGGCCCGCTGCTCCTCATCTGCCAGCTCGAGCTGGATTATCTTCTCGATCCCTCCCGATCCCAGCACCACGGGGACGCCTATACAGATATCCTCCAGACCGTATTCGCCCTCCATCAACGTGGAGGCGGGTAGGACGCGTCTTTCGTCATTCAGAACACCCCGAACCATTTCCACTGCAGATGCGGCGGGCGCGTAGTAAGCCGATCCGGTTTTCAGCAGAGACACGATTTCCCCGCCCCCTTTTCGCGTGCGCTCTACGATTGCCTGAATTTCATGCGTGCTCATCAACTCCGACAGGGGAATCCCCGATACACCGCTGTACCGTGGTAGGGGGACCATCGTGTCGCCATGGCCGCCGAGGACTATGGCTTGTACATCCGTAACCGCCACGTCCAGCCCCAGAGCTACGAACGTCTTGAATCGATTGGCATCCAGGACACCTGCCTGGCCGAACACCCGGTGCTTCGGGAAATTGGAGGTTTTCAAAGCGTGATAGGTCATCACATCCAGCGGATTGGAGACAACCAGTACAAATGCCTGAGGCGCGTATTCGACAATGTTTTCTACAACGCTTTTAATAATCCCTGCGTTTTTCTGAAGCAGGTCCTCCCTGCTCATCCCCGGTTTACGGGCAAGACCTGCCGTGATCACGACAAGTTGGGCGTTCCTCATGTCTCTGTAGTCGTTCGTCCCGATGATCCGGCAGGGGTAGCCGCGGGAGGGTCCTGCTTCCATCAGGTCCAGCGCCTTGCCCTGGGGCATATCTTCCACCACGTCCAGCAACACCACGTCGGCGAGTCTGCCTTCCAGCAGGTATTGGGATACGCTTGCACCGACATTTCCGGCTCCCACTACAACGACTTTTCTGTTCATCCGAAGCTCCGTTTTTCAGGGAAAGCGATTTTGAGCTAGTACCAGTTGCGCTTGCCGATCCGTACCAGACCCTGGACGATTTCTTCGTCACTGAGCATAGCCGCTGCTTCGAGGATGCGAGACACGGAGTTGGGCACGTTCTTTGATGTGAGGGTTCCCGGCGGACCGTCAAGCTCGTCGAAGAAACGTCGCGTCACCTCGGCTGCAATCCGCTCTCCGATTGCCTGGCCCCCGGCCGCTTCTTCGACCACCGCAATCGCTCCGGTTTTTTTCAATGAGGCGCCCACGGTTTCATAATCCAGGCTGATCAAGTCTACGGTGCGCAGATCGATGATTTCTACCGACACCCCCTGGGCGTCCAGCTTTTCGATCAGAGCCTCTACCCGTCCGGTCATGGAGGAGTAGGTCAGGACGGTGAGATCCTCTCCCTCGGTCGTGACCCGGGCCTTGCCGAAGGGGATGAAGTAGTCCAGATTATCCTTGGGAACCCGGAATCTTTTGGTGTACAGGGAATGGTGTTCCAGGAAAACGACCGGATCCAAAGACTGCATCGCCGTGTTGAACAAGCCGATGTAATCGAAGGCATCGCTGGGGGCCAAGATTCGCCACCCGGCAAAAAGAGCATACAGCCCTATCGGATCCATGGAGTGCTGTCCGCCGTACCCGCAGCCCGTAGCGATGCGGGTGCGTGCCACCAGGGGCAGATCCGTGGTGCCGCCGTACATGTGGCGGGCTTTGGCGATCTGGTTGAAGGCCTGGTCCGCAGCCACAAGGGTGAAGTCGGGAAACATGATTTCCACCACAGGGCGCATCCCCGACATGGCAGCCCCGCAGGTTATGCCCACAAATCCGGCTTCGGATATCGGGGTGTTGATGATCCGATCCGGATAACGGCTGGGAAGTCCCTTGGTCGCTCCGTAGGCTCCGCCCCCGAAGTTTGCCGTCTCCTCCCCGAAAACAACCACATTGTCGTCTTTTTCCATCCAGCGGCCGGTTACAGCTGCGATGGCATCGGAGTATTTCAACTCCTGGAACTCATGAAAGTCTTCACGTTCGTTGTAGCGCAGTCCTTCCAGTTCTTTGCCGTCGCTTCGCATTCCGAAAGCCGCGGTGGCGGGATCCGGCCAGAGCTCTCCTCTCACCTGGCAGTGATCGTCCCCGGCGGTACAGAACTCCAACGCTCGCTGCACCGTTTCTGATGCGAGTTTCTGTATGTGCTCAACCTCTTTGTCTTTGAGAATGCTGTTTTGTACGAGGGTACGAGGAAAGCTCTTCACAGGATCTTTCTCGAGCCAAACAGCTTCCTCTTCCTTGTCCCGGTAGCCGTAGGCGCTGCCCGGCTGATCTCCGGCATGATGATAGTGGCGATAGCATTTGGCCTCGATGATGTACGGCCCTTCGCCCTTGCGGATTCGCTCGGCGGCATCTCTGGTAGCATCGTGGATGGCGATCACGTCGGCCCCGTCCACGATCCGTCCCTTCATGCCGTAGGAGGCGGCGTGCAGGGAAAGGTCGGGAATCGCGCAGGCATCGCTGGATTTGGTCCCGACCGCATACTCATTGTTTTCGATGAAATACAGGATCGGAAGCTTCCACAGTCCGGCCATGTTGAGGGCTTCGTGAAACGCCCCTTGATTTGCTGCTCCATCACCGAAGAAACAGACCACGATGTTCCCCGTCTTTCGGTATTTCTCCGCATAGGCCGCCCCGGTAGCCAGAGGAATACCACCGGCCACAATGGCGTTGGTTCCCAGCACACCGGCATCGGCGTAGCGCAGATGCATCGATCCGCCCCGCCCGCCGCAGTATCCCGGGGCAAGGCCCATGATCTCGGCCAGGGTCTTCCGAACGACTTCTTGACCTTCCGGGGGCAGCTCGTCCTTGCCAGGATTCCACTTCGGAGGAAGCACGTAGTTCAGAGCTTTACTGAGGAATTGATGATGAGCTCTGTGGCTGCCGGTGATCTTGTCTTCCTTTTGGATTGCCGCCATCGTCGCCGCAGCAACCGCTTCCTGACCTACGCTGGAGTGCACGGGACCCCAGACGCAGTCGTTGTTTTTCAGCCGCAGCAGTTCATGTTCGAACTTATTAATCAACAAGATGTCGAACAGCAGCCGTGCCGCCAGCGGGGATGAAAGCTTCTTCACATCCTGTGCACTGGATTTCCACCGCTGCCAGTCGAACTCAGCTTGCAGTTTTTGCCTGTTCATATCGGTTCCTTCGGATTTGATTGTATTCCTCCATCAACGTATGGAGCTCCTCCCTGCTGATCGAGGCTCCCTGTTCATTGGATTTTTCCAGCAGATACGGGGGAAGAGTGTCGTAGGAGGCATCGATGCCTTCCCGCAGGTTGAACTGCCGTGTCCTCTCAGTGATCCGATTCGCCATCAACTGCAGCTCCTGCTTGCTGAGGCGCATGCCCGTGGTGCCGGCGACTAGATCGCAAAGCTCATCCCACTTGATGAAATCCCGGAAAAAACGACAGAGGACCAGGGTATCGAAAATAGCGGCCCGGTCTTCATAGTCGATATGAAGATCCGCCTTGCCCTTGATCTGCTCTTTGGGGATCTCTCCGGACAGCTCCGCCTTGTAGAATGTTCCCCGCAAGTGACAAGCTCCCCGAGCGGCGGTGGCGTAGGACAAACCCATACCCTTGAGCTCACGGGGATCGAAACCGGCGGGTTCCAGGCCCTTCACATGAACCGCCAGGTCCTCGAGTCCTAATTCGGCGGCCACGTGTTTGATCCCCGATCCGAGCATTTTACCGATGCCCTCGCCATGTCCGACCAGGCTCAACAGTTCAGCGATTCGATCCGGTTGATTGTATTCGATCGGAAAGTCTATCTTGCCTCTTTTGTAGGCTTCGGTTACAAACCCGGCCATGTTCCCCGCGCTCATCGTGTCCAGACCCAGGCGGTCGCAGACATCGTTCAGGTAAGCAACCTCTTCCAGGCTCTCTATGCAGTTCAGCCCGCCGATGGCATAAATCGTTTCGAACTCCGGTCCCTCGATCTCCAGATCCTTGTGTCGTCCCTCGAGAACCACGGATTTTTTCGTGCACTGGAGGAAACAGTTCGGACAGCCGTGACGCTTCACTTTGAAGTGCTCGTGCATGTAGTCCGCCGACAGGTTTTCCCAGTGTTCGAAGTGACCCGACTGCCAGTAGCGGGTGGGAAAGCAGTTCTGCGCGTTGGTCACCTTGACCTGGCTGATGGTGCCGTAAACCTGGTAGACCTCGGTGACCGGGGATTCCTTTCCCTTTTTCGAGATGTTGCGGATCACCTCTTTGAGGAGATCCTCGTCGGCTATCACCGCTTTCTGATTGCCGGCAAAGGCGATTCCTTTGACGTTCTTTGAGCCCAGGACCGCGCCCATACCGCCCCGTCCAAGGCTCCGCCAGCGGTCGGACTTGATGCAGGCGTAGGCGACCCCGTTTTCCCCGGCCGGACCGATGACCATGGCTCCGGCCCCCTCGGGAGAGCGTTCCAGAATATGGCTTTCAGTGTCGTAGGTCTCCCAGCCGGCAAGCTCCGCTGCGTCATGGAAGTGAACTCCTTCATCGGTAATCAGCAGGGTGCTGAGGGACTGGCAGGCTCCTTCCAGGATAATGGCATCCACCCCGCAGGCTTTGATTTTGGGTGCCAGGGAGCCACCGCAGTAGGATTCTCCGTATCCGCCGGTGGCCGGGCTCTTGGTGAACACGGCGAAGCGGGACTGGCTCCACATCCTGGTGCCGGTGACGGGTCCCACGGCGATGATGAAGCGGTTGTCCGGGTCGAAGGGGTGAACCCCGCTCGGGTTTTCTTCGAGCAGGTAGTGGGAACCGACTCCCTTGCCCCCCAGAGATCGTTCGAAGACCGCATCGGGGATCTCTTCATATTTTGACAATCTGGTCGACAGATTGATGCGAAGTAGTCGATTGTAAAATCCTTTCACCCTTTTCCCCTCTCTACGCCTGCGGTGCTGGTAAATCCCGGAACATTACCCCCTAGGTCTGTCTCATTTCGCAGACTTCACCGTCGGGGCCGAAAAAGTAGAAAATCCAGACATCCGGGCGAAATTCAACCGGTTTGCTGAGAAAGCGCACCCCCTTCTTCTGCAGGTACCGGTACTCCGCCCGAGCATCGCTTGAGGTGAAACCGATGTGGATGAAGCCGTTGTCCGCCTGTTTGTGGTCCTTCGGGATTTTCTTTCCCCTCGGCTCTTGATATTCAAACAGCTCGAGCATACCCTTGGCGGATTGGAGATGTGCGATTCTGGCCCGGCAACCGGGCATACCCACGACATCGCCCAGCGGGAGTTCCGGAGCAGGTTCAAGAATTCGTTCGACTTCGAATCCCAGTACATCACGGTAGAACTCGACAGAGCGCTCGAGATTCGATACGCTCAACCCGATATGTTCAAGACCTCGATTCATGGTTCTTTCCAAATAAGCTGCTAATATAAATGCAATAAAGGCATTTTCTTAAGATTTTACCTTAATCCAAAATTGAATTGTATATAATACTGACGGAAATACGGCATTCTGTCAAGTAGAAAAATTATTATTGTATACTATAGTAAAAATAAATTGACAGCCCTGCGATAATCGGTTATAGTGTGTATGAAATTTGCACTGTGAAGACGAGAGAATCTGTGAACGAAACATACACTACTCTGTTCAACCGTATCATTCGCGGCGAATATCCTGGGAATACCCGGATGAAGGAAGACGAACTGGCGGAAGAGTTCAAGGTCAGTCGAACTCCGATCCGTGAAACGCTCCGCCTGCTGCAGCAGGATGGCCTTATCGAGATACTTCCCAACCGGGGCGCCCGGGTATACGGGTTCACCGTAGACGATTTGGAAGACATCTATGAAATTCGCAGGGTTTTGGAGGTCCTGGCCCTTGATTTTGCCGCTCCGACCATGAGTATCAACGGGTTGGTCGAGCTTCGGGAGGCGATCGAGGCGATAAAGGACTTGGATGACGCCAAGAGACATGCTGAGTTGGACGCAAAGCTCCATGGATACATCATCGAATCGAGCCGCAGGCGAAGACTCATCAATATGCTCAATCAGCTGTTTCACCTGATGCAAACCTTCAGGGAGCTCGGTTTTCGAGACACGCAGGTGCAGAAGAGCACCTACGGAGAGCATATGGAGCTTATCGATGCCCTGTCGGTCAGAGATATATCCCTGGCCAAAGAGGTGCTTGCCCGGCACATAACGAATAGCAAGAATCGAATTCTTCAGAAAGTCGTAAAGAGAAACGAGGGCAACCGCTCCTAGTCAACCCCGACGTGGGCGATCGCGTCGAGCAATTTCTTCTCCGTGATTTCGGTATCCTGGAAATCTCCGGTGATCTCCCCCGAGCGCACGCTGATTATCCTGTCACAAATTCCCATGATCTCGGGCATTTCCGAGCTGATGATGAGCACGGCCATGCCCGACTCGGCAAGCTCGGCGATGATATGATGAATTTCCGCTTTTGAACCGACGTCGATGCCTCGTGTCGGTTCATCGAGAATCAACAGCTTAGGATCAATGCACATCCATTTCGCGATGACTATTTTCTGCTGATTTCCTCCGCTTAGGAAAAACACCCGTTGATTTGGGCTGGGCGTGACGATTCGAAGTTTCTTCTGATACTCTTCGAAGTTGTTAAGCTCATCACCTCTTCTCAATGTTCCCAAGCGGCTCATTCGATCCAGCTTTGCCAGAGAGACATTCTCGGCGCAGGACATTTTCAGCACCAACCCTTGCTGTTTTCGATCTTCCGGCACAAAGCCCATTCCCAAGTGAACTGCATCTCGAGAAGTTCGTACATGAACCTCTTTCCCACCGACAAAAATCTTACCACTGTCCGGATCACGCAATCCGAATATAGATTCAGCTATCTCGGACCTTCCTGCCCCCACCAGACCGTACAGCCCTACCACTTCGCCTTCCCTTATGCCAAAGGAGACCTCCCGGTAGAGCCCCTTCTTTTCCAAGTTTTCCACCCGAAGGACTTCTTTTCCTTTCTTTGCCTCGTTCTTGTGGAAATAGTCTTCCAGCACGCGCCCGATCATGAGCTGGGTGATGTCCTCCAGCTGGGCATCCTTGGTAATCAGGGTGCCTCGATTTTTCCCGTCCCTTAGGACCGTAACGCGATCCGAGATTTCAAAGACCTCGTCCATCTTGTGCGTTATGTAAATGATTGCAACCCTGTTGTCCCGCATCCGCCGTATGTCCCGGAATAGTATTGTTTTCTCAGTGTCCGTCAAAGAAGATGTGGGCTCATCGAAAATAACGACTTTCGCGCCCATCGAAAGCGAGCGGGCGATCTCGACCATCTGCTGTTTCGCTATCGGAAGTCGGCTGATGAGCTCCATTTCGTCGATATCGAGCTCGATAGCATCGAGGATTGCTCTTGTCTTGCTTCGAAGCGTCTTCCAGTCGATAAATCCCAACCGTGTACGGGGCAGATTGCCCATGAAGATATTTTCAGCAACGCTCAATTCAGGCACCAGAGAAAGCTCCTGAAAGATCAGGATCAGCCCATCCTGTCTGGCCTCCAGCGGACCGCTGTAGCGAACTTTGTTTCCATCCAGGATGATATCCCCGCTTCCCGAATCGGGGTGATATATTCCTGCAAGGATCTTCATGAGGGTAGACTTGCCCGCGCCGTTCTCGCCTACCAGAGCCAGAACCTCTCCCGCCCGCACTTGCAGATCGACATTGTCGAGAGCTTTGACGCCGGGAAAGCTCTTCGATATCTGGTTCATTTCAAGGATATTGGTATCTCGATCAGTCATTCTGTCCTTCCAATAACAAACGAGTGAAGAACGGTGCGCTCCCCTCTTGCAAACACAAAGAGGGGAGCACACTTGTGACTTTTTCAGTCGAAGTTCGTTTTTAGTACTCCGGTCGTTTGAAATCGTCCATGTTGTCCGGCGTTACCTTGGGTGATTCAAAAGTGCTCAAGAAATCTACCTCTTCACCTTTGGCGACCTTCACGGCAACTTTGACGGTATTAATTGCGTCCAATCCGGAGTACTGGTAGCAGGTACCCTGGATGTAGCCTTCTTTCATGGCATCGTAGCCCTCGCCGAAGATACAGGCGCTGGTCATGATAACTTCACCGGCTCTTCCCGCCTCTTTCAGCGCATTCAGTGCACCGATACCGAGGTTGTCGTCCGCCACGTACACACCCTGGAGGTCCTTGTACTTCACCAGCAGGTCTTCCATTGCGCGGGTGGCCTTCTCGCGGTTCCAATCCGTGGGCTCCGTTGCCAGCAAGGTGAAGTCGGGATGCTGGGCGAGCACTTCCTGGAAACCATCGGAGCGTTCTATCGCGGTCACGTAGCCGGGCAATCCCATCAGCTCCACGACTTTCTTCTGGCCGGTTATCCCTCTCTTCTCGAAGGCCTCGATCATCATCTCCGCGGCATCTCTTCCCTCTTGCGTGTTGTCCGGACCGGCATAAGCCGTGATGTAGTCAAAACCAGTTTCGTCTATAGGAGAGTTCGCGATTACGATCTTGAAGCCCTCATCATGGGCCTTTTTTACTACAGGAACAATCGCCTTTCCGTGAACCGGCCAAATTACGATTACATCCGGGTCCTTCTGCATCAGGTTCTCCACCTGATTGATCTGCCGGGCGATATCACCCTGGGCATCGAGTTGGATGAGCTCGACACCCTGTCTCTCGCATTCCGCTATGAAGTTCTCATTGTGATACGTCTCGTAGCTGTCGATACCAACATTGAAAACAGCATAACCGATGGTGATGACGTCGTCCTTGGTTTCTCCACCACCTCCGGCGAAGGCAAACATTCCGACGAACAGCAACACCGATAGCAGGAATAAATTCCTCATTCCCTTTTTCATAAGATCCTCCTCTTATGGTTTTTATAGATGCCGACGGCATCTTTTTTCGCAATAATCCACCAACATGATGCTAAGCTGCAGTAGGCTTGAACTTGGCGTCTATGTACACAACCAACATCAGAATCAATCCCATGGACAGCCTGTTGTAGAAAGAGGGAACATTCAGCAGATCCATGCTGTTGGATATGATCGCCAGAGTGAGCAGCCCGCCCAGTGTATGGATCATACTGCCGAATCCGCCCCGAAGTTTTGTTCCGCCCAGGGCAACCGTGGCAATGATCTTCAAATTCGTATCCGGCCAGCCGAGCATCGGTGTCGCCGCATTCATACGGGAGGCAATAAAAATACCCCCGATGGCGGCTCCCAGCCCGCAGAGCATAAAGTTGATAAACGTGGTACGTTCCACCGGAACACCGGCGTTCCTGGCGGCCTCCGCGTTGCCCCCGATGGCGTAGGTGTTTCGCCCATGTCCGGTCTTTCTCAGCGTGAACTCGGCGATCACGAGGAAGACCAGCATTAACAGTGCCAGCGTGGGAAAGCCGAGAATCTCGCTCATCCCGAAGGTGGCGAATCCATCGACCTGACCAACAATGGAACGTTCTCCGGTATAGATGAAAATGAGCCCTCGCAAACCAATAAACGCCGCAAGCGTCACAACGAAGGCATTGATTTTTGCTTTTACGACAAACAACCCGTTTATTGCACCGATCGCCAATCCGGCAACCAGGGCTGCCAGGATGGCGGTGATCAACCCGTACGGCTGCATTCCGATTGTCAATACGGCGCAGAAACCCATAGCCGTACCCACCGAAAGATCAAAATACCCGTTGATCATAAGAAAGGTCATTCCGATGGCCAGCATTCCATTGAGGGATGACTGCAGGAGGATGTTCGTGAGATTTCTCAGCGAAAGGAAATCCGGAGTTACCACACTGGCTATGATGAAAACGCCAAGCAAGACGGCCCATATCGGCCCTGTGATAACAACTTTGCGAATGGTTCTGTATATGCTATTCGCCTTCAGTGTCTTGATCATTCCATGGCCCTCGCTCGCTTACCGGCTACATCTATCCAGACCACGGCCAAAATGATGACCCATTGAGCGGCCCACTGGTAGTAGTACTGCATGCCCATCAAGATGAACCAGTTGTTCAACATTCCAATGATTACGATCCCGATAATGCTCTTGAAAATATTCCCTTCGCCGCCGGTCAAGCTGGTCCCGCCGAGGATCACTCCCGTGATCACCTGGAACTCATAGCCTGAACCGATGTAGTTCTGGGCTGCCATCATCCTGGAACCCAGCATGACTCCGCCGATTCCTGTGAGGAGGCCCGTCAGCATAAAGGCGCTCATTACGACAAAGCTCTCACGAATTCCGGTAAACTTACTGGCGACCGGGTTTCCCCCAACAGCTCGTACCCTGCGTCCGTATACCGTTCGGGTCAGAAGAATGGTGAAGACAACTCCGATTGCCGCAAGGAGGATCACAGGGAAGGGAATTTGCCACACGAAACCTCGTCCTATGAAGGAGAACCACGTTTCCTCCGGTTCTACGATGCGGGAGTATTTCCCTCCTGTGTAGATCAGGGTAATGGCCTGAAGCACGCCCATCATCCCAAGGGTAATGATCAGGGAGTTCAGCTTTTGGTAGCCTACGAGGTACCCGCTGATCATCCCCGACAACAGCCCGACGAGAAGTGCGATGATGATGGCGGGAATGGGACCGATCTTGTCGTGGAGGGTGATTGCCACCACGGTTGTGAGAGATGTCAGGGACCCTACGGATAGATCCCAATGGCCGGAGACAATCACCAGAGTCATTCCACAGGCGATTACGCCCCAGATAGCGATTTGACGGAGAACCAAGGTTATGTTTTTTGGTGTCAGGAACAATCCGGGCGCAGTCAGCGAGAAAACGAGAATCAAGACAGCGAAAGCTACAAGAAGTCCCTGCTGTTTCCCGATGCCGATTACCTTTGATACAGCTCTGTTCAAGATATCAACTCTTCCCTTTGCCTTTTAGACGTTACCACTAGATTAGTACATTTTCGTATCCAATCCTATCATTAGTCGGAATACTTGTCAAGTACTAAATCGATAATTGTATACTAAATTAATCTCAAATGAGTGTATAGGGGTTATTAAAACTTTTTTCGTTCACAACAACTACTTTGTTCGTCTATTGTTCCAACGACTTCCTCCACAATGCTGAATTTGCAGCCGCTGTAGCAACCTGCCGGCATTTTTGAACAGGATATACGTTAGGAATATCATTTACGTATACATTATCAAAGAAAATCTTGACAATAATAGAGTTATATGATTGAATTGAATACGAAATTAAATTATTGAGGTATTTTTCAAGGATTTAAGAACTATCTGCGGATCCTAACACCAAGTCATGTGCAGCGGGTTGACGATACCTGCCGCGGAGAACGGGGGTACAGAGATCATGAAAAAGGTACGCATGGCCGTCCTGGGTATGGGGCGGCAGGGGCAGATCCACTCGAAGAACATCGCTTTTCGAATCCCTGAGGCGCAGCTGGTGTGCGTGTCCGACGTCACCATGGACCGCGCCCGGCAGGTGGGAATCGACGGTGTGGAGCTGTACGATGACTACACGAAAATTTTGGCTCGGGAGGACATCGATGCCGTTGTCATCGCCACCTCCACGGACACCCATGAGAAGGTGATCCGAAACACCACTGAGGCGGGCAAAGACATGTTCTGCGAGAAACCGATTGCCACGACCTTGGAGGCGATCGACGAGCTGTTGGGAATCGTGGAAAAAGCCGGTGTCCGCTTCCAGGTTGGCTTCAACAGGCGCTTTGATCCCACCTTCCGGCGGGTTCGGGAGCATGTGGAGAGCGGCAGGGTCGGAAAGCCCTTTATCGTGAACATAACCAGCCGGGATCCCGAGCCGCCGAGCCTCGAGTATCTGAAGGTGTGCGGGGGGATCTTCTTCGATACCACGGTGCACGATTTCGATATGGCCCGCTACGTGACCGGGGACGAAATCGTCGAGGTGTACGCCACGGGGAATGTGCTCGTGGATAAGCGAATCGGAGAGTTGGGAGATCTGGATACCACCATGGTGACGCTCAAGTTCAAAGGCGGTGCCGTAGGATCCATCAACAACAGCCGGCGAACCGGCTACAGCTACGATCAACGGGTGGAGGTGTTCGGATCCAAGGGCTGCGCGATCGCCCAAAACGAGACACCCAACCGTGTGGAGCTGACCGATCCGGATGGAACCCATCGGGATGTACCTCTTTATTTCAACATCGAACGTTATCCGGAGGCTTTTTTCGGCGAGGTGAATGCCTTTGTTCAATCGATCGTAGACAAGAAACCCGTACCGGTAACAGGCAGGGATGGGCGGATTGCCGTAGCCCTGTCTATGGCGGCGAAAAAGTCCTGGCAGGAAAACCGGCCCGTGAAGCTGGAAGAGATAGGGTAGAGGTTTCATTTATGAAGAACAAGGTTGGAATCTGTGAATGGTCACTGCCCCTGGACGGTCCCTACGCCTGCAAGCTGGTGGCTGAGCTGGGCTTTGACGGTCTGCAGATAAACATCGGCGATTACGAGCGGGGGTTTTCGATGAGCCGGAAACTCGTGCAGGAGGCTTATCTTGACATGGCCGAGGCCAGCGGAATCGAGTTTCCCTCCATGGCCGCCCGAGTCACCGACTTCTACACGATGTTTCCTTCCGGAGACCAGGAGGAGAGCGAGATCGTACGCAGCGGGATCGGCAAAGCCATAGAGGCCTGTGAGGCGATGGGTATTCCCATCCTGTTGATCCCCAATTTCGTGAAGAGCGAAATTACAGGTCAGCGGGAGTTCGACGAAGCGGTGGAGGTGTTCAAATGGGCCTGCGACAAAGCGGGAGAGAAGAGTGTGACCATTGGGGCGGAGAATACCTTTTCAGAGGCTGACACCAAACGTTTCCTGGCGGCCATCGACAAGCCGAATCTCAAGGTGTACTTCGATACCCAGAATTACTATCTGAACAAAGGCTATAACAGCCCGCAGATGCTCGATGAGCTGATGGATTTGGTCTGCGAGATTCACGTGAAGGATGGGAAGGGCAAAGATCTGAGTGGGGCTCTGCTGGGTCAGGGAGATACGGATTTCTTCGGCTCCGTCGAGGTAATCAAGAAGCGCGGCTACGACGGCTGGGTCGTCATAGAAAACTACTACGACCGGAAACCGTTGAGCGAGCAGAACATCGATCTCAAGGCGCTGATCAAAGAGGATCTCGACATCCTCAGAACTGCCCTGGGTTAGACACACCGAGTGCAGTGAAGAGCGTTTGAAGCTCTGGATGAGGTTTGTCGGTAAAGCACCAACGACAGTGCTTCAAAATAAAAAATATATCCAGGAGGATCAGAAATGAGTGATTTTCGAGATGTGAAGGGCAAGGTGGCGATCGTCACCGGTGCGGCCCGGGGCATTGGCAAGGGGATTGCCGAAACTCTGGCCAGCGAAGGGGTGCACGTGGTTATGCTCGACAAGCTGGAGCAGGTAGAGGAGTCGTGCAAGGAGATCATGGGGAAAAATCCGGGCAACAAAGGGTATGCCGTGGTGCTGGATGTCTCCGACGAGAAGGCCATGAAAGCGGCGATCGAGGGAGCCGCAAAAAAACTGGGCAAGTTGGACATCATGATAAACAACGCCGGCATGCATATGCACACCGGTAACGTCTGGGAAACCGAGGAGAGCCAGCTCGATCGGGTCATGGCGGTGAACTTCAAAGGCCAGTTCTGGGGATGCAAGTACGCGGCGCTGCAGATGATCAAACAGAAAAGCGGTACGATCGTGAACATCGGTTCCTTTTTCGGCAAAGTCGGGCATGCCCAGTCTGCCACCTACGGTGCTTCCAAGGGAGCGGTCCATACCATGACTCAATCCCTCGCCCTCGAGCTTGCCCCCTATAATGTGAATGTAAACGCCCTCTGTCCCGGATTGGCAGCCTCTGAGATGCACTGGGGCTTTGTTCAGGCCGATGCGGACGCCCGGGGAATATCGTTTGATGAGATGAAAGAAATCGAGCTGGAAGAGATCCCACTTCACCGCTACGGTTACGGGAAGGACATGGCCGGCGCGGCTATGTGGCTGGCCACTCCCTCCGGAGAGTACGTGACCGGTCAGCTGATCAACGTGAACGGCGGGCTCGATTTTACCTAAATCGAAGTTGAGCGATCAGGCGGCGGCCGAGCTGCCGCGGATCCGGCCTGCCGGGGATTTGCCCCGGCAGAGCCGAGATATACAAGGAGTGACATATGACATTAGGGACAATGGCTACGGATTGTGAAATTCGAATCGACTACGATAAGTTGAGGAAAGACAGGCTCAAAAAAGCCAATGATCAACTAAAGAAGGACGGTTTAGGGGCTCTTTTGTGCTTCGATCCGGATTCGATTCGCTATATCACCAGCACCAGACTCAACGATTGGACGAACAACAAGTTGGCCCGCTGCTGCCTTCTGGCCGCGGACAAACAGCCGATTCTCTATGAGATCGGCAGCGCTATTGAAACCAAGAAGAAGCTCTCCCCCTGGATCAAGGATCACATCTATCCGTTCGTGGGCGGAATGCGAGGATCCTTTCCCGAGCCCGTTGTGAAGGAGAATGCCAAGAAATTCGCCGGTATGATCGCCTCCCAGCTGAAGGAGCTGGGCGTTGCGGGTGAACCGGTGGGTATGGACATCACCGAGATTCCCTTCATCCAGGCGCTGGAGAAAGAGGGCGTAAAGGTCGTGGACGGGCAGCAGACCATGCTGCGGGCGGAAACGATCAAGACCCCCGAGGAGGTGGATCTGGTCGAAATGTCGATCGCCATCGTAGAAGCGGCGTTTTGGGAAGTCGTGAACAAGACCCGCCCGGGAATCCGGGAGAACGAGATCAACGGGATGATGCGCAACGTCATCTACAGTCTCGGGGCCGAGGAGATCCAGAACATCAATGTAATTACCGGCAACCGATCCCATCCCCATCCCCACGACGCTTCGGACCGCATGCTGCGCATGGGGGATATGATCTTCATCGACGTTGTCAGCTGTTTCAACGGGTACAAGACCTGCTACTATCAGACCTTCGTGACGGGAAAGCCGTCACAGAAGCAGCTGGATGTATACAAGCGCTGTTACGACTGGCTGTTCAGCGCCGTCGAACTGATCAAACCCGGTGTCAGTACAGCGGACGTGTGCAAGGTCTGGCCCACCGCCCAGGATCTGGGACTGGCCTCGGAGGGGGAAGCCTTTGCTCTACAGCTGGGGCACGGCATCGGCATCACCCACTGGGCGAAGCCGGTGATCAGCCGTCTGTTTTCACTGGATCATCCGGAGGAGATCAAGGAGGGGATGGTCTTTGCCCTGGAAACCTATGCCGGTTCCGGGAATGACGGGGCCAGAATCGAGGAGATGCTGGTGGTGACCAAAGACGGGTATCGGATGCTCAGCAAATTCCCCTCGAAAAACCTGATTTCCTGTCCCTGCGTTGGAGCCGTGATTCCCTAGAGCATCCCGGCTGTTCATCATGCGAAGAAGGGGTCGTCACCAGGCGACCCTTTTTTAGGGATTTCAGTACGCCGGCAAGAGCGGATCCGCCTGGATTCCGGGTGTCAAAATCATGGATTTGGATATAGGCTTGGCAGTGAAAGGATCTACAGATGAAACATATCTTTCCATATAGAGAGTTTTCTCCCCTCGAAATTCCCGACTCGAATCTGGCGGGGATCTATACGCTGCAAGGGCCGGAGCAGCAGGCATCCGACAAAGATCTGGTGACTACCGCGCTGGAACATCCAATCGGCTGTCCCAGGTTGCGGGAGCAGGTAAAGCCGGGCATGCGTGTGGCGGTAGCCGTTGATGACTACAGCCGCAGCACGAAGACAGAGTTGATGCTGCCCCTGGTGGTCGAAGAGCTCCATAAAGGCGGGGTACGGGAGGAAGATATTACGATCGTAATCGCCATCGGAACCCACAGACCGATGAGCCGGGCTGAGATCGAGACAAAATACTCCTCCGCGGTTGCTTCAAGATACAGGATCGTAAATCCTGACTGGAAAGACAGGTCCTCCTATGTCGACGTTGGGCAGGAGGGGGACAACGTCACGGTGAGAATCCACAGAAACGTAGTGGAAGCCGACTTTGTCGTCGGCGCTGGGCAGACCATCCCCCATATGATCGCCGGATTCGGCGGTGGGGGGAAGATCATCAATCCCGGCTGCTCCGACGGTGATACCATAGGGGATATGCATTGGCTCTGTCACAGGGTACCTGAAGACCGGCTGTTCGCCGTGCGGGATAACGCCGTCCGGGAGTTGATCGATGAAGTCGCCTTGAAAGTCGGTCTTCGGTTCATAGTAAATGAAGTTCCGGGAGGCGGGGGGCGTATGGCTGCCGCGTTTGCCGGTCATCCGATCGATGCCCACAGGCAGGCCTGCCGGGCTGCCCGAGTGGCCTGTGCGGTCAAGATCAGGGAAAAAGCGGATATCGTTGTAGCCGACGCCTATCCGGCGGATCTGGATTTCTGGCAGGCCTTGAAAGGCTTGAATGCAGCATATGGAGCCGTGAAAAAAGGCGGTACGGTGATTTTAGTGAGCCCCTGTCCGGAGGGAACCAGCGCCCAACACCCCGAGTTGACGGAGGTCGGATACGTGCCGACAGATCAGGTCGTCAGGATGGTGGAGCAGGGGGTGCTGGACAAGGCCGTGGCGGCCAACCTCTTCTTGGGCAGAAGGCTGCTGGACAAGGCACAGTCCGTATTGGTTACGAAGGGGATCTCGGAAGCCGATACCAAGGCGATGGGCTTTTTGTGGAGTCCAGACCCAGCAGCGGCGCTGGAACTGGCCCTCAAGAGGCACGGGAAAAAAGCCCGTATCAATGTGCTGTACAAGGCCGCCAAGATGGTATGTGAGGCGTAACGCCGAACGCCTCCGGCATCACCTGGAGTCAAGCGATCAATAATCGAAAATCTTTACAGTGGTCCCTGTTGCTGATCGGCCTCATGTTGATTTGGGGATTGATGTATCCTGCCACAAAGTACGTTGTTCAGGAAGTCGATGCCGGGTTTGTAGCCTTCATCCGCTACTGTATCGCCACGCTGGCTCTCCTGCCGTTCTTTGTGGCGGACAGGGGGAAGCGGAAATCCCGGATCGGTAGGCGGGATGCTCTGGCCATGAGCGCACTCGGAGTGCTGGGGGTGGCTGGATTTTCGGTGTGCATCACCTTCGGCATAAAACTCTCCACCGCCGCCAACAGCGCATTGCTGGTGAACACCCAGCCGATCCTGACGGCTCTGATCGCTCCCCTGCTGATCAGGGAGGGGACATCCACGTTGCGGATTCTCGGCGGGCTGTTCGGGCTTATTGGTATCTATCTCCTCGTCAGCGGGGGAATGGGACTCGGGCAGGTACTGCAGCCGGAGTACCTGCTCGGCAACGCGCTGCTTGTTTCCGCTGCCCTGCTGTTCAGCCTCTACAGTATCTTCATCAAGCGCTACGTATCCACCTACGGCGGTCTTGCTCCCACGTTTCTTTCAATGGCAGCGGGAACGGTGCTGTTGATTCCCGTTTTGATTATTGGAAGCGGATCTTCACTCCGCTCGTTGAATCTCGTGCATGGGGCTCTCCTGCTGTACATCGGCGTCGTGGCCACAGCGATTGCCAACCTCCTTCTCAACCAGTCGTTTCATCATCTTGGTGTAGTGCGCGCGATGGGATTCAAGTTCCTGATTCCCGTATTTGGCTTTGCTCTGTCCGTCGTTCTGCTGCAGGAAAAGCCCGCTGTAGCGGACTACATCGGCGCTGGAATCGTGGTCGTGTCTGTGCTGCTGATTCAAAACGTAGGAGTGGTCAAATCCCTGCGAACAAAGTGAATCCCGGAAGATAAGGGTGGATCACCTCTCAAGCTCGTGTTCCAAAAGCTTGGCGACGTTGTCCGGGGAGCCTCCGATTCTATATTTTACCGTGAAACGGAGGTGTAATCGCCCAAAGAATAACCGCCCCTGTTTCGAAGGGATTCTCCCATTTATGCCGCTGGGCGGTTTTAAACCATAGATTGTCCCCCTCCGAGAGATCGAATACCTGGTCTTCCACATGCATGCGAACTTTTCCGGAGACAACGAAGCAACATTCCTCCCCCTCGTGGGTCAGCCAATCTCCTCCGCTTGAGCGGGGCTCTACTTCCTGCCACAACAGCTCGAGTTTTCTGTCGGTTGTCGTTGGAGTGAGATACTCGATCACAGCCCGGGAGCCCTTGACAGCCAGGCTTTTTCTTTTATTTCTCGGAATGTAAACCACGTCTCGGGGCGACTCCAGTGCCGCCACTTCTTTTTCCGAAATGCCGGCTCGTTGAAAGAACTCCGACAGCGGAATTTCCAGAGCTCTGGCAATCTTTTTCAACGCTCCGATCGACGGACTGACCCTTCCCTTCTCGATCTCCTCCACGAGTTGGGGTGGCAGCATCCCCCGTTCAGCGATATCCTCGTATGAGAGTTTCTTGTCTCGTCTCAGCTTGCCGAGCATCTCGTTCAGCGATTGACTCTTCTTCTTTCCAGACATTGTGACGTACGCTCCTTCTAGCTTGTGACGGCCTGATTTTCGAGAAAAATGCGGTCCGCAACGCTCTCCATAATTGGATCCACCTCGATCGTATCGATTGTCGGCAGGCCATCCTGCCAGCCGAACAGTTCGTCGTACTTGGCAACCTCGGCGCAGGCCTCTACGATAATTTGCCGAGCCAGATCCAATCCCAGCAGATGGGTGTTGATTACCAGGTCCCAAAGCGCGAGGGAATCCCACCTCTTGTTGTAGAACGATTCGATGATTTTTATCCGGGATTCTTCCTCGGTTTTGATTCTTGCCACAGCCGCGGTTTGGTCGGCCTGCTGCCAGTTCATGACGTTCTGTACCCGGAAGGATATGGGTGCTTTGAGGAAGACGTTCATGACGTTTACAAAGGGTTCAAGAACCAGGAAGGCCCGCCGGCTGCGAATGACCACATTATTTTTTTTGGCGAACAACAGGTACATGGAGTTGAGTATGTCCGCGGCGCTGCGCTTCTCTTTCGCCCGAGCGTCTAAGATACGGGGGGGCATATCCAATATTTCTTTGAAGTTAACGATCCCGTACTCTTTGAGCACATCTTCAAAAACGGACCGATCGGCCAGTCTGTAGCCCAACTGTTTCGCTACTTCTCCGGCCAGGATCTCCGCACCCGCTCCAAACTCTTCAGCAACCGTGATTACTGCCATGACAACCCCTCTCTTTTCGTAGCTCCGATGCCCGCTCTGTGCGGAAGCTACGACCGTTTGCGCTCTACTACTAATGATAGCTGGTATTGCCGCGAGGTGCAAATTCCTCTTCTGTTTTTTTGCCGTCTTTCGAAGGAATTCAGAAGGTTGGATGGGAAGCGCTTTAGCGTCAGCAAAGAAAAGGATGAAAAGTGAAGGGTTGGAAAACCTGAGGAATCGGTTTTCCTTTCAGCACTCAGTTGACCAGCACGGTTTTAATATTGACGAACTCTTTTATTCCGTAGTGGGAGAGCTCCCGCCCGTATCCGCTGTCCTTGACGCCGCCAAAGGGTAGCCGGGGATCGGAGCGTACATAGGTGTTGACCACGCAAATTCCCGCCTCCAAATGCTGGGAAGCGATCCTTTCCCCTCTGGCCTCGTCCCGGGTGAAAACGGCCGAACCCAACCCGAAGGATGAATTGTTTGCCAGTTCGATAGCCTGCTCCTCCGAGTCCGCGGATATGATCGCGGCGGCGGGTCCGAACAACTCCTCATCGAAGGCGGTCATCCCCGGTCGTACCTTCGTCAATACCGTAGCCGGATAGTAGGCTCCCGGCAGGTCGGGGACTATACCTCCGAGCAGCAGCTTCGCTCCTTGGGAAATGCTGTGCTCCACCTGCCCGTGAAGCTCGTCCCGTAGATCCCGCCGGGCTTGAGGACCGATATCGGTATCCTCCCTGAGGGGATCGCCCATCTTTCGCGCTCGCATCTTTTCCACGAACAGTTCTTCGAATGGTTTCAGGGCCGATTGCACGACGATGAATCTTTTTGCCGCTATGCAGCTCTGGCCTGAGTTGATCAGTCGGCTGGAAACACAGGTTTCGGCGGCCTGTTCCAAATCGGCGTCTTCCAGAACGATGTATGCGTCGCTCCCGCCCAGCTCGAGGATGGCTTTTTTTAAAACCTTTCCCGCAGCCTGTCCCACCGCCTGTCCGGCGGGCCCGCTGCCGGTAAGCGTCACGGCCTTGATTACAGGACTTGCGAGGATCGAGGCCACATCCGAGCTTTGGATGCGAAGGGTGCGGAAAAGATTCTCCGGACATCCTGCTGCACTGAGGATCGCCTCGATTTCCAGGGCGGATCCGGTCACGTTGGAGGCGTGTTTGAGCAGACAGCCGTTTCCAGCCATGAGGGCGGGAGCCGCGAATCGGAAAACCTGCCAGAGCGGGAAGTTCCAGGGCATTACGGCCAGGATCAAACCCAGGGGCTGAAAGGTAACGTAGCTCTTGTTCGCCTCGGTTTTTACCAACTCCGGAGCAAGATACTCTTCGGCATGTTCCGCGTAGTGCTCGCAGACCCAGGCACATTTTTCGGTCTCAGCGATCCCCTGGCTCAGGGGCTTGCCCATCTCCCTGGCCATCAGAACCGCCAGTTCCGTAGATCGATCCCTTAGGATCCGTGCCGCCTTTTTCAAAACTCCGGATCGCTGCTCATAACTGACTTGCTTCCACTCCTGATATGCGCGCTTTGCGGAATCTATCGCTTCGTTGATTTCCGCTGCACCCATCAAGGGATAGGTTTCCAGAACCTCGCCGTTCGCCGGATTGATTGTCGTAATGCTCATTTTGGAAACTTAGTAATTTGCTCGGGTAAAAGCAAATTTCAAATACTGGCCGGGTATCTGCCTCGTCTAAAAGAGATTTCAGGTGACTCGTGAGGCGTTACGCCGGCAGCCCGGATAACATGCTCCAGCTCAGTTCTGGTCACGGATTTGGTCCCAGGGTTTCTCGAGGATTTCGATACAATCCGGCATCGTATCCCCCCTTCGAAGCGCCGTAAACGACGATTTTTCTGCTTGACAAGTCGACGCTTTCCTGTCTACATTAACCCCCAACGAAAACCGACAATCGTTATAAGGTTGGAATAGCGTGGCAGCTCTGGGTTCAAAGGCGATAATCCCAATTCTCATGATCCTCCTTGGTGTAATCATCATTATTCGCGATCCCACGGGCTGGACGCCGGCTGCCGGATAGGCAGCCTCGAGCGGACAACAGGCCGTGGGGTACTGAAAGGACCTCGCGGCTTTTTTTATTTTTGGGTGCACTGCTGGCGGCGATGAGTCGGACTGCGGTCCGTAGAAACGCCGGCAAAAAGGCGAAGAACGGAGGGCAATGGCATGGCCGAAGTAAAAGAGAAGAAACGGCGTTCCAACGCAAAAGCTCCGCGGTCCGTCCCTATTGAGGTGATGGATACCACCTTGCGGGACGGCGAACAGATGCAGGACGGCAGCTACACGCCGGAGGAAAAACTCACCCTGGCCCAGCTGCTGCTGGAGGAGGTGCGGGTAGACAGGATCGAGATTGCCAGTGCCCGGGTCAGTGCGGGAGAGCAGAGAGCCGTGGCCGAGGTGATGAAATGGGCACGCCGGCACGGCCACGGGCATAAGGTCGAAGTGCTCGGTTTCGTGGACCACACCCATTCGACGGATTGGATCATCGATAGCGGGGCCAAGGTGATGAACCTGCTGACAAAGGGCTCCCTCCTTCACCTGGAAAAGCAGCTGCGCAAAACCCCGGAGCAGCACATCAAGGACATTCGGCGCACCGTGGAGTACGCGCACGGGAAAGGAATCCAGTGCAACGTCTATTTTGAGGATTGGTCCAACGGGATGCTCAATTCCAAAGCCTACGTGTACCAGCTGCTCGACAGCCTGGTCGCGAGCCCGATCCGGCGCTTCATGCTGGCCGACACCATCGGGGTGCTGCACCCGGGTCAGGTAGGCGAGATGGTAGCCGATCTGGTGTACCGCTATCCCTCCGCCCACTTCGATTTTCACGGGCACAACGACTACGGCGTGGCAACTGCCAATACCCTGGCCGCGGTGCAGGCCGGCGCCAAGGGGATCCACTGCACGGTGAATGGTCTCGGGGAGAGGGCCGGCAATGCGTCGCTGGATGAAGCGGTGGTGGCGCTTCACGACTTTCTGGGCTTGAGCACGAGCGTGGACGAGAAGAAACTGATCAGCATCGCCGAAACCGTGGAGGTCTTCTCCGGCAGGCGTCAGTCGGTCACCAAGCCGATCACGGGCTTGAACGTCTTCACCCAGACCGCCGGGATCCACGCAGACGGAGACAGCAAGGCGAACCTGTACGAAAGCCGTCTGGTGCCCTCCCGCTTCAATCGCAGACGCCAGTACGCCCTGGGGAAGATGAGCGGGAAGTCCAATCTGGACTACAACCTCAAGGAGCTCGGCATCGAGCTGACTGCGGAGCAGAAAAAACTCGTCCTGAAGAGGATCGTGGAAATCGGGGACCGCAAAGAAACGATCACTCGGGACGATCTGCCCTATATCGTTGCCGATGTGCTGGAGACCCCACACGAGAAGCGCTTCATCCTTCGCTCCTGCGTCGTGGTCTCAAGCATGGGTCTGAAACCCATGGCCACGATCAAGCTGGCCTATCGGCCTGAGGGACAGCAGGAGTACGAGGAGTACGAGCAGAGTGCCCAGGGGGACGGGGGGTACGACGCCCTGATGCGGGCCATCCGCAAAATCACCGCCAAGCTGGGGTTGGAGTTTCCCGCTCTGGCGGACTACCAGGTTACCATCCCATCCGGCGGGCACTCCGACGCCCTTGTCCAGTGCACGATCACCTGGAAGAATCACACAACCTTCGTGACCAAGGGGGTGAACTCCGACCAGGTGCTGGCCGCGGCGGAGGCGACCGAGAAGATGCTCAACCTAGCCCCGCTCAAGAAACGGGCAAAACCCGGAAAGTAAGATGTTGACTAAAACAGTAAATATTAACAACCTCTATACTCGAGGATTTTCGATCTCAGCAAGGAGGGTGGATCGTGGAAAAAACACTTGAGAAGCGAATGAAGAGGACAGCCATACCCGTGGGCAGGCCCCGCAAGGTTGCGGAGGTCGTTGTAGATTTGATCGAGATGCAGGGGGTGGAGCACGTCTTCGGGCTGCCCGGAGGAGCCGCCATCCCGATCTTCGACGCCCTTGTCGATTCGCCGATCAAATTGATCCTTGTTCGCCACGAGCAGGGGGCGGCTCACATGGCCGACGGCTACGCCCGGGCGACGGGGAAGCCGGGGGTGGTCCTGGTCACCTCCGGGCCGGGTGCCACCAATACGATCACCGGGATCCTGACAGCGCATATGGATTCGGTACCCATGGTGGTGATCTGCGGTCAACAGACCACGAACAATCTAGGACTGGATGCCTTTCAGGAGGCCGATGTGTCGGGGATCTCCTATCCCCTGGTCAAACACTCCTATCTGGTGAAAGAGCCGACCGAGATAACCCGGGTCATTCCCGAGGCCTTCTTCCTGGCCCAATCGGGCCGGCCCGGACCGGTGCTGATCGATCTGCCCAAGGATGTCGCCAATGCGGTGATCGATCCTGCGGAGCACGATGATTTTCACCTTCCCGGGTACAATGTCCCGACCCAGGGGGATTCCCGGGATATCGAGCTGGCAGCGGCCTTACTGCAGCAGGCCCGCAGGCCGGTATTGTTGGTCGGTCACGGCGCGGTGCTTTCCGGGGCGGAGGAACCGGTGCGTGCCCTGGCGGAGACGCTGCAAATCCCCGTGACCAATACGCTTCTCGGCAAGGGATGTTTTCCCGAAACCCACGAACTTTCCCTCGGAATGCTGGGCATGCACGGTACCGCCTACGCCAACCTGGCGGTTCAGCACTGTGATTTGATCATGTCCATCGGTTCGCGGTGGGACGATCGGATCGTGGGCAAGCTGGAGGAGTTCTGCCGCCGTGCCCGTAAGATTCACGTGGATATAGACCCGGCGGAGATCAACAAGACGGTTCAGGTGGATTGCGCCGTCATAGGGGATGCCCGCCAGGTCCTGCAGTCCCTCCTTCCTCTGACCAGGCCCGGAGACACCGCTGATTGGCTGCAGCGGGTTAAAGCCTGGAAGAAGCAGCATCCTCTGTACTACAGAAAGGAAGGAGGACTCAAAGCTCAGGCCGTTATCGATGAGCTGTATTCCTTGAGCGAGGGAAAGGCGGTTGTGGTTACCGATGTGGGGCAGCACCAGATGTGGGCCGCCCAATTCTACAGAACCGACCAGCGACGGAACTGGCTGTCCTCCGGAGGTGCGGGAACCATGGGCTACGGATTTCCCGCTGCCATCGGAGCCCAGCTGGGACGGCCAGACGACCTAGTTGTTGCTATCGTGGGCGACGGGGGGTTTCAGATGACCATGTCCGAGCTAGCAACCGCGGCAAACGAAAAGCTGCCCCTTAAGGTGGTGATCATCAACAACCGCTACCTCGGCATGGTCCGGCAGTGGCAGAACATGTTCTACGACAATCGCCTGTCAGGGGTGGACCTGAAGGGCAACCCGGATTTCGTACGGCTGGCCCGCAGCTACGGCTGCAAGGCTTTCCGCATCCGCCGCAACACCGATATCCGGCGGGTGCTTGAGGAAGCTCTGGCATACTCCGACGGTCCCTGCATCATCGATGCGGAAGTGGAGAAAGAAGACAACGTCTTCCCTATGATCCCGGCCGGAGCGGGGATGAAGGATATGATTCTGGGCCCGCCTGAGCGTGAAGCCTCGGCACCGCCGAAGAAGTCGAAAAAGGAGCGAGAAGCATGAACGGGAACGGGAAATCAGCTACCGCAACAGAGCAGAGACTGGGACTTCCTCCCGGGGTGGGAACCAACACAACTTCGGAGCCCATCTCCGGAGCCGCTCTGACAAACGGCAAGAAAGCCTCGAATCTGGTCAAAAAGCATATAATCAGCCTATATGTAAACAACAAGCCGGGGGCTCTCATCCGCATCGCCCTGGTGTTCGCCCGCAGAGGGTACAACATCGACAGCCTGGTTGTTTCGGAGGGACACGACCCTGCCTTCTCCCACATGAACATCACCGCCACGGGGGATGAGAAGACCCTCCAGCAGATTCTGCGGCAGCTCAACAAGCTGGTAGACGTTATCCACGCGAAAGATCATACTGGCGACGACATCGTCCAGCGCGAATTGGCTTTGATCAAGCTGCACTGCACCGCGGACACCCGTAATGAGATCCTGCAGGTCGCACACGTGTTCAAGTGCGCGGCTGTCAATCTGACAGATACGACCATCACCCTGGAGGTAACCGGGGAGACGGAGAAGATCGACGCTCTGCACCGGATGCTCAACCAATACGGAATTCTGGAGATGGTTCGAACCGGGCACGTGCTCATTGCCAGAGGGGAAGAAACGACCTATTAAGCCTACTATATAGAAGAAAAGAGGTACCGCGTCATGGGAAAAAACCTTTTACGCAAAGTCTGGGATCTGCACAAAGTGAGGACCCTTCCCTCCGGACAGGACCAGCTGTACATCGGTCTTCACCTGATCCACGAAGTGACCTCTCCTCAGGCGTTCGCCATGCTGGCGGAGAGGGACTTGAAGGTTCTTCACCCGGAGCGAACCTTCGCCACGGTCGATCACATCGTACCGACCGATGATCAGAAGCGGCCGTTCAAGGATGATCTGGCCGAGCAGATGATCCAGGCTCTGGAAGGCAATACCGCGAAGCACGGTATACCATTCTTCGGCCTGGATTCGGGCCTGCAGGGAATCGTGCACATCATCGGTCCGGAACTGGGTCTTAGCCAGCCCGGGATGACCATAGCCTGCGGGGATTCCCACACCTCCACCCACGGTGCCCTGGGAGCCATCGCCATCGGCATCGGAACATCCCAGGTACGGGACGTACTGGCCACTCAGACCCTGGCTTTGAATCCGTTGAAAGTCAGAAGGATCGAAGTCGGCGGACGCTTGAGTCCCGGCGTGTATTCCAAGGACATCATTCTCAAGATCATCGCCGACCTTGGTGTTAAGGGCGGATTGGGCTTTGCCTACGAGTACGGGGGTACGGCAATCGAAGCCCTGCCCATGGAAGCCCGGCTGACGATCTGCAACATGAGCATCGAAGGGGGAGCCCGGGTCGGCTACATCAATCCCGATCGGGTGGTCTTCGACTACCTCGAAGGTCGGCGCTTCGTTCCCAAGGCGGAAGACTTTGAAAAGGCAGTGCAGTACTGGAAAGAGATCGCCTCGGATGCAGATGCCGAGTACGACGATCGTTTCCAGCTGGATGCGGACACCCTGGAGCCGATGATCGCCTGGGGGATCAATCCGGGACAGGCTGTCGGGGTTGATCAGAAGCTGCCGGTCCTGAAGGAGCTCAAAGAGGAAGAACGGGAAGCGGCGCAGATGGCTTACAACCATACCCGCTTCCGGCCGGGGCAGCCGATCAAGGGACTAAAAATCGACGTGGCCTTCATAGGTTCCTGCACAAACGGGCGGATCAGCGATTTACGCGAGGCGGCCCGCCGGGTCCGGGGGCACAAAGCCGCTTCCCACGTGAAGGCCCTGGTCGTGCCGGGCTCTCAGTCGGTGGCGGAGCAGGCCGCGGCGGAAGGGTTGCCCGAGATCTTCCGGGAAGCCGGGTTCCAGTGGCGGCAGGCCGGTTGTTCGATGTGCCTGGGCATGAATCCGGACGTGTTGGTCGGGGATCAGGTCTGCGCCAGTTCTTCGAACCGGAATTTCATCGGCCGCCAGGGATCGCCCAAGGGCAGAACCCTGCTGATGAGTCCGGCCATGGCGGCCGCCGCCGCCGTGGCTGGAGAGGTGGCCGATGTTCGGCAGTTTTCCCAGGGAGGTGTGGCATGAGTAGGAGCACGGCGGAGATACGAGAGATTTCAGGCAGGGCGGTGGCCGTACGGGGCAACGACATCGACACAGACCGGATCATTCCCGCCCGCTACATGAAAGAGCTGACCTTCGACAGCCTGGGCCGGTACAGCTTCTACGATCAGCGCTTCGATTCCTCCGGCAAGGCGACGGATCATCCCTTCAACGATTCCCGGTATCAAGGAGCAGAAGTTCTGCTGGTGAACAAGAACTTCGGCTGCGGCTCCTCCCGGGAGCACGCTCCTCAAGCCCTGATGCGCTGGGGCATCCGGGCGATCGTGGGTGAGAGCTTTGCCGAGATTTTTGCGGGCAACTGCAGCGCCATCGGTGTTCCCACCCTGACCGTGGGTCCTAAGGAGATCGAGGAGTTGATGAAGCAGGTGGAGTCCAATCCGGCCACGAAGCTGCGCGTCGATCTCGAATCCCGAACCCTGCAGGCGGGCGATACCCGCTTCTCCTTCTCCCTGCCGGAAAGCCAGGCCAAGGTATTGTGGAACGGTACCTGGGATACCACGACCACGCTCCTCGAAGGTCTGAAGGAGATACAGGCTGCGGTGGTCCGCCTGCCCTACGTAAAAGATTTTTCCTACGACCGATCCGGTAGCGGCCGGGCCGGTGGCGAAAAGACCGGCGGGGCTTGAGCGTGGCCAAGCGGCAGGCTCTCAACCGGCAGAGCCGGGAGATGACCGAGGGGGTGGCCCGCACCCCGAACCGGGCCATGCTGCGGGCCATCGGTTTTCGGGATGAGGATTTTCACAAACCGATTGTCGGTCTGGCCAGTGCCGGGGCGGAGGTCTCCCCCTGCAATATCCACCATGACGAGCTGGCAGCGGTGGCCAAGGAGGCCCTCAAAGGCTGCGGCTGTGCTCCCCTGAAGTTCAACACTTTCGTGGTCACCGACGGTATGGCCATGGGCCATGAGGGCATGAAGTGCTCCCTGGTCAGCCGTGATGTGATTGCCGACACCATCGAGCTGGTCATCCGGGGGCATCGCATGGATGCGATCTTCGGCATCGGCGGCTGCGACAAGACCATTCCCGGTACGCTGATGCCCATGGGCCGGCTCAACCTTCCCAGCATCTTCGTCTACGGAGGAACGATCCTGCCCGGGGAGTACCGGGGAAGGGCCGTGGACATCGTCAGCGCCTTCGAGGCGGTCGGAGCCCACAGCAAGGGGCTGATCGACGAGGAGGAGCGCTACGGAATCGAGTGCGGCGCCTGTCCCGGACCCGGAGCCTGCGGCGGAATGTACACGGCCAACACCATGGCGACCGCGGCCGAAGCCATGGGTATGAGCCTGCCGGGAAGCGCTTCGATCCCCGCGGTGGATCCCCGCAAGCGGGAGGACCTGGTGAGTGCCGGCGAAGGCCTGATGCAGCTGATCCGCAAATCGATTTTGCCCCGGGATATCATGACCCGGGAGGCCTTCGAAAACGCAATACGGGTGGTCATGGCCGTGGGCGGGTCCACAAATGCGGTGCTGCACCTGCTGGCTCTGGCCAGGGAGGCGGAGGTGGATCTGGAGATCCTGGAGTTCAATGCTTTCTTCGACTCAACGCCGATTCTCTGCGACATGAAACCCGCCGGACGCTTCGTGATGAGTGATCTGGACCGCGTGGTGGCATTCCCGTGGTGATGAAGATGCTTCTGGATCAGGGTCTGCTCCACGGCGGCTGCCTGACGGTTAGCGGAAAAACCGTTGCGGAGAACCTGCGGGATGTTTCGGTGGATCTGAAGGACCAGGAGGTCATCCGTCCCTTCGATGATCCGGTGAAAACCAACGGACCGATCGTCGTTCTTCGCGGCAATTTGGCCCCTGAGGGGGCGGTCCTGAAGACCTGCGGCCTCGAAGAGGTCGTGCACACCGGACCGGCCCGGGTCTTCGAAAACGAGGAGAGCGCCCTGGAGGCGATACTCGCCGGCGGAATCAAGAGCGGAGATACGGTAGTGATCCGCTACGAAGGTCCCAGGGGCGGACCGGGAATGCGGGAGATGCTGTCTCCCACCGCCGCCATCGCCGGAGCCGGCATGTCCAAGGAGGTGGCGTTGATCACCGACGGCCGCTTCTCCGGCGGGAGCCACGGAATGGTGGTTGGCCACGTGGCACCGGAGGCCCAGGAGGGCGGCATCATCGCCCTGCTGCGGGACGGAGATAGCATCACCATCGACTCCGGCAGGAAACTCCTCTCCGTGCAGCTGAGCGAGCGGGAGCTCGAGAGCCGCCGAGTTGTCTGGAACGTACCACCCATTTCCTACTCCACGGGAGCTCTGGCCAAATATGCGCGGCTGGTTTCCTCGGCCAGCCGGGGGGCCGTCACCCACTAGAGGGTCTCGGAAGAGCCGAATCTCAAATCCTTTTCATTCGCAGCGCATTTGCATCATCCCCGTGGATGGATTAGCATTGGTGTGGGCGTAACTAAAAAACGGTGATAGAGGAGGAGAAAAAGTGAGTACCTATATCTTGCTCAGCAACCTTACGGAGGAGGGAAATCGGACCCTCAAGAAGAACCCGGACCGCATCAAAGAGGTCAACAAGGAACTGGAAAAAATGGGCGGGAAGGTCACGGCTCAGTACGCAACCCTGGGATGCTACGATTTCGTCAATATCGTGGAAGCACCCGACAATGCGACGATCGCCCGCATTTCGGCAGAGTTGGGCTCCCGGGGAAGTGTGAAGATCATGACTCTGCCCACCGTTCCGATCGATGCCTTCATTCAGAGCCTGAAATAGCTTGTCGCTGCGGGAAGGTTTCGACCGGGCGGAGCTTGATCCGCGCTTGAAATGGATGAATCCCCCCCCGATCTGGACAGTCGAGGAAAGTGAATCCGTCCTGGTCGTGCAGCCCGCCGGCAGCACTGATTTCTGGCAGAAAACCCACTACGGTTTTCGAGCGGACAACGGCTGCTTCCTGTGCGCCGGCGTGGACCATGATTTCCGCATGGGCACGAGAGTTCGTTTGTACCCGCGGCATCAGTACGATCAGGCCGGGCTCATGGTGCGCATCTCGGCGGACTGCTGGATCAAGAGCTCGTTCGAGTTTGAAACGGACCAACCCGGCGTGTTAGGTGCTGTCGTCACGAACAGGGGCTACTCGGACTGGTCTACTCAAGGGTTCCAGGGCGACACGATAGACTTTCGAATTGACCGTGCCGGGGCGGACTATCTCGTGTACTGGCGGGAGCCGGAAAAACCTTGGCAGCAGCTGCGCATGTGTCATCTTCATGAAGATGACGGCAAGATGCCCGTTCTCGCAGGCCTGTATGCCTGCTGCCCCAAACAGGCCGGATTTATCGCGAAATTCGAGCACTTGACCATAGATCCTGCGGCTTAGTCGGAGAATTTGCCGATATAAGCAGCCAAGATTATCGTGAAAATCGCCGATTCTCTAAGAAACGGTGCTCTCACCGCATGGAAGAGCCATAGATGAGCAGTCGAGGATGAAAAGAGCAGCGGATAGGATTGTCAAGTACTCGAGGAAAACCGGGGAAACCGAGATTTCCATTGAACTCGTATTTGCTGCTGACGGAGAGATCTCCGTCGATACGGGGGTTCCCTTCTTCGATCATCTGCTGCAGGCCATGGCTTTTCACGGGCATTTCGGCTTCAAGCTTCGTGCCCGGGGAGACATAGAGGTGGATGAGCACCACCTGGTCGAAGACACGGGGATCGTGTTCGGGGAAGCCCTGAACCGACTGCTCGAAAAGCATGGAGCGGTGAAGCGCTACGCTCAAGCCACTATTCCCATGGACGAAGCCCTGGCGGAGGCCGTGATCGATATATCGGGCAGGCCGTACCTGGTTTTTACCGGTGCCTTTCCTCAGCAACGGATCGGATCCTTTCAGGCGATCCTGCTAAGGGAGTTTCTGGCGGGTCTATCCAGCCGCGGCCGTATGACGATTCACGCCCATCTGCGCTACGGCAGAAACAGCCACCATATGGCGGAAGCCCTGTTCAAAGCTTTGGGGGTGGCTCTCAGCCAAGCCTACGCTCCGGCACCCTCGGCGGGGATGTCGACAAAGGGTACGCTGGACTGAAGATTGCTTTCCAGGGTGGGTGTATCTTATATTAAGGTAGGTCGTATGAAAGTGAGAGAAGAGCTTCTTAAGAAGGTCCCCCAAGAGGGTTTTCTCAAGATTACCGAGAGCCGCGCCGCGCAGATGTCCAAAGAGCAGCGGGTGGCGTTGATTCGAAAGGGAAACGACCTCTTCAATCAAAAGAAGTATGACCTTGCCAAGAAGATTTTTCTTACCACCGGCTATTCCGATGGATTGATCCGGCTCGGGAATCTGTACATGAATCAAAACATGCCGCTGGAGGCGTTTCGAATGTACTGGCTGGCCCCGGATCGAAAAAAGGTAGATGCCATGCTGGAGAAAACGGTGGGGATAATAAAAAAGTGGTTGCAGGAAGGAGAACCAGACGTTGACTGAAGGGGAGAACAGTTCTTCGTCCGAACTGGACCAGCAAACAGAGCTGTCCAAGGCGGGTTATAGATATCTGAAGGAAGGGAGATTCCAGGAGGCCGTTGAATCGTTCAAGGGGATCCTCGAGATCAATCCGGAGAACAACTACGGCCTGGTAGGGTTGGGGGAGGCGGCCAGAAAGCAAGGGAAGTTCGACGAGGCAGTCGATTACTACCGCTCTTGCCTGGAGTTCCACCCGGGCAACAAGTTTGCCCTGGTCGGTCTGGCGGACTGCTACCGGGCGCAAAGCGCATACCAGAAAGCAATCGAGATATGGGAGCAGTACCTCGGTCAGGATGATCAGGATGTAACGGTCCTGACGCGGATTGCCGATGCCTACCGCAAGGTCAAGAACTTCGAGAAGTCCAAAGCACTGTACCTCAACGCTCTGGAGGTAGAGGAGGATAATCCCTATGCCCTCAATGGCTTGGGGCATCTGCACTTCGATTTCAAGCATTACACCGAGGCGGTGCCGTATTGGGAGCGAATGCTCGAGAATGATCCGAAGAATATCAAGGTGATGACCTCTCTGGGCAACTGCTATCGTAAAACCAAAGATTTCGGCAGGGGGTTGCCCTACTTCGAGATGGCCCTGGAGATCGAGCCGCTGAACTTCTATGCCCTGTTCGGTATCGCCGATTGTTATAGGGGCATGAACAGGCACCAGGATTCCCTCGATGCTTGGGAAAAGATCCTGGAATTCGATCCGGACAACAAGGTGATTATCACCCGTGCTGGGGACGCCCATCGGAACCTCGGCGCACTCGAGAAGGCGGTGGAATACTACAAGAGGGCGCTGAACATCGAGTTCGACCTGTATGCGGTAATCGGGCTGGCTCTTATCAGCAAGCTCAAGGGCGACCACCTGCAGGCCATCGAATCCCTCACCGGGCTGCTTGCCCAGAATCCCAAGAACCATCGCCTGGTGATCGAGATCGCCGACTCTTACATCAAACTGGGAAACGATGAAGCCGCCGAAGAAACCCTGACCCGTTTTTTGCGTCTTGGAGGAAAGAACGCAAAAGTGTCGGAGATGTTGAAATACCTCCAGAAGTAGCTGAAAAATGATCCCCGTCTCCGCCCTGCTTCCCCATGAGTTGGCCGGAACCCTTCGGGTAGCGCCGGCTTACCGGGGAAAGCAGATTTTCTCCTGGATCCACGACCGGCTCGTTTTCGATTTTTCCGCCATGGGCAATCTGCCCGTGACCTTGAGGCGGGATTTGTCCGAGCGCGCCCTGCCGGTCGCACTCAAGGAAGACGCGAGGCTGGAGGATGCCGACGGGACCGTCAAGTTCCGCTTCCGCCTGCGCGACGGCCAGACGATCGAATCGGTCATTCTCCAGGATCGGAAGGGGAGGCGGTCAGCCTGCCTCTCCACCCAGGTCGGCTGCGCCATGGGCTGTCTGTTCTGCCGCACCGGTGCTCTTGGATACACCCGCGACCTGGACGCCCACGAGATCGTGGATCAATTCCTGCTCCTGCGTGCTTGCGGCCCCCCCGATCTTTCCAGTGTGGTGTTTATGGGCATGGGGGAACCCCTCGCCAATCTAGACAACCTCCAGCGGGCCGTGGATGTTCTCTCCTACAGCGGATTCAGCCCAAGACGAATTACGGTTTCAACCTGCGGTTTGGTTGAAGGGATACGCTCGCTGGCGGAACGAAAACTGGCGGTGCGTCTGGCCCTTTCCCTGACAAGTGCCGACAGCGATGTACGGACCAGGCTCATGCCGGTCACCCGGTCGAATCCTCTTCCGCAGCTGCGCCAGGCGCTGCTGGATTATCAAACGGATTTGGGCAAGCGGATCACCCTGGAGATCGTGCTGATGGCGGGAATCAACGATCGGCCTGAGGACGTGGAGGCCTTGGTCAGCTTCGTTCAGGGTGGGGGAGGCCGGTTGCCGCTCAAGGTGCTGATCAACCTGATCCCCTGGAACCCGATGCCGGATTTCCCCTACAAGAAACCTGAGGCCAGGCGGGTCGAATGGTTTCAGCAGCGCATCAAGCAGGCGGGCATCCC
>Ga0180438_10002022_pt1 | contig 34254 bp, 33 predicted proteins | sample SS_ome_12_FD_132455 | JGI IMG/M metagenome (GOLD analysis project Ga0180438, IMG submission 132455) | Hypersaline lake sediment archaeal communities from the Salton Sea, California, USA - SS_3_D_2 metaG | ecosystem: Environmental > Aquatic > Non-marine Saline and Alkaline > Hypersaline >... | reverse complement strand
CATCGCATAAAGCACTACTGATCCGAGTCCGGATGCGGGCGCCGCACCGGCTCGCCAATGATATGGCAAGCTGAGGAGCGAATAAATGAAGCTGATTTCTTCTTCAGGAACATTGAATTACAGAGTGATACCGTCGAAGCTGGTTCTCCTGCTGATCCTGATCTTCATCACTCTGTGGTCGATCGGACCGCTGTACTGGATCTTCATAACAGGTTTGAAAGGCTCCGATGAGGTGTATTGGTACCCGCCGAGTTTATATCCAACGAAACCGACCCTCGAGAGTCTGCGCTATATTTTCACGGAGCGGCCGTTCGCCTTTTACCTGCGCAACTCGACAATAGTGGCGATATCCACCGTGCTGCTGTCGACAACTCTGGCGACTTTGGCTGGCTACGGATTCGCCAAGTTTCAATTCCGCGGCAAAGGATTGTGGCTGATACTGATCCTGCTCACTCGAACGGTCCCACCGGCTTCCCTGCTGGTACCGTTCTACATAATGGGACGGAAACTCGGCATCATAAATACGCACATCATATTGATCGCCGGATATGTCTATCTGACTCTACCCCTCAACATCTGGATCATCATAGGTTTTTTTCAGCAATTCCCCGATGAGCTGATCGACGCTGCGGAAATAGACGGTTGTTCCAGGATAGCCGCCTTGTTCCGGGTCGTGTTGCCTTCCCTCCTGCCCGCCTTGACTGCGGTCGGCATTATCACCTTCATGCTGGCCTGGAACGAGCTCCTGTATGGAGTCGTTTTGGTGAATACCAAGGTAGCAAAAACCCTCTCTCCCGGACTGACTGATTTTTTCGGGGATTTTCATATATTTTGGAATCAGCTTGCATCCGCCGCGATTGTGGCTATCCTCCCGGCTGTCGCCTTTACCATCTTTTTCTCCCGCTATCTGGTAGCAGGACTGGTAAGAGGGGCCGTCAAGGGATAGGAGGCACCAATGGACTTTCAGTACATCTGCAGAATACCCGGCAAAGCCGGCAGCTTCGGCGTAACGTTTACGGAGGGCGCACTCTCGGAACTGCAGCCCGTTGAGAAACCCGGGGCAGGCAAGAGTGAGCTCTGGCTTACCCGCGGCCTGTTCGATATCCAAGTCAATGGAATGTTAGGACACAACTTGTCAGAGGATGACTTGACTGCGGACAAGATAAAACAAATCGACAACGGTCTCGCCAGGTGCGGAGTGCTGCGCTGGTGCCCGACGGTGACGACGCAGGATCCGGAGATAGTCACGAAGAGCCTCGGAGTTCTGAGGCAGGTGATCGAGGAGGGAACTGCCCCGCATATTCACTGCATCCACATGGAAGGTCACTACATCTCTGCGGAAGACGGGTATCGGGGCGTGCATATGAAGGAGTTCGTCCGCGATCCCGATCCTGTTGAATTCGACCGGTGGCAAAAGGTCAGCGGGGGTCATATCGGCTTGTTTTCACTTGCGCCCGAACGCAGCGGGGCGATCGAGTTCATTCGCAAGCTGAAAACCGAGAAAGTTCGCGTGGCCCTGGTTCACCATCACGCTGATCACGAAACAGTCGAGCAGGCAGCTGCTGCCGGTGCCGATCTGAGCTCGCACCTCGTAAACGGCTGTGCACCAATGATCCATCGCCAGCATAACGTGATCTGGTCGCAGCTGTCTCTCGATCAGCTGTGGGCCAGCTTCATCGCAGACGGCTATCACATACCCCACTATACGCTCAGAGCGGTAATTCGAGCGAAGGGAATCGACAGATCGATTCTCACATCCGATCTGGCTCATCTGTCCGGCTTACCCGACGGGGAGTACCGCAAGAATGAACGCACCGTGGTGGTACAGGAAGGTGGATTGTGGGTCAAAGGGGAAGGAACCAATCTCCTCAGTGGAGCGGTCAAGACCCTGGATCAGGATTGCGCCTTCCTCGCCTCTCGTTCCGGATTTACGATCGAGCAATCCCTGCTCATGGCCACCCGAAATCCGGCGCGTTACTTCGGGATCGAGCAGGAATTTGATATACTCCGGGGGTCAAAAGGACCGTTCGCCGTCTTCGCCTGGGACGGTGAAAATTTAGACACCGAGTATGTACTGAAGTAGAAATGGAAAAGCTTCCCAGGATCAATCTAAGTGAAATCATCGCCGACAAGATCTACCAGGACATTCTTGACGGAAAACTCAAGCCCGGGGACCGGCTTCCGCCGCACGAACAGCTGTGCGATCGATGGGGTGTAAGTCGGGTTACTTTACGGGAAGCTCTGAAAAAGCTCGACACGAAAGGACTCATCGAGATTCATCAGGGCAAAGGTACCTACGTGCGGGATCATAAGAGAGATTTGATAGAAAAGCAGTTCGAATTCCACAGCCTCCTGGGCGAAAAGACTATAATCCAGCTCTTTGAAGCGCGGAAGATCCTCGAAACTGCTATGGCTGAACTGGCTACGGCACGAGTTACCGAAGAGGAGATCCGTGCGCTCGATTCTGTGCTCGAAGGAATGGCCGAGACAGTCAAGGAAGGGGATCATCTGGGATTCGCCCGTTTCGATTTCAAATTTCATAAAATCATAGGCGGCCTGGCAAAGAACGACGTGCTGGAGATGATGCTGGAAAAAATCCAGTTTCTGATCCAGGCTCAGCAGAGAGAAATGTTTGAGTATGCCCACGACTCGAATCCGTTGAAATCCTCGTATGAGGATCACATCGATATCTGCCGCATGATTCGCGAGCGCAATACCAGCGGCGCTGGGCAGAAGATGTACCAGCACATACAGCGTATGGAAAACAGGGTGCAGGCGTACTACCGAGACAAACAAAAAAGAACAAATATCCCGACACAACGGAATGAATTACCGCAGAACGACATCGAGTCGCTCACAATCGGCTTGTCGAACCAGCGGGCGAAAGAGGTGGAAGAATGAGTAAGTTCTGTATTGATACCAGAAATGTCCCGAAGACGGACAAGGATTGGGGAAGCCTGAAGTCGTTGTTCGATGGATCCTCCCTCGCCACCGGTAGCGGGTTCACTTTGGGATCCATCGTCTATGCCAAACCCCACTACTCCGGTGTGCATGAAGACCACGAAGCCATTTACATATTGGAAGGCAGAGGCCGCGCACTCATTGGAGGCGAAGAGGTGGATTTTCAAGATGATTTTCTACTGGTTGTTCCAGCCGGAACCGAACACTCGATCAGTCACGTCACCGAAGGACCGGTAAAAGCCATACTGGTCCATTTCACCTGATTCGAATCATCCTACGATGAAAGCAGGAGCTCTCGAAGGGATTCGCGTCGCCGATCTCAGCCACGTGCTGGCCGCCCCCACGGCTTCCATGATTCTGGCGGACTTGGGCGCAGAGGTCATTCACATCGAACCGCCCGGCGGAGATGATGCCCGGCAATTCGGTCCCGTCTTCCACGGACAGAGCGCCTACTTCATCAGCATCAATAGAAACAAAAAAAGTCTGGCCGTTGATCTGAAGAAACCGGAGGGCAAGGATATTCTTCGGGATCTCATTCGAGCGTCCGACGTCGTGCTGGAGAACTTCAAGCCCGTTACGATGAAAGGGCTCGGTTTCTCCTACGAGGATTGCAGGAAAATAAACGACCGAATAATCTACGCATCGATCTCCGGATTCGGCCATGATGCGCCCCCGGCGTACGCGGGTAAACCGGCCTACGATATGATCGCGCAGGCCTACAGCGGCTTGATGAGCATTTGCGGTCCCGTGGGCGGGCCTCCGGTTCGCGTAGGGACTTCGATCGGTGATATTATATCCGGACACCAGTGCGCAATCTCTATCCTTGCAGCGCTTCGACACCGCGACAGAACCGGTGAGGGCCAGCGAATCGATCAATCCATGGTCGACGGGTTGTTGTACATCCTGGAAAACGCCTTGGTACGCTACACGGTATCCGGAGAAAACCCGGGTCCGCTGGGGACCATGCATCCTTCCATCACGCCCTTCCAAGCCTTCCCGACGCGGGACAGCTGGATCGTGGTGGCCGTGGGAAACGATTCCATATGGGCGCGTTTCTGCTCCGCCCTGGAACTGCACGAACTCGAGCTCGACGAAAGGTACAAGACGAATGCCCTGAGGACCCGAAACAGGGATTCCTTGGTGAAGATACTCGAAGAAGCCATTGCCAGAAGAAGCACGGCGCAATGGCTGGAGGCATTTAGGAACAGGGGCGTTCCCTGCTCTCCGATCAACTCCATCCGGGACATCGCCGGTGATCCCGTCGTCGCCCACAGGCAGATGCTGGCTGCGGTTCGGCAGCCCGGTGCCGGCAAGGTGGACATCGCCGGGTCCCCCTTCCGGATGTCCCGCACGCCGGGTCGGGTACATTCCCATGCACCCCTGCTGGGAGAACATTCCATCGAAGTTCTTCGGGACGTTCTGAGATACCCGGAAGAGTCGATCAAAGTGCTGCGCGAAAAACAGGTCATCTACGCGAAAGAGGATTTTGACCCCAGCCCTCCGGTGCCGTAAGTCATCCGTACCATGCTCCAGTGGAAAAAAAACCTTTACATCAGCTGGGTGACTCAGATATTGTCACTGACCGGATTCGGTTTCATGATGCCCTTCATTCCTCTTTATATCCAACAGCTCGGAGTGACCGCCCCGGAAAGACTTCGTTTTTGGGTCGGATTGCTCGACGCCGTACCCAGCCTGGCGATGGGAGTCATGGCGCCCGTTTGGGGACTCCTGTCGGACAGGCTGGGAAGAAAATTGATGATCCTCCGGGCTATGATTTTCGGTACGGTTATCGTCGGTTGCATGGCAATCGCCGGGAACGTAGAAACCGTGTTTGTTCTCAGGATCGCCCAGGGGATGCTCACGGGGACGATCACCGCCGCGGCAACCCTTGTCGCCACCGGAACCCCGAGCAACAAAATGTCCTCCGCACTCGGGCTCCTCTCTTCTTCGACGTTTATCGGGCTTTCATTCGGGCCGCTTATCGGTGGGGTCGCGGCGGAAGTGTTCGGGTTCCGGGTGTCCTTTCTGATCGGAAGCTCCATCATTTTTATCGGGTTCGTCCTCGCTCTAATTATCATAAAAGAACCGAAATCGACCCTCATGTCCGGACGAACAGACAAAGTCCGATTCAGCCCGGGACTCATCTTTACCGCTCCTTTCGGAACTCTTTTCATCCTCATTCTCATGGAACGGTTCTCGCGAATGCTGCCCCGCACATTTCTCCCGCTGTATGTTCAGCAGTTGCGGGCTACCCCCGATGGTGTGTCGGCGATCACAGGAGCCATCTCGGCTGCCGGGGGCGTAGCCACTGCGTTGGCCAGCCTGACCCTGACCCGACTGGGCGACAGACACGACAGGAGCACGCTGCTGAGGATCTTTTTTGCCGCGGCCGGAGTGGCGGCAATGCCCATTTTCTTCAAGCAAAACCTGATTTGGTTCACCGTATTTTACCTTGTTTCGCTGTATCTGATCGGAGCGATCTATCCATTGCTGCAATCCCAGCTGAGCACAATGACCCATCCCAGCAACAGGGGGGCGGTTTTCGGCTTGCAGACTTCCGCCGCGAGCGTGGGCTGGTTCTTCTCACCTCTGGCGGGAAGCGCGATAGCGATCTATCTGGATCTCAGGTATATCTTTCTGTTCTTCAGCATTTCGCTGTTTCTGTCTTTTGTATTGCTGTCGTTCCTTCGCCGGATGAACGTAGAATGAATCGTAAAAAGTGGTACCTAGGAGGTATAACATGTTTGACAAGGAATTGTTGAAAGAGAAGGTCGCCCTTGTGGTTGGCGGATCTTCTGAGAGCGGTCCGGCTGTGTGTTCTACCCTTGCATCTTTCGGGGCGCACGTAGCCCTCACCTACAAGAGCAACCGGAAGGGTGCGGACAATGTCGCAGACAGATGCCGAACCTTTGGAGGAAAAACCGCCGTATTCCCCTTGAATCTGAGCGAAACGGAATCCTTCGCCGATTTGATCATGAAAACCGCCGAAAATCTCAGAGGCCTCGACATCCTGGTAAACCTGGGAGGTCCGCCTCCCATTTTTAGCGATTTCAGAGCACTTTCGAACGCCGAGTTTGATCTGATGATGAACACCCACTTCAAAGGATATTTTTTCCTCGCCCGCGAAGCGGCTAACTGGATGGAAAAGAACGGTGGTGGTTTGATCGTAAACATTTCGGCCACAAGCAGCATGAAGTACAGTCATTCCGTCTACGGACTGGCCAAAGCCTGCATCATTGAAATGACCCGATTTCTCGCCTATGCCTATGCTCCGAAGGTTCGGGTGCTGAGCATCATTCCGGGAATGATCGATATCAAGGAAGTGGACGCCGAGCTGAGGAAAACCCGGGCTGAAAACTCGCCCCTCCAGAGAATCGTCACGCCGGAAGAGATAGGTCTGCTGGTTGTCGCGGCTGCCTCACCGGCTTTCCAAAGCGTCACGGGAGAGGACCTCATCAGTGACGGGGGATTCTGGCTGCTGCACCGGTAAACTCGAGTTACCTAGATAGGGGTTAGGGGTTATATCGCACTATTCTCGAACAGAACAATATCTATTTAGAATTTTGAAAAGGGGATCGATTTCGGCGGCGGAAAAACCCAGATGGGAGTGGCGGCGCCACCCCTCGGCATAGCCTTTTCTCCCCGCTGCAGCCGCTACTTCTGCGGACATATCCCTCATGGTCTGCAGGTAGCTGTCCAAACCTTGGGTCTTGTCAAGCCACGTCTTCTGGCTCTCATGACAGGCCAGCATCCGCTCCTTGTCGTCGATCACGGACGTGATATCCACGATGAAATCGGGCACAATCGGCCGGCGCAGAGCATCCCGCAACCCGTAGGGCAAAGCGTGATACACCACGACATCCTGATAGGTCGCCTCCACCGGGGGATCGGTTGGGTAGCTCGGGATGCAGCGACAGAAGGCTGCCGTTACTCCGATCCGGCAGGTGTTCATGTGATCTTCCATGTAGTCTTCCGGCGAGGGCAGGAGCATGATATCGGGCTGTATCCGCCGAACCACAGCACATACTTTTCGGATAAGCTCGGGGGTATAGAACACCTCCAGGTCGTCCGCCAGACTTTCGTGGAAGTTCGCCCCCACCATTTTTGCGGCTCTCTGCCCCTCCCCCCGGCGGATCCGCGCGGTTTCTTCCCGGCTGAGCTCGGTCGACCCGCAGCAGCCGTTGGCAAGATTCATGTAGTGCAGGTTGCAGCCCGCAGTCCTGAGCAGAAAGAGGGTCCCTCCCATCATGAACTCGATGTCATCGGGGTGGCAGGCCAGAGCAAAGACAGTCGCACCGCTCTTGTTCGCCATGACACTCACCTCCCCTAATGCATCTCCGCCGAGCAGGTGCCGATCCCGCCGCGATAGTAGTTGAACTGGACGTTCGGATGGTCGGCGAGGAGCGACATCGGTACGGCGCTGTCGGGAATCTTCTTGGAGATCATAAAAGCGGTCAGCCTCTGCCCGAAAGGATTGTCGTGGGTCCCGGCGTGCCAGATCGATACCTTTTCGCTCTTCCAGGTCTCCACCGGGCCCACGGTGATGGCCTGGGAGGGTACACCGGTAACCACCCCCCCTCCGGAGGTACGGGCGTTTTGAATCAGGGTCATGGGATGCAGGTTCACGATTCGGGCGCTCAGCCGCCGGTACTCCTCCGGGGCTGGAGGCTCCGCCTGGTGCTCGCCCTCCCGCCGAAGGGGATCATTGAAGGCCCAGTGCTTCACCTCCCCCTGGCCGCCCTGCATGAGCCGGCAGCGAAACTGATCGTAGCTCCGGCTGTACTCTTCTATGTTGCTCGCCCTCAGAAAATGGAGGTTTTCGTCGGGCATGCGCAGTCGTTTGTCTATCCTGTTGAAGCACAGCTCCAGGTCCGCCCTGGCGAAACTCAAGGGATGATCCAGGGGGGCCTCTTGGCCGTCGATATACCACTCGTCCATGGCCCAGAAATGTCCGTAGCGGACGTCGATCTCCAGATCGTTCACGATTTGGGCGACCAGAGGCAGCTGTTCGGTGGGACCGATGGGCCCGCAGATCCCCGCCGGCGCACTCGAGGTCGCGTTCTGCCAGACCTGCACATACTCCAGCGCTTCGGCCGTATAGAAGGACTCGCGGGTGTCGTAGATCTTCACTGTGAATCCCGGCCGCGACAGCTGGAGCAGGTTCTCCGCGCTCAGGCGGGCAGCGTCATCGAGGATCTTCTCATCCAGGGTTGTATAGTCCCACCAATCCGGTGCGACCTTGCTCAGCGCTCTCATTGAACCTCCTTCTCGTATCTCAGATACTGTACAAGATCAAATGTAGTTTCTCAAGGATGTATATTTGTTGGATTGAACTATCGATAGGATTAGTATTTGTCCCCGGCATTGTTCAAACTGACCGACTGGATTCGAACTTGCTGTCCGTGCATTGGAAAAACCCGATCTATTTCCGTGAAGAAGGGCTGGCGAACACCAGCCCTTCTTCGTGCGTGTCTGACGCTACCGTTTTATTACGGTTGGTCCTGGTATTGATATTTAGAACCCGTAGCCAACACCCCCGGTGAATGAGAAAGCACTGTTTGTGTAATCCGCGGGTAGGTCATTAGAAACAGGCATCAGGCCAAACGTATACCGCGTTTCCAGGTTGATAGAATAAGAACAGATAGGAAATTCAACACCAATACCGGCAACAATGCCGACATCTATTGTATTTAGATCGGCGCCCCAATCATTTATATAGTCTGAAGGATTCTCAACCAAACCGTCAAAAAGACTCTGCGAAAATGAATCATCGTAGATCATCCCAAACTTGGAACTTATCAACAGTGCAATAGATGCTCCGACGATTCCATAGGGGCTGATCCGCCATGGCGTCCGCGCTTTCATCAGTACAGGCACCTCGATATAGTCGAACTTAAATAAATTAGTTGCCCAACCGAGGTATCCCCAACCCGTATATAAGAAGTCGTAATCTTCGAAATCGATCTGGTAGCCGTTCTGGGAATACAGCAACTCGAGTTGCAGGCCAAGGTACTTATTCAGACTGAATCCAATATACGCACCTGCTGAAAGCCAAACATGGAATATGGCCAACTCATACTCGTTAAATCCAATTCGCCGGAGTAACTGATCCAATTCCATGCTAAGTCCTCGCTTGGATTTGCATTGGCCAGGTTGCCGCCGGCTTTCGCTCCAACCACGAAGCGCTTGAACTCAACCGGTTCGCGCTCTTTCTTCGGCCTCTCTACGGGCTTAACTTTGGGGGCCGCAGCGACTTCCTCTTCCTCCGGTTCTTCGACCTCCGGCTCTTCCACTTCGATCATCACGATTTCAGTGCCGGCCAGCCTGCCGCCGACCACCTTGGCGATGTCCAGGAGCACATCGATCCGCCCCTGGCGCTCGTAGGAGGTCTGGGCTGCGATCTGCCCGGACACGACATCGATCATCTTCGCCGCCACCACGAACGTCTGGCCGACCCTGGATACATTGGCAACCACGACGAAATCCGCTCCCAGGTATTCACCGGCCTGACGAACCTCTTCGTTTCGCACGATGCCGGAGGAGATCTGGAACTCCTTCTCCTGCAGGATCTGGTCGATGTTGGCTCGGTCAAGCACGCGGTACTTGCCCGAGTTTACGAACTCCTCCTCGATCTTACTCGTTATCAAAGGTCCTGCCGTGGGATCAATTCCGGCCGCGAGTAGCGCTTCCAGAACAGCCAGCTGCGGCAAGGAAAAACCTAGCAGAGGGAACAGAAGGAAAAAGGCAATAATAAGGACAATCGGTTTGTAACCCGCCATTTCAGTCCCCATTCGCGCGAAGGCAGTCACGGATTTTTGGATTTTCAATATTCTATACTTACCAGGTTCAACCCGAATCGCCAGTTCACACCGTCGTCCGTCGGCATCAGGCTGAAGGTGTTCTCCTTTGGATCCAGAATGGCGAGGTACGGAACATTCAAAATTGTCGCCAGCTTCTGGTTCCACTGCTTCACGAACTGAAAGGGTCTAATACACATGTATATGACGTCCGTCACCAGCAGAGCTACCCCGACGTAGTACAGGGCGGTCGGTTCAGAATAGTAGTCTCCCCAGATGTCATATCCCTCTTCCCAGCCGGTAAACATCATCACAGCCCCACTTACAGCCAAACTCAGCTCGATCAGCGCGCCGGACACGTCCCCCTGAATCCAGCTGCCCAGACTGGTCACCAGCAGGTTCAGTAGAAGCCCGGTAACGGCGTTGTCCTTGCGGTTGCTGGTGTACAGCATCATCCGCTGCTGCTCGCTCAACTGGAAAACCAGCGGCAGCATCTGCATGTCACCGCCCTTCTTCATGTGGGTCCGGGTGCGGATCATCTCCTGCAGCTGGGCTACCGCCAGTGTACTGCCCTCTGCAGCAGGCTTGACTACTTCTGCCTCTTTCTCTTCGAGCTCCGCAGTGGCCTCCGCCACGACGATCTCCTGGCCGGAGATCTGCTTGCCTACCGTCCGGGCGATCTCCAGCAGAACATCGATCTTGCCCTGCTTCTCCGTGGAGGCCTGGGCGGCGATCTCCCCGGTGATCACGTCGATCATCTTGGCGGAAATAACGTAGGTACTTCCAACTCTGGAGGCATTGGCCAGCACCACGTAGTCCGCTCCCAGGTACTCACCGGCCAGGCGAATCTCTTCGTTCCGCACGATCCCCGAGGAGAGCTGAAACTCCTTCTCCACCAGAATTTGTGCCGTGTTGGCCCGATCCAGCACAGTGTACTTTCCCGAGTTCAAAAGCTCTTCGATGATCTTGTCGGTAATCGGAATGGCGGCGGTGGGATCCATCCCCGCGGCCAGGATCGTATCCAGTACGGCCACGTGGGGAAGCGAAAAAACAGCAGTGGCGCCTAGAAGGAGGATTAGGGCAACAGCGATTATCTTGCTCTTGATTATCATGATAAGCTTGGCTCCTTGTTCGTTCCGAAGATGTCAGAAATTATAGTATACCCTGATCGGAGGGGTCAACAAGTAAAGCCCTTTGGACACCCAGGTTGCTCGTAATGCATCGTCGAACCGGATAGTTCAGCGCGTTTGTGCTTCCAGAAGTCGGACAATCCGCTCGTATCCCTGCTCTGCGGCAAGGTCCTGTGGAGTCCGCCCATCCTTGTTTCCGAGGGAAGGCGGGGCTCCCAGAAAGAGGAAGTACTCGCAGAGCTCGAGGTTCCCCTGCTCGGCGGCAATGTGCAGGGGGGTGTTTCCAGCATCATCGGGAAGATCCAGGGAGGCACCCCTGTCCAGAAACAGCCGGCAGGCTTCAAAGCTTCCGGCCTCGGTCGCCAGATGCAGAGGCGTTTGCCCCCGATTGTTCGCCCCATCGACATCGGCTCCCGCAAAGAGCAGGGAATCGATCAGTTCCAGCTGATCCATCAAGGCGGCGTGATGAACAACCGAATTACCGTACCGGTCCCGGACCAGGACATCCGCTCCCAGGGAGAGCAGCAATTCACACCCGGCCTGATTGCCGGTCCGAACGGCCCAGATCAGGGGCGTCGCCTTCTGTCTGGTATCCCGGGATGCGACGCCGATGGGATTCGTCTCCAGCCGCTGCAGGAAGCTCGCCCAGGGTCCGAGCGCTGCTTCGGTGAAGAGGTTCCCCTCCGCACCCTGCTGCAGCAGATACTCGTGGACCTGATGACGAGCATCCCAAGCCGCGTAGCTCAGTGCATCCCAACCGGCGGCATCCGTAGCTTCGAGCAGGTCAGAACTCGTTTGAATCAGTTCACGCACCCGAGCCAGATCTCCCCTTGCCGCAGCGTCGAGGAAATCCTCTGGTTTCAAAATCTCCGGAGCTACAGCCCTTGGCGCGGCCGTCTGTGCGGGTCGGACAAACCGGCAGGACCAGAAACCAGCAAAGAGCAAAAAGCCGGGAACAATCAAAGCGGCGGCGAGGAGCCGGCGGATCTTCACGCTACGGCTTCCTGTAGGGATAGAACACGTAATCCCTGAATTCGTCCGCGGCGTTTCCATCTCCATAGGGATGTGATTCGTTGGCATTGGCGTGACAGTCGAAACAGAACTCCCAGTCCACGATCGTCTCTTCAGCGCTGTCTACGGCCTTGGCGACCCATAACCAGCCGCCTCGGGACTGGGGATCTTCCGGTCTCTTGATCATGGCGGTGATCTGGAAGGGATAATCGGTATCCGCTCCCTGCAATCCGGAAATGATCTCCTTCACGACGACCGTACCTTCCGGGTATTCCCAGTACACCCGGTTTTCCCGGCGATCGACGCGAACCTCGGTGCCCCGCGGATTGATAAAGATCCTTCTCCGGTTGTCCTCGTGTCCCGGGATCGGATAGTCCAGGATATCCCCGATCGGCTGTTCCCACCGGCGGTACTGTGAGATCTCGGGGATCAGAGGTTTCCGCTCCGCCTTCCGGCAGGACGACAGCAGCATGAAACAGCAAAGGAGTATGAAAACGCAGAGCTTCGGCTTCAAGGGGATCTCCTCTTCATGGCCAGCAGCCGGAATACGTGCAGGTCGCTCTCCTTGCCCTTCACCTTGAGGTGATAAGGGCCCTTGGCCCGAGCCCGTTCCCCGATCTGCCTGTACACATCCTCGGAAATGAGAATCATTCCGGGTTTGGCGGTGTCGCATAGTCTGGAGGCGATGTTGACATGATCCCCGATAACCGTGAAATCGGCGCGCTTCTCGGAACCGATCATACCCAGAATGACCTCTCCGGTATTGATGCCGATACCTACGGTCAGTCCTTTGTATCGCTCCCGGTTGTGCATGATCTCGTTCTGGATCTCAAGCGCCGTCAGGCAGGCATGCTCCTCCTTGCGCTGGCCGGAGAAGATTGCCACGATCTCGTCCCCCACGTATTTGTCGACGTCTCCCCCGTTTTTCTGGATTACCTGAGTCTGAAAGTTCAGCACCCGGTTCAAGGAATCGACAACGTCCCGGGCTGGATTGCGCTCCGAGTAGGAGGTGAAGCTGCGAATATCGCTGAAGAACAGGGTCATCTCCTCTTTGGCTCCCTTCTCGTGATCCCGAATCGACTGGATCGTTGAGGAAGAGACGAACTTGGAAAGCTCGAAGCGCTCGTAAAGTCCCTCCACCATATGATTCACCGTCTCACCGAGCTCCCCGATCTCGTCGCGGTTCGCCACTGTGACACGGGAGCCGAAATCGCCGTTGGTAACCGTTGCGCAGACCTCTCCGATGTGCTTCACCGGCCGCACCAACGTACCGTGCAGATAGAGGGAAAGCAGCAGCGTGAGAACGAGAACGACGGCGACGAAGAAACCGGAGGCGATCAGCAGGTTGTTTCGCTGCTGATTCACCACCGGGGTGATGTCCGATGTGATGTCGAGCACCCCGCGGACTGTGTGGGTGCTTCCGTGACATTCGGTGCACTTGGGCAGGTTCAGAAGGGGCTTGTAAATCGTGAAGAAGGTCTTGCCCCCGACACTTTCCTGAAACAGGACGGGACGCCGCTCCCGCACCGAGAGGCTGAAATTCAAATCCTCCTCCATTATCATCACTTCTTGAGGGAATACCTCCTTGGGCTCAAAACCGCGGAATCCCAATGTTGCGTTTACCGTCTCGATAGTCGAGTTGTCCGAGAAAGCTTGAACCCCGTTTTCTCGAAGCAGGAAGATCTTGTAGGCCGGATTTGCCAAACGAATATCCTCGAACAGCTGCACCGCAATCGGCGCTTCCCCCGGAAGCATGGCGTTCTTTATCGACTGGAAGAGGATGTCCGACTGCTGCTGCAGGTTCCCCTGGCTGGTCTCCCGGAGACTCAGGTTCTGGGTGAAGGCGAAGTAGGCGATCACCACACCGACCCCCACGACCAGACTGCCGACGATGATGAGATTGATCTTTCGGGTAAGGGGAACGAAGCGCTTCATCTGACGAATTATCGGTGCGGTGATCCCGGCTGTCAAGACAAGCCGTCGGGTTCACCCGTGCAGGGAAACCGCCATACCGGCCAGGGCTTCAAGCTTTGCATCGATCCCCCGCCTCCGTGATGCCAGCTGTTCCCGCCGCTGCTCGAGCTGCTTCGCAGCCAACTCCAGCCCCAGATTTCCGGTTGTTCCGGTGTAGCCTCGGCGCCGGATCGCCTGATCCGGATCACCTTGCTCCAGCGCGCCGAGATCGGTACCGACAGCCCTGTAGGCTTCGCGAAACGGCATTCCCCGGGCGACCAGCTCGAGGGCGCGGTCGGTGGCATAGATATCCGGGGTGAATCCCGCCCGCAGCCGCTCGGTATCGGGTGCGAGCTTTTCGATCACCGCCTGCATCACCCGCACGGTTATCAGAGCCAGATCCAATCCGCGAAGAAAGGGGGCTTTGGTCTCCTGAAAATCCCGATTGTAGCCGGAGGGCAGAGCCCTGATGATGCTCTTCACCTGGGCGCTGCAACTGCTGAGTGTTGCCGCTTTGGCCCGCATCAGCTCGAGCATGCAGGGGTTTTTCTTCTGGGGCATGATGCTGCTGCCGGCGAACAGCTCATCGGGCAGGCGAAAGTAACCGAACTCCGGCAGGGAGAAGAGAATCAGATCCTGGGCCAGCTTGCTCACCGTGAGCACCGCCTGCTCCACCGCATCGAGAACGATGGATTCGAACTTGCCCCGGCTGTTGTTGACATACAGAACGTTGTTCTGGACACGATCGAAGGCCAGTGATTCGGCCACCATCTCCCTGTCCAAAGGCAGGGGCACGCCGTAACTCGCCGCCGAACCCAGGGGGCAGCTGTTGTTCAAGGCGTAGGCCGTGTCGACCAGATTCAGATCATCCAGCAGCTCCTCGACCCAGGCTCCGGCCCAGAGGCCGATGGAGGAGGGCATGGCTACCTGCAGATGCGTGCGACCGGGCATGGGCAGATCCTTGTTCTTTTCGGCAAAGGCATGCAGCACCTGCACCAAATTCAGTGCAGCTTCCTGGAACTCCAGCAGAAAAGAGCGGGTGTAGAGCCGGAGGGCGGCGATGACCTGATCGTTTCTCGAGCGTCCCGTGTGGATCTTCTTTCCGGCCTCCCCCACGGTCTGAATCAGCCGATTTTCGATGGCGGTATGGCAGTCCTCGTCTTCCCGCCGGATCGGAAAACGCCCGTCCCGATTCAGCCGCACGATCGCGGACAGCTCTTTGCGCAGCGCTCCGTATTCCTCCGGCGTCAGGATTTCGATCTTTGCCAGCATCTTGGCGTGGGCCATGCTGGCTATACAATCCGCCGCCACGAGGCGCTGATCCAGAAGCGGATCTTCCCCTACGGTGAACTCCTCTATCAGCTTGTCCAGGGCGTAGCCCTTGTCCCAGAGTTTGCTCAAACCGTCTCCTTTCCGCTATGCAGCTGCCGGCGGGCCAAAACCTCAAAGGGCAAACCGCGAATCTTGGCTGCATCGGCGCACCATCTCTGGTCGAATCCGCTCGCTTCGATCGAGCGGATCTCCGGAAAGAACAGGGAGGAGGAGGAGCGCTCCCGACCCAGGATCTCCAGGTTCCCCTTGTACATCTTCACCTTCACCGTACCGTTGACGTAGCTCTGACTGCACTCGACGAAGGCATCGAGCTCCTCCTTGAGCGGATGAAACCACTCTCCGTGGTATACCATGGAGGCCCAGCGATTGTCGACCAGACGTTTAAACTCCCGCTCCTCCTTGGTCAGGCATTGCCCCTCCAGATCGGCCTTTACCCTGAGGATGACCTCCGCAGCCGGAGCTTCGTAGATCTCGCGGCTCTTCAAACCCATGATGCCGTCTTCGAAGATGTCGATTCGTCCCAGACCGCAGGCACCGGCCCGGTGATTCATATTATCGATCAGGGTCACGAGGTCCAGGGGTTCCCCGTCCAGGGCTACGGGAAGCCCCCCTTCATAGGTGATCTCCAGCACATCCGGCCGATTCGACGCCCGTTCAGGGGGGACGTGCCACATCCAGATCGAATCCGGGATCTCCTGATTCAGCCCGATTGCCCCCGAGGCGATCGAGCGGCACCAGAGGGTCTTGTCGTCCCCCCCGGAGATGATTTCCTCCACCGGGACCCCCCAAAGCCGGCACAGCTCCAGTTCCTCGGATCGGGTGAGATCGAAATCCCGGACCGGTACCAAAACCTCGAGCTCCGGGGCGAACATTTTGAACACGTTGTGCATCCGGTACTGGTCATTGCCTCGACCGGTTGAACCTTCCAGCACCGCATCGCAGTCCAGCTCCACCGCTTTGCGGGCTACCTTCTGGGCGATCAGCTGACGGGTCATCGAGGTGGAAACCGGATAGCCCCAATAACTGCCATTGGCCCGGATTGCTTTGGCCAGCCACTGGCGGCTGAACTCCTCCCTGGCATCGATGAGCAGGGGCTGGATCCGAAGCGCGGCAGAGCGCCGCTGCGACAACTCGACCTCCTGCCTCCCCTGCCCGACGTCTACGGTTATGGGGATGATGGTATCCGCCCGGTATACGCGGCGCAGCAGTTCGATTCCCAAGGTGGAATCCAGGCCGCCGGAATAGGCGATGGCACATTTCCGCACCCGGGGTACGGGAATGGCTTCTACGCGCTCGAGCAGCTCCGAGCTCATCGTGGTCTTCATTGTCGTATCCTCCTGCCCTCGTAATCGTGCAAAGATTGGGATGTCTTCTTCCGGTCGAATATGCCGGCTGTCATCAGGGTACAGCAAAGAGGAAAAAAAGGTCAAGTATATTTATACGGTTTTATTGTATAAATATTTAATTATTGGGGTTTGGTGTAGCGTTTTTCCCGGGTGGTTACGATCTCTTTCAAGATCGCCCGAACCTGGATCTCATCCCGGCTCCCCTGATCCAGCCGGTTCTGCAGCTCTCCAAGGAACCGTTCCTCCATATCGTAAAGCTCTCCCTCCAACGAGCCGGACCAGATCAGCCGGACCAGCTCCCTCTTATTCTCCCGATAGGAGAGAAGGCGTTCCGCCTGTATGGTGGCCAGGTACCAGCGTATGTCGTCGATCTCCAGATCGTACTCCTGCATCAATTCTCTTATCTTCACGCTTCGCAACTGTACGATCCGACAGCAGCCGCTGTCAACCTGGCCGCGGGTCCCTGCCTGCCGGGTTTGCTAGGACAACCAATTTTTAGTATTTTTGACACAAGAATTTCGATATATATACGGTTATTCATCTGCTGGTAATAGGAGTTTGAACCATGGCAAAACAGAAATTCAAAACCGAGGTCGGCCGCCTGCTGCACCTAATCACCCATTCTCTGTACTCTCATCCGGAAGTGTTCCTGAGGGAATTGATCTCCAACGCCTCCGACGCCATCGATCGCCTGAAATATCTCACCCTGACCGACGACGATTTCAAGGGCTTCGCCTTTGTTCCCCGCATCGACATCTCCTTCGACCAGAAGGACAAGAGCTGGCTGACAGTCGCGGACACGGGTATCGGCATGAACGCTCAAGAGCTGGCCAAGAACCTGGGCACGATAGCCAACTCCGGGACGCGGCAGTTCGTCGAATCCCTGGGAGAAGAGAACCTGGAGGACACCAATCTGATAGGCCAGTTCGGTGTCGGCTTCTACTCGGCCTTCATGGTTGCAGACAGGGTTGAGGTGATCAGCAGAAAGGCCGGGGAAGAATCGGCCCACAGGTGGATCAGTGACGGCAAAGGCTCCTTCTCCGTAGAGGAGGCCACGGCGCAGCGCAACGGCACCACCGTCAAACTGCTCCTGTCGGATCGTGGTCGGGAGTACGCCAACCGCTGGCAGATCGAATCGATCATCAAGAAGTACTCCAACCACATCCCCTTTCCCATCTACCTGCACTTCGAAGAGACAAAGAGCGAAGGAGAGGGGGATAAGAAAAAGGAGAAGAAGGAGCAGAAAGTCGAGCAGATCAACAGCGCCTCGGCCCTCTGGAGAAGGCCGAAGAACGAGCTCAAGGACGAGGATTACAATGAGTTCTACAGAACGATCAGCCATGACACGGAGGACCCGCTGCACTTCGTCCACACCAAGGCCGAGGGAGCCCTGGAGTACACGACATTGTTCTACATTCCCAAGAAGGCTCCCTTCGACCTGTTTTTCGTAAACTACAAACCCGGGGTCAAGCTGTACGTGAAGCGGGTGTTCATCACAGACGATGAGAAGGAGCTGCTTCCCACCTACCTGCGCTTCATCCAGGGAATCATCGACTCCGAAGACCTTCCCTTGAACGTGAGCCGGGAGATGCTCCAGGAAAACCAGATACTCCAGAACATCCGCAGCGCCTCGATCAAGAAGATCCTGGGAGAGCTGGATACGATCGCCAGGAATACCCCCGACAAATACGAGGAGTTCTACAAGCAGTTCGGAGTCTGTCTGAAAGAGGGCGTGTATCAGGATTTCAGCAACCGGGAAACTCTACTGGAGCTGCTTCGCTACAAATCCACCACCGAGGAAGGGTTTACCAGCCTCAAGACCTACAAAGAGCGGATGGGGGGCGAGCAGAAAGCAATCTACTACATCACCGGAGGCACGGAGGACAAGCTGCGCAACTCACCCCTTCTGGAGACCTACAAAGAGCGGGGAATAGAAGTTCTGATCATGGATGACGAAATAGACGAACTGGTGGCCCCGGTAATCGGACGCTACCAGGAGGTGGAGCTCAAATCGGTGGGCAGAAGCGGAACCGCCGAGGACCTCAAGACCGACGTGGACAAGGAAAAGGAGAAGGAAATCAGCCCGCTGCTCAAGAAGATCAAGAAGATCCTCGGCGAGGAGGTCAAAGACGTGCGCGCTTCCACGCGGCTCAGCGACTCCCCCTCCTGCATCGTGGCGGACGACAACGATCCCACCATCCAGATGCAGCACATCTTCAAGGCCCTCGGTCAGAAGGACCTTCCCGAGGTCAAGCCGATCCTGGAGATCAATCCCGACCACAGCATCGTCAAGAAGTTGGCGGGTACGGAGGACAAGGCGCTCTCCGAGGACATCAGCAGGCTGCTGTTCGAGCAGGCCCTCATCGTGGAAGGCGCGGAGCTGGCCAATCCGGCGGAGTTCGCCAAGCGGCTGAACCGGGTCATCGACAAGTCGCTGTAGTCGAACTCCCCGATCCGTGGTAATCGACAAACCACCCCGGTTTTAGGTATAGTGGCAGACGAGAACAGCCGGAGTGGTGGAATTGGTAGACACAGAGGACTTAAAATCCTCTGACCCGTAAGGGTCGTACCGGTTCAAGTCCGGTCTCCGGCAACTATAGGGGTACAATATGGACTGTCTAAATCAGAAGAAGAACTCCGCTAACTGCAACTGCAGCTATCCCGGATGCTCCCGTCACGGAGTCTGCTGCGAATGCATCGCCTATCACCGCGGCATGAACGAGCTCCCGGCCTGCTACTTCACCGCGGCGGAGGAACGGACCTACGACCGCAGCATCAGTTACTTCGTTAGCAGCCGGCGATAGCTCTGATAAAAAAGCAGTCTTCTCAATTATGCCCGTCCCAAAGCTCAGAATAAGTGGGAAATTTCAAAGCCCCACTTTAAATTTTACCAGTTTCCAATGGGTACGGAGCCTGTTTTTTCTCAAGCCCCGCTGAGATAGTCATTGCGCTGCGCTTTCCCACAGCCTTATACTCATGGAGAGAGGAGGCATGGGATGAGAAAAATCAAAGTGCTCCTGACTGCGCTCACGCTCTTGGCCCTGATTCCCGCTATTACGGCTTTTCCCGGAGGCAGCTCGGGAGGTGGAGCCCCCCGGGTTCCGACGGAAGCGGAAAAAAGATCCGACGAGCTGGCGCAGAGCATCGATTCGACCTTGATCGATGCCAGTACCCGATTTGCCTTTGACATTTTGCAGGAGCTGGTATCCGAAGACAGGGGCGAAAATGTGTTCATCTCCCCTCTTTCGATCCTGCTGGCCCTGGCCATGACGTACAACGGCGCTGTGGGAGACACCAAACTTGCCATGGCGGAAGCTCTTCAATTTGCAGAGTTCGACCTGGAAGAGCTCAATCGGGGCTTCGCCGATCTGATTGTCAGCATGGTCAATGCCGACGAGGAGGTGGAAATCAGCATCGCCAACTCCATCTGGTACAGACTTGGTTTTGAGGCGGAGGAAGGTTTCATAGAAAGAAACGAGACATACTATGACTCGGAGGTACGGGAGCTCGATTTTACCGATCCCGGCGCGGCTGGTACTATCAACCGCTGGATAGATGAGGCGACCAAAGGAAAGATCAAGGAAATGATCGATGCAATCCCACCCGTAACGATGATGTACCTCATCAATGCCATCTACTTCAAGGGAGACTGGACCAATCAATTCTCTGTAGGTGATACCCGGGATGAGGAGTTCACCCTGGAAAACGGTGCTAAGAAGATGGTGCCCATGATGCACTTGGAGGAGGAATTCCGGCATGGCAGAGGCGCGAACCTCGGGATGTTGATGCTTCCCTACGGCCGGGAAAAGCTCGCCATGTACATCCTCCTTCCGGATGAGGGAGAGGATCTGCACAAGATCATCGGCGGACTGGATGAACAATCCTGGCACAGTCTAACGAGCGAGCTGCAGGAAAAAGAAGTAGCCCTGGCCATGCCCAGGTACAGGATCGAATACGGGGTGAAGCTCCTCAACGGCGTGCTTACCAGAATGGGAATGGGCATAGCCTTCGCCTTCGGACCGGCTGATTTTGCAGGCATCGCCCCGGGGCTTTTCATATCCCAGGTGCTGCACAAGGCGGTCATCGAAGTCAACGAACAGGGAAGCGAGGCCGCGGCGGCTACCGTCGTAGAGTTGGCGAAATCCGCCCCGTCGGAGCCGGTTGAGTTCATCGTCGACCGGCCGTTCTTCTTTACCATCGCCGATGACAGAACCGGGAGCATCCTCTTCATGGGTACGGTCGCCGAGCCGTGATGAAGTGGTTTGCTATTGCCCGGTTCAGTTGATGGTTTTTTCGGGGTCGGGGCGATCGTCCCCGGTGCCGGCCTCCTGATCCCCCGCCGGTTCAGCGGCAACTTCAGCCACCACGTCGCCGGCGACGCCGGCCTCCTCAGCGGACCCGCCCGCCGGCTGCTCGAACAGCCAGCGTTTGGCGTCCCGGATGATCCCGTTGAACAGAACGATCTGGATGTGCCTGCTGTTGGACTCGATACGTTTGTCCCACTGCTCCGGGGTAAAACGCCGGGCAAGGCTTCCACGCATGCTATCCACCCGCTCCGCGAGCTGGGGATCAACCCCCGTGAAAAAGGAAAGACCGTGTACGGTGAGAAGCTCCAGGACCGGATCCAGCTTCGAGTCCAAAAGCTCCAGGAGGGTCACCTTGGCGGCATCGAACTGTCGCTCCAGCAGCAGAGATGAAGCGTAGCTCCAGCGCAGCCAATCCCGATGGGGCACGTCGGCGCGCTCAGCAGCCCTTCCGAAGTAGGTTTCCGCGGCCTTGGGCTCGTCTTTCATTTTTAGCAGATAGGGGATGCCGAACTGGAGGGCATAGGTCCTCAAGCGCGCCGGTTTTTTCTCCCGCAGATGCGACTCTAAAGCGGATATCTTATCCACGCTGGAAGTGACCACGTAGGCGTTGATCAGCATCTTGATCGTGGCCTTGCGGCAGCGTCCCTGCTGGAACACCCGCTGCTCCAGCAGGTGGATCAACCCACGCCAATCTTCGCTTTCCAGCAGCCGAAATAATCTCCAATTCCAGAGAAAATAGCCGTTAATAATGATGAGCGTGAGCAGAAACAGTGTACCGGCGATCCAATTCTTCGAAACGAACAAAGTGAAGTAGTCACTTCCCAACAGGAGCAGGGGCATCAAGAAGATGAATCCGAAAGACAGCAGAATCACCGCATTGAAGAGGATGTAGATGGTTTTAAATTTCATAGATAGTACCTATAATACGAGTGTTCCCGGTTTAGAGGGCTTTTGCAAGGGGTAAAATCATGAAGGAAATATCGGTATCGGAGCTGCAAGTGGGCAACTATTTCGACTCCCCCGTGTACCTGGATGAGGCCTTCATCCTTGTCTCTCCCGATACGCCGCTGACCGACGAGTTGATCCAGCGGCTGAAAAGCTGGGGCTATGAACGAGTCCTGAGTGACGGAAAGCCAGCAGAAGCACCGGCTTACATCAGCTCCGGCGCCGCCACAACAGCCTCCTCGGTTCTGGATATGGACATCAGGGACAAACAGGAGATAGTGGATGCCAAAAAGCTGTACTACGCCCTTGTCAACTTCACGTTGGAGTCCTTCAAGAGATACAAGGAGGACAACCGGCTGAACATCCCCAGCCTGAGCGAACGGATCAAGGAGTTGATCGAGATGGTAAAATCCAGCCGGGATGCCATTCTGCGCTACCAGGAGTTCGTCTATCCATCCGAGAATTATATGTACGTACACAGCGTCAACTCCGCAATCCTGGCCCTGGCAATCGGGGACCTGATGAAACTTCCACCTCACCGGATGATCGAATTGGGCCTGGCAGCCTTGCTGCACGACATCGGCATGCTCAAACTCCCCGATGCGGTTTATCTCAAGGAAGACAATCTGTCGGACAAAGAGTTTCAACTCATCCGCGCCCACACGACCCTGGGTTATAAAATCCTCAAGGGCTTTTCCGTCTCCGAGGAAATCGCCCTTGCCGCCGAAGAGCACCACGAACGCCTCGACGGATCCGGATACCCCAAAGCCCTCCGCGGAGATAAGATCACACTCTACTCGCGCATCGTCGCCGTTGTCTGCTCCTACGACGCGATCACCTCCAGACGGCTGTTCAAAACGCAAAACGATCCCCATGCCGCCGTGATGGAACTTCTCAAAGGCAGAAACAAGAGCTACGACGAGAACATCATCCGTTCTCTGATAGTCTGCATCTCCGCCTACCCCTTGGGAAGCCTGGTCCTGCTCTCCGATGATTCGATCGGCAGGGTGACAAAAACCAATCCGGAGAGTCCCCGTTTTCCCTTCGTACAGGTTCTGATCGACAAAGAGGGCAAGCACATCGACGAGCCGTTGTTGATCAAAACCGCCGAGGAGAATGGAGTCGCGATCCAGCGCGCGCTCTCTCCAGATGAAACGGAGCAGCTGGATTTTTCGTAGAGAGTACCGCCAGATATGAGCATCAATGTGCAGCTCCCCTCGGGGCAGAGTGCCGACTATCCCTCCGGGACGCGGGTGGAGGAGATCTTTCAACACAGCAAGTTTATCGCGGAACAGCAGCAACCGGTGGTTGCAGCTCTGGCAAATGGAGCCCTGGTCAGCTTGACCTACCGTATCGAGGTAAACTCCAGCGTGGAAGCGGTGCTGCTGGCAAGCCGCCTTGGAGCAAACGTCTACAGGCGCTCCCTCTGTTTTCTCCTCGCCATCGCCGCCAAGCAGCTGTTCCCCGAGAGAAGGCTGGTTATCGGACACTCTCTGGGTCGAGGCTACTTCTACTATTTCGAGGGTGCTTCCACGGTTTCCAAAGAGGACATCAAGAGGCTCAAGAGGCGAATGAAGGAGATCGTATCCCAGGGCTGCCCCATCCTGCGCAAGGTGATTTCCTATCCCGAGGCTGTGCGGTACTTTCAGGAGAACAACCAGCCGGACACGGTCCTGCTGCTGAGGAACCGCAATGACCAGAAGATCGCCGTCTTCGCCTGCGGCGAGTTTCTGGATCTAGCCCATGCTCCACTGGTTCCGAATACCAGCATGCTGGACGTGTTCGATATTGTAGCCTACCCTCCAGGATTCCTGCTGCGCTATCCGCCGTGGAACCAGCCGGACAAACTGGCTCCATTTCAGGAAAACCCCGTCCTGTTTTCCATCTACCGGGAGTACAAAGACTGGGGCAAAATATTGAACGTTCGCTGCGTCGGTCACCTCAACGACCTGATCTCCAGCCGCAAAGTACAGCAGTTTATCCAGGTAGCGGAAGCCCTGCATGACAAGAAGATCGCTCTGATAGCGGACAAGATCTGCGAACGCAGAGACGAGGTCAAGCTTGTTCTGATCGCCGGCCCCTCCTCCTCGGGAAAAACCACCTTTGCCAAGAAACTGGCCGTACAGCTTCAGGTCTTGGGACGAAACCCCTTTCCCATCTCCCTGGACGACTACTTCCTGCCTCGGGAGTATACGCCTCTGGATGAGGAGGGGAACTACGATTTCGAAAATTTTCGGGCCATCGACGTGGAGTTTATGAACGCCGACCTCCTGCGCTTGATGCGGGGAGAAGAGGTTGCCCTGCCGCGCTTCGACTTCCATACAGGACAGCGGCTTTCCGCTCAAACGGCTCGGACACTCCCGGACAGGGCGCTCATCATCCTGGAGGGAATTCACGGGCTCAACGATGAGCTCACCCCGGCGATCCCTCGAGAGCAGAAGTACAAAATCTACGTCTCAGCCCTGACCCAACTCAATCTGGACGACCATAATCGAATTTCAACCACGGACAACCGCCTGCTGCGGAGGATCGTCCGGGATTCCCAATTCAGAGGACACAGCGCCTTGGAAACCCTGGGCATGTGGGAAGCGGTACGGCGCGGGGAAAACATCAATATATTTCCCTTTCAGAACAGCGCCGATTCGGCCTTCAACTCGGCCTTGGACTACGAACTGTCGGTGCTGAAAGTATATGCCGAACCTCTGCTGAAGAGCGTGAAGCCCGCACAAGAGGGTTTTCATGAGGCGGTGCAGCTGCACTCGTTCCTGAACAACTTCGCTCCCATTCCACCCAGCTGGGTACCGGAGTATTCCATTCTCAGGGAGTTCATCGGAGAAAGTTCCTTCAAATATTGAATCCGTTGAAGTGCCCGCGAAACTGTAGTATACTGGCGATATCTAATGCCGGCACGATCTGTCGGCTGGCACATACTAGGGAGGTACAGGATGAAAAAGTTGCTTCCGCTACTGGTACTCCTTGTTTTCGTAGCTACTGGTCTGTGGGCTCAGTTCTATACGACCCTGCCGAGGGAAGAACGAAAGACTCTGGCCGAGGCCTACTACCTGGTAGGACAGCAATATGAACAGAAGGGGGAAAACCAAAAAGCCCGGGATTTCAAGGATATGGCGCGGAATATCGACCCGGGACTCGACCCGGCGAATATCCAGCTTCAAGATCTTCCCAGCGCAGCCGCGCTGATCCTCGAGGGAAAGGCAAAATTGGCAGCCGTGCCTCGTACCCGAGCCGAGGCGACCCAGGAGCTCCTCAAGTCGAAGTTCCTTAGATGGGTCTCGGCATTCCTGAGCAAAGACACGGCCGGGATGCTGGAGCTCATGGAGGGTTCCGTCTATTTCGGGGATCTGGGCAGTGAGCTGACCCAGAGCCAGATCGAGTCAGAGCTGAACGGATTTTTCTCTTCCGCCGATCTGAGCGGTCTTGCTCCAAGCGAGGTCTATGACTTGGGCAGCCTGAACGTCACTCCCGTAACCGGCCCGTGGGGAGAGACCTACGCCATTCAGGTGCGGGCCAAAATGGATTTTTCCGGCCAGGTGATATTTTGGACTCAGGCTCAGAAATACCTCATGCACCAATCCAAGGGGAACTGGCTGCTGTTCGCGATCGGGCAGAAACTTCCTCCCGCCAGCTGGAACCCGAAAGCGGCGCCCCGGGTAACGCGACCGGCCACTGCGGAACTCGAGGCCGGACCGTACACCGAGATTGAGGATGCGCTTCTGGCCTGCCTGGATGCTTTCCTGGACAAGGACGTCAATACGGCGGCCCGCTATTTCGCCGATGAGGTGCGGATCATCCGGTTGGACACGACTCTAACCCGAGAGGAAATCGCTCAGACGTTCATGGGGTATTTCGAGGGGGCCGATTTCAGCGGCGTATCCGGAAGCGATGTGGTGGATGCAGGCAGTATTTTTGTCTCCCCTTCGGATCGGTTTCCCGCCCAGTCCTCGGGGGAGGAATACCTCCTTACCGTCAAGACCCGCCTCGATCTGTCCGATACGATTCCTTTCTGGACGCGTTTTCAGGACTACTACTTCGCCGAGGAGATGGGGGGCTGGAAAATTTTCGCCATCTTCTAAAGGCTTGGACATAGCCGCAGGAATCGGGTAGAGACGGATCGAACAACGCGGTAAGCAAGGTGACCTTTCTGCACTCTGAGCAAAGCTGGAAACGACGATCGTATACCGTACAGAGGTTGGTGTCCGTATCCAGGTAGCGGCAGGGCGCGTCTTTGTTGATAGCGAGACCGCGAAAGCCGACCCGGCGTTCGTAGCAACACAACCCGCAGCGATGACAGATCGCCTCCCATCTGGCCCTGCGTTTGGCTCGCTTTGTCATGATGATTAGGGGCTATTCGGATAACGGGGCAAAATAGCCGCTCCGGGTCCGGCCGCTCTTCCTGTGAAAAACAACCTCGGTTTGAAGATCGATGTAATTCTTGCCGAATCCTGATTCCGATGGAGATGTAACTTCCAGCAGATACCTCGATCCCAGCCGCCGGCGGATATCGGCAAGCAGGGTTGCCACGCCCTTCGCCGCGAAGTAAGCACTCACCGAGCCGCCGGTCTGGGCACAGATATACTCCAGTTCCCGATCCACCTCAGGACCAAAGTGTACGACGTACAGCGGAATCGAGTTGTTTTGTAGATAGTCGGTCACCTCGGCAAGAGTGTATTCGGAGAAGGACTGCCGGTTCAGCCGACCGGTGGTCAGCAGTATGACCGCCTTGCGCGCGGTGCCGGGAATGAGCTGGGAGGTTGCCAGACGAAGCCCTCTGTCCAGGCGCCAGCGCGGATCCCAAGGTCCGTTCCGCGCAGCCTGAACAGATTCCAGGCGACTCGCTCCGAGCTCGGTTTCCACCACCACCTGCTCTGCGGCGCTAAGAACACGCAGGCTGCCGGGGCTATTGGATCCGTCCTGCTGTTCGTGCAGAGATTCGACAGCCGCCGACAGATCGGATAAATACGCCCTCATTTCCGGAGATTTTTCCACGACCAGGGATATTTCCAGCGGAGCCGGATCTGCAGGGGCACGCCGCATCCGGACGGAGGGTATCTCCCTGTAGAACTCGGTGAAAATGAAGTTCTCCTCCTGCAATCCGACCACCGGACGCCCCTTGCGGTCCTCAACCGTGACTTCGACCAGGTTATCCGGAAAATCCAGCGAGTTGACCCGGTCGACATGTACGAAGAGGCTGGTGTAGAGGGCGGTCATCTCGGAGAGGATGTACACCTTGTTCTCGTCGAAATCTACGACATAGACCTCTCCATTAGGGCTTACCGCCAGGTGGGTCAGGTGGCCGGCAAAAGACCCCATATCGCTCAAGGTTGTCCAGGTCTCCTGTCGCAGGTCGTACTCGAGCAGCTTGCCGTCGTCAATAAGCAGCAGGTGATTAGAATCGAAAAAGGCTATCCCCTCCGGACCGTTCAGCACTCCTTCACCAAAGCTATACAGCGAGTTGCCGCTCTCATCATACACGACGATCCGCTTCCTGGGGCTGTCGGCAACGAACAGCTCGCCTTCCCTGTAGGCGATTCCGGTCGGTCCGTTCAAGCGCAACCCCGAACTCCGTCCGATCGATAGCACGAAATTCCCGTCGAAGTCGTACTTGTTCACCCGTCCATTTCCCCAGTCGCTCACGTACAGATATCCCTTGCCGTCAACACTCAGGTACTGGGGACCGAGCAGCTGCCCCGGGGCACTGCCCGTACCGCCGATGAGGAGAATCCTCTCACCCCTGAGATTCATCTTCTGAACCTGGTTTCTCCCGTATTCGGCAACAAACAGGAACCGCTGTCCGTCCTCCGGGTCCTCCGCCTCCAGACAATCGTAGGGACGATCGAAACCGCGAATTCCGCCCTGAAACACCCTCTGCAGGGCATTATTGACATCGAGGAGCAGCACTTCATTTGAGGCGAAGGCGACCACGTACACCGATCCGTCCTCGCGAATCCATGCGGAGGAGGGACGCTCGAGCGGGTAGCTGTTGCTGCCATTTCCGTCGATTACGCTGGCAACAACGAAAGAACCGCGTTCTTCCATCTGCTCTCCCAAACCACGACGGTAGGTCAGCACGTCAACCGTGTTGTCCACAACCGTATTCCCCGGCTCCTGTTCCAACAGGTACCGCCACTCCCCCAGGGCGGCATCCTCGAAGCCGGCGCGGTACAGGGCGTTTGCGAGCCAATAGCGTGTTCGGAGGTCCTGAGGTTTCCGGCTCAGGGATTTTTCGAGCGAAAGGATCGAATCTTCGAAGTTACCGGAATGAAACGAACGCAATCCCCAGCGGAAATCCTCGAAAGCCTGAACGGCTTCCATATCGATTTCCTGGGCGGTGGTCAGCGCGCAGACCAGCAGGAAAAGGAGGACGGGGTTTCTCACCATCAAGGTACTATACACTGGATCAGGCAAAGGTATCTACACGATGGGTTTCGCCCTTGGGTACGGTGATCTTTCCTTTTACACCCAGATAGAGGATGCTCTTTATCTGGCGCAGATCAATAACCTCTTGTCCGCCAGGCTGGATGCGCATTTCGGGGGATTGTTGACTGGATGAAATACTCTCGACATTCATCTCCAGGGCTCCATGCAATCCAATGCATTACCCTTCTATTATCGACCTACCCGGGGCACGATATTACCCGGATTTCCAGTAAAAAAAAGCCTCCCGATAGCGTTCCTCGACCTCGTGATTGGCAGGATGAATCAATATCGGCGAGAGGGAGGCGTATCCCGCCTCCACGGCCCCGATGTCCGAACCCTCCTCCATCATGCCGCCGGGAATCTGTCCCCCGATGAAGCTGTACAGATCCCCCTGGGGAGAGGTAAAGCGGACAAGCTCATCCTCGTAGATCCGCCGGGTCGGAATGGTAACGAGAGGCTCGGCCGGTTGCCCCCGATTCGGAAAATTGATGTTGAGGAAATGATCCTCGGACCAGAGATCCCGTATGGTGGAGAGATTTCGGCTCATGAACTCCACGGCGAACTCCAGGTGGTACGGGGGTTGATAGGCACTCAGAGAGCAAGCCACCGCAGGCTTTCTCAGGAACGCTCCTTGGCGGGCAGCCGCGGCGGTACCGGAATACACGATGTCGGTACCAAGGTTCGGGCCCAGGTTAATACCCGCCACCACCATATCGATCTCAACGGGCACCAGGCCCAGGCAGGCATGGAGAACGCAATCCGCCGGCGTTCCGCCCGATTCGTACTCCCGTTCTCCCCGTTTTGTGAACTTTGTCGGATTTCCCAGGGTTATGGAGTGGGAGCTGCCGCTGCGATCGGAATCCGGGGCAACAACCCAGACCTCGTGCTCCCTCTGCAGAGCCTTTTGGAGTAAGCGCAGTCCCGGGCTGTCGATTCCGTCGTCATTAGAAAGCAGAATTTTCAAAATCCACTGCCTCTGTCAGCGTTCGAAAATAATCTGCACTCCCTCGGCGGGATGAACCAGGAAGACCTCGGGTTTGAAGCTGAATATTCGCTCGTAGGCTTCCAGGCGAGCCTCGTATTTGGGTATTGCCTTTTCCTCGATCAAGGTCACCGTGCAGCCGCCAAATCCGGCCCCGGTCATCCGGGATCCGTAGACACCGTCGGTCTCCCAGGCACGTTTCACCAGCCAGTCCAGCTCGGGGCAGGAGACCTCGTACTGATCCCGCAGGCTCTCGTGGGACCGGTTCATGAGCTTGCCGAAGCTTCCGATATCGCCACGCCGCAAACTCGCCTCCGCATCCCGTACCCGCTCATTCTCCTCGACCACATGCAGGCAGCGCTTGCGCGTGGTCTCCGGGATCAGACCCAGGCTGTCCCGCAGATCCTCCGCCGTGTAGTCCCGCAGTGAACGTCCGGGTTTCCGGGAACTCAACAGACTCACGCACTTCTCACATTCTCCGCGGCGCTGGTTGTACTCCGATTCCACTAGACTCCGCGGCACGCTGGAGTTGGTAATCAATATTTCCACGCCCCGCAGGGATATGGGGATATGACGATACTCCATGCTGCGGGTATCGATGAACATGGCCGAGCCTGACTTTGCCATGCGGGAAACGAACTGATCCATAATCCCACACTGCACACCCACAAAGCTGTTTTCCGCCTCCTGGGCAAGACGAGCCAGCTCGGGCCCGGAGATTTCGATCCCCAGGAGTTTCTGCACGGCGTAGGCGGTGGCCACCTCCAGCGCCGCGGAGGAGGATAGCCCGACTCCCACCGGGATACTGCCGGATACCGAAAAACTCAATCCCCCGGCTATGTATCCCCTGGTTTGCAGGACACTGATTACACCCTTCAGATAGTTGGCCCAGCGGTCCTCTTTCTTGAAGCGTAAATTGCTCAGGCTTGTACGCTTCCGGTCTGTGAAATCGACCGAGTAGAAGCGCAGATGCTGATCCTTTCTCCTGGATACGGCAACCTGAACGTAGTAATCGATAGCCATTGGAAGGACGAATCCCTCGTTGTAGTCGGTATGTTCGCCGATGAGATTGACCCGACCCGGTGCCCGTGCGATGATGTCTGGACCCTGGCCATACTCTTCCTCATGGCTGTGAATCAGATCGTCCATGAATGACTCCGCTGGAATGAAATTGAAAACGGTGCTATATTCTATGGGAAAAACCGAAAGAGTGCAAGAAAATAGGATGCCCTCATGATCGAAACGGACTTACAGTACGGAGAAAAGGTGAGGATTGAACCGGGAACGGACATATACTCCATCGGGGATCCTCTTTCTAATCATCCGATCTACTACGTGATAGCCGGTCTCATCCGCATAGGGATCCCCCTGTCGGACGGATCGACGATTCCTGTGTACCAGCACCCCGATTCGGTGTTCGGCGTAGTGGAGTCCCTTCTCGATTGCTCCCGCCTTACCACCGCCTATTGCATGGAAAACTCCATCCTTTATCGGTGGGATAGGGAGGGTTTCGACGTGGCCTCAAGCGTCTCCTGGGAGCTGGCCCTGGAGACGATCACCGGCCTCACGCGCACCCTTCGTATCATGAATGCCGAGTTCAGTGATCGAATCCAATCCGGTTGAGGGAGCGTGGCAGATAATCATGTCTGATCAGAACTACGCAGAAATCATGAAGATCGCCTTTCAGGCTGAGGAGGCGATCAATGAAGAAATCATCAACAAATTCGGAAAAAAATACGGAGACAAGACGGTTCTCATCAAGGAGGGAGATGTCCAGCAGGAGATCTTCTGGATTCTTTCGGGGGAAGTGTATATCACCCGCAAAATGGGAGACAAGTACAAAGTCATGGCCACTCTGGGCAAGGGGGAGCTGATCGGAGAGATGAGCTTTTTCGACAAATCCGTACGATCTGCAACGGTCATCACCAAGGGCCCGGTCGAGGCTCTGGTTTTCTCCAGGGAAAACTTTCAGGAGATCTTTGCGGCCAGCCCCCAGTGGACAAAACGGCTGCTCGTGTCCCTGTCAAGCCGGATTGGGCTGATGATCGAAAAACTACGGGAAGCGTAAAACCCTCATCGAAAGTGCAGCGAATACCTCCCCCCCCTGAAGGTCAACTGACAGCGGTGACCGAACAACCGGGAGATCGTTTCCCCCTTCAGGGTCTGTTGCCTCTCTCCGCAGGCCACCACCCGCCCGCAGTCGAGAATCAGCACTCCCCCGTAGGCAGCGGTAATCTCCTCCACATGATGGGTGACCGTGATTACGGTCATCTCCGGTTTTTCGACGAACAGCGCATGCAGGGAATCGAGGAACTCCTCCCGTGAAAGAGGATCCAGTCCCATGCACGGCTCGTCCAGAAGCAGAATCTCGGGCTCGGCCATCAGAGCGCGGGCGATGAGCACGCGCTGCCGTTCGCCGGTGGACAGGGTTGCGAACCTCCGGCCGATCAGCTGCTCGGCCCGGAGAGCCTTGAGGTTGACCGCGGCCCGCTTGAGTTCGGCGGGAGTGCTCTGTTCGTAGAAGGAGAGCGTTCCCCTTTCCCCGGCCAGCACGACCTCCAGCACATTCATCAATTCGGGAATCATGTTTCGCAGGTCGTAGTGAACCCAGCCGATTCGGGCGCGGAGTTCACGCAGATCCGTGTGTCCGAACTCCCGCCGCAGAACGGCAACCCGGCCGCGGGAGGGATAGACGTAGCCGGTAATCAGTTTCAGAAGTGTCGTCTTGCCGCTGCCATTCGGTCCAAGCAGCACCCAACGTCCGCCCCGCTCCACTTCCCAGTCGATGCCCTTGAGTATCGGGATACCCCGCAGCTCGAACCATACGTCTTTCAGCAATACAGAGTGTTCTCGGTGCTCCCTCATCGGGGACAGAGTAGCTGAAATTCGCTATTATGAATACAGAAGATGGCCACCGCGACCATTCGCTTCTACGAAGAGCTCAACGATTTTCTTCCCGCGGAAAGAAAAAAGCGGCAGTTTCCAGCTCGCTTCAACCCCGGGGATACCGTCAAAGCCTTGATCGAGTCTCTCGGCGTACCTCATACCGAGGTGGATCTCATCCTTGTAAACGGCCGTTCCGTGCCCTTCGAGCAGAAGGTGCGGCAGGGGGATCGAATCAGCGTGTATCCGGTATTCGAGTCATTGGAAATCGGCTCTGTTACCAAGGTACGTCCAGCAGCTCTGCGCCGCACCCGCTTCGTCCTGGACGTGCACCTCGGCAGACTGGCCAAGCTGCTGCGGATGCTCGGCTTTGACACTCTGTACTCCAACAGCTACGACGATTCCAGCCTGTCCCGCATTTCCCGGGACCACAGAAGGATCGTTCTCACCCGGGATCGGGAACTGCTGAAACGATCGATGATAACCCACGGATACTGTCTGCGCTCCGACCAGCCGATGGAGCAGCTCCTCGAAGTATTGAAGCGATTCGATCTCAGTGAAAAGATACAGCCCTTCGGCCGCTGCCTGCGCTGTAACAGCCTGCTGCAGGAGATTGACAGGCGGCAGGCTGCCGCCTCAGTACCGGAGTATGTCGCCCGAACCTACGATCACTACAAGACCTGCCCGGACTGCGGCAGGATCTATTGGCAGGGATCCCACTGGGAGCATATGAGGAGGGTACTGGAAGCTAGTCTTTGATGTTGTACTTCTTCTTGAAGCGCTCCACGCGGCCGGCGGTGTCCACCAGCTTCTGCTTACCTGTAAAAAAAGGATGACAATTCGAACAAATTTCAACCTTTATGTCTTTTACCGTAGAGCGGATTTCAAGCACATTCCCACAGGCACAGGTCACCGTGGTGGGTTCGTATTTCGGATGAATATCTTTCTTCATGATTTACCTCACATTTCGCCGTTCGTTGAGGTGTTCATCGACTTCAGGAACGCTTCATTATTCTTGGTTTTTTTCATCCTGTCAATGAGCAGCTCGATAATCTCCAGATCGTCCATCGGTCCGATGACCTTGCGCAGCACCCACAACTTGTTCAGCACATCTTCGGGCAGCAGCAGCTCCTCTTTACGCGTACCCGAGCGCTTTATGTTGATGGCTGGGAACAGGCGTCGGTCGGAAAGTCTGCGGTCCAGATTGATCTCCATGTTTCCGGTTCCCTTGAACTCCTCGAAGATAACCTCGTCCATGCGGCTTCCCGTCTCGATCAGAGCGGTGGCCACGATCGTCAGGCTGCCCCCCTGCTCGATGTTTCGGGCCGCCCCGAAGAAGCGTTTGGGCTTGTGCAGGGCATTGGAGTCTACGCCTCCGGAGAGGATCTTGCCCGAGGTGGGCACGGTCTGGTTGTAAGCCCGGGCCAGGCGGGTTATCGAGTCCAGCAGAATAATCACATCCCGCTTGTGCTCCACCAACCGCTTGGCCTTTTCGATGACCATCTCGGCCACCTGCACGTGCCGGGTTGCCTGTTCGTCGAAGGTGGAGGACACCACCTCCCCGTCGACATTGCGCTGCATATCCGTCACTTCCTCCGGACGCTCGTCGATCAAAAGCACGATCACGAATACCTCGGGGTGATTCTCGGTGATCGCATTGGCGATCTTCTGCATGATTATGGTTTTACCCGCCCGCGGGGGGGATACGATCAATGCCCTCTGCCCCTTCCCAATCGGACAGAACAGATTAATCAGTCGAGTGGAAACCTCCTCTCCCGCGGTCTCCATGTTGATTATCTTATCCGGATACAGGGGTGTGAGATTCTCGAAAGGGATCCTGCTCTGGGCTTCTTCCGGCGGGTCGAAGTTCACACTCTCCACCCGCAGCATGGCAAAGAAGCGCTCCCCCTCCTTCGGGGGACGGATCTGACCGGAAACGGTGTCACCGGTTTTCAGATTGAACAGCCGGATCTGAGATGGGGATATGTAGATATCGTCGGGACCGGGCAAATAGCTGTAGTGGGGGGAACGCAAGAAACCGTATCCGTCAGGCAGGATCTCCAGCGCTCCCGTGGCGTAGATCTGTCCGCTGCGCTCGGTGTGCATCTTGAGAATGCTGAAGATGATCTCCTGCTTCTTCATAGAGATCAGATTCTCGTGATTGACCCCCAT